>Ga0055584_100003808_pt1 | contig 14809 bp, 13 predicted proteins | sample OSDHelmetaG_FD_58716 | JGI IMG/M metagenome (GOLD analysis project Ga0055584, IMG submission 58716) | Pelagic marine sediment microbial communities from the LTER site Helgoland, North Sea, for post-phytoplankton bloom and carbon turnover... | ecosystem: Environmental > Aquatic > Marine >... | reverse complement strand
AGGCCGAAGACGAAGCGCCATTAGTCGTTGCCGAAGACGCTCGCGAATTCCTGCAATCCATCACGTCCGACCGCGAGCAGCCCGTCGTCATGTTTGCTCTGGAATGGTGCGAGTTTTCCTGGTCGGTCCGCAAAATGTTCGCGCACTACGGCATCCCGTATCGGTCAGTTGACCTGGATTCGGTTGCGTATCAGAAAAACAATCGTGGCGGCAACATTCGTGCGGCAATACAGGAGCAAACCGGGCTCAAGACGATCCCACAGATATACATTGGCGGAAAACATGTTGGGGGTGCTACCGAGTTATTCGATGCGGCAAAAGACGGATCAATGGCCGCCCTGCTGAAGGAAAACAATGTTAGCTGGACGGAGTCTGAGAACCGGGACCCGTACAGTTTCCTGCCGGGTTGGCTGCACGCACGCTAGTCTGCTCCCGAACTTTCCTTGTCGGACCCGACTTCGTCAAAAAAATACATGCCCAGAGTCTCGGCAACGCAAGCTGGTTTGCGTTGCCCTTCGACCTCGACTCGGATTTCCGACGTCAACAGCAACGCACCGCCTCTCTTGCGTGCCTGCAATACCGTTGCTCTTGCTCGCAAGCGCGAACCAACGGGTATCGGGACGTAAAAGCGAAGCTTATTCAATCCAAAATTTACGGCGCGGGTGAGATTCTCGACCTCGATAAACTTGCCGGTCAGGGCGGGAATCAACGCCAGAGTCAGGTATCCGTGAGCGATCGTTTTCCCGTCAGGCATTTCCTTCTCCGCCCGTTCGACATCCACGTGTATCCACTGATAGTCCGAAGTCGCCTCAGCAAATTGATCGATGCGGTGCTGGTCGATGACGATCCAGTCTGAAAGCCCGACTTCTTCGCCGATTAGCGCCTTCGCATCGTCGATCGATTTTATGATGCGCAAATCAGCATTCCTTCTTGCCTGCGTTCATCGCTCTGCGCTAGACGTTAGCACAGCGTTCGCAATTGACCCAACCGGAATCACCGTCAACATAGTGTTCTTTCTTCCAGATCGGCAGTCTGACTTTGATTTCGTCAATAATGTAACGGCATGCTTTGAACGCTTCATCGCGATGGGGAGCAGAGACACCTACCCAAACGGCGCAGTCACCAATTTCAAGGAGGCCCGAGCGATGAACGCAGCACGCCGCGAGAAACGGGAAACGCTGCTTTGCCTCTGCGATGACGATCTCCCCTTCTTTGATTGCCAGCGGCGCATAAACTTCGTACTCAAGACGCTGTACGGTGCGACCTTCGTTTTCATTGCGTACCCAGCCCTCAAACACACACACACCACCTGAACCCGGGTTCATTACCTGTTCGCGCAGTTCATCAACCGGAATTGCTTCATCAGAAATCGAAAACATCTCAGCCACCTGCCACCGGCGGAAACAGCAAGACAACGTCACCGTCGTTCACGTCCGATGTCCACTCGGCCATCGTGTCATTGATTGCTACTTTGCAATGACCGGTGGGTTCGTTCGAGCCGTGTCTATGCTGCGTCTGCTCGTAAACATCCTCTGCGGTGGCAACATCCAGTTCGAGCGTTTCCTCGCTCAAGCCCGCGTGCTCACGAAACATCGCGAAGTATTTAACCGTGATCGTTTTCATTCATCTTCAACACGCTATTGTGCAGGTCTTGCGGAGTGTTCACGTTGTCCAACGCGTCCGGATGCGTCGGGTCCAACAGACGCGTCTCAGAGCGAATCAAAATCTTGCGCGGGCAATTTGCACCCTCATCAACAAATCGACGAACGATGGCCTCGCAACCCGCATGGTAGATTGCGCACAACGGCTCCGGAAGACCATCATGGCTGCTCGTATACGCTGTGAAAGGCTGTTCCCCTTCGCGATGCTGAAGCAGATGCTGAATCGTCTGCTCCGTGATATTCGGCAGGTCGCATGCGACGACCAGCCAGTCGACATCAGGACGGCTTTCAAGAGCGGAGAGAATTCCGGCAACCGGTCCCAGGTCATCGTAGCGATCAATTATCTGATCGTATTGAGCCCGTTCCCTGTCATGCGCCTGATCAGCTCGCGTCGAGATGAATACCTTTTCCACGCAAGCGTCCAGCACTCCCGCAACATGGGCCAGCTGAGACTGTCCATTGTGGCTGAGTAGTGCTTTGTCCTGCCCCATCCGCCGACTTTTGCCGCCTGCGAGAATCAGACCGTAGACGGGTCTATTCGTCACGCTTGAAATCCTGCTTTCCACCGGTCTTGGCGATAAGGCGCGTGTTGCTGATAACGATGTCATGCGACAAGGCCTTCAACATGTCGTAGATCGTCAGTGCCGCAACACTTGCACCAGTCAGCGCCTCCATCTCGACACCGGTCTTGTGCGTTACCTTGCAGCGGCAGTCGATGACCGCAACGTCATTGTCGATCTCGATGGCGACCTTACAACTGTCAAGACCCAGCGGGTGACAGAACGGAATCAGCTCATGTGTTTTTTTGGCCGCCATGACACCCGCGATAATAGCGGTCGCAAATACCGGGCCCTTCCTGGTCGATATCTCGTCGCCACTAATGTGCGACAGAACCTCTGCGGGCAGTCGGACCTCGGAACGCGCATGCGCCTCCCGCTCACTGACGAGTTTTTCACTGACATCAACCATCGTCGGACGATTGCCACTGTCCACGTGACTCAATTTGCTCACATCATCCACCTATTCTGTACATTTCAACTTTGCGCAACACATGATGCTCGGCGATATCGGGACGCCGTAATTCACTGTATCGGTCCGCCCGCTGCAACCAGATACTCGATAGTATCTCCCGGAGCTCATCATCGTCTGCACCGTTGCGCAAGGATTCCCGCAGATCAGTGCCCTGATTCGCGAAAAGACAGGTGTACAACATACCGTCTGCCGACAGTCGTGCGCGGCTGCAATCACCACAAAACGGCTCTGTTACCGATGAAATGAATCCTATCTCTCCGGCTCCGTCGACATACTCGTAGCGGCGCGCAACCTCGCCCGGATAGTTTTTCCCGACCGGGCGCACTGGCCATTTCTTCTGAATTCGTTCAAGCAAAACGCGTGACGGAACTACTCTATCCATGCGCCAGCCATTTCGATTCCCTACATCCATGAACTCAATCAATCGAACGATTGTTCCCGTGCTGCGAAAATGCTGCAGTAATTCAAGAATCGTATGGTCATTAACACCCTTCTGCACAACGACATTGATCTTGAGCGGACCCAGTCCTGCATTCTCCGCAGCGTCGATGCCGGATAGGACTTTATCCAGATCACCCCTGCCACCACTCATCTCGCTGAAAATCTGTTTATCAATGCTGTCGAGACTTACAGTAACCCGGTGCAGTCCCGCCGCCTTGAGCTTCCCGGCATTTGGTTCGAGCAGCATGCCGTTTGTTGTCAGAGCCAGATCATCAATACCCGGCAATTTTGCGATGCGCTCCACCAGCTCGCAGATATTCTTATCCAGGAGGGGTTCTCCGCCCGTCAGGCGAATCTTACTGACGCCCAGTTTGCCCGCACTGGCTGCAACCCTGACGATTTCGTCATAGGTCAGGCGTTGCTGTTTCTTTAGAAACTCATACTCTGAGTGAAACTCCGCCTCGGGCATGCAGTATGGGCAACGGAAATTGCATTGATCCAGCAGCGATATTCGCAAGTCATGCAGGGGTCTACCCAATGCATCTCTAACGGGGGCGGTTTGGCTGGCGTTTGATTCGACGGACTGGGAGCGCGGTGTCATGTCGGTATTGTGCATTAACTACCATTGCGCGCCTATATAAACAGACGAATTTTCCGTTGTTTGATAAGCTCTGCTGCCAACCCAACGACGGCCTTACACTATGAATGTCACTTTTACCGCTGATGAACTCGATTTCCGTTCCGAAGTCCGCAATTACTTCGAAAACGAGTTTCCTCCGGACATTCTGGCGAAACAAAGGCAAGCCATTCCCCTTAGCCGCGAGGACATGGTGCGTTGGCACAAGCACATCTATGAGAAAGGTTGGGCTGCTATAAACTGGCCGGAAGAGTACGGCGGAACGGGGTGGTCATCGGCCCAGAAGTATTTGTTTGCCGACGAGCAAGCGCGCGCGTCAGCGCCTCCTTTCCTGCCGTTCGGCGTCTCCATGGTCGGGCCAATTATTTATACCTATGGCACCGAGGAGCAAAAGCAGCGCTTCCTGCCCGACATCCTGCAGTTCAACACCTGGTGGTGCCAGGGCTACTCGGAGCCAGGCGCGGGCTCCGACCTCGCATCGCTCAAAATGCGCGCAGAATTGGCGGGCGATCATTACGTTTTGAACGGCACAAAGACCTGGACGACCCTGGGGCAGCACGCCGACTGGATATTCTGCCTTGTACGCACGAATACGGACGTAGCCCGTCGTCAGGAAGGCATCAGCTTCGTTCTGGTCGATATGGATCAACCCGGCGTTACCGTGAAACCGATCTACCTGCTCGACGGTGAACATGAGGTCAACGAAGTTCATTTCGACAACGTAGAGGTTCCGCTTGAAAACCTCGTCGGAGAGGAAGGCAAGGGCTGGACCTACGGAAAAGTATTATTGCAGCATGAGCGCACTGGAATTGCCGGCGTAGCGGACTCGAAATACAAACTGTCCCGACTGAGAGCACTTGCTGAAAAGTCACACGATGGATCCGACGCGCTTTCATCAGATCGCAACTTCATGCGGAAGATAGCGGCAGCAGAAGTTGAGTTGAAGGCCCTTGAATACACGGAACTGCGCACCCTCGCCTCCGTCACTTCCGGCAAAGCACCCGGCCCAGAGTCTTCTATCCTGAAAATCGCTGGAACCGAACTAAGACAAAATATTGATTCTCTTTATCTCGAGGCGTCCGGCTACTACGCGTTACCCTATGTCCGCGATCAGTACGTTGAGGACTTTCCGGACGAAAAGCGGGTTGGCCCGGGCGCAGCGACAGACGCGTCTCTGACCTACTTCAATGACCGCAAGGTAACGATCTTCGGTGGGTCAAACGAAATTCAAAAGAACATTATTGCCAAGCATGTGCTTGGTCTATAGGGCCCCAGAAAATGGATCTATCACTCAACGAAGTGCAATTGATGCTGGCAGACAGCATCGAAAAGTTTATTAGTAACGACTACGATTTCGAAACGCGGCAAAAATATTCAGGCAGTGACCTGGGTTACAGCGTTGAGGTCTGGCAGTCCTTTGCCGAACTTGGCTGGACGGCCTTCCCGTTCAGCGAAGACGACGGCGGATTCGATGGCGGCCCTGTCGACCTGATGGTCGTGATGGAGCGCCTGGGTCGCGGATTGATAATCGAACCCTATCTCGCGAACGTGGTCCTAGCTGGCGGCGTACTGAAACGCGCCGCAAACAGTTCGCAAAAGGAACAATGGCTAAGCCCTTTGATATCCGGCGAATTGCAGGCGACTCTCGCATTTGTTGAGCCGCAGGCGCGGTACGACATCAACAACATTGCCACGACAGCCGTCCGCGACGGTGATTCGTGGCGGCTCAACGGCAGCAAAGGCTACGTACTAAACGGAGCGAATGCCGGCCTTGTCATTGTGCCGGCCAGGACCAGCGGCGAACAGCGCGATACCAGCGGCGTGACTTTGTTTGGCGTGCCCTGTGACACCGCGGGCATTTCGGTTCGTGACTATGAAACTATCGACGGTCAACGTGCCGCCGAGATCGACATGAAAGACGTTGCTTTGCCATTGGATGCAGTCATCGGCAAAGTCGATGCCGGATTTGATGCGCTGCAATCGACTGTCGACGATGCGACATTTGCAGTCTGTGCTGAGGCTGTCGGCATAATGAGTGTCCTGACAGAAAAGACCATCGAATATTCGAAGAGCCGGGTGCAATTTGGCGTCCCGATCAGCAGTTTTCAGGCGCTGCAACACCGCATGGTGGAAATGTATACCGCCTGCGAACAAAGCCGCTCCTTATTGATGTGGGCTGCGATGACTATCGCTGATGACGGCAACGATGCTTCGAAAGCCGTGCATTCCCTGAAGTATCAGATCGGTGTCGCCGGCAAGCTGGTTGGGGAGGAAGCGGTGCAGATACACGGCGGCATGGGTGTTACCTGGGAACTTGACGTCGCGCACTACTTCAAACGACTCACCGCGATCGGCTTGATGTTTGGTAACGCTGACTGGCACCTGGATCGGCTGTCCGGTTCGTCCGATTAATGATTCCCGATGCTGTTGCTATTTTTTTCGCTGCTAACCAGGAAGCGCTCTGGTTAACGACCCTGGTGGTCGACCTGGCGGGCACCGTTCTGCTGTATCGTCTTTTCGGAAAGGCCGGCCTGCAGGTCGCAATTGCGACAGCGATTATTCTTGCCAATCTGCAGGGCCCGAAACTCACTATCATCTTCGGCATGCAGACGAGTCTGGGGGTGATTTTCTATTCCAGTATTTTCTTCGCGACAGACGTGCTTAGCGAAAATTATGGCAAGGCCGAGGCCAACAAAGCGGTCCGCATGGGATTCGCAGTTAGCGTTATTGTTCTGATAATGCTGAGCCTTGCTTTGCTTTATCTGCCAAGCACAAATCCGGAGACCGCCGCCTACTCGGCCAGTATTCACGAAGCCTTCGCAACCATCGTAAATTTCACGCCTCGTTTCATCTTCGGGTCCTTACTCGCCTACTACGTCAGCCAGAGTTTCGACGTCTGGGCCTTCCACAAGATCAAGAAGATAACCGGAGAAAAGTGGCTGTGGTTGCGAAACAATGGATCAACGATGAGTTCTCAGGTCGTCGACACGCTAATATACTCGCTGGTCGCCTGGTGGGGCATCGTTGATCTCAAGACGGCAATCGCCCTGGGTGCTGCCAAGTATGTTTTCAAGCTGGGTATCGCAATGATCGACACCGTGTTTCTCTATTGGGCCAAGCACGCTTACGGACAACGCCACCCGGCGGAGGTTGGATAAAATGCAAGTGTCTGGAGTTATCACAATAACGACCGATTTCGGTCATAAGGGACCTTTCGCCGCGGTAATGCGCGGTGTCATTCTGAGTCGCAATCCTGCTGCACACGTCATCGACCTGGCACACGACATACCGCCGCAGTGGCCGCCAGAAGCCGGCTTCTGGATCAGTCGTGCGTACCGGTATTTTCCACAAGGCACGATACACATGGCAATTGTGGATCCCGGCGTTGGCACAGAACGAGAGATTCTGCTTGTTGAGTATGACAAGCACATTTTCATGGCACCGGATAATGGCCTGCTGGCGCCGCTGCTTGATCACGCCGAGAATGCCAAGATCTGGCAACTTGACCTTAAGCGGCTGGGCTCGCTGAATCTGCCGAAGCCCAGTGACACCTTCCATGGGCGGGATATATTCGCACCGGTCGCGGCCGAACTCGCGGCGGGAAATCTCTCGCTGACAGAAATAGGTAACTCCGTTTCTGAATATACGCCAGGTTGGCTGGACGACCCGGTCGTCGGCAAAGGAAAAGTCAGCGGTACAATCATCACGATTGATGCGTTTGGCAACCTGATCAGCAATATCGATCAGTCCTTGATAGAGGACTTTCGGGAACCGATAGCGCATATTTCCGGACATGCGATTCCGACGCTCACTACCTACGGTCGTGCGAAACCGGGTGACCTGCTGGCACTGGTAAACTCGTTCGGCGTCATCGAAATCGCCAAGTCGGAAGGCAGCGCCGCCGACGGTATTGGCTCCGAACGCGGCGCACCGCTGGTTGTTACCGACGGGACTTCGACCTGAATCAGCCGATCAGATGGTAGACTCCTCGGAGGTTGCTACTGATCCAAAACGGACATGTAGAGCTTCGCCTCTCTATTGTACTACCGAGGATAATTTCTAAATGAGCACCACAAGAAACGCAATAAAAATATTACTCTTATGTCTGGTCGTCGCACCGGCATTTCTGGTTGCCTCATGCTCAAAGGAAGAGGCCACGTCCCTTGGCATCGGTACCGGCGGTGCGCAGGGGACCTACCAGGTCGCCGGACGGGCGCTGGCGAGAGTCGTGAACGCAAACTGGGCGATGTCTGAATATCAACTCAAGAGCGAAATTAGCTCCGGCTCAGTATCGAACATCAACGCGATTGTCGCGGGCGACATTCAATTTGGTATCGCTCAGGCCGATCATCAATATCAAGCCGTAAAGGGCACGGGCGACTGGAGCGATGCAGGACCGCAGCAGGACCTGCGCGCCGTCTTCAGTATTTATACCGAATCCGTAACGCTTCTGGCTGGAGGGGACACCGACATTCGATCAATCAATGATCTGAAAGGAAAACGCGTCGATATCGGCACTTCTGGTTCAGGAACGCGACAAAACGCCATTGATGTTCTTCACGCTTCGGGAATCGACTGGAAAAACGACATTCAGGCGCGCGAAGAAAATCTGGATGACAGTTTGGCCAAGTTCATGGGGGGTGAGTCGGATGCGCTTTTTTATACGGTCGGCCATCCGAACATGCAAACGAAGTTCGCCACATTTTCTGTACGTGGAGTTCGCATAATCCCTCTCACGAACATTGATGGATTGATCACCGCAAACCCCTACTTTCTTAAGATGTCGATTCCAAAAGAACTTTATCCGATGGCCCGTAACGCAGTCGACATACAGACTATTGGCGTTAATGCAACGCTGCTGACCTCGGCAAAGGTTCCAGAGGAAGTCGTATACGCTTTTACAAAAGCCGTTTTTGAAAATCTCGAAGCATTGACCGACTTTGATGCCAATTTTGACGCATTACTGAATGATAAATTCCTGGAAGGCTTGACGGCTCCGATCCATCCAGGCGCGTTGAGGTATTTCGAGGAAATTGGGCTGCAAATTCCTTCACGCCAGCCATGACTCTTTGCTGCAATTAAGCTTGCTGCTGCATCGCCTGTTTCTCGAGCTTCGCCCACGAATCACGCAGTGTAACTATGCGATTGATCACCGGGCTTTCGGCTGTGTGCTCTTCACTGTCGGCACAAAAGTAACCAAGCCGTTCGAACTGCACGGGCTGCCCTGCTTCCCAACTCGCCAACGAGGGTTCCAGCTTCGCGGTAACACTCGTAAGAGAATCTGGATTCAGGACGGAATGGAAATCGTCAGCTGAATTCGGATTGGCTTCCGTGAACAAGCGATCATAAAGCCGCACGTCGGCATCGATGCCATGCTGGCAGGATACCCAGTGAATGGTGCCCTTCACTTTCCGATCACTCGTTCCGGTACCGCTGCGTGTGTCGGGATCATAGGTGCAGCGAAGTTCGATGACTTCGCCGGCATCGTTCTTGATGACTTCGTCGCATTGAATGATGTAGCCGAAGCGCAAACGGACTTCCCCGCCAGGCTTCAAGCGGAAGAACTTGCGCGGTGCGTCTTCCATGAAATCATCTTGTTCGATCCACAACTCCCGCGAGAACGGCATCTGTCTTGTACCGAGTTCCGGACGGCCCGGATGGTTCATTGCATCCATCATCTCGACTTGGCCTTCCGGGTAATTCGTCAACACGAGCTTCAATGGCTTTAACACGGCCATGCGGCGCTCGGCCTCGTCGCCGAGATTCTCACGAACACAGTTTTCGAGAACGCCCATCTCGATAAGCTTGTCTTTCTTCGTTACGCCGCCGCGCTTGACGAATTCTCGCAGAGCCGTCGCGGGATAGCCGCGACGTCGCATGCCAGCAATAGTCGGCATTCGAGGATCGTCCCAGGCATCGACAATGCCCTCCTCAACCAACGCATTCAGTTTACGCTTGCTGGTGATGGCATAAGCGAGATTCAATCGGGAGAATTCGATCTGCCGAGGACGATGTTCCGGCTGCAGTTGATCAAGAAACCAGTCATAAAGCGGGCGATGATCTTCGAACTCGAGCGTGCACAGGGAATGGGTAATTCCTTCAAGCGCATCCGACATCGTGTGCGCGAAGTCGTACATCGGGTAGATGCTCCAGGCATCCCCGGTATGTTGATGACTGATGTGCCGGATTCGATACAGCGCCGGATCGCGCAGATTCATATTCGGTGAACTCATATCGATTTTGGCGCGCAGCAGCATCTCGCCGTCGGGAAACTCTCCCGCACGCATCCGCGCCAGCAAATCCAGGTTTTCTTCCACGCTGCGATCGCGATACGGGCTGTTCTTCCCTGGCTCGGTCAGCGTGCCGCGATATTCGCGAATTTCTTCGGCACTCAGACTATCCACATACGCAGATCCCATCTCGACCAGCTTGACAGCGGCTGTATAAATCGAATCGAAGTAGTCGGAGGCATGCGTGAGGCGATCGCCCCAGTCGAATCCAAGCCAGCGCACATCCCGCTCAATCGCCTCGACATACTCCTCACTCTCTTTGCCGGGATTGGTATCGTCAAAGCGCAAATAGGTGCGTCCGCCCGTTTCGGCAGCAACACCAAAGTTCAGGCAAATCGACATGACGTGCCCGATATGAAGGTAGCCGTTCGGCTCGGGCGGGAAACGAGTCACGATTTGTTCGTGCTTGCCCGACTCGAGATCATCGTGAATGATCTGACGAATAAAATCGCGTGTCTCGGTTTCGCTCATGGATATCTAAGGTATGGTTTTCGAAGGGGCGCTATTGTACTTCAAATGTTTATCCGCGGGGCATTTCGCGTACAATATCGCGCCGTGCCAGCCCAACCACCATTAGTTGTCTGAATTATGCCGAATATCACATTGCCTGACGGCTCTGAACGTCAATTCGATACCAGCGTCAGTGGCCGAGAAGTCGCCGCGAGTATCGGCGAGGGTCTTGCGAAAGCGGCCGTCGCCGTACGCGTGAATGGCGAACTGTGGGACCTCAGTCGCTCGATCGAAAGCGACGTGACACTCGAGATACTAACGCGTGATTCGGATGACGGACTCGAGCTGTTGCGTCACGACGCTGCACACGTCCTCGCTGAGGCCGTGAAAGAGCTTTGGCCTGATACACAGGTGACGATTGGGCCGGCGATCGAGAACGGCTTCTACTACGACTTTGCCCGCACTGAACCCTTTACAGACGCCGACCTCGAAATCATCGAGACGCGCATGAAGGAAATCGTTGATCGCGACGAGCCAATCGAGCGCGAGGTCTGGGAGCGTGACAAGGCCGCAGAGTTCTTCCGCGGTATCGGCGAAGAGTACAAGGCCGAGATCATCGAGAGCATCCCGTCAGAGGAAGACCTGACGCTCTACCGCCAGGGTGACTTCATCGATTTGTGCCGTGGTCCGCATCTGCCATCGACCGGCAAGCTCGGCAAGGCCTTTAAGTTGACGCGCGTATCAGGTGCCTATTGGCGCGGTGACTCCAACAACGAGATGTTGCAGCGAATCTATGGCACCGCCTGGTCCAACGACAAGGCACTGCGCAAGTACCTGCATATGCTCGAAGAAGCCGAAAAGCGCGACCATCGTCGCCTCGGTCGGGTCATGGACTTGTTTCACTTCCAGGAGGAAGCTCCGGGCGCTGTCTTCTGGCACCCGAACGGTTGGGCTGTGTTCCAGTCTCTCATCGGGTACATGCGGCAAAAACAGAACGAAGCCGGTTACCGGGAAATCAACACGCCTGAAATTATGGCGAAAACCTTGTGGGAAAAGTCGGGCCACAATGCAGCCTTTGGCGACAACATGTTTACGTCAGAAACTGTCGATGGTCGCATTTACGCCGTTAAACCGATGAATTGCCCGGGTCACGTGCAAGTCTTCAAGCAGGGCATCACAAGTTATCGCGACCTGCCAGTACGTCTTGCCGAGTTCGGCAAGTGCCATCGTTACGAACCGTCAGGTGCATTGCACGGCATGATGAGAGTACGTGCATTCACACAGGATGATGCGCATGTGTTTTGCACGGCCGAGCAGATTACCGAGGAGTCGATTGCTATTTGCGAGTTGATTCTCGGTATCTATCGGAGCTTCGGTTTCGAAGACGTGCGCATCAAGTTCGCGGACCGGCCGGAAGTTCGGGTCGGCGAGGACTCAGTTTGGGATCAATCCGAAGCCGCTCTCCTGAAAGCGCTTGAGGTTGCCGGCCTCGACTACACACACAATCCCGGTGAAGGCGCGTTCTACGGACCCAAACTTGAGTTTGTTCTGCGTGATGCTATCGGCCGAGACTGGCAGTGCGGCACATTGCAGGTCGATCTGAACATGCCGGGCCGACTCGGCGCGACGTACATCGGAGAAGACGGCGACAAACACGTGCCCGTCATGCTGCACCGGGCCATTTTTGGTTCACTCGAACGCTTCATGGGAATTCTGATCGAGCACCATGCCGGGAATTTGCCTTTGTGGCTCGCGCCCGTTCAGGTCAAAATTCTCACCATCACGTCCGATGCCGACGAATACGCGGCTGAAATTGAAACGTGTCTGCGTGCAAATGGCTTGCGCGCTGAATCTGACCTTCGTAACGAGAAGATTTCCTACAAGGTTCGTGAACACAGCGTCGCCAAGGTGCCGGTCCAGTTCGCAGTCGGCCAACGCGAGCTTGAGAATCGAACGGTCGCGATCCGTCGAATAGGTTCTAAAAAGCAGGAAGTTATGTCGCTGGACGATGCAGTAAGCGCCCTGAAAGCCGAGATTGGCAGCCGCGGACTGGTCACCGAGTAGACAGGCTCGTCCTGATTCACCGCAACGCGGTTCGCGACTTTTCGCTGCTGCGCCGGGTCACTGGCGTCTTTCAGCAAACGTGACGCGACCTGCACTTTCCATGTGCGCCGCGTCACAGTTTCGGCAATATGTCACAGCGCAACGGCAATCTGGCTGAAACCCATGGCTATACTCTCCTGAAGCGAAATCCGCGCGAGCGATTCGACATAAGACATCAGAGGAAGCGAAGTGGCGTTGGACAAATACAAAACACAGGTATTATTGCTGCATAGTGAGCAAAGCACCCTGGACAATCTCCGTTCAGGATTCACTGATCGTTATACCGTGCACTGCGCCACCAGCGGAAGCGAAGCGCTTAACACGCTTGTCGAAACCCCCATTAATGTCATCATCAGCGCCCATGATCTGCCCGGCATGAGCGGGCTTGATGCTCTGCGCGAAGCCAAGAAGCGATCTCCCGACACCATAGGCATCCTGCTTGCAGGTAGCAAAACCACTGATATCAACGCACTGATCGGTGATGGTGATGTATTTCAGGTTGTCAGCGGCACGGTCACCAGTGAAGGACTGCTGACGCTGGTTGACAGCGCGACAGGCGGAGCGCCTTTAATGACTGTCTCAGATCCTGCGAACGATATGTCAGCCAGTGTCGACGATCCGGCCGAACATATCATCATGGAAACAGCGGAAAATGGTTCAACCATCATAAGCGATGGCACCGGGCAACTGCCGATTCTGGACCCGAAGAAAATAGCCGCGGCGGTGAATATTGGCTCTCGCTCCGTAGACGTACTGGTGCTGACGAAAGATCAGGAGTTTCTTCAGACCATCAGAGACTCCTCGCGCGGAATGCACAAGGTGCATTATGCGAGTTCGCTAGGCCAGGCCAATGAAGCCATTCGCAAGCACAAAATCGGCGTCGCGGTTCTCGATGCCGGTTTGGCTGGTGAAAAAATCGAACAGCTTACGGTACACCTTCGTAAGGGAGCGCCGAGGTTGGTTTCCATCGTCGCAGGACGCCGCGATGATGGTGAAATGCTCATGGATCTGATCAACCGCGGCAAAGTGTACCGCTTCTTGTTGAAACCAGTTTCACCGGGTCGTGCGCGACTCGCTGTCGAGTCATCAGTCAAACATCACCTGGAAGCACCTGACGCCACGTTCGAAGGCAAAGACGCTGCGGCTGGTGCGAAACCGGCCGCGACCAGGAAGTCTGCGGAGTCTACATCGTCGTCAGGATCCTGGTTGAATGCCGGTCGGTCTGCCGCTCCAGAAGACCCGCCGATGGGATCTGCACGTGGTCCACTGGGCAGTTCTCCGCTGGAGGACGGGCTCGCCGATGCGTTCGGTGATAATGATGCGAGTTTCACAGAAACTGTCACCGGAATGATCAGTTCCGTTGGCAAAAAGCTATCGTCAAGCAAACAGCCAGAGCCCAAGCCGGAGCCAGAGCCGGAGCCGATACCGCATGCGAGTAACGCCTATGCGTTGCCGTCGGATCTGCAAGAATCAGGCCGCGGAAAGGCAAAACTTATCGGCGTTGTTGCCACAGTTCTTGTTGCTGTTGCGGGCGCCTCGTTCTGGTTCTTGAGTGGCAGCGAAGAAATGCCCGCCGCAAGCGATGACGGTCTCAGTACGCCGCCTGTAGCCGAAACCGAAGTCGTGACCAAGGCAGCATCTTCCGTGGCGGACACAGCACCGGTTAAAGCATTGATCGACAAGGCGCGGGCCGCGCGTGATGCCGGTCGAATTTTCGACCCTGTCGGAAACAATGCGATCGAGTACTTCGCGGTTGCAATCGATGCAGATCCGGATAACTCGTTAATTGCAGCCGAATTGAATGTCACTATCGGGGAGGCATTAGCCCTCGCCGAATCGGCGATGCTCGAAGGCCGACTTGATGCTACCGATGTAGCTTTGCAGCGCGTGGCATCGGTTGACCCGCAAAACGGACGATTGCCCTTCTTAACAGCGCAACTTGCACAAATGCGCCTGCGCGCAGAACTCGACGCGGCGCGCGAAGCGATTCGTGAATCCCGCTTCGAAGATGCAGGCAACGCTCTGAGTGTGGCCCGAGGACTGGATATCGCCGATACGAATGAAATCGAAGCTCTAACAGCGGAACTCAATGCGGCGCGGGGCGAGCAAGAAGTGGATGAAATACTGGCCCAAGCGATGGCCCGACTTGATTCTGGTGACCTGGTCAGCCCGTCCAACGATAATGCACGATACTT
>Ga0055584_100003806_pt1 | contig 14810 bp, 15 predicted proteins | sample OSDHelmetaG_FD_58716 | JGI IMG/M metagenome (GOLD analysis project Ga0055584, IMG submission 58716) | Pelagic marine sediment microbial communities from the LTER site Helgoland, North Sea, for post-phytoplankton bloom and carbon turnover... | ecosystem: Environmental > Aquatic > Marine >... | reverse complement strand
TAACTCTGGAAATACTCCAGCTGGTGTATATATGTATACGTTATCTCAAGGAGATAAGGTCATTACTAAAAAAATGAACATTGCCGGGGAGTAAATTCGAACTTACTGTATTGGGAAGTAATTCCGCAATACCAACAGCTAACAGACATCCAAGCGCTCATTTACTAAATGTAAATGAGCGTTTTTATTTAATAGATTGTGGAGAAGGTACTCAGATTCAGCTGCGTAAATATGGGTTTAAGTTTCAGAGAATAGGTCATATATTTATAAGTCACCTGCACGGGGATCATTTTTTTGGATTAATAGGCCTAATAACCACAATGAATTTATTGGGGAGGGAGAAGCCATTAACAATTCATGCGCATAAAGAGTTGCAAGAATTGATTACTTATCAACTCAAAGTTTCGAAAAGCTGGATCGATTTCAAAATTCATTATAATCATTTACCAACCGATAGTCAAATCATTTTAGATGATGCTCAGATAACTGTCCAAACAGTTACGCTAAGTCATAGGATAGCATGCTGTGGCTTTGTTTTTAGAGAGAAGCCGCACGATCGAAAATTATTAAAGCCGGTAATTGAAAATTATAATATTCCAATCGTTTTGTTAAAAGGAATTAAACAAGGAGATGATTATATTGCCCAATCTGGTAAGCTTATTGCTAATAAAGAATTAACAGAATCCCCTCCTAAATCGAGAAGTTTTGCTTACATAACTGATACAAAATATAAAGAGGAAATCATTCCGTTAATAAAAGAGGTTGATTTGCTTTATCACGAATCGACCTTTACCGAAGAACATAAAGAAAGAGCAAAGCAGACATTTCATTGCACAGCTAAAGAGGCTGGAACAATCGCACAAATGGCAAATGTTAATAAATTGCTTTTGGGCCATTACTCTGTTCGTTACAAAACACTTGATCCATTGTTACTTGAGGCAAAGTCTATTTTTGAAACGAGTGAATTGTCTATTGAGGGCCAAACGTACAGTGTTTAGTTAATGTTAGTAATATACTATTTAGAATTGTTCTAAATAATATAAAATATGGTATTTTTGTGCTTAATATGATAAAAATTGTAATTGCGGAGGAAAGAGAAATAGTTAGCCAGGGGTTAGTAAATATTATCTCTAATATTGATGACGTTGAGGTTTCAGCGATTAAAACGAATAGTACAGATCTTTTAGAATATGCCAAAAAGTACCCTGTCGATATTGTTGTTTTAGATTATTGTTCCGAAGGATTTAAAGTGGAAGATGTTCCAATAATTCAGTCAATAAATAATATTAAAGTCCTAGCGATTTCTGAGCGCCCTGAAAAAGATTCGTTGCAAACTGCGCTTAGCGCTGGTGCTTTTGGACATATATTATTGTGCTGTGATGGGCCAGAAATTAAAGACGCTATTAATTCGTTACATAATGGCGAAAAGTTCTTTTGTGGCAAGGTTTTAGAAGCGATAAATGAAGACTCACTTGACGTTTCTCAGTCCTCATGCTCACCAATTAACTTATCAAAAAGAGAATTGGAAATTATCGCAATGATTGCAGACGGGTTAACAAATAAAGATATTGCTCAAAAGTTGTTTTTAAGTGCTCATACCGTTACGACTCATCGAAAGAACGTAATGAATAAGTTGGGTGTAAAAAATACGGCAGGTATCGTTATTTATGCTGTAAAAGAAAATGTTATTTCACCTAATAAGTACTTGTTTTCCCCAACGGAACTTATATAATTATTTCTTATTAAGTTCAGTAGTTTGATTAAAATACCTTGTTTTAGGTATTGGTCTAAAATTTCGTCATTTTTATATTTGTGGCATTATTTAGAATAATTCTTAATAAGAAAAATGAAAAAGCAACCAGTACCATCTTTTATTTCACTTTTAGAACTGCAGGTCAATTTAGTTACTGATAATAATTGCTCCAAGAAAGAAAAGAAATCGAGCTGCTGTGATAAGATAAGTAGGAAGGGGAGATATTGTAAAAAGTGCCCAGCCATAAAAGGATAAAGAGTGATTAGGGTTATTACAATTGTTATTTTATTAGCGGGACTGCAAGTTAATGCTCAAGTGTCATTTATTGATACAACATCAAATGCTGCAGCAAATTCAGCTGCGAATATTATCGGAAATAAATCTAATAAACTACAAATTGGGTCTTATGCTCAGATTGATTATAATCAGCAATTTGGTGATACAATATCGCACCAAGGGAAATTAGATGTGCATCGATTGGTTTTATTCTTTGGTTATCACTTTAATGATAGAACAACTTTTGTAACAGAAATTGAGGCTGAGCATGTTAAGGAGTTTACAATTGAACAAGCTTTTGTGAATTATAATATTAATCCTGCAATTAATTTTAGAGCGGGCTTGTTGTTGATTCCAATGGGTATTGTAAATGAATACCATGAGCCAACAACATTTAACGGTGTAGAACGTCCGAATTCTGATAAGTATATAATCCCATCAACATGGAGAGAAATAGGAGCTGGCTTCGCGGGTAAATTGGAGTCTGCGGCTATACGTTATCAATTTTATGTTGTAAACGGATTTAATGGGTATGATAGTGGAGGAAATTTTCGTGGAACAGATGGTTTAAGAAAGGGAAGGCAAAAAGGAGCAGAATCTTATATTACAAGTCCTGTTTTTTCTGGAAAGCTCGATTATTATGGAGTTAACGGATTAAAAGTTGGATTATCTTGTTATTATGGGAACTCGCAGTCAAAAGCATTAGATGGCATAGTAAAGTCATCTGCGATACAAAGGCAAACTGCTGATTCATCGTACATCGGTATTACTATGATAGGGTTAGATTATCGTTATAATTTCAAAGCCATTAAAACTCGTGGTCAGTTTATATATGCATCGTTAAAAAACACAGCTCAGTACAATCGCTATGCATTAAGCGATTTGGGTGCTTCGATGCTTGGCTATTATATCGAAGCTAGCTATAATATTTTTACACCACTTAAATTAAAAGGCACTCAAAAATTAGATGCGTTTATTCGTTATGAAAACTACAATACGCATCTTACTGTCGCTAGTGATATGCTTATTAACCCAGCTTATGATCGCACTGATGTAACCATGGGATTAAGTTATCATATAACAAAAGGAGTTGTATTAAAAGTAGATTATCAATTGATGCTTGATAAGTCTGGAGGACAGACTAATATGATTAATTTTGGAGTAGGAACTTGGTTTTAATTTAAAAAATGAGAGCTGTACTTATTGTTGTTTTACTAGGTTTAAATTGGCTTGATAGTGATACTAGTTTTGAGCTGCCTAGCCGCGCTGTAAAGAAAATTGATAAAACTCTCTTGGCATATTTTCCAGAGAAAACAATTAATAAAAAAGCCTTATCATTGAGTAATGTTCAAGAAAAACAGCTTTCCTTTAAATTGAATAACAACAAATTTTATCAACTATGGGATAATTCAGAGCTCAAGGGTTATATGTATATCGCTAATGCGAAATCAAAGTTCGATACTTTCGATTATATGGTTCTTTTTAAACCAGATTTATCAATTATGACTGCAAAAGTATTGTTGTATCGTGAGGACTATGGAGGTGAGATTACCAGTAAACGTTGGTTAAAACAATTTGATAATAAGTCTAACGGAGAAGAGATGGGATTAGGAAATGATATTCAAGTTATATCGGGTGCTACAATTTCTTGTCGTGCTATAACTGCGGGAATTAAAAATCTTTCTAAGAATATTCAAGAGCTTAAATCGAAAGGGTTTTTAAACTAGACGAATGAATATTTCGGGATTAATACATCGCTTGCCCAAGCTGGTAAAACTCTTCATTCTTTTTTTCACCTTATCTCTTTCATTTGGTTATGGTATGGGGTATAAGTTCTTATTCAAATCTACCAATCTTACTCCAGTAGGGGTCGAATCTAATTACAACGGGAATGAAGAAGACGAAGATGCTAATGAAATGAAATTTAAAAAATCGGAGGTAGAAATGCTCACGATTATTCATACGCATGTTATTTCAATGTCACTTATTTTTTTTGCCTTGGGTTCTATTATCTGTATTACTTCGATACCAGAAAAGCTGAAGTTATTTTTGTTAGTAGAGCCTTTTTTATCTGTTATTCTGACCTTTAGCGGAATTTGGTTTCTTTGGCGGGATATACTTTGGATGAAGTATATTGTTATACTTTCCGGATCTTTAATGACTATCTCTGTTTTGCTAATTGTCTGCCTTATTATATGGCAGTTAGCAAAGAAAGTTGATTAATTAACTCCATTGTTCTGTGCAAACTTTTCCATTATAAAGATAACTAAGAAACCTACAATACTGAGTCCAATTACCATAATTAATTGGGAATCTCCCTCATAGTTAATTGGAGATATATTTTCTTGAAGAAAAGGCACCTCTTCGCCATGGCTATTTGTTCTATATTTTGTAGTTATTTTCCATGGCCAAACTTTATTTAAAGAGCCGACCATAAAGCCTGTTAAAACAGCGAGTGCAATATCATTATATTTTACTAAAAGCCAAGAAAGCACTCTGGAGAAACCTAATAAGCCAGTAACACAACCTGCTGCAAAAACTCCTAGAATTAAAACGTTAAGATCTTTAATTGAATTAAGCACGTAGCTGTACATTCCCATGAGTAATAAAATGAAACTTCCTGAAATTCCAGGTAATATCATAGCGCAAATGGCAATTGCCCCTGCAATAAAAACAAACCATAATGGCGTATCTAACTGGGTAGGTTCAAGAATCGTAATCCAATACGCAACACCTGCTCCAATAATTAGGGAAACTATATTTTGTACATTGAATTTTTTGATTGATTTTCCGATAAATAAAATGCTCGCGATAATTAGTCCGAAAAAGAATCCCCACACAAGTTGTGGATGGGAATCTAGCAAGCCTGTAATAACCTTCGCTAGTGAAACTACACTGATCCCAATCCCAATAAATAATACTAGCAGAAACCAGCCGTTTATCGCACTCCAAAAAGAAGCTAGATCACCTTTTAATAAGGTTTTTATATTATAGATATTAACGCTCTTAATTGAGTGAAGTAATTCTTCATAAATTCCAGAGATAAATGCAATTGTCCCTCCAGATACTCCTGGCACAACATCGGCAGCCCCCATCGCTATACCCTTGAAAAGCAGTGCAATATAATCTGTAGCAGATCTTTGCATTAGTATTGTTCTAATGAAGTATCAACTTCTGAAGCATATGCTAATATTCCGCCTGTTACATTGTGCAAGTTATCGAATCCATGTCCTCTTTCTAAAGAATCGATTACTGCGGCAGAACGTTTACCACTTCTACAGTGAATATAAACGGGTTTATCTTTAGATACTTCTTCAAATCTCTTCATTACTTCACCCATAGGTATTGAATCTCCATTAATTGTACATATATCAATTTCATAAGGCTCTCTAACGTCAATCAATTGAAAATCTTCTTTAGCATCTTGCTTAGCTTTTAATTCTTGAACTGTTATTGTTTTCATGTCTATATTTTATAGTGCAAACTTACCTAAGTTATAGAAGATTCAGAAATTTATACACGTAGTCTTGTCACTTAATAAAAGGAACTTTTTTATGCTTCTTTAAAAGAGTTAATCAAATCAAGAATAAACAGATTGCTTTTTGCTTGAGGCATAAATTCGAAAAGTTGATCATGTTTCTCAAAATCCATAGTTAGCGCATGATATAACACATCCTCTGCATCAGTTTCATAACCAACGCTAATAAAATAAGCACCAAGTCTGTAGTATAATTTGGCTGCTGCTGGATTGTTTTTAATTCCTTTGTTTAGTACATCAATTGATTCATCAAAGTAATCGTTCTGAAATAGTAGGTCTGAATAACTCAACCAGGTGTCAACGTTAAATAAATCAATTTCAATAGCTTTGTCATATGCTAATTTAGCTTCTTCAATTAACCCAGCTTTCCCTTGGATATGGGCGTACAAGCACCAGTATTCTGCGTTATCTTCTTCTTTTTCTAATGCTTTTTTAACTGCATATATTGCTTCAACATGTTTGTTTTTATCTGAATAAAGCCTTGCTAAAGAAATCCAAGATTCTGCAAATTCATTATCAATTTTTGTCGCTTTATCGTACAAAACAATCGCCTTGTTGAAGTTGCCTAATTGCTCGTGGCAATATCCAATTTGATGATAAGCTAATGATCCAGCTAAGTCAAAACTAGCAGATTGTTCGTAGATTTCGATAGCTTCTGTAAATCTATCGGTAGCAATAAGAGCACTGCCCTTGTTAAAATATGCAGTAACAAAATCTTCATTGATTGCTAAGGCGTAATCGAAAGCATCAATTGCGTTTACGTGGTTTCCTTGGCGGAGTTCTACACTCCCAAGACTGTTCCATGCATGGTCACAATATGGATGTTCATCAAGAAATGCATGCAAGAAAGCGACCATTTGGTCTGGCTTATCTATTTGCTCGAAACAAAACCCAATTTCATATAATGCGTCTTCATTTGCTGGGTTTGTTTGAAGTGCGTGCTTTAAGTACTCTATCGCCTTTTCAAATTTCTCAAGATTTTGATACTCATAAGCTATACTAATATATACCTCATCTTTTGCCTCGCAAGACAAGTCAGCAGCTCTTATATATGCAGCTATTGCTTTGTCTGTGTTGTTTATTTCACTAAGTAAAGAACCTTTTATGAGAAAAAGTTCAGGGTTTCTGTGCTCAATTAATTCAATTCTTGCAATAAGCGCTAGTGCTTCTTCATGTTGACCCGTTGCGCCCAATAGATCAGCTTCTTTAACTAGAAGTCGAGGGACAAACGGATGAAGTTTCTTAGAGTATTCAATCGCATCTAACGCTTTAACCCAATCTTGTTTTTCTAGGTAATAGTTTACTATAATTTCAAATTCGTCAATATCAAAGTAGTATGACTTTCGTTTGAAAATCATCTCATTATATTTTTCAATTGAACTAAGATCCTCTCCTGAGTCGTTATCGTAATTTTCTGATGCTCCCATAAACAAATTGCTTAATGTTTCTTGCTTAACAAACATAAAATAGAAACAATGTGTTTTCCAGAAAACTACTTACAGTTGTTAACAATTAAATTAACAATTGATAAAATTTGTGAGTTTAAATTGGACAGTCATGCCTAGATACCAGTTGTTTATCTATGATTTTTTAGAAATGCTCATTATTGAAAACTTAAGAACTCTAAAGGGTATTATTTCTGCGCGGCAATAGAACGGCCTTTACTCCTAACTTCTATATTTGCAGCAAATCAAAATTATAGAATGGCTTTAATAAAATCAATATCAGGAATTAGAGGAACAATAGGAGGTAACCCTAACGATGCATTAACACCTTTAGACGTTGTAAAATTTACTTCCGCATTTGGAACTTGGATAAAACGAAAATCATTACAAGAAAGTGTAAAGATAGTGATTGGTCGTGATGCAAGAATTTCGGGTGAAATGGTGCGAAGTCTTGTTGTGGGAACATTACAAGGTCTGGGAATTGATGTCGTCGATTTAGATTTTTCAACAACTCCAACAGTCGAAATAGCTGTACCAATGGAAAATGCAGCTGGTGGAATAATTATAACAGCATCCCACAACCCGAAACAATGGAATGCATTAAAGCTATTAAATGAAAAAGGTGAATTCATAACAGCAGAAAATGGCGCAGAGGTATTAGGAATGGCAGAAAATGATGATTATAGTTTTGCCGAGGTGGAAGATTTGGGTGCATATGAACGTAACGATTCCTATTTACAAAAGCATATAGATCATGTACTAAACCTCGATTTGGTTGATGTAGAAGCGATAACTGCTAGGAAATTTAAAATCGCGATTGATTGTGTAAACTCAACAGGTGGGTTGTTTTTACCACCATTATTAAAACAACTTGGAGTGGCCGAAGTTTTGGAATTATATTGTGAACCTAATGGTCAATTTCCTCATAACCCTGAACCTTTACCAGAAAATTTAACCGAAATTTCGAAGGTAATCAAAGATAATAAAGTTGATTTAGGAATTGTAGTAGACCCGGATGTTGATCGGCTTGCAATGGTTTCTGAAGATGGTTCTATGTTTGGAGAAGAATATACTTTGGTGGCTTGTGCAGACCATGTATTAAAAAACACACCAGGGAATACTGTTTCAAATATGTCTTCCACTAGAGCATTAAGAGACGTTACGGAAAAAGCAAATCAAAAATATATGGCAGCAGCGGTGGGCGAGGTGAATGTCGTAGATATGATGAAGCATGCTGACGCAGTTATAGGTGGAGAAGGTAATGGTGGAGTAATTTATCCAGCATCCCATTATGGGAGAGATGCGTTAGTTGGGATTGGCTTATTTTTAACTCACTTAGCTAAGTCAAAAATGACATGTTCAGAACTCAGATCTAGTTATCCTAATTATATTATTTCAAAAAATAAGATTGAACTTACACCAGATATTGATGTTGATGCTATTCTTGAATCGATGAAAGATAAGTATAAAGATCAGCCAATAAGCACAGTTGATGGAGTAAAGATAGAATTTGATAAAGAATGGGTGCATCTTCGCAAGTCTAATACAGAACCCATAATAAGAATATATTCGGAGAGTGAGTCGGAAATTAAAGCCAACAATTTGGCAAAAATGATTATTGATGATATTAAAGCAGTAATAGCATGATAAAACAAGTATATTTAGATAATGCGGCAACCACGCCAATGGCTAGTGAAGTTCTGGAAGTTATGCTACCAGTTTTAAGAGACCAATTCGGAAATCCATCTTCTACGCACAGTTTTGGAAGGAAAACAAGGGCATTAATTGAAGTGTCAAGAAGAAATATAGCTAGGATGTTAAATTCAGCGCCTAGCGAAATATTTTTCACTTCAGGAGGAACAGAGGCAGACAATATGGCCATAAAAGGGGCGATAGAATCTTTAGGGATTATGCACGTCATCACATCTTCTATTGAACATCATGCTGTAGGACATACTTTAGAAAGCTACGAGAAGAATGAAAAAATTAAGTTATCCTATGTGAAGTTGATGCCAGATGGGCATGTCGATTTAGAAGATTTGGAGCGGCTACTTCAAGAAAATGAAAGAAGTTTTGTCTCTTTAATGCATGCCAATAATGAGATTGGCAATTTACTTAAATTAAAAGAGGTTGGGGAGCTTTGTGAAGAGTATGATGCAATCTTTCATTCTGATACCGTGCAAACAATGGGACATTATCCAATGGATTTAGAAGATCTAAAAGTGCATTTTGTCACGGCTGCGGCACATAAGTTTCATGGGCCAAAAGGAGTAGGATTTCTATATATAGATAGTAAATTAAAAATAGACCCTTTTATATATGGGGGCTCACAGGAGCGTAATATGCGTGGTGGAACCGAAAATGTTTATGGAATTGTCGGTATTACGAAAGCTTTGGAAATTGCACTTACTCATGCCGAGGAACACCGTGAACACATCCAAGGTTTAAAAACATATATGATTGAACAGTTGCGTACGAATGTACTGGACGTATCTTTTCATGGTGATTTTGAAGGGCGTTCTTTATACACCGTATTAAATGTGTGTTTTCCAGAGTCTGATAAGTCTGAAATGCTTTTATTTAACTTAGACATTGCCGGTGTTGGATGCTCAGGGGGTAGTGCATGCACTTCAGGTTCAAATAAAGGTTCGCATGTGCTAGAAGGTATTGGTGCAAACTCACTTCGGCCAGCAGTTCGTTTTTCCTTTAGTCGATACACAACAAAAGAAGAAATCGATTATGCTTTAGAGCAAGTGTATAAATTGTTTCCAATACACGCATAATGAAGGTTACCTTTCTTGGAACAGGAACTTCGCAAGGAGTGCCCATTATAGCATGCGACTGCGATGTTTGTAATTCTGAGGATCTCAAAGACAAAAGACTTCGTTCGTCAATCATGATTGAAGAAGGTGAAGACCTATTTGTAATAGACACAGGTCCTGACTTTCGTCAGCAAATGTTGAGAGAAAATGTTCAAAACCTTACAGCAGTCATTTATACGCACGAGCACAAAGATCACTTAGGAGGTATGGACGATCTTAGAGCATTTAATTTTATGTTAAAGAAAGATATTAATTTATATGCTACCCAACGAGTTCAAAAGGCTTTAAAGAATGATTTTCATTATGCTTTCGCTGACTTTAAATATCCAGGAGTTCCTTTGGTTAATTTAGTCACAATTGACAAGAATCCATTTACGATAAATCAAACTAAGCTTATTCCGATAGAAGTAATGCATCATAAATTACCAGTTTTGGGTTTCCGAATTGGTGATTTTGCATATATTACAGACGCAAACTACATTAGCGAAAAAGAAAAGAAAAAGTTAAAAGGAGTCAAGACACTTGTACTAAATGCTTTGAGAAAAAAAGAACATATTTCTCATTTTAATCTTAAAGAAGCAATTGATTTAATGAATGAGATAAAGCCGGAAAAAGGATATTTTACGCACATTAGCCATCAGCTTGGCACACATGCAGATGTTTCAAAAGAGCTACCTAAATTTGTTGAATTGGGGTATGATGGGTTAAAGATTGAAGTTTAATTCAATTCCTTTAATAATGTATCTCTGAGGGTATCTGAGGATATTTTTCTCTCTAACTTTCCTTCTTTTGCAAAAGAAATATCGCCAGTTTGTTCTGAAACCGATATTGTAATAGCATCAGTATTTTCTGTAATCCCTACGGCAGCTCTGTGTCGCATACCCAATGTAGCTGGAAATTGTTTATTTTCTGTAGAGGGCAATACGCAACGAGCCGCCTTAATTAAGTTCTTATCAATAATCATGGCGCCATCATGTAGTGGGCTGTTTTTAAAAAAGATATTTTCAATTAATCTATTAGATATCTTGGCATTAATTTCATCTCCCGTGGATGTAATCATGCCTAAATCAGTAGATTTTGCGATCACTATTAGTGCTCCAGTCTTTGTTTCTGACATATGGGTACAAGCTAAGACAATTGCAGGGATATCCAATAAACTTTCGTTTTCGTTCCCTTTGGTCCAGCTAAATAATCGTTTTGCGGCTTTCTTGTCATTAAAAAAACTACTTGTTCCGATCAGTAGTAAAAATCGCCTAAGTTCTTGTTGAAAAACGATAATTAAAGCAATAACCCCAACACCAATAAATTGCCCTAATATTTCCGAGAGCAACTCCATTTTTAATACCTCGGTTACCTTCCAAAAAAGATAGATAAAGAATATTCCTACAAAAATGCGAATAGCAACAGTTCCTTTTATGATTTTGTACAACTGATAAATAAGGAATGCAACTAGTATTACATCAATAAAATCTATCCAACTTATTTTACTTAGAAGCATGGTACAAAGCTAATCATCTTTATATGATTGAGTTATTTCAACTGTTTCTTTTACATCGTGAACCCTTAGAATGTTGGCCCCTTTTTGTAAAGCAATTTTGTTTAGCCTAATTGTTTCAGGTAAAGATTTTTCTGGAGTGATACCAAGTTTTTTATAAATCATTGACTTACGCGAAAGGCCTGCAAGTGTTGGGAGGTTAAGAAGGTTAAATTCATTAAATCGATCAAGAATTTCATAGTTGTTTTCTATGGTCTTTCCAAACCCAAACCCAGGATCAAGTATAAGGTCATTTACTCCGCGTTCTGCTAACATATTTATTTTTTTAGAAAAATACTTCAGGATATCCAAAACAACATCATTGTAATTGGGATTATTTTGCATGTTCTGCGGAGTTCCCTGCATATGCATCATTATAAACGGAACTTGCAACGCTGCTATGGTATCAAACATTTTATAATCGCCATCGCCACAAGAAATGTCGTTTATTATTGATGCTCCAAAGTCGATAGCTTTGGTTGCAACATTTGACCGAAAGGTATCTACTGAAATAATGGCTTCTGGAAATAATTTTGAAATTTCTTTAATAACTGGAATTGTCCTTTTTATTTCATCATGTTCGCTAATAATATCTGCTCCAGGGCGAGAGGAGTATCCGCCAATATCAATTATTCTCCCGCCTTCGCTTAGAATCGTTTCCGCCCTTTGCAGCGCCTTTATAGTTGAGTTAAATTTTCCACCATCAAAAAAAGAGTCTGGAGTAACGTTTAATATACCCATAACAATGGGTTCGTCTAAAAATAATAGATTTCCTCTACAATTTATCGACCTCTTTTTTTCAAAAAATGTATCTTGTGCCACTTAATTTTCAGATGATTACCGAATGATTAATACGTCCGACCAATATGATTCAATAATAGAAAAATGCCGTGACATCTTTGTAAAAAAAATGAAAGATTACGGAACTTCTTGGCGTATTCTTAGGTTAGGTTCAATTACCGACCAAGTATTCATCAAAGGTAATAGAGTTAGAACGCTGCAAGAGAAAGGTATCAGCAAAGTTGGCGAGGGTATTCGGCCAGAGTTTATGGCTATTGTTAATTATTCTATTATGGCGCAAATTCAAATGGAAATTGGTTCGGTTAGTGTCGAAAATGCTGAAATGGAAACTGAAAAAGTTGAAATGTTGTTTGTTAAATACGCAAATAAAGCCAAAGATTTAATGGAAGCTAAAAATCATGATTATGGCGAAGCATGGCGAGATATGCGGATAAGTTCGTTAACAGATTTGATATTGGTAAAGCTGTTAAGGATAAAACAAATTGAAGATAATGATGGTCAAACATTAATCTCAGAAGGTATTAGCTCCAATTATTATGATATTCTAAATTATTCGGTATTTGCATTGATAAAGTTAGAAGAAGGAAAAAGTTAAAGTATTGTTAAAGAAAAACAGTGAGGTATAGTTTCAATTATGTTTGAATAAATAAAAACTGCAAAGATGGAAACAGCAAATACATATAAGCTCTTGAGCTATTTTTATATTTCAATATCTTTTGTTTTAGTTGGGGTTGGTTTTTCATATGATGCTTTCGATTTTCTGTACATATTTATCACGGCTAGTGTTTTTGTTACAGGTGTCCTTCCGTTGACCCATGAAAAGGGTATAGAATGGTCAACTTATATTTCTAGAATATTGGTTGGCTCTTTATTTGTCGTTTCTGGTTTAATTAAAGCGAACGATCCATTAGGTTTTAGCTATAAATTAGAAGAGTATTTCGCTGAAAGTGCACTTAATTGGCCTTTTTTTGAACCTTATAGTTTAGTTATTTCGATTTTGGTGGCATCGGCTGAAATTATATTGGGTTTTGCTGTTTTGTTCGGTGGTAAATCGAAGCTAACTAATTGGTCTTTACTTGTCATGATTTTGTTTTTTAGTTGGCTTACTTTTTACACAGCACAATGCGACCCCAATGGTGTTTACATTGCTGTCGAAAATGGTTTAGAAGTTGAGCGAGGTGTTACGTGTGTAACAGATTGCGGATGCTTTGGCGATGCACTTAAAGGCTCCATAGGGCGTTCTTTAACGCCTTGGGAGTCGTTTAAAAAAGACATCTTATTACTGGTATTTGTTATTATTCTAATTGTTCGTAGTAGCTTTATTAAAATAAACACGAAAACGGATGATCTTATAATTTTGCCATTCTCAATCTTGTTTGTTGTTATTTTAGGTGGGTTGCTTTTTGGATGGTGGTTTCCTCTTATATTTACCATTGCTACATTTGTAATTTACATCTTACTTAAACAGTTGGACATAAGAGTTATTGAAATAGATTGGCAAGTGGCAATAATGGTTACTATTGTTTCATTTGGTTTTGCATGGTATTGCTTAACTAATCTACCGCAAATGGATTTTAGACCATATGGAATTAATAAAAGTATCCCAGAACAAATGAAATCGGCCGAAGAGTTAGGTATTCCCGCTCCAATTTTTGTTTACGATTATGTCCTAGAAAATAATGCAACAAAAGAGTTAAAAGAGGTTAGGAGTGATTTATATATGACTCAAAAAATATATGAAGATACCTTGTGGACTTTCAAAGAAACAAAAGGTGAATCTTACATGATTAAGGATGGATACATGCCGCCAATCATGTCATTTAATATAGGAGACGAGCAAGAAACAGATGAAATATTGGAAAGTAAAGAACCAATTTTTGTATTGGTTTCTTATGACATTTCTGCTGCGGATAAAGGAGTCCAAAATGATGTGAATGAATTTGTGAAACTATCTAAATCAAAAGGTATTCGATTTATCGGTGCTTCTGCTTCACTTGATAAAGATGTGCAAGAGTTTAAGAATGAAAGTGGCAATGCGTTTGAATATTTAGGTGGCGACGAAAAAATACTGAAAACAGTGATTCGCTCTAACCCGGGTTTAGTTTTGCTAAAAGATGGTGTTGTATTAGGGAAATGGCACTATAATAATTTCCCTACATTTGAGCATGTTCAGAATGAATTCATAAAGTAATATGTTCGGTTTTATAGGCAAAAGATTGATTTATGGTCTCCTTGTTTTAGTAGGAGTTGTAACTGTAGTTTTCTTTTTGTTCAATGTTCTGCCCGGTGATCCAGCTCGTTTGATGGTGGGGCAAAGAGCCGATGAAGAGTCGTTAAAAGCGATTAATCGAGATTTAGGTCTTGATAAACCACTTGCTACTCAATTTGTAATTTACATCAATGATTTGTCCCCGCTCTCTTCTCACGAAAAGTTTGATAGTGAGCATCATTTATTTTTGGACGATGATAAATATGCACCATATACTGAAATTTGTGGCTTAGGTGGAGAAAAGGTTCTAGTGCTTAAATACCCCTATCTAAGAAGGTCCTATCAAACAAAAAGAAAGGTCTCCGAACTTTTAATGGACAGATTCCCTGCAACTGCAATCTTAGCTTTTACTTCAATATTTATCGCCTGCGT
>Ga0055584_100003805_pt1 | contig 14812 bp, 11 predicted proteins | sample OSDHelmetaG_FD_58716 | JGI IMG/M metagenome (GOLD analysis project Ga0055584, IMG submission 58716) | Pelagic marine sediment microbial communities from the LTER site Helgoland, North Sea, for post-phytoplankton bloom and carbon turnover... | ecosystem: Environmental > Aquatic > Marine >... | reverse complement strand
GAGCCATAGCCGAGGTCGTTGACGTTATCCTTCAGGACAAAGCCAAAGCCGTCCCGCGTCTCCTCAATCAGCAGGTTGTGCCACATGTCCGGCTTGGCGGCTAAAGGGGTCTTGCCGTGGAAATCCAGGCAGGTGTGCACGCCCTTGCCCGGCATATAGATCTGGCAATTGCCAAAGCCACCAATGCCACACATCTGTGGATCGACCACGCCTTGCACCAGAGCCGCAGCCATTGCCGCATCAATAGCGTTGCCGCCGGCCTTCAACACACGAGCGCCGGCCTCCGCGGCTTCGGGTTGGGCGGCGACGATCATAGCGTCGGGCGTAGCTTCAAGCATTGCGGGGCGGCTCCTGGTGGCAAAAGAAAAAGGCTCTGGAGCGTTAAAACTCAAGAGCCTCTATCAGAGCCGTATGGCGCGCTCAGATCAAGTCCGAGACGCAGCCAAAGCCGTTATCGGTTAGCCATCGGCACGTAGGCCCGGTCAATGACGCCGGTGTAGAGCTGGCGCGGGCGGTTGATTTTCTGGCTCGGGTCTTCAATCAGCTCGTTCCACTGGCTGATCCAGCCGACGGTGCGACCGATAGCGAACAGCGCGGTGAACATCGGCACTGGGAAGCCCATCGCCTTCAGCATAAAGCCGGAATAGAAATCGACGTTCGGGTACAGGCGGCGTTTGATGAAATACTCATCCTCCAACGCAACCCGCTCCAGCTCCAACGCCACTTCCATCAGCGGATCGGTGAGCCCCAGCACGTTGAGCATGTCGTGCGCGGCCTTCTGGATAACGGTCGCGCGCGGGTCAAAGTTTTTGTAGACGCGGTGGCCGAAGCCGAACAGGCGGAACGGGTCGTCCGGGTCTTTGGCTTTCTTCACCATCGCCGGCACGTTCTCTTTCGTGCCGATTTCGGTGAGCATTTTCAGCACTTCTTCGTTCGCGCCGCCATGGGACGGACCCCACAGCGCAGCACAACCGGCAGCGATACAGGCGAACGGGTTGGCACCGGTGGAGCCGGCCAGACGCACGGTGGAGGTGCCGGCGTTCTGCTCGTGATCGGCGTGCAGGATGAAGATCAGGTCCAGCGCCTTGGCGACAATCGGGTCAACCTTGTAGTCTTCTGCCGGCACCGCATGGCACATGTGCAGGAAGTTGGCGGCATAACCCAGATCGTTCTTCGGATACATGAACGGCTGGCCGATGGAGTATTTATGCGCCATGGCGGCGATCGTCGGCATTTTCGCGATCAGGCGATGGCTGGCAACCATGCGGTGGTGTGGGTCTTCGATGTCGGTCGAGTCATGATAGAACGCGGATAGCGCACCAACGACACCGCACAGAATGGCCATCGGGTGGGCATCGCGACGGAAGCCACGGAAGAAATTCGCCAGCTGATCGTGCACCATCGTGTGATTGGTGATGGTGTGCTCGAAATTCTTGTATTCGGCTGCGTTCGGCAACTCGCCATTCATCAGCAGGTAGCAGACTTCCATGTAGTTGGAATGTTCGGCCAATTGCTCAATCGGATAGCCCCGGTACTGCAGAACCCCGTTATCGCCGTCGATATAGGTGACTTTCGATTCACATGCGCCCGTGGCGGTATAACCGGGATCGAACGTGAACAGGCCAGTTTCCTTATACAAGGACCGAATGTCGATGACCGGAGCGCCGGCGGAGCCATGCAACACTGGCAAGATCGTCTCTTTGCCTGTCGCGCTGTCGGTGACAGTGACGGTGTGATTGGTTCCGGAATTTGTCATTGTATTCCTCATCTTCTGCGGGCCCTGACCGGGCCTGTACCGACGGTCAGGATATAATTCATTGCACTGCAGCATAAACGTGGGCGCCAAGTTTGGCAATTCAATCTGGCTGCCACCTGCCTATCTCTCGTTTTGATCAATGATTGATACTGCTTTCCCGAACCCTTTTGCAAGCGCTTGACATAAGAACGGGTTTACGTTTGGCCACGCAGCCGCGCCAAGGTTTCATCCCGTCCCAAAATGCGCATCACCTCGAACAGGCTGGGTGAGGCGTTGGAGCCGGTCAGCGCGGCCCGTAATGGCTGGGCCATCTTGCCCAGTTTCACATCGGCAGCCTCTGCAGCCTCACGCACGGCAGCCTCTAGCGCATCATCTGTCCAGGGTTCCAGAGTCGCAAACGTGTTTGCCATGTTGGCCAGGTGCGCACGTGCATCGCCGGCCAGCAGCTTTTCCGCCTTGTCGTTTAACGGTTGCGCGCCATCCCGGACGTAGAAGACGCTGTTGGCTGCCAGTTCATTCAAATCCTTGGCGCGCTCTTTCAGCCCAGCCATGCCAGCCAGCAGACGGGCGCGGCCAGCCTCATCAACCACGGAGTCGTGGGCATCGGCCAGGAGTGGCACCACCAGATCAACCAGCCGGGCGTCATCTGTGTTCCGCAGATAGTGGCCATTCAAGTTGGTCAGCTTGGCCATGTCAAAGCGTGAGGCGGACCGGCCGACGCCATCCATATCGAACCATTCAATGGCTTGCGCGGTGGAGATGATCTCGTCATCGCCATGCCCCCAACCCAGGCGCAACAGATAATTGCGCACCGCCTCCGGCAAAAAGCCCATGTCGCGGTAGGCATCGACGCCCAGCGCACCGTGTCGCTTTGAGAGCTTGGCACCATCGGCACCATGGATCAGCGGAATATGCGCGAACACCGGCAGGTCCCAGCCCATCGCCATGAACACCTGCGCCTGGCGGAAGGCGTTGTTCAGATGGTCGTCGCCGCGGATCACGTGGGTGCAGCCCATGTCGTGATCGTCTACCACGACGCTCAGCATATAGGTCGGCGTGCCGTCGGCGCGCAGCAACACCATGTCGTCCAGTTCGGCGTTCTGGACGGTGACGCGGCCCTGCACCAGATCGTCAATCACTGTCTCGCCGTCTTGCGGCGCCTTCAGGCGGATCACCGGATCGACGCCTGCGGGCGCCTGCGATGGATCGCGGTCACGCCAAGTGCCGTCATAGCGGATCGGGCGCTTCTCGGCCTTGGCCTTCTCACGCATCGCTGTCAGCTCGTCTGGTGAGCAATAGCAGCGATAGGCGTGCCCCGCCTCCAGCATGGCATGGGCGACTTCCGCGTGCCGGGCCTGTTGGGCAAACTGATAGACCGGTTCGCCGTCCCAACCGAGTTCCAGCCAGCGCAGGCCGTCCAGAATCGCATCGACCGCCTCTTGGGACGAGCGCTTGCGGTCTGTGTCCTCGATCCGCAGCAGGAATTTGCCGCCATGATGCTGCGTGAACAGCCAGTTGAACAACGCGGTGCGAGCGCCGCCAATGTGGAGGAAACCCGTCGGCGACGGGGCGAAGCGGGTCACGACTGACATGGCAATAGAGCCCTAACGACTTAAGAGAGTGTTAACCAATAGATCGGCTGAATTGCGGAATGCGCAATCACCGAACGGGTTTATCGGCATGGGTCGGACCAGCGTCAATAGCAGCAGGCCAAAGTGCTAGACCGGCTAGGGCGAAGCGCTGCGGAATGGCTGGCTGAAACCTGGCTGGCGGAGACCCGCCGTAGGCCGCTCTGGCTCGCCGCCGCATTCGCTGCCGGCGTTGCTACCTATTTCCTACTGCCCGCTGAACCACCGGCTTTGACTGCGGCAGTCGCAGCCGGCCCAGCCATCCTGTTGATGTTCTTGGCCCCCCATCCTGCAATTCGTGCGATGGCATTGGTTGGCCTGATGCTGGCTGCGGGCTTTGCTGCCGGCCAGTTGCGGGTAGCAATGGCGGAGGCTCCGCGCCTGCAACAACCAACCGCTAAGTTCGAGGCCGAAGCATGCGTCCGCCGGGTGACACCACGCAGTTCCTACACCGAAATCATCGTTGGTGGATGGAGTGCAGGCACGCCCTTGCCCGATGGTCTGCGTGCCCGGTTCCGCTGGCGCAATCCACCGGAGGGACTGGGGCCGGGGCATCGGCTGGCCGTCAATGCGCGCCTGTTTCCAGTCAGCGGCGCGATTTACCCGAACAGCTATGACCCCAGACGCATCGCGTTTTTCGACCGGGTAGGTGCCGAGGGCTGGCTGGGTCGCACGACAACCTTGGCCGGACAATGTCGAGAGGCAGGCCCACTCGCCGATGCTCGAGCCTGGTTACGCAAGCGTTTGCTAGCCCTGGTGCCAGATCGGGCCGGCGGCGTTCTGGTCGGCGTCACCACAGGCTGGCGTGGCGATATTTCCCGAGAAGATGCTGAGGCTATGCGCAATTCCGGGTTGGGCCATTTGCTGGCCATTTCGGGCCTGCATGTGGGGCTGGTCGTTGGGCTGATCCTGGTGGCGACCCGGGCCGGGCTGGCATTGGTGCCCTACTTGGCACTGCGCTATCCGATCCACAAATGGGCGGCGGCGGCAGGCTTGATCGCTGGCATGGGATATCTCTTATTTTCCGGCGGCAGCGTACCAACCCAGCGCGCGATGATCATGCTGGGGCTGGTGCTGATCGCCTTGCTGCTTGACCGGGTTGAGTTGTCAATGCGCCCGGTCGCGTGGGCGGTTGTTATCGTGCTGGCCTTTGCGCCGGAGTCGATCCTCTCCCCCAGCTTTCAACTGTCGTTCGCTGCGGTAATTGGGCTGGTCGCGGTGTTCGAAACATGGCGGCGGCATAGGCGGCTGCATGGCAAGATTGGGCAGAAATGGCCCTGGGTGGTCCGGTATGTGGTCGGCGTCGCGGCGACGACCGTGGTGGCGACGTTTGCGACCATGCCGTTCGCCGCCTTCCATTTTCACCAGATCGCCTTGCTGAGTGTCTTCGCCAATCTGGTAGCTGTCCCGGTGTTCGCCTTCTGGGTGATGCCCGCTTTGGTGGTGGGCCTGTTGCTGGCACCAGTCGGCGGCGAGACCCTGATCTGGCCGGTTGCTGGCATAGGGGTCGAGGTGATTCTGACCGTTGCCTACGCCCTGGGTTCGGTCGATGGAGCGGTGGGGCGGGTCGGGCCGGTGCCGTTCTGGGGCATCGGTTGTGCGGCTGTGGGCGGCCTCTGGTGGGCGATCTGGCAGGAGCGATGGCGCTGGTGGGGCGTACCGATCGTACTGGTCGGATTACTGGCGCCACTGACCGCCCGCCCGCCAGATATCATCGTCGCCCGAGACCTTTTGGCCGTGAGCGACCGCGATGGCCATTATTGGATGCAGGGCCGCGGTGGGTTCGTGCGCAAGCAATGGCTCAAGGAAACCGGGGCCGACCCCCTGCCCTGGCCCTCGGGCATCACCGATAGTGCCGGCGGTGTGCGTTTCGGCTGCGATGGGCAGGCCTGTATCTGGTCGTCGAGCGATGGCCAGATTGCTTTGGTGGAAGACCCCTCCGCGGCGGCGGATTGCCTAGCCACGGACTACGGCATCAGCCGCTTCAAGGTGGCGGCTTGCGATTGGTGGTCAGGATTTGATGAGACAGTGTTGCTGTATCTGGACGAAAAGGCGATCACCCGCGCCTCCTCCCGCTGGCCGGCGCGGCCTTGGATTGCGCCTTAGACGGGTGTTACCAGCCGCATGTCGGCACCGTCCAGTGGCCAGCGCGGTCGTGGCGAAACGTCCAAGCTGTCGCGCTGCCCTGCTTGAAAACGCTCTAGCCCCGCCCAGGCAATCATCGCTGCATTGTCAGTGCAGAGCGCTGGCGGCGGCGCGATCAGATCGGCACCGAATGCTTCCGCCGTATCCCGCAGGCGGCCGCGAAGCGCTTGGTTTGCTGCGACGCCGCCAGCAACCACAAGCCGCTCACACGTACCAAATTCATGAGCAAAGCGCTCCATCGCGTGGCCACACCGCTCCGCCAAAATATCGCCACAGGCTGCCTGGAAACTGGCACAGAGATCGGCGGCGTCCTGATCATCCGCCGCGCCCGCTGGCAGCCGCTCGACCGCCTGACGGACGGCGGTTTTGAGCCCGGCGAAGGAAAAGTCACAGCCGGCCCGGCCAGACAGTGGTCGAGGCAGGGCGAAACGGGTCGAGTCACCGCCTAGCGCCAGACGCTCAACAGCCGGCCCACCGGGATATCCTAGCCCCATCACCCGCGCGGTCTTGTCAAACGCCTCACCCAACGCATCGTCTAAGGTGGTGCCATAGACCCGATAGTCGCCAACACCGGCGACGGCCAACAACTGGCAATGCCCGCCGGACACCAACAGCAACAGGTACGGAAACGCGACGTCGTCCGACAGGCGGGCTGACAGCGCGTGCCCCTCCAGATGGTTGACCGCGATGAAAGGTTTGTCCCAGGCAAACGCCAAGGCCTTAGCCATTGTCGCGCCGACGATCACCCCGCCGATCAGGCCGGGGCCAGTGGTTGCCGCAATAGCGCTCAACCCCTCGGGCCGAATTGCGGCATCGGCCAAGGTCTTTTCCAACAGGGGCCGCAGCCGTTGCAGGTGCGCCCGCGCTGCAATTTCCGGCACCACGCCCCCGAACGCCGCATGCTCATCCAGTTGGCTGTGGATTGTTTGCGCAAGGATCGTCCGATCACTGTGCACACAGGCAACGGCAGTCTCATCGCAGCTGGTTTCGATGCCGAGCACGATCTGGCTCACGTTCAAATCCTTTAAAACAGCCATATTTTGGCACCTACTGGTCTGATCGAAACGCTTGCGTCACCGCAACTCTCGTATACACATGATGGCATGACATCCGAACGCCCACCATTTCGCATCGGCACCAGAGGTAGCCCGCTTGCATTGATGCAAGCTCATACCGTTGCCGCGATGCTGACGCAAACCGATCCGCGATTAACCGGTGCTGATGCGCCACAAATCGTCATCATCCGCACGTCCGGCGATAAGATCCAGGATCGTCGCCTGGCTGATATTGGCGGCAAAGCCCTGTTCACCAAAGAAATAGAGCGGGCGCTGGTCGATAACGAGATCGATATGGCAGTGCACAGCGCCAAGGATCTGGAAACCACGCTGGCACCTGGCACCGTATTGGCATCCACCCTGCCGCGGGAGGATGTGCGGGATGCGTTGATTGCACCCGGCTGCAACTCCCTCGCTGACCTGCCGCGCGGCGCGATCATCGGCACGGCTTCGCTGCGCCGGCAATCGCAATTGCTGCGAGCCCGGCCAGATGTGCAGGTTCAGCTGATGCGCGGCAATGTCGAAACCCGCCTGGCTAAACTGGCCGCAGGTGACGTTCAGGCCACATTCCTGGCTGCCGCCGGATTGAACCGCCTGGGCAAGGCGGACGTCATCGACGCCCTGCTAGACCCGGATGAAATGTTGCCCGCCGCTGGACAGGGTGCCATCGCTGTACAATGCCGCGATGATGACATGGTGGCCCTCGCCATACTTTGCATGATGAACGATCCATCGGCTGCGGCAGAGGTGCGCGCCGAACGCGCTTTGCTGGCTGAGTTGGGCGGTTCATGCCATACCCCCATCGCAGCGTTAGCCCGCGCCGATATCTCTGGCCGGCTGCACATTCGCGCTCGCGTGCTTCGCCCTGATGGCTCTGCAAGCTGGCAGGCTGAAGGAAGCGGCACCTGGTCGGATGGCATCCAACTTGGACGTGACATAGGGGCGAGCCTAAGCCGCCAATGCGATCCCGACGTGCTCATAGGACCGGGCGACGCTTCGACCGGATAAGACCATTGCGGTTGTCACCGGCGCGCTCCGTGCACAAATCCCAGCGACGCCCGATTACCGTCCTGACCCGCCCGGAAAGCGTTGACGACAATGCTCTGCGCTTGGCGTTACAAGCCCGTGGCCGTCGCATACTCGTGCAGCCGTTGTTGCGCACTGTGCTACTCACATCAGGTCCGCAGCATTGGTCCGGCGTGCAAGCCTTGCTAGCGACCAGCCCCCGCGCATTCACTCGAGTTTCGCCACCGCCGCCATTGCTGCTGGTGTTTGTGGTTGGTCAGGCCGCGGCCCGCGCGGCAAAGGCCGCTGGCTGCCAAAATATTAAGGTCGCCCGCGACGCCAGACATCTAGCCGAAATCGTGCGCGCCACCTGCGCCGCAACCGAAGGCCCGCTGCTGTACCGCGCCGGACGAGACCGCGCACGCGACCTCGCACGGATGTTACCGCAACACGATGTGCGCGTGATTCCGGTCTATGCAGCAGAGCCGAATCGTCGCTTAGCACCTGCAGTCCGTCAGGCCATCGCGGCTGAGCAGGTGTCGCATATCACCCTGCATTCAGCGCGGGCTGCTAAGGCCTTTGTGGCCGCGTGCCGTGCTGCCGACGTCTTGCCACAGGCACGGCGGGCGCATGCCCTATGTATGAGCCGTCGTATTGCTGCCATACTCCAAGCCAATGGTTGGCGCCGCGCATGGGGCGCGCCGTTGCCGCAGGCAGATCGCTTGACAGGACGGCTCGTCGGCAGGCGAGTCACCCCCCGTTGGCAATCTGCCGTGCCTGCCACCACATCGGTCAACGCCGATACCCTGAAGCCAACCTGAGAAGAGGCGATGACCAGTCCTTCACCCTCGTCTGCTGTTAGTGCCGCTGCTGATAATGCTGCCAAGCCACAGCCAGAATCGCCCGATAGTCAGTCAGACGGTCGCCAGTTTAAGCCCGTTTGGATTGCCTTGATCGCGGTGGTTGTTGTCTTTGGCGTCGGCCTGCTGTGGCTATGGCAGCAAGTTCGCGACCGCGATCCAGGTGCCATTGAACGCGCTGGCCAAAGCGAGCGCATGACAGCCCTAGCCAACCGCGTCGAGGAATTGGCCAAGATCCCGACATTTGCTGATCCTGCCACCGTCGACCGTTTGGAAGCAGACACCGCCGAACTCAACAGCCGCATGTCAGAGAACGCCGCCGGTGTCGCTGCGATTGGTCAGCAAGTGGCGGTGCGCGTGACCACCGTTGATGCGCGGCTGAGCAGCCAGGCGGACAAGCAAGCAGCATTGACCGAGCAGGTGACGCAATCGACAGCTGCCTTATCGGAGCGGATTGACACGGCTGATCAAGCCATCGCCTCTGTGACAGGCCAAGCTGCCGCCACCGACACAGCGCTAGGCTCCCTGACAACAAAGCAGACGCAGGACGCCGCCGCAGCATCGGATCGGCTCGGGACGCTTGATGGTCAGGTGGCAGGCCTGGATCAACGTCTCACCAAGATCGAAACCTGGATTAAGCGGGCCCAACCAGCTCGTGTGGCAGAACAATTGGTGGCTCTGGCGGAACTGCGCCGCCTGATCGATGCAGGCAGCGCGTTCTCTGGCCCGTTGAAGCGAGTGCAGGCCAGTGTCCAAGGGGCTGCCAACCTACCAACAGATACCGGCTGGGCTGCTTATGCCAGCACTGGCATTCCGACAGCGACTGCGCTTAGCCAGTCCATGACGGCTATCCAGAAGAACCATCGTCAGGCCAGCACCGTAGAAACTGGCAGCAAGTGGGCCGACAGCGCCGTCAATTCGCTGTTAAAGGGAGTTCGACTGGACGATAAACCTGTTTTGGGAACTGATCCCGTTGCCGATGCTCTGCGTGCCGCCCAAAAAGCACTGGCTGCGGGCGACTTGGAGGCGGCAGACGCGGCGGTTGCGCCAATTGCCGAACAGGTGCCGGCTGTAGTGGAATGGCGCAAGGCGCTGACCGCGCGCCGTGATGCTACCGCCGCTGTGGCGACTTGGGACCAATCCGTGCTTGCCGGTATTAGCGAGGCTTCGCAATGATTCGCGCTATCTTCATCTTCGTCGTCTTTGGTGCGATCATCTTCGCCGCCAATTGGCTTATGGACAACAACGGCACCATCGCCATTTCATGGCAAGGGCTGGACATCAATGAGTCCGTAGCCTGGGGCGTCGCAATGGTGGCGCTACTGGTGCTGATCATCGTGGTCGGTATCTGGCTGCTGGGATTGGTGCTTCGTGCGCCCTGGAAAATCGCGGCTCGCCAAAGCCGATCCCGCCGTGAGCGTGGCCAACACGCGATCTCTATGGGTTTGGTAGCGATTGCCGCTGGCGACCGGGAGGAAGCGCGCAGGCAATCAAAGCGTGCCGCGCAACTGGTCCCCAACCAACCGCTCGCGACCCTGCTGGCTGCGCAGACCGCGCAATTGGAAGGCGATGAGCAAGCCGCACACTCCTATTTCACCAAGTTGGCGGAAACTCCCGATACGGCGTTCCTAGGCCTGCGTGGCCTATGGATGCAGGCCATGAAGGACGGCCGCACTCGCGAGGCCCTGCACTTCGTTGACCAAGCACATGCTGAACAGCCAAATGCCGCCTGGGTGCTAGAAGCGCAATTGACGTTGCAGGCCCGCCTAGGCCAATGGGATGCCGCTAACCAGTCGCTAGAAACGCTGGCCAAACGCAAACTGCGCACGCCGGAACAAGCGAAAGAGGCCCGCGCCCTGATCAATGTGGAGCGCAGCCGGACAGCCGCTGCTGCCGGCGATACCATAGCCGGCTTGGATGCCGCCCTCGTGGCCTACAAGGCCAACCCGGCTTTGGTGCCCGCTGTGGCGCAACTGGCACTGATGCAAATTGCCAACAATCGCCGTGGCCGCGCGGAAAAAGTGCTGAAGGATGCCTGGCGGTCCACACCGCATCCCATGCTGGTCGATTCCTTCCGCGGCGTCGTCGACACGGTCTCACCAGAAAAGCAGCTGGACCTTGCTCGTGGCCTCGCCGGCCTCAACCCGAACGCTGCTGACAGCCATATCTTAGTGGCCCGGTTCGCCATCGCAGCAGATCGCTGGAACGATGCGGAGGCCGCTCTGGCCCCGTTGACCCGCCGCGATCCATCGGTTCGCGTCTGTCATCTGATGGCGCAGATCGAGGCTGAGGGCCGCAACAATCGTGAGGCAGCACGGGATTGGCTGGCCAGAGCAGCATCCGCCGCACCGGATGAGGCCTGGGTTTGCGTCGAAACCGGCGCTGTGCAGTCGGATTGGTCGACGGTGTGCCAGGCCAGCCAGTTGTTCGGCACGCTGGACTGGCGCGTTCCCTACCATGTGGAGCAGCACGCACCGAGGGTGTTGGAGGCCTCTGCATCGGCTAGCAGTACAGCTTTAGCTCCAGCGGTTGTCGCAAATGACACGACGGCATCAGCTCCGATCGTCGTGGAGGCAATCGCAGAGCCTGTTGGCGAAGCGAAGAAAGAGGCCCAGTCATGACCGCGGATAACTTTATCAAGGCCCTCGGCATTCGCTTTGTCGAGGTCTCCAAGACCCGCGTTCTGGCAGAGATGGATGCCGGGCCGGAACACTCCAACGGCAACGGCGCCGTCCATGGCGGCATCTACATGGCCTTCGCCGACACGCTGGGCGCACGCGGCGCCATCATGAATTTGCCGGACAACTGCCGTACCAGCACGTTGGAATCCAAGACCAATTTCCTGCGCGGCGCTTCTGTCGGCAAGTTGGTTGGCGACTGCACTCCGGTACATGTGGGCCGTACGACGCAAGTTTGGCGCACGGTCGTGACCGACGCCAATGGCAAGAAATGCGCGGAGGTCACCCAGACTCAGATCGTCGTGCAAACCAAGCCGGATGACCCTGTGACCCAGCGCATGCAAGGCTTGCGCGACGGCAAAATCCCCCACCAATAACGCGTAACGTCGAGATCGCGCCGCAGCCGCCAGAGTAAGCATATGCTCCGGTGGCGGCGGCGTTTCTCGTTAGCGCTGCTTGATCGCGCCGTCAGCCTCTAGCTTGGCCACTTCGGCTGCGCTGTAGCCCCAATCGGTCAAACCATCTTTCGAGTGCTCACCGGCATAGGCCACACCCATCGGTACTTTCGATGGAGTGCGCTGGAACTTTGGCGCTGGGCCCGGCTGCTTAATGCCATCCACCTCGATAAAGGTGCCGCGGGCCACGTTGTGCGGGTGCTCCATCGCCTCGCCCATAGATAGCACCTGGCCAAAGCAGATGTCTGAATCCTCCATCAGCTCCGTCCATTCAGCGCGGGTCTTGGTCAGGAACACTTCCGTCAAGGTATCCCGGTTGATCGGCCAGGACGAACGATCGAGCTGATCAGGAATGTCCTTGCCCTTCAACCCAGTTTTCTCCAGCAACAACGCATAGAATTGCGGCTCAATCGACCCGATGGAGACGTACTTGCCGTCCTTGCACTCATAGGGTCCGTAATAGTGCGCGCCGCCATCCAGGCGGTTGTAGCCGCGTCGGTCGTCCCAAAGACCAGCAGCAAAAACGCCGTACATGCTGCTCATCAAGCTGGCAGAGCCTTCCACCATGGAGGTGTCAACCACCTGGCCTTGGCCCGATTTCTGCGCCTCAATATAGGCTGCGAGCGCCCCCACGACCATGTACAGCGCGCCGCCGCCGAAGTCGCCGACCAGGTTCAGTGGTGGCACTGGCGGGCCGTCAATCGGGCCGATAGAGTGTAGCGCGCCCGACAGCGAGATGTAGTTGATGTCATGGCCGGCAGTGTGCGCTATCGGCCCATCCTGACCCCAGCCGGTCATACGGCCAAAGACGATTTTTTTGTTGCGCGCGAATACCACATCCGGGCCGAGGCCCAGACGCTCCATCACACCAGGGCGGAACCCCTCGATCAAGATGTCGGCTTTCTCGCACAATTGCAGCGCCAGCTCGACGCCTGCTGGGTTTTTCAGGTCGATGGCAATGTTTTTCCGGCCACGCAGCAGATTGTTATACTTCGGGTCGACCGACCCTTCCTTACCGACATTCATGGCTCGGTCGACACGGATAACCTCCGCACCCATATCGGCCAGCATCATGCAGGCGAACGGGCCCGGCCCGATACCTGCAAATTCTACGACTTTCACGCCTGTTAGTGGACCACTCATGCTTTCCTCGCCTTGTATTTGGGAACGTATTAGGGAAGTGTGACAGGCAGCATAGCGCGAGTTTCAAACCGTTCAACGCGAGAGGCGCGGCCAAGCCATGACTCAACCCTTTACCGGCATACGTATCCTGGATTTCACGCAAGTTTTCGCCGGCCCCTATGCCAGCTTCCAACTGGCAATGCTGGGCGCCGACGTCATCAAGGTGGAGAAGCCTGGTGGTGAGGAAATGCGCATGAACAACGGTAAGATCGGCCCGAAAGGTGACCAGACATCGCCGATGTTTATGGCCGCAAACGGCAACAAGCGCGGCATCTGCCTGGATCTGAAAGATCCGAAAGCCATTGCTGCGGTTAAACGGTTGGCAGCGAATGTCGATGTGGTCATGGAGAACTTTCGCCCCGGCGTGATGGATCGCCTGGGCATTGGCTGGGATGCGCTCAGCCAGATCAACCCAAACCTGATCTATGCCGCGGTCTCTGGCTTTGGCCGGGTCGGGCCAGAGGCAAAAACGCCGGCCTATGACGGCAAGATCCAAGCGGTTAGCGGCATCATGTCGGTCACCGGCTACCCTGAAAATGGCCCGACCCGCGCAGGATTTGCCGTGGTAGATGCTGCCGCTGGCATGACCGCTGCGTTTGCCGTGGCCTCGGCCCTGTTCCAACGCGGCCAGACCGGCAAGGGCCAATTAGTCGACGTCTCCATGCTGGATTCTGCGCTGAGCTTTCTCTCGCCAGCAGTTGCGGACTGGACGTTTACGGGGTTTCGCCCGGTCCAGTACGGCAACATGGCCGTCAGCCGCAGAGCCACCGCTGATTTGTTCCAGGCCAAGGACGGCCACTTCCTGTTGGCCTGCAACACCAACGGTCAATATGAAATTTTGGCCAAAGTGCTGGACTGCCCCGACCTGCTCACCGACCCCCGGTTCATTGACTGGGATGCCCGGAGGGACAATGCCACAGCCCTTCGCGCCATCCTGAACGAGGTGTTTGCGACTGGCACGGCTGCCGAGTGGGACGAGCGGCTCAACACGGCTGGCTGCCCCTGCTCCAAGATCTGGAACATCCCAGAAGCCGTTGAGCACCCGCAGCACGCCTATCGCCCATCCGGCATGCATGAAGTCGAGGGTGTGAAGCTAATGGGGGCCGGCTATGCCTTCGCGCATGGCGGCCCTCATTTCAACCGCCTGCCGCCATCGCCGGGTGAACACACGGCGGATGTGTTGCGCGAGGCAGGGTTCAGTGAGGCCGAAATCGCAGAGCTGTCCTAGCGGACCCGAAAGGCCTTAAGCCGTTCGTCGGCGCGCCAACGCTACGATAGCCGGCAGCAGCAGAGCTAACGGTGCCGGGCCAGGTACAGATGCGGCCATGACGCTGGCGCCTTCGGTGGAAAATACGCTTGCTGGCATCGCGCTGATCCCGGTGTTGCGATGGATCAAATCGCCGAGGGTTTGTTGGTTTAGCCAGTCAACAAGGTTTGCTCCGAATACCGGGGTGCCTGCCATGTCAAAGTCCTGGTTTTCATACCAGAAACGGTCACCACTGCGCAGCCGCTCAAATTGGTCGGACAATACCCAATGCATCGTCTCGCCAACGATGGAATCGCGGTATGGCTCTTCCATCAACGCCCCCATCAACAGGTCGATATCAGTGCCGCCATAGGCATCCGTCAACGCGACAGGGAGAGAAAGCGGTCCTAGCCCGAGGGCTTCCCGCAACTCCAAATAGCCCGGCAGCCCGTGGTCGCGGCCCCGTTGCAGATTAATCGCCAGCAGGTCAATTCCAAACGCTCCGAAATCGACAAACAGCATATTGCGCAACGCATCGACGATCTTGCCATCCAACGCTTGCGATGGCTGCATGCCCAGGCCCGCCAAAAAGCTCTCCACGTCAAAGCTGGACGTGATACAGCTCGGATTGAAGAAGCATTCGGCCAGCGGCACAGTACGGAACGAGTGGTCGGGGTTCACCACGAGAAACTGGTCTTGCACCATGGAGTGGCTGAACCGGTACAGGGCAGCACTGAACTCCTGCACACTACACGACAGCGGTAGCTGAGGACGGCAAATCATGGTTTTCTGACGGATTCTT
>Ga0055584_100003804_pt1 | contig 14813 bp, 14 predicted proteins | sample OSDHelmetaG_FD_58716 | JGI IMG/M metagenome (GOLD analysis project Ga0055584, IMG submission 58716) | Pelagic marine sediment microbial communities from the LTER site Helgoland, North Sea, for post-phytoplankton bloom and carbon turnover... | ecosystem: Environmental > Aquatic > Marine >... | reverse complement strand
CGGCGGCCGGAGCGTTCCGAAATGCTCAGGATCGCCGCGAGTTCAGCGTCGCAAGCGGGCGAGTGCGCCGAGCAGCTCGCGGGGGCGCCACAGCGACGGGTAGTAGGCGAGCACCACCCAGCTGAAGGTGGCGACGTCCATGAGGACCCAGATGCCCAGGTGCAGCGCGAGCCCGAACGCCGTCAGGAACGGCCGGGGGTCGAGCCGTCGGGCGCGGCGGGCCCAGGTGCCGGTGCGGGCGGGGTCGCGCAGGAGGAGCCACAGCGGCACGAGGATCCAGCCGGTCTCGAACAGCCACGTCACCGCCGTGGCGACCATCAGCAGGGGCGACAACCACCCCAGCCCCGGCACCTCGAAGCGGATCCAGTTGGTGTCGGCCAGGGTCCAGTACAGCGCGTTGAAGCCGCCCAGGGGCGTCCAGTTGGTGCCCACCTTGCTCAGGCCCGTGGACCCGTAGACGACGGCCAGTTGCAGCAGGAACAGGCGCCGACACCACACCGGCACCGGCGTGTCCGATGCCCAGCGGCGCAAGCGAAACCAGCAGTCGACGGACCACGTGGCCGTCGCCGGCGCCAGGACCAGCAGCCACAGGGCGTTGGTCAGCAGGTGCTCGTAGGAGCCGCCCACATGGTTGTTGACGGTCTTGAGCGCCATGTAGCTCTGCAGCGCCACGAAGGCAGACGCGCGCCCCCCTGCGCCCACGAGGACGAACACGCCGGCGGCCAGGGCCACGGCGATCGTGCCGGGGATGGCGGCGGAGGGCTCCAGGCCCAGCAGGTCGAACAGCCAGGGAATCTTGAGATCGGGGCGGTAGCCGCCGTGTTCGGGCGTCCGCCAGTACACGTCGGCGCCGCGGGCGACCACGCCGCCGACGGTCAGGAGCAGGGCCATGGCCGTGGTGATGCGCACAACGGCGAGGGTCTCGGGGCCCTCGCGGGGGTCCAGCTGCCGATCGATCAACGCAGTGAGGCGCCTCATCGCGGGATGGCCACGGACTTGCGCTTGGCCCGGCGGAACGTTGCGACCGCGCCGGCGCGGCGCTCGGCGGGGGAGGGGTTCTCGACCCGGTCGATGGTGACGCGAAGTCGCTCGGCGTCGGGGAAGTCGTCGGCGGCGCGCACCGCCAGGAACTTCGCGAACTGCTTGAACCGGCTGCCGTAGCGGCGCTCTTCGCCGTAGCGGCTGAGCATGGACCGCCCGAACTCGTGGCGCAGGAGCGAGCGGTTCCAGGACTCGTCTTCGCCGGCCCGGAAGATGAGGGTCCACTCCCCATCCACCTTCACCTCGACGCTGAGGCGGTCGGGCTCTTCGTTGACGCCGGAGAACATGCGCCACGACTGGCGGACGCCCGCGTACTCCTTGTAGGGCTTGAAGGGCCGCAGGCAGTTTCGGCGGGCGGCGAGCCAGGCGCGGCTGACGCGAAGCGTGTGCTCGGCGAGCTCGTCGTTGGTGACGGTGACGCCCACGCGGCCCAGCGCCAGGCGCCAGCGGGTCAGCTCCCGCTGTCCTTCCTTGGACTCGTAGCCGCGGCGGTCGTCGCCAAAGACCGGGGCGGGCAGCGACGGCACGACGACGGCGGCCACATGGAACGCCAGGAACGCCGCCAGGGCGTAGCGGCGGGCCAGCTGCGCCGGTGAGCGGTCCATGGAGTCCTCCCGGCCGGCGAGGGTATCAGTCGGTGGTCTGTCCGCAGCGCACGACGCGGCCGGGGCGGGCGTCGGTGAGGGTGCCGTCCCGCACGATCACCTCGCCGGCGACCAGCGTGCAGTCGTAGCCGTCGGCGAACTGGAGCAGGCGCTTGCCGCCGGCGGGCAGGTCGGCGTGGAGCTTCGGGGGGTGCAGGGTGAGGGCGTCGAGGTCGATGACGTTGACGTCGGCGCGCAAGCCCGGGGCGATGCGGCCGCGGTCGGTGAGACCGAGGTAGTCGGCGACCTTTCCGCTGTTGCGGAAGACGGCCTCCTCCAGGGGGATGCGCCCCGTGGCGCGGTCGCGGACCCAGTGGGTGAGGAGGAATGTGGGGAAGCTCGCGTCGCAGATGGTGCCCACGTGGGCGCCGCCGTCGGAGAGGCCCGGCAGCGCGGCTTCGTGGTTCATCATCGTGGCGACGTTGTCGAGGTTGCCGGCCATGTAGTTGTAGATGGGGAAGTACAGCAGCGCCTCGCCGTCCTGCTCCAGGAGCGCGTCGTACAGCGCGGCGAGGACCGGGGTGCCGGTGGCGTTGGCCTGGGCCCCGATGGACGTGGCGAGGTCGGGCTCGTAGTCGGGGGTCTCGCCCAGGGCGAAGACGCGCCAGGCGACCCACTCGATGGCTTGCAGGAGCATGTCGGCGAGGGGGGGGATGGCGCTGCCGTCGCCGGCCATGGGGTCCGACGACTCGCTGAGCAGGCGGGCCTTGAACTCGGGGTCGCGCATGGCGGAAACGCGCTCGACGAGCGGGAGGTCGTGGATGGCCTTGTAGGACGGGAAGCCGATGAAGGGGTGGAAGGTCGCTTCGAGGCCCAGGATGACGCCGACGCCGCGGGGGGCGGTCTGCACGTAGATGGGCAGGTTGTCGGCGCGGGCGGTCTCCACCCGGTCGAGGATCCACTGCCACTGCTCGGGGGACTGGTCACGCTGCATCAGGGAGAGGGACAGCGGGCGCTCCGCCGCGCGGGCCATGGACTCGACCAGGGACCACTCGCGGTCGAAGTGCTCGTCGCCGCGCAGGATGTCGAAGTCGTTCACGAACTGGACGACGCCGTGGTCCCGGCCGGCGAAGACCGCGGCGAGGCCGACGAGCTCGTCCTCGCGGGCTTCGGACGCGGGGGTCCAGGCGCCATCGGCGGAGCGGTGGTTGTCCGAGCGGCCGGTGGTGAAGCCGAAGGCGCCGGCGTCCAGGGCCTCGCCCAGCAGGGTCTGCATGGCTGCGATGTCGTCGGCGGTGGCGGGCTCATCGCAGACTGCGCGGTCGCCCATGACGTAGACGCGCAGGGCGTCGTGGGGGACCTGGGCGCAGAGGTCGATGGTGTGGGGGATGGAGTCGATGACGTCCATGTAGTCGGGGAAGGACTCCCAGCCCCAGCAGATCCCTTCGGCGAGGGCGGAGCCGGGGATGTCCTCGACGCCTTCCATGAGGCGGATGAGGCGGTCGTGGTCGGTGGGGCGGACGGGCGCGAAGCCGACGCCGCAGGAGCCGAGCACCGCGGTGGTCACGCCGTGCAGCGAGGACGGGGCCATCTCCTCGTCCCAGGAGACCTGGCCGTCGTAGTGGGTGTGCAGGTCGATCCAGCCGGGGGTGACGATCTTGCCCGCCGCGTCCACGGTCTCGCGGGCCGGGCCCAGGTCGGTGCCCACGGCGACGATGCGGCCGCCGGTGATGGCGACGTCGGCGCGGGTCGGGGGGGCGCCGGAGCCGTCGACGAGGGTGCCGCCAGAGATGAGGAGATCGTGCATATGGGAGGGTCCGGTGGGGGGAGGTTTGGGGAGGCGAGGAGTCGGAGAGGACGGGGGCGTCAGGGGGCGTCAGGGGGCGTCGGGGGCGAGGGCGTCGACGAGGTCGTGGCCCAGGGCGAGCAGGGTGGTGATGGCGTCGGGGCCGACGGCGGCGGTCAGCTCGGCCTGGAGGTTGGCCAGGGCCTGCAGGCCGGCGGCCCACGCGGCCCACCCGCGGTCGGTCATGCGGACGAGCTTGGCGCGGCCGTCCAGGGGGTCCGGGACGCGCTCGAGGTAGCCGTGGCGCTCCAGCTCGGTGACGAGCTGGCCGGTGGCCTGGCGGGTGACGCCGAGGCGCGCGGCCAGGGTGGACGAGCGCACGCCCTCGGGGTCGAGGTGGCGGAGCAGGCCGATCCAGCTCTCGCGCACCTCGGGGAAGCCCGCTTCCTGCACGGCGAGCACGGCCCGGTCGTGGAAGAGCCGGCTGGCCTGGCCCAGCACATGCCCCAGGGTGTCGCGCTGGCGGGCGGCGACGAGAGCCTGGGACTGGGTGCGGGCCGGGTTGGTCAAGGTGGTTTCCTAAGTTGGTAAGGGCGATTTACAGAAAGTGCGGCGGGGGCGCAAGGGGGAGCGTGGAGGAAGTGCGCGGGGGCCGACGCCCGGTCCCGCAGCGGGGGACCTGTCGAACAGGTCGGGGGTTGCGGGACGGAATGGTCCCGCCGCCGGTCAGGGGAGCGTGGCGAGGTCCTTTTCGACCCAGCCGGCCGTCTCGGCTTCGACGCCCTCCAGCGCGGCGCGCGCCTCGGCGGCGTGGTGGTCGCGGGCTTCGGTGTCGCCGGCGACCGCGGCGGCGCGGGCCAGGGCCTCGTGGGCGTAGGCGACGTAGAAGGGGCCCACGCCCTCTTGCTGTCCGGCGGCCAAGGACCGCTGTCCGTACCGCACGGCCAGCGACACTTCGCCGACGCGCGCGAACACGCGACTCAGTTGCCAGTTGGCGACCGACGTCTCCTTGGCACCGCAGTCGTCCCGCTGGGTCCAGTGGTGGTGCGAGGCCACCGCGAGGCGGATCATCTCTTCCTCCTGCTCGGGGGTGCGCTCGGCGAGATCGATGAGCCCCCAGCAGGCGTTGAAGCAGGCGCCGCTGAAGTGGCGGTGGGCGGCGGTGACGTCAAACGAGGGCTCGGACATTGGGGGGCTCCAGGGGGGCAGCGAACCCACCGGCCAACGGCTGGCTCGGGGGCCCGCGAAGGCTCGCACGGCCTGCGCCGCTTTGCATCGCCCCCCCGCCGCGTGCGACAAGGAGCGAGCATGACCCGGCTCCTCGACGCCCTGCACGGTGCCTTCCACCGCCCCGAACGCCGCAGCCACGCCTTGCTGCACGGCGTTTTGTGGGTGCTCATCGCCGCGTCGATCCCCCTGGCGCTGTGGCCCATCGCCGCCGAATCGGGCGGCCCCGCCGTCCCGGGCTGGGCCGCGTCCCTCGACTCGGTGCTGCTCGGCGTGTTCTGGGTCGAGCTGATCCTGCGGGTCGGCAGCTTCCGCCCCCCGGAGACCACGTTCTTCAACCTCAGCTTCGGCGCCGCGCTCCGCAGCCACGTCTTCGGCCGACTGCGGTTCTGCATCACGCCCCTGATCCTCATCGACATCGTCACCGTCGTGGCGTCGTTCGGCGCGCTGCGGGGGCTGCGCATCTTTCGGTTGCTGCGCCTCCTCCACGGCGTCGGCCCGTTCCGGTACTCCAGCCCCCTTCAAGGCACCGCCCGCGCCATCTCCGAGAACCGGCTCCTGTTCGGCAGCGGCCTGTCCCTGCTGGGCGGCGCCGTGCTGCTCGGTGGGCTCTCCTTTTTCAGCTTCGAGAGCGCCGTCCCCAACCCCGTCGTCCACTCCATCGGCGACGGCCTGTGGTGGGCGCTCGTCACCATCACGACCGTGGGCTACGGCGACGTGGCCCCCCAGACCCTGGGCGGCAAGCTGGTCGCCGGCGGCCTCATGATCAGCGGCCTGTTCGTCCTGGCGTTGTTCGCCGGCATCGTCGGCCAGACCTTGCTCAGCTCAGTCTTGAGTCTGCGCGCGGAGGCATTTCGGATGAGCAACGAGACCGACCACTTCGTCGTCTGCGGGTACGACCCCGGCGCCCGCATGCTGCTGGAGTCCTTGGAGCGCGAAGTCGGCGACGACGGCCGCGAGCTCGTGGTTTTCGCGCCCGGCGATCGACCCGAGGAGATCCCCCCCCGCTTCGCGTGGGTCAGTGGCAACCCGACCAAGGAGTCGGAGCTGGACAAGGCCCGCATCGCCCAGGCCGCCGCCGTCATCGTCGTGGGCTCCCGGGACATCCCCCCCCAGGCATCGGACGCCGAGACCATCCTCACGGCGTTCACCATCCGCCGGTACCTCGCGAGCCAGGACACGACGCCGCTCCGCAAGGAACCGCTCTACCTGGTGGCCGAGATCCTGGAGCGCGAGAACGTCGAACACGCGCGCACCGCCGGGGCCGACGAGGTCATCGAGACCACGCGCCTGGGCTTCAGCCTCCTGGCCCACGCGCTGATCGAGCCCGGCACCGCCCGGATCATGAGCCGGGTCGCGGCGCCGGAGTTCAACAACCTCTACGTCGGCCCGTGCCCGGAGCAGATCGCCTTGCCGCTGCCGTTCGGCGAGCTGGCGACCCGGATCAAGGCCCAGAGCGACGTCCTGCTCATTGGCATCCGATCGGCCGACGGCGACATCGTGAACCCGCCCGTCGACGCGGCCATCGAGGCGGGCAGCCTGATGATCTACCTCGCCGAGAAGCCCGTCCTCACCGCCTGAACCCCGGAGGACCCCCATGCCCGAGACCCTCTTGCTGCGCTGCGCCTGCGGAGCCGTCACGGGCCGAGTCCTCCGCGCCGAAGCACTGCCCCGCAACATCTGCCACTGCCGGGGCTGCCAGGCCTACGCCGGCTGGCTGGGCCGCGAGTCCGAGGTGCTGGACGCCGCCGGTGGCACCGACCTCTACCAGTTGACCCCGGCGCAGCTTCAGTTGGACGGCGAGCCCGCCCTGCGCTGCGTGCGGCTGACGCCCAAGGGCGCCCTGCGCTGGCACACGGCCTGCTGCCGCACCCCCGTCGCCAACACCCTGGATGTGGGGTGGGTCCCGTGGCTGGCGCTGCACCACCGCTTCGTCGACGGCGAGCCGTTCGGGGGCGACGCCCGCTCCGAGCAGATCGGGCCCGTCGCCTACCGGATCCACTGCAAGTCCGCGACCCAGCCGGTGCCCGGCGGCCACCCCACCGGACCCGCGGCCCTGGTCCTCGGCACCCTGGTGAACACCCTGGTCGACACCGCGCGGGGCCGCGCCCGGCCGACGCCGTTCTTCGACGACGACGGCAAGCCCACCGCCTCCATCGAGGCGCCGGAGCAGGACCTGGGGCTGTAGGGGCGGCCCGCCGGCGACGGGGCCGGCTGGCTTCGGCCTACACCACGTGGGCGAGGAAGTCGGCCAGGTCGGCCACGGTCTCGCCGGAGATGTCGTCCTCGCTCAGGCTGTCGACGCCGACGCCGGCGGCCACCGCCTCGACGATCTGGGGGTTGTCCCAGACGTCGGTGTTGTGGAGCCGCTCGGACGAGTCGGCGTACTCCTTGAGGATGGCGAGCCCCATGACGTCGGCCGCGATGCGGTCGGTGCTGGCGATGATGACGCCGGGGGAGTCCTCGAGGCCGCCGGGGCCATCGTTGATCGTCGGCCCGCCGCGGGTCACCGCCTCCCACCCGTCGAGGAGGGTCAGGTTCGGGGTGATGTACTGGTTCAGCTGCGCGATCTGGCGGTAGAGCAGGTTGCCCGCCGTGCTGTGCTGGTAGAGGTTGCCGGGCCGCTTGCGGTCGTCCTCGTGCACCAGCCCGATCAGGTTCTTCATGCCCATCGTGAACTGGGAGATGAAGTGGGTCTTCACGATCGGCAGGTTGATGATGACGTCGGCCTCGACGACGGGGAGCGGGTAGCGGAAGCCGCCGACCCAGTCCGGCGCGTCGGATTCCTCAAACGCCACCCAGTCGACGCCGTTGGCGTCGAACACCACCAGCTCGGCCTTGTCGCCCAGGGCCTCGGTCGCCTCGACGATGCCGTTCTGGGTGAGGTTGCCCAGCGTGCCGTTGTCGCCCCAGAAGCTGCGGTCGCCGACGATGACCCGCCCTGCGCCCTGCTCCAGCGCCCAGTTGCCCACCAGCTCCACCATGCGGGGCCGCGTCGAGTAGGGGTACCAGTCGCCGCTGTTGGAGTTGACCTTGAGGTAGACGGTGGCGCCTTCCTCGATGAACGCGAGGTTGTCCCGCGCGACGGTCTCCTGCAGCGCGTACCAGACCGCGTTGTTGTAGCTGTCGTCGCTGCCCATGCCGACGAGGTAGTCGACCGCGGGCTCGGGCTCGGACTCGGGCTCGACGTCGCAGCCCGGCAGCACGGCCGCCGCGCCGCCGGCCAGCGCGGCCCGCGAGATGAAGTTGCGGCGGGTCAGCTCCTTGGCGCGCCACTCGTCGAGCAGCGTTGCGGAGTGGATGGTGCGGCCGGTTCCCTGGTGGATCTTCATCGCTGGACTCCTGAGCCCGGAGCGGTGGAATCCGGGCGCGGGGACTGTACCAGCCCACCCGCGCACCGGCCCGGGGAACCTGCGCCGGACTACGGCTTCGCCACCGCCCAGCGCCGGTACTTGTCCGCCGGTGCGGGCCCCGCGAAGACCTGGATCACGGTGGATCGAGCGGGCCCGTTGGCGAAGGAGACTTCGGCGCCGGGCGCCATGTAGACCGAGTCGCCCTCGGCCAGGGGGTGCTCGGCGCCGTTGAGGGTCAGGACCCCGCCGCCCTCGACGACGACGATGTACTCCTCGGTCTCGTCGCGGTGGGGTGGGACCCGGGCGCCGGGCTCCAGCGTGAGCAGGGCCAGGAACGCGTTGTCCCCGCGCACCAGTTCGACCACCTGGGCGGTGCCCGGGGGGTTGACGCGGGCGAGCTGGGCCGCGGCGGCGACCACCGGCGTGGCGGGGCCGGCGACCGTGGAGTCGAGCGCCGTGCTCGGGGAGTCGACGCGGGGGGCCGAGGCGTCGGGGGCGCTCGGCTCGGCTGCGCTCAGCCCAGCCGGGCGGGTGATCGCGCACAGCGCGAGGACGACGGCGAACAGGGCAGGGGAGGGCAACGCGCGCATGGGGGATCTCCGGGTGCGAAGCCAGGGTCCCAGGCCGCAGCCGCCACGCCAAGGGACCGAAATCGTCCCGCCGCGAACGAATTCGGGAACCCGCGCCGACGGGCGGGGTCGGTAGCCAGTGGAGGCGGAACCCTGGGGCCGCGGGGCGCCCCCTCCGTTGTGTGTTGAAGACCTGGTTTGGGGACCGCGAACGCCCCGCCGTTGGAGTTCGTGGTGACCCTGCCTCCCGATCGCGGCGCGCCTGCGCCCGTCCCCCTGTCCGACATCCCCGCCGCCAACCAGCCGACCCCGCGGTCGCCCCTGGACGAAGCCGAAGCCGCCTTCGACCAGATCGCGAGCCCCCCCGGTGACTCCTTCGGGGATCGCTCCGGCGACCCCCTGCTCGAGGTCGCCGTCGCCTGGCGCGGCCTCGTCCAGAGCGTGCGCCACATCGGCCCGACCGAGACGCTGGACGCTCGCCCCCTCCGGCGCGCCCTGCGCCGCCCCTGGGTGGCCGCCGCCCTGACCATCCTGTTGCTCGGCGTCGGCCAGGCCATGGTCCGGCACGCCGCGCTGCCAGAGCCCGAGCGCATCCCCCAGGAAGACGCCGCCGCCATAGCGCAGTGGACCGCGCAGAACGACGCCGTCCAGGTCGAGCGTCGCGCGGCCCGGCAAGCCCTCATGGCGGCGGGGGTGGAGGAGCCCGAGGTGGACCCGGGCTCCGATCCGCTCGCCGAGCGCATGGAGCGGTGGGCCACCCAGCGGGCCTCCCGTCGCTCCCCGGAGCGCTTCCGCGACGTCGAGTTCCGCCCCCAGTACGCCCCCGACCTGGACGAGCTTCTGGAGGACGCCGTCATTCCCGCCGCCAGGGAGCGCGTCGCCCGCGTGGGCCTGACCCGCGCCGAGGTGGACCTGTTCGAGCGGTGGAGTCCCTACCCCCTGGCACCGGAGACCGTGCCCGGAGTGGACCTGTCTGTGGGAGACCGGGTGGCCGTGGGCCGCCGGGTCGCCGCTGTGGTGGGCAAGGGGTCGACCACGCGCCGAGTCGCGAGCGGGGAGCCGCAGCGGGTCTGGCGCGCCGGCCCCGGCCGCGTGGCCGTCCCGCCGAAGGACGTCGAGCTCTGGTTGGCCGACGCCGACGGCCGGATCTCCCGCCGCCGCGGGGACGAGTCCTTCGAGTTGCAGGCCGACGACCCCGCCGCGCTCCTGCGCATCGAGCAGGCGGGCGCGGAATTGCTCCTGGCCGACGCCGAGCGGAAGGGCAGCTGGGGGCAGGGTTGCCGCGCCGCCGAACGGCTGGTCGAAGTCACCCCGACCTTCGCCGTGCTGGCCCGGCACGGTGAGTGCCTGACGCGCGCCGGCGCCCTCATCGAGGCGGCACCGGTGCTCGAGACCGCGGCCCGCCTGCGGCCAGTGACCCCGTCCGACGTCGAAGTCCCCGCCCTGCGCCGGTTCCTCCGCGCGCGGGCCCGGCTCTTGCTGACCGCCGCCGAGCAGCCCGCCCCCAGCGCCGGCCCCGCCGCCGCCGAGGCCTCTCGGCGCCGCCACGCCGCGGCTGCCGCTCACGGCGAGCTGCGTCGCCTCATCCGGTCGCGGGTCCACGACCCCGCGGCGCTGGCCGCCGTCGACCACGGCTTGCACCGGCTCGCGTCCCAAGCGCGGGAGGCCAAGGCCGATCTCCTCGTGGCCCAGGCCCTGCGGGTCTCCGCCGTCGCGCTGCTCCTGCTGCCCCTGGCGATGCTCCTGGACGGCCGCCGCCGCACCCCGGGACTCGAGCTGTCGGGCGACTCCCTGGACGCCGCGGCGCCCCTCGTGTTGCGCGGGGGGGCCGTGGCGCTCCTGCCCGGCGCCGACATCGCGTTGGTGAGCTCCGATGGCCGAGAGGACCGGTCCCAGCTGCACGAGCGCGGACGTCTGGGCGGCGCCACGGGCGACGAGCTGCACCTGCGCAAGGACGAGCGACTGCTCCAGACCGTGGGCGGCCAGGTGATCTCCTTGCGCCGCGTCGCCCCGCCGGCGCGCGTCGCCGCCCGGCCTGAGATCGACTGGCGCTACCTGGCGAGCCTCGCCGCGGTCGCGTTCCTGGCGATCGTCGGAGGCCTCGGCGCCTGGCAGCAGGCGGGCAAGGTCCAGACCGAGATCCACACCGTCGCCGAGCGACCGGCCGTCCGGCTGAAGCTGCCCGTCGAGCTGCCCCCGGTGCCCAAGCCGGCCGCCGAAGGCGCAGCCGCCGCCGGCACCGAAGGCTCCGCCGGCCCCCGCAAGCCGAAGCCCATGAAGACCGCGTCGATGGTGAGGGCGGCTCGCCGGTCCCAGGTCGACAACCTCATCGGCGACCTGTTCGCGCCCACCGGGCACGAACTCTTCCGGCCGGGGCTGGACGACGACATCCGGGCTGCCGGCATGGGCCCGTTCACCGTCGACCTCGGCGGCGCGGGCGGCGATGGCGACAGCATTCGCGGCGGTGGGGACGGCGGCGGCGGCGACGCCGAGGGCATCAACGGCGTCGGCACCGAAGGGTGGGGCACGGGCGGACCGGGCGGCGTCCCCGGCGGCATCGGCATCGGGGAGAAGAAGAAGAACCAGGTGCCCACCGGGCCCCCGCCTCCGCCGGTCTTGATCGGCACCTACAACAAGTCGTTCGTGGACCAGGTGGTCAAGAGCCACCTCGGCCTCATCAAGCACTGCTACGACCGGGAGTTGAACAAGCGCCCGGATCTGGCCGGCAAGGTCGTCGTGAAGTTCGTCATCGCGAAGGACGGCAGCGTCAGCTCGGCGACTACGGCGTCGAGCACGCTGGGCAACCCGCTGGTCGAGTCCTGCGTCAACAGCCGGTTCCTGCGGTTCCGCTTCCCGGCGCCGAAGCACGGGATCGTCATCGTGCGCTACCCGTTCGTGTTCCGCAGCGGGGGGTGAACCCAACGGGGCGGCGCCCACCGAGCGGCGTCGCCCCGGCCCGTGTCACGATGTCGGCATGCCGCCGACCCCCGATCTGCCCGACCGCTTGCACCAGGCCCTCACCGCGCTGGGGGACCTGCCGGCTCTGCGACGCCTGCGGATCCGCCTCGACGAGGCCGGCGAGAACTCCCTGAACGAGGTTCGCCAGTTCCGGCTTCTGCAGAAGGCCTGTCGCGAAGACGGCGCGGTGCAGGAAGCACTGGACGTCGTCGGCTGGTCAGCGGTCGCCGGCCGCCCCACCGTCGGGGGCACGGCGGAGACCGGCGCGATGATCCAGGCCTTCAACACGATGATCGAGCGTCACTGGGAGGAGTGACGCCCCGCCCGCGGGGCCGGTGACCGATCACACCGCGGGCGCCTCGCAGACCCCGTAGGCGGCGGTCACTCCGGGCACCGTGGCGTCCGGCGTCAGGACCTCCTCCACGATCTCGTACCGCGGGCCCGACGGTGTGCGCACCACCCGCTCGATGTAGCGCCGCGACGGCGTCGTCCACTGCAGCCACGACGCGCCCCCTCCGGGACTGACGATCCGTCGCCCCTCGTGCACGCGCTCCCGCCCGTCGGCCTGACGCACGACGCCGCACAGCGTGCCGTCGGCGTCCCGGTGGTTGATGCCGTGCTGGGCGACCCCCCGGTCCTCGACCAGAACCAGCTGCGTGTCGCGGGCCACCGACCGCCAGACGTGCCGGACCGGCGCGCCATCCCAGCTCCCGCACCACGCGCCTTCGAAGTCCGCGAACGGGCTCTGCTGCAGCGTGAACGGGTCGACCCCGCGCAGCGCGCCGCCGGCGTCGAGCCAGGCGTGAGCGTCGGCGAAGAAGTCGGCGTGCTGGTCGAGGGACCGGCGCGCCTGCTGCAAGCAGCCCGCGACCCGGAGGCCGTCGAACCGGTCCGGGGAGACGCCGGAGTCTGGCGGCGTCGACGCCGCGGGGACGTCGCCGACGAGCAGGGCAAGGGCGGCAGCGATGGCGACAGACGCGTGCATGGAGGGGCCTCGGTGGGAGGGCCTCCACGCTACGGCGGGCAACGCCGCCCGGCAGGAACTGCCGCGGCACACCGGCTGTGCGGCGGCGCACAGCGCCCGGCGGGCGGAGAGGGCTCCGCCCGCCGGCGACGGCTACTTGATCTTCTTGGCGGCCTTCTTGGCCATCGTGGCGGCGCGCTTGGCCTGCTTGCCCTCGCCCGCGGCGACCTGCTCCAGGAAGCCCAGGGTCGCCTGGGTCGCGAAGCCGGCCTTGATGCCGTTCTCGAAGCCGTCGAGCAGGTGCTCCAGGGTCTCCTGGTTGCCCGACGCCGCGGCGGCGGTCACCAGCTCGGCGAGGCCCGCGCCTTCGCCCCAGGCCGTGTTGCGGGCCACGATGTTGGCGGCCTTCTGGGCGTCGTCGCCCTTCGCCACGGAGACGAACGGCAGCATGAGGGCGGCCCACGCATCGTTGTTGCTGTACCGCTCCTTGTAGAAGCGGCTGCCGTACTTCGCGACGCGCTCGGCGGTGTCGTGGTCGCCGGCGGCGAGGATGGCGGCCACGGCGGCGAGGTGGTGCTCCGAGGGGCCGTCGCCGGCGCCGAGCCACAGCGTCTCCTCGTACTCCATGACCGTCACCGGCCCGTACTTCTTCATGACCATCTTGCCTTCGGAGTGGTACCCCATCAGCAGGCCGAGGGCCTTGTCGCGGACCGCCTTGTTGGCGTGGTTGGCCAGGAAGTCGGTCTGCTCCGGGGTCAGGGCCGCGAGGCGCTTCTCGAGGCCTTCGACGATCTGCATCGTGGTGTCGTCGTCGTGGCCCATGAGAAAGGTGGTGCCGAGCACGAACTGGGAGTCGTCGCCCCACATGATCAGCCGCTCGGCGACGTCGCGGGTGCCCGCCAGCTCTTCGCCGGCGCCACCCTCCGCCAGCCAGTCAGCGACCATCTGGCAGCCTTCGGAGCCCGCATCCATGAGCTTCTTCCAGCTCTTGCGGGTGTCGGCGCCACCCAGGCCCGCGCCAAACTTGGCGATGATCTTTTCGGACTTCTTGTCCGGGCCCCGCTGGCAGCGGGCGTCGGTCGGGCCCTGGCGGGGCTTCGCGTCGGCGAGCGCGAGGCCCGGGGCGAGGGACAAGGCGAGGGCGGTCAAAAGAGCGTTTCGATGATTCACTGGAATCTCCCCTTCGATGAGTGCGGCGCGAGCTTGGCTCCGGACGCGCCGAAACGAAAGACGGAGGGGAGGGCTCGGTCGGGTCGGGGCGGCCCCCGTCAGGCGCTCAGCGCGCCGCCGAACTCGGCCTCCCAGGCCGCCCAGGTCGTGAAGACGTGTGCCTTCAGCCCGGCGCTCCGCGCGGCCGCCACGTTGTCGGCCCGATCGTCCCAGAACAGCACGTCGCGGCGGGCCACTTCGTCGGCGAATTCGTCGAACGCGCCGGGGTCCACCTTCAGCCGCCCGGTCTGGTAGCTCAGCACGAAGCGGTCGAGCCCCTGCAGCCACGGCACGTCGTGGTGGCAGCGCAGGAAGTGCACCGGGTCGGTGTCGCTGAGCAGCCACTGCTCGTGGGTCCGGCCGAGCTTCGGGAGCCAGCGCGCCGCGCCTGGGCGGGCCTCGAAGATCGACGCCCAGTACCGCAGGAACACCGCCGCCTCCAGCCGCCCGGGACGCCCCACGGCTGCCTGGACCCGCTCGGCAAACGCGGTCGGCGCGAGGCGCCCGCGGTCGAGGAAACCCTTGTCCGGGCCGTCCACCGCCACGGCCCGCAGCGCCTCGACGCTCACGCGCAGCTCCGCCGCGATCGGCTGCAGGAATCGATCGAAGTCGACGTCCACCAGGACCTGGCCCAGGTCCCACACAAGAAGCGGCTTCACGGGTCGATCAGGGCACGGTGACGGTGAAGTCGACGCTGCCGAAGTGGTACGTGTTGACCGTCAGGCGGTAGTCCCCCGCGGAGAGCGGGTTGCCGCTGAGCTGCTCGGCGGGGGTGACCTCGTGGCTGTCGGTGGCCGGGGCCGAGCAAGCAGGCAGGCTCAGGGGGCTGGGGACCGCGAGGCAGCTGGGGCCGCCGCCGATGGGGTCGCCGTTGAGGTGCCACAGGCTCCACCCGAACCGGCACGGCGAGGCGTAGGTCAGCGTCGTGGGCTGAAGGCCGGTGTTCTGCAGGCTGATCGTGACCGTCATGGGCGAGCCCATGGACAGCTCGGTGGTGGCCGCGCCGCTGGGATCGGTCAACGTGAGCTCGTACTCGACGTTCGCGTTGCCGGCGCAAGCCGCCGAGTCGTCGTCGTCGCCGGAGCTGTCGTCGTCGTCGCCGGAGCTGTCGTCGTCGTCGCC
>Ga0055584_100003803_pt1 | contig 14816 bp, 12 predicted proteins | sample OSDHelmetaG_FD_58716 | JGI IMG/M metagenome (GOLD analysis project Ga0055584, IMG submission 58716) | Pelagic marine sediment microbial communities from the LTER site Helgoland, North Sea, for post-phytoplankton bloom and carbon turnover... | ecosystem: Environmental > Aquatic > Marine >... | reverse complement strand
TCCGAGGCTGTCGTCCACCTGCTTGGGCTGGTAGAGAACGATCTTCTTCTTCTGGCGCTGAATCATGATTCCGGGGAGGGGCAGCCGGGCACGCAACGGCGGGCGGGGCCACTCATAGCTTACTCGGCCAACCGGCGGGTAATCCTCGACGCCACTCGGAGAGCTTCGGTGAGATTCCTCGGATCTGCGACAGGTTGCCCGTCCGGGCGCCGTTTGCCGACGATATCGAACGCTGTCCCGTGCATCGGACTGAAACGCCGGTAGGGCAGTCCCGGAATGAACGTCACGCCGGAATCGGCCCCCGCCAGCTTCAGGGGAATGAACGCCTGGTCGTGATACAGGGCCAGCACGGCGTCGAACTCGCCCCGGAGTCCGCGGACGAAGATCGAGTCCGGAGCGATCGGGCCCTCCACCACCATGCCGGAGGCCCGCGCTTGCTCGATCGCGGGCATGAGGATCTCGATCTCCTCGCGCCCGAACAGCCCGCCTTCCCCCGCGTGTGGGTTCAAGCCAGCCACAGCGACGACGGGATTCTCGAGCCCGATGGAACGGAGCGCCGTCCCTAGAAACAGGAGGCGGTCGAGGACGTGATCGATGGTGAGCCGATCCAGCGCCTTGCGCAGGGAGACGTGCCGGGTCGCCAGCATGACCCGGAGGTTCCCGGCGAAGCCCATCATCTCGTAGCGCTCCGCCCCGGACCAGCGGCTGAGCAGCTCGGTCTGCCCCTCGACCTGCTCGCCCGCGGCGTGCATGGCGGCCTTGTTGACGGGCCCCGTGACCAGGGCGTCAACCTCCCTGGCGAGGGCGAGCTCATGGCCCCGGCGGAGGGCGCTGAGTGCCGCCGCGCCGCAGCTCGCCTGCACCTCACCGAGCTCCCATTGATCGGGCCCGCCGGTGTCGATCCAACCGACCCCACCCGAGCCGAGCGAGGCAGGGGCTTGAACCTCCGGGATCCAGTCCGGTCGCACGGCCCCGTGCCCGAGAATGACCACGCGAGCCTCGTCGCGTACGGCGGCGACTGCGAGGGGAGCGATCTCTGGTCCGATGCCAGAGGGGTCGCCGAGGGAGAGGGCGAGGAGCGGCTTCACGCCGAGGATCTTAGAACGCGGCCAGCCCCAGTGAAGGGACGAGCTCCCCTACGTCTCAAGCGCGGCTTCCTGGCTCGTCCCGACGGCCCCCAGGCCCACCGGAGGTTCGCTCCTCGTTGAGCTCCCAGAGGAAGGAGATCAGCTGGGCGACCGCGCCGAAGACCTCGACGGGGATCTCCTCCCCGAGCTCGACGAGGGAGAGGAGCTCCAGGAGGTCCTTGTCCTCACGAACGGGCACACCCGCTTCGATGGCGGTCTCGAGGATTCGGTCAGCGATCTCTTCCCGGCCGCGGGCGACGACCGACGGTGCGCGCTGGTCTTCCTCCCGGTCGTAGCGCAGCGCCACGACCTCAGGCAGCTTCTTGCCGGGGTCCTTCATCCTTCCAGGTCCATGACGTGGTCCTCAGGCTTCAGCCCCACACGACGGGCGTCGACCCGCGCCTCCGCCTCGGTGCCATCGGCGATGGCGAGCAGGACGCGGCGACCCTCCAGGCCGAGGGATGACTCGAGCTCCTTCGCGCGGAAGCGGATCTCACGGGCGACGTCCGGGCATGCCACGACCAGCCGTAGCGCGACCTGATCCTCACGAACGGCGAGGTCTGCCCGCACGGGTCCCAGCCCGCTGAACTCCACACCGACGGTGACATGGCAGGAATCGGGCTTCCGCTCCCCGCCGCTTCCGCGCCCCCCCTGCTGGTCTCCGACGACCTGTACGGTCGCGAACCCGTCCTCCCCCTCGGGTACCGCGAACCCGAAGGCCGGCGGGTCACCGAATTCCCGACGCGCGACGTTCCACGCGTGCTCGAACTCGCGGGCCGCCAGGTGCCGCCCGATGACCTCCCTCAGCGCGTTGTCCGCGGTCCCGGACTCCGCGATCAGGGCTGCAGCCACCTCCTGCGGCGACCGCAGCGCGCCGCTGAGCAGCGAGTCGAGGTACGCCGTGGCCTGGCGCGAGCCACCCGACCACGAGACCTGTTGATGTAAGAGGACTCGGGCCAGCGCGCCGTCGACCGAGCTCCGGCTGGCGCGACCTGCGAGGGCGGCCTGGAGCCCGGAGGCTGCACCACCCTCCCTCGCTGATTCCAGTCGACCGACGAGCCGCTCGAGTAACCGCGTGCTGGCGTCTCTCAGGACATCCGCCGCGTCATGGGCCCGGAGTTCGATCCCGGCGGAGCGGCCGACGACCTCTGCGAGGAGCCCCTCCAACGCGGCGGAGAGTGCGCGGCCCCCCGAGCCTCCGGGGCTGACGCCGGCGGCAGCGAGGAGCGCGTCGAGCAGCGCCTGCTTCGCCGCTTCCACAGAGTCCACACCCGCGATGGTCGCGCTGGCCAGCAGCGCGAGCTGCCGCGCCACGTGGGACATCCGGTTCAGGGCAGCGAGATCGGAGCCCCCGTCGCGGCCCGGCTGGAACGCCATGGCGTCGAGGCGCGAGAGGAGCCGCTCAGCCCGGGGGCTACCATCGGCAGCCCCCCGGGCCAGGGCATCGCGTAGCTCCTGGAGCCGGGTCCCCACGTCGCCGTCCGCGTCCGGATCGAGGGCGCTGAGCGCGCGCGAGGCGCGCTCCAGCGCCGCGTCCGTCCGCGAATCACCGCTCCGCTCCGCCTCGGGTTGCCCGGCGACGCCCTGCTTGGAGGCCTCGCCAGGCCGCGACTCGGGAGCTCCCGGGCGGCGGTCCATGGGGCGGGTGGCCGGCACATCGGCCGCCCTTCTGATCTCGGGGACTCGGTCCACACCCGGTTCTCGGACGACCCACGGGCCGCTGGAGTCGAATCGTCTCGAATCTGGATCCGCGTCTCGGGGGCCATGTACGGCCCAAGCGGGCCTCAGGAGCGGGTCAGCACCCGCGCCACCGCCCCCCTCCAGGCAGACGTGTCCGCCTCCCACCGCTCCGCTGGGAGGCGCGGCTGGAACGACGAGTGTCCGCGTGAGAGGGCGGCACAGCGGGCCGGATCGTCGAGCAAGCCGGCGCCAATGCCGGCGATCGCGGCAGCCCCACGAGCTGTGGTCTGGAGCTCCTCGGAGCGCTGGACGGTGGCCCTGGCCAGGTCCGCCTGCCGCTGCATGAGGTACTCATTCGCAGCCGCACCGCCGTCCGCGAGGATTCGCTCCACCGGCAGCTTCGCGTCGGCGCGGAGCGCCTCGACCAGGTCCGCACACTGGAAGGCGATGGCGTCCAGCCCGGCGCGGACGATGTGAGCGTGCGTGGTCCCGCGCGTCATGCCGAGGATCGCAGCCCGAGCATCTGGATCCCAATGGGGCGCGCCCAGCCCGGCGAAGGCGGGGACAAGCACGACGCCGCCGGTGTCTTCCACCGAGCGCGCCAGATCACAGGACTCCGCCGCATCTTCAAGGACGCCGAGCCCATCTCTCAGCCACTGCACGACGGACCCGCCAGCGAAGGCGCTGCCCTCGAGAGCGAAGCAAGGCGCTCCGGTCTCGTCTGCGGCGAGGGTCGTCAGGAGGCCCGCAGCCGAGCGGACACGGCGCTGTCCGGTGTTGAGCAGCAGGAAGCACCCCGTGCCGTAGGTGATCTTCGAGGAACCCGGCCCCCAACAGCCCTGACCAAAGAGCGCTGCCTGCTGATCTCCGAGGACGCCGCGCACCGGCACCTCCACGCCACCCAGCCGCGCGCGCCCGAAGTCACCGGAGCTGCTCACCACTTCGGCGAGCATGGAGCGGTCAAGCCCGAAGAGGTCCAGCATGTCGTCGCAGTAGTCCCGACGCTCGATGTCGAACAGCATGGTCCGCGAGGCGTTGGTGGGGTCGGTCACCGTGCGCTCCCCGCCCGTCAGGTGCGAGATGATGAGCGCGTCCACGGTGACGAAGCGCAGGGTGCCGCGCTCCGCGGCGGTCCTCACCGGCGCCTCCTCACGCAGCATCCACTCCATCTTCGACGCGGAGAAGTACGGATCGAGGACCAGTCCTGTCCGCTCCCGGATCAGGTCTTCGTGGCCCGCGGCCCGCAGCTCCTTGCAGCGGTCCGCCGTCCGGCGGTCCTGCCAGACGATCCCCCGCGAGAGTGCTTCTCCTGTCGATGAGTCGATGGCGAAGACCGTCTCCCGCTGATTGGTGATGCCGATGGCGGCGGGTGTCCCGACCCTCGAGATCACCTCGCCCACCACTCGGTCCACCGCGGCGAGGATCTCGCGTGCGTCGTGCTCCACGCCGCCGGGGAACGGGAAGTGCTGGGGGAACTCCTCGTAGGCCGTGGCCACGGGCCGCAGCTCGCGGTCGAAGGCGAGGGCGTGGATACCGGTCGTGCCCGCATCGATGGCGAGGATGGTCGGAGAGCTTGCCGTCATGCCGACAACGTACCGCGCGGGTACGAACGAAAGAAGCTGAGCCGCCAGGGGAAGCGGCTCCGCGTCGTGCCCTCGGCGGACGAGGCTCAGCCCAGCGCCGGGCCAGCTGCCTCAGAGCTTCTGGCGCACCTCAAGGGCCCGACCGGTCGCGTCAAGCTGGAGCTGCGTCGAGGTCCGGCGGCCGCAGCGGTGGAACGCATGGACCGCGAGGGGGTCGTACACGAGCCCTTCGGTCAACAGGCGGTCCACCTCGAGATCGAGGCTGAACCCGCTCTCCAGCCCGAAGGGCGAACCGATACAACCCGCCGACTCGATGGCAAACGCCGTTCCGCCGCCCTCGAACCCACCGAAGATCTCGAGCTCCAACCCGGACAACGCCGCCAGGTCGAGCCGCAAAGAGACATCGCCGTAGAACCGCACCCAGGAGTCGCCTGCGCCGAGGTCGATGATCTCGACGCCACCCTCTCCGTCCGCCGCGAGAATCGCAGCGCGAACGACCTCCGTGGCTCCACGGAGCGTCACCGTCTGATCCAGGTCGACGCCTTCGCCGCCGGTCATCGGGAGCGTCCCCACCGTGGGGTCCCCGCCGGAGTCTCCCCCGGATTCGCCTTCAGCGGCCACGGTCGCGATCGTCGCAGCAAAGAGTGTGCAGAGCAGGAGAGTGGGCAACCTGCGGCTCGGGCGGTGAGCCTTGGCTTGAGTTGTCGTGTAGGACGTCATGGTTCTAGGTGTGAAACGCCGGCCTCGGCCGGGATCTCTCACTGAGGATCAGTGGTGGGTGGACGGTTTGGGGGAATCTCCGGTTCCCGCCCCCGGTTCGAATAGCTCGGGAAGGCTCTCCATGAGCCGCCCGGTCAGTCCCTCTCGAGACTCGATCAGCTCTCTGAAGTCCTCGTTCTCAAGGAAGAGGCTCGCGATGTCGGCCGCGACTCCCCCCCCAGCGAGGTGGTCTTCCAGCAGGCGCCTGAATGCGAAGAGAGCTGCGTCGTCTCGCCCGCGCGCGACCTCTGCACAGCCCAGGTTGAAGAGGGCCGGCGCGAAACGTGAGTCGCTGCGGGTCAAGCCCGCGATGGAGAGCCACCTGAAGAAGACGGCCGCAGTGCGGTAGTCCTCCTCGCCGTAGTACAGCCGGCCGAGTTGGATCGCAGCGTGCCCGCGGCTGACCTCCGAGATCGCGGTGTCGAACACCTCGCGGAACAGGTTCGCGGCGCGGAGGGTGTGTCCTTCACGCCCGTAGACATAGGCGAGGTAGATCCGCGCCTCCTCGTGGCTCGGGTCGACCTCGATGGCCTGGCCGAGGAGCCGGCGCCCCTTCTCGGCGGGATCAGCGATTCGCTCGAGCCTGCCGTTGAGCATGTGGCGCGCGTGCCGCCAGTCGATCCCACGGCCCGCGGTCGCAGCGCCCTCGTCGGCGGAGCCGCGCCCTGAGGAGACCACGCCGTCCACAAAGCCCCGGCCTCGGTTGCGCGTCTCCTCGACCGGCACCGTGGCCTCGAAGACCCTCTCGCGGAACCGGTCCGGCTCGAAGGCCGAGAGGGAGTACGCCTTGCCCAGCTGGTAGAAGATCGTGGCCAGCCGATGGGCCAGGTCGATGTCCTCGGCGGCGCGGGTCATCTCCACCGCGCCGAGCATGGCCACCCGCGCCTCGAGCCGCTCGGGGTCCGAGAGGTCCCGGTGGAAGCGGGCAAACTTGCGGACATCCTCGAAGAAGGACTGAGCCTCCCTCGACTCCTCCAGCAGCATCATCGCGTGCGCAGCGGAGGCCTCGTCCAACTCGCCGTCCACGAGGCAAGAGAGGTCCTGTTGCAGCGCCGCCTGGTTCTCGCTCAGCCCCTCGCTCCACCCCTTGCCCTCGAACCACGCCGTGGCGTCGTCAGAGCTCCAGGAGGAGGCCCCTTGCGGGCCTTGGTCGGGTTGGTCGTGGAAGGTCATCGGTCGGTCTGCCGTCCGGGCTAGCTTTGAAACAGGTGGCGGCTACAGGCTTTGGGGCGGGTTCGTGATCTGGTCGGCGCCAGGGGGCAGGTGGTTGAGTCCCAGCCCCCTATCGGCCATCAGGTTGCGTCAGGTCGGTCAGGGATGTCGCAGGATGAGGAACGGGGGGCTGATGGCTCGGGCGCTCCCTGGGTGCGACCGACGCGCGCGGGGCGGCAGTCGGGGGTGAGGCCCTCGAAGACTCGCCTCATGGCCTTATGGATCTTCCGGCGGGCCCTGAAGATCACCATCTTCAGGTTCTCCAGCTTGATCCCGATGTCCTCGGCGGCCTCTCGGTAGCTCACCCCGTCGACCTCGACGAGGTGAAGGGCCCGGCGCTCGCGGTCCGAGAGCATCGAATAGAACTGCATGTACAGCTGCAGGTAGACGATGAAGGCCCGCGAGCACTCCTCCGAGGCCTCCGTGTCGAGGACGCCGGAGAGCGGCGTGTGGGCGCCGTCCACGGGCTGATCCGAGAGATCCTCCAGGGCGATCTCCATACGGCCGCCGCCAGTGCTCCGGGAGCGCATGTGCTTGAGCACCGTGTTGCGCACGATCATCGCGGTCCACACGCGGAAGGCGTCGGTCCTCGACGCGTCGAACCGATGCGGATAGCGGAAGACGTTGAAGAAGACCTCCTGAAGGACGTCGCCGGGATCAGCCTTGCTTCCGTACCGGCGGAGGCGTCCCGCGACCTGGACGATCAGGTGCCCCGCATTGAGCTCGTACAGCAGGCCGAAGACCGCCCTCCCGCTGGACTTGCGGAAGCCGTCCATGAGGGCCGTACTGAGGTGGTCGCGGAGCTCCTCATCCGTGAGCTCCCCGTCCTGGAAGATCGCCTTGACCCGGGCGTGATCCTCGGCGTCCAGCTCGCCCCGACCCAGCTCTTCAATCCTCAGGCGCAGCCGTTCCTTGCCGTTGACGTCGGCAAGGGGGCTCGCGTGGAGGACGTTCTGGGGCTGCATGTTTTGGGGGGACTCGACGGGTCTTGGATCCAAGGTGCGCGCAAGGCGCACAGAGGAGACCCGGGGAAGATCGAGGCTAGCGTGGGTTTTGAAACTTGAGGGACCGAACACGTGGATCCGCGCGGCTTCTCAAAACACCGCTCGGCTGGGTCGCCGGACGGGTCAGAAGTGGGGCGCGCGGCCGTGCCGACCCTCGGAGTCACGCGCCGTAAGGAGGACGCGACCCTGGGGAGAACGGGAGACTTGGGGACTAGGGGACGGGGCGAGCGCGGTTTCGCAACCCGGCTAGGTCCGATGCGCTTTTTCGCACACGGAGCGCGCCGGGCCCAGGGACAAGCAAATGAGTCGTAAGGGTTTACGCAGCGGGCTGGGTCCCGCTCCGGGGCACTTTTTTGAGCGCATCCGGCCCCGCATCCGAACCTTGATTCGCTCCAATCCACGCGGGGCCGTTTCCCGTGCCCCGCGAAGATGCCCCCTGGTCCTCCCCAGATATCGCCCGAGAGTCAACGGGAGCTCGTCCTCGAGCAAGCGAGAGAGATCGGCTTCGACCTGGTGGGGATCGCTCCCTTCGGCCCCCCACCCGACGCCTCCAGGTTCGCCGAGTGGATCGAGGAACAGCGCCACGGGACCATGGACTACCTCGAGCGAGGACGGGCCGCCACGCTGGATCCTCGCTCGCAGTGGCCCGAGGGCAAGTCCCTGCTCGTTGTCGGACTCGGCCACTCCAGGCCCGCCCTCCACCTTCCGGGTGGCGGCCGGGTCGCGCGGTACGCCGCCGGTAGGGACTACCACAACGTCATCTCCAAGATGCTGGGGCGCCTGCGGCGCGCCCTCCTGCGGGAGGGGCTCGCCTCCCCGGGCTCTGGGTTTGTCGACGCCACTCCGCTGCTGGAGCGAAGCCACGCGGCGGAAGGGGGCCTGGGCGCGCCGTCGAAGGCCGCCAACCTGCTCGACGTCCGCTTCGGCCCCTGGTTCTTCCTCGGCGAGCTCATCCTCGACCTCGACCTCAGCCCGACCCCTGCCCCATCGAGGCTCCCCTCGTGCGGGACCTGCACCGCGTGCATCGACGCCTGTCCCACCGCGGCGATCCTGGAGCCTGGCAAGGTCGATGCGAACAAGTGCATCAGCTACCACACGATCGAGCACCGCGGCCTCATCTCCCACGACCTGCGCAGCCAGGCTGGCGAGTGGGCCTTCGGCTGTGACGTCTGCTCGGAGGTCTGCCCCTGGGGCTCCAAGGCGCCCGACCTCTCCGGCCGGTACGGCACCCGCGCCGCCTTCGAGGAGGGCGCGAGCGCTGGAGGAACCCTGGTGGACCTGCTCGGCGAGGGAGCGAGGGAGACCGACGACGCGGGGCACAGGGAGCGATGGCGCGGCTCGCCGCTCCGGAGGCCGGGGCGGGAGGGGCTAGCTCGAAACGCAGCCATCGTGCTCGGGAACCAGCCCTCAGAGGCGGGCCTCGACGCCCTCCTCGGCTCGCTCGAGGCTGACCCTTCCCCCACGGTGCGGGCCGCCGCCGCGTGGGCGCTCACGGCCGCCCACCTTGAAGACTCCGGGGTCAGGGAGTCCCTCGATCGGGCCCTGAGCCGTGAGCCCTTCCCTGAGGCCGCGCGCGACATTCAGGCCTCGCTCGATCGGAGCAGCTAATCCCCGTCGTGTTCCCTGGACACGGCCGCTGCACGTCCAGTTTCCAAGACGCAGCCCGTCCCGTCACCCATGGTGGCCGATCGGCCCGCCGCGAGTGCCCCGGCAGGGGACACTCTTCGGGCCCAAGCAGGGCCTCGGCCTCGCTGGCGCGTCGAATTTGATGGACGTCGCCCAGGGGGCATCGCGACCACCCCGTCACTCGTAAGGGCAACGCCAAAAATGACTTGCGCTCGAATCGCGACTTGCAGGACAGCGTGGCACGGTGCGTGCTCTTTGACCGGTGCGATGGACTTCCTCTCCGACTTTCAGAACGACCGCAAGTGGTGCCCGGCCTGCGACGGGTACGTGTCCTACCTCATGAGCATCGACAAGTCGTTCTGCGTGCAGTGCGGCGGCGAGGTGCGGCTCTTCAGCGAGGAGGATTGGATTGCCTTCTCCGAGAAGATGGACGCGCGTAAGCCCCGCCAGCGCAGAAAGAAGCCCCAGGCTGGAAAGAGCCGTCGCGATTCAGCCTGACCCAAGGCTGCCAAGAGAAAGCTCCCGCGCGGAGCAACCAGGACCCCCCCATGTGGCCCGCGATTCCCCCGACTCGCGGGCCGCTCCTTGGTAGATCCAGCCGGCGGGGCAGGGACCTGGAGGATGGGCCTGCAACGGAGGCGCAGCAGGGGTTACAACGCGTGGAGGATGAGTCAATACAGCAGCCTCCCCACGCCGGTCCGGCAGCCGGAATCCACCCTCGAGACGGTCCAGGCGCGCTATGCGGAGGGAGCCCAGCAGCAGGTCCCCGAGCTCTGCTGCCCTGTGGACTACGACGCGTCGCTCCTGGAGGTCCTGCCCGAGGAGATCATCGATCGAGACTACGGCTGCGGCGACCCCAGCCGCTTTGTGCGCGAGGGCGACGTGGTCGTCGACCTCGGCTCGGGCGCGGGGAAGATCTGCTTCATGGCCAGCCAGATCGTCGGCCCGAATGGGCGGGTCATCGGCGTGGACACGACGGACGAGATGCTCGCGCTGGCCCGGGGCCACCAGCAGTCGGTGGGCGACCGCATCGGCTGGCACAACGTCGATTTCCGACGCGGCCACATCCAGGACCTGCGGCTCGACCACGACGCCCTCGAGGCCTGGATCTGCGAACACCCGGTGCATGATGTGCACGGCCTCACCGCGCTCGACCTCCAGCGAAAGGCGCTGCGCGAGACCGCCCCGATGATCGGTGACGAGTCCGCCGACGTGGTGCTCTCCAACTGCGTGCTCAATCTCGTCGACCCGCAGGACAAGCCAAGGATGTTCGCCGAGATTCACCGGGTCCTGAATCGTGGAGGACGCGCGGCGATCAGCGACATCGTCTCGGACGAGGACGTCCCCGAGGAGATGCAGCGCGACCCCGAGCTCTGGTCTGGCTGCATCTCGGGCGCCATGCGCGAGGATCGATTCCTGCAGGCCTTCGCGGACGCCGGCCTCTACGGGGTGGAGATCGCGAGCTATCAGTCTGAGCCCTGGGCCGTCGTGAACGGCATCGAGTTCCGCTCCATGACCGTGCTGGCTCACAAGGGCAAGGAGGGGCCCTGTGACGACCACCGTGAGGCTGTGATCTACAAGGGTCCGTGGAAGGAGGTGGTTGACGACGACGGGCACACGCTGACCCGGGGCGTTCGGAGCGCGGTGTGCCGCAAGACGTTCGAGATCTACACGAGCGCACCGTACGCAGACCAGTTCATCCCCGTCCCTCCCCTCCTCCCCGTCGCGGCCGAGGACGCAACGCCGTTCAACTGCCGGACCAACACCCCGCGCAGCGCCGCGGTGACCAAGCAGGGGGTCACCCAGGCGGAGGTGGCGCCGGGGACGAGCGCGTGCTGCGAGCCCGCGCCCGGCGGGGAGACGTCTTGCTGCTGAGCGGAGAGGGCCGTCGCGCCCGGCTCCGGGACGCAAGGCTCCTGCTCATCTTCACCCCTGACCTCGCGGGCGAGGGGGCGCTCGGCTCGCTCGAGCGAGCGCTCCCGTTCGTTGACGTTGTTCAGGTCCGACCCAAGGTCCTTGGCGACCGAGCGCCGGGGGCTGCCCCGGGTGCCAGCATCACCCGCGCAAGCGACGCCGTCCGCTGGTGTCGGGAGGTCCTGGCGCTGCGGTCAGCCAGCGCCCTCGAGTCCCCTCCCCTCGTGGTGGTGAACGACCGGGTCGACGTCGCGGCGGCCCTCGCGGCCGAGGGGCTCGACGGCGTCCACGTCGGCTCCGACGACACGCCCCCGTCCGTCGCGCGACAGGTCCTCGGGGCGGACCAGGTCATCGGCCTCTCGACCCATACCGCGGCTGATCTCGCCGCCGCGCTGGACGAGCCGGTGGACATGCTCGGGTTCGGTCCGGTGTTCCCCACGCCGACCAAGGGTTACATCGAGGCGCCGGGGCCGTCCACCCAGCCCGCCATCGTGGGGCCCGAGCGGGCATGGCTGGCCGCCGCGTCCTCCGAGGCCCCCCTCTTCCCCATCGGGGGCATCGACCTCTCCAACGCCGACCAGCTCGATCGGGTGGGGCGCGCCGCGGTGGGGTCCGCCATCCTCGGCGCCGGCGACCCCGGCCTCGCCGCGCGGGGCCTGCGGGCCCTCCTCGAGGGCGGCGACGAGTGAAGGCGGCCTAGCGCAGCACGAGCGTGGCGTCCCCGTAGCTGTAGAAGCGGTACTCCGCCTCGATCGCCGCGCGGTACATGGCGAGAGTCTCGGCCGTGCCGATGAACGACGCCACGAGCATGACGAGCGTGCTCTTCGGGAGGTGGAAGTTGGTGAAGAGCCCGTCGCACACCGCCGGACCTCGGCCAGGGTGAAGGAAGATGCTGGTGTCCCCGCGGCCCGCGCGGACCTCGGCCGATCCGGCCTCTCCGCCCGTGCGACAGGACTCCAGCACGCGCGCACTCGTGGTCCCGACGGCGATGACCCGCCCCCCCACCGCGCGGGCCCGCCGCACCGCGACCTCGCACTCCTCGGAGAGCTCATAGCGCTCCGAATGCATGTCATGGTCCTCGAGGCGCTCGGCGGTCACGGGGAGGAAGGTGCCGGCTCCAACGTGCAAAGTGACGCGCGCGACCTCGACCCCGCGCTCCGCCAGCCGCGCGAGCAGCCCCTCGGTGAAGTGCAGCCCCGCGGTTGGAGCCGCAACGGCCCCTGGCTCGGCAGCGTAGACCGTCTGATATCGCTCGCAGTCCTCTGCACGCGCGGCGCGCTGGATGTAGGGCGGGAGCGGCATGACCCCGCAGCGCGCGAGCCACTCCTCCACCGGTCGTACCTCCCCGCCTGCGCCCTCCAGGGTCGCGGCCCAGGTCCCGTCCTCGGCGGAGCGCTCGAGCATGCGCGCGACGACCCCGGCGCTGCACTCCACCCGCTCCCCCGGCTTGAGCTTCTTCGCCGGCCGCACCATGGCCCGCCAACCCCGCTCCTGCGCGAAGGCCGGGTCGGGCTGGAGAAAGAGCAGCTCGACCTGCCCGCCGGTGGACCGCCGCCCGAGCACCCGCGCCGGCAGCACGCGGGTGTCGTTGACCACCAGCAGATCTCCCTCGCGGAGGAAGTCAGGCAGGTCACTCACCTCACCGTGCCGCAGCCCCCCGCCATCGGCCGCATCACGGACCAGCAGCCTCGCGGCGTCGCGGGGCTCCACAGGCTCCTGGGCGATCCGCTCTTCCGGGAGGTCGAAGTCGAAGTCGGTGGTACGCAACTTGGGACGCGTCCGCGCTCGGCGCCGGACCCGGGCCGAGATCCTATCGAGCCCCCACCGGGGTGGCCCCCGATCAGGCGGACGAATCCTCCAGCAGGCGCTGGACGTCCTCCATCTCGGAGACCTGCAGGTCGCGGAGACGGGCCGCAAGCGTGTTCGGGTCCCACCCGCAGAAGGCCGCCGCGCGGGTCTTGTTCATGCGCCCCTTGACGGTTCGCGTGGTCCAGAGCGCCGAGGCAATGTCCAGTGTGTCCGGGTCCCTGGACGGCAGGCGCTGGACCGTCTCCAGCCCCACATCGTCGAAGGCCCTCATCAGGTTCCGAGCCGTCACCTCTCCGCCGGCGGCGCGCAGGAGCGCCTGGCGCAGGACCGCCTCCAGCTCCACGGCGTTCCCTTCCCACGGCTGTCGCCACAGGGTCGCCTCGATTTCATCGGCATCCTCGGACCAGAGCAGCGGCTCGCCCGGGCGGGCGCTCCGCTCCCAGCGCTGGGCCAGGGATCGGGCCAGGGGGGGGATGCGGTGGCGGACATGCCTCAGGGCTGGCACACCGACCTCGACGCGCTCGAGATTCCGGAATAGGTCGGGGTGACGCCCCTTGTCCAGCGCTGGACGGCTGGAGTCGTTCGCTGCGACCTGGGATCCCGTGGCGATCACCCTGGGCCGGTCGCGAATCGCGCCTTCAAGGAGTCGGGTGAGTGCGACCTGGCTACCCACGTCGAGGCGCTCGATGTCGGTGAGGATCACCGTCTCCACATGCGCGGCGGAGAAGGCGTCCTCGAGATCGCTGGCCTCGAGCCCGAAGCACGACAGCTGGACGAGCTTGGTACGGGCGCTCCGAACATGGCGGGCATGATGAATCGCCCGTGCCATGGTTCGGCGGCCGCTCGCTGCCTCACCGCGGATGATGAGGTCCGACCGGTTGCTTGCCAGGACCTGGCAGCGTGCGAGCCTCTTCCGCTCGTCAGGTGCGAGGGCGTCGATCACCAGGCCTCCGGCGTGGTCGGCCCGGTCCTTGAAGTCCAGGGCGGCGCACTGGAGGACGGGCGCCTTGCGCTCCAGGACCTCGCTCCAGCGGACCGCGTCCCGCTCGCGGCTGTCCCCGCGACGTACGGACTCGATGATGAGCACCGCCTCGGCGCCGGAGGATCCGGGGACAGCGATGGCCACTCCAGCGGCCGCGCCAGGATGCAGCATGGACGAGCAGGGATCGGTCGGGTCCCCCTCGTAGCGGACGAAGCCGCCGGCGCCGAGCGCTCGCCGGATGGCCCACAGCCCGCCGCTGCTCGGCTCACCGAGACGCTCTACCCCCGCCCCGCCGCTCGCAACCGGGACGATGTCCCCGGACGCGCCCATCCGCTGAAAGGCGACCCAGCGCCGCTCGGCGGTCTTGAGCGCCAGGTCCTCGACGAGGTCCCCCCACAGTCGCCTGAGATCGTCGCGGACCGTCTGCTCCCCCGCGGCGACAGGACCATCGGCGACGGAGAGGTGCACGGACGCCCCCACCCGGTGGCGGAGCAGCGGGTGACCGACGGCCCGCTCGGCGACGGAGCGCAGGGCCATCCGGCCCGGGAGCCTGCGGTTCGCGAACTCCATCCACAGCAGGCCGACGATCTCGTCGCCCTGCTCGATCGGAAGCGCGATGGCCGCGAGCGGGGAGCCGCGCTCCGCGTCGATACAGGAGCGCTCCAGGCGGTCGTCCGCGGACGCACTGTGGAGACCGGCCATGACCACGACAGGGAGAGCGCTACGCAGCGCCTCCTGCTGCATCGAGCGGTACTCCCCGTCCGGGCGTCGCCACCGCCGGATCCAGTCGTCCACCGAATGATCGAGGGCAGGCGCGACGTCCACGGCCCCGCGGCGCAACCGCCCCTCGTCATCGAGGACGAGGAAGACGACGGCCTGTGCGCCTATCTCCGAGCGGGTCGGGAGCGTGACGCGCCGCCCCTCACCTCCGACCCCATCCGCGCGCAGGGGGACCTGGTGGGCGGCTCCTTCCTGCGGCTCAGCCCGCTGGACCATCTCAAGCCACCCGGCCGGGACATCAAACCCTCCCCGGTGGAATGCCTCCTCGAGCGCAGGAAAGTCCTCCCCACCCTCGAGCCAGCCGAGGGCCAGCGCCAGCGCATCCAGGTTGCCGCGGACA
>Ga0055584_100003800_pt1 | contig 14827 bp, 14 predicted proteins | sample OSDHelmetaG_FD_58716 | JGI IMG/M metagenome (GOLD analysis project Ga0055584, IMG submission 58716) | Pelagic marine sediment microbial communities from the LTER site Helgoland, North Sea, for post-phytoplankton bloom and carbon turnover... | ecosystem: Environmental > Aquatic > Marine >... | reverse complement strand
CACTGCACCGCGTGGGCGACCGCCAACGCGATCAGGGACTTCTCCCGCTTCGTCAGGGCGCCTTCTTCGAACACCGCGCCGTACCAGTCGAAGAACTTCTTGCCGAGCTCCGGGCTGGCGTCGCTGACGCCGCCGAACCCGGGGAGGTGGGAGTGCTTGTAGTAGTCGGACACGGTGGACATCCAGGGGTTGAAGCAGCGCAGGAAGGTATCGGTCAGGGCGGCGACGTTACGCGGTTGGGAGGGCGGTGGGGCCCCGCCCGGACGGCCCGGGTTGACCGCCGTTGTCGCCCGGCCATGATGCCGCCGTGATCGACCTGCGCCACGATGTGCCCCTGGCTCAACACTCGACCCTGGGGGTCGGAGGCCCGGCCCGCTACTGGCTGGACGCCGCCGACTCCACGGTCCTGGGCGCCGGCCTGGCCTGGGCGCGGCAGCAGGGGGTCGCGACCCTGGTGCTCGGCGGTGGCTCCAACGTGCTGGTCAGCGACGACGGCTTCGACGGCCTGGTGCTGCGGGTCGGCGACGACTCGGTGCGGTGGGGCGACGTCATCCGGGTGGGGGCGGGCGCCGACTGGAACGGCTTCGTGGCCGCCGCCGTGGGGCGCGGGCTCGCGGGCGTCGAGTGCCTCGCGGGCATCCCCGGGCGGGTCGGCGCCGCGCCCATCCAGAACGTGGGCGCCTACGGTCAGGAGGTCGCCGATCGCTGCGTGAGCGTCGACGTGGTGGACCGTGAGTCCGGGGACTCACGCACGATGAGCGCCGCGGACTGCGCCTTCGCCTACCGCCACTCGGTGTTCAAGGGCGCCCTGCGAGACCGCCTCGTGGTCACCGCCGTGAGCTTCCGCCTCACGCGCGGGGGGGCGCCGACCCTGGCCTACCGGGAGCTGGCCCAGCGAGCCGAGCAGCGCGGCGCGACGACGTTGGCGGCGGTGAGCGAGCTCGTCCGCGAGCTGCGCCGGGGCAAGGGCATGCTCATCGACCCCGACGGTCCCCGGGATCCGGACACCGCCAGCGCTGGCTCGTTCTTCACGAACCCGCTGGTCTCGCCGGCGACCGCCGCGAAGGTGGCCACCGAAGCGAGCCGCCGCGGCCTGGGCTCGCCGCCCGCGTGGCCGGCCGGGGACCGCGTCAAGCTGTCCGCGGCCTGGCTCATCGAGCGGGCGGGCATCGCCCGGGGCGACGTCCTGGGCGGAGCGGGAGTCAGCACGCGGCACGTGCTTGCCCTGACCAACCGCGGCGCCGCGACCGCCGCCGACCTCATCGCCCTGGCCGCCCGGGTCGCCGCCGCCGTGCGGGCCGCCTGGGGCATCGGCCTCGTCCCCGAGCCCGTGTTCGTGGGCTTCGACCGCCCCCCCGACGATCTGCTGGAGTCCCCATGAAGCGCGCCGACAAAGCCGCCCGAGCCCACGCCATCCTCGAAGACCTCTACCCCGTGGTGCCCATCCCCCTGGACCACAGCGACCCGTACTCGCTGCTGGTCGCGGTGCTGCTGTCGGCCCAGTCCACGGACAAGAAGGTCAACGAGGTGACGCCGGGGCTGTTCGCCGTCGCCGACAACCCCGCCGACATGGCGCGGCTCGAGGTCGAGGAGATCAAGCACCTGATCCGCCAGATCGGCCTGACGATGCAGAAGGCAAGAGCGATCAAGGGGCTGTCGCAGATCCTGGTGGATCAGCACGGCGGGGTGGTGCCCGCCGACTGGGAGGCGCTGGAGGCCTTGCCCGGCGTCGGCCACAAGACTGCCAGCGTCGTGATGTCCCAGGCGTTTGGGGTGCCCGCGTTCCCGGTGGACACCCACATTCACCGCTGCGCCGCCCGCTGGGGCCTGTCCGATGGCAAGAACGTCGACAAGACCGAGCGGGACCTCAAGGCCCTGTTCGATGAGGACGACTGGAACAAGCTGCACCTGCAGATCATCTGGTTCGGGCGGGAGCACTGCCGCGCCCGCTACCACAACCACGACGGCTGCCCCATCTGCTCCTGGGCGTCGACCAAGAAGCGCCGCGCCGAAGAAGCCGCGCTGGACAACAAGGCGAAGCGCCGCCGGGCCTGAGCCCGGGGCGGAGCCCCCGCCGGTCAGGCGTTCGCTTCGAGTCCTTCGATCCACCGCTGAAACGCGGTGGCCAGGGCCGGCAGCTCGGCGTTGGAGTGCGCTTCGGCCACGACCTCGTGGCCGTGCACGACGGCGAGGCGACCGAAGCCCAGCTTCAGCGGGCCCGGTTCGGGCACGCCGGCCAGGGCGGAGACGGCCTGGGCCGACTCGGCCAGCGCCTGGTCCACGGACCGGTCGATCTTGCGGGCCAGGGCCTCGGCCGACGGCTGACCGACGAGGTCGCCGACGAGCTCGGCGAAGTTGCGGCTGTTGCCGGGGCGCCACCACGCCTCGCGCAGGTCGGGGCCGATGCGCGGGTTGTCCACGAGGTGCCCGTCGCGCGCGGTGAAGAACTCGCGGGCCTGCTGCAGCGCCATCGCCGCCAGGACGTACGAGTGGTAGTAGGCGCTGGCTTCGCCCGACAGCAGGTGGGGGACCGACAAGGCGGGGCGCGCGGCGCCGGCTTCCATGCCGAGGATGCGCTGCTCCTGCTCGCGGATGGCCGCCCGGATCGTGGTCGGGGACAGCTGGTCGTCGGGGATCTCGTAGATCGCCTTTTCGGCGTAGCAGATGGCCAGCATCGACCGCGTGCGCAGCGCCGACATGGGTTGGGCGGCGGCCACCGCTCGGTCCGACAGCGCGCGGGGCATGGGGTTGCCCGCCGCGTCGCGGGCGTAGCGCGACTGCCACGCGGCGTCGCCCAGCAGCGAGTCGAGGAACATCGACTGCGTCTCGGCGAACGCCGCCGAGGTGGGCGCGAACTCCTGGCCGAACACCGGGGCCGGCATGGCGATGTTGGCGAAGTGCGCGGCGTGGCCGCCTTCGTGGAACAGCGTCGTCGTGGCCGTCTGCCCCGAGCCGATCTGGCCGGGGACCGCGTTGGCGGTGAAGTGGATGCGCGCGGCCTGGAACTCCCCGGAGTCCACCCAGGCCGGCTGAGGGCCGTGCATGAAGCCGTTCTCGTACTTGCCCGGGCGCTGCACCAGGTCCACCAGCACCTGGGCGCCGCGGTAGTCGATGCCCAGAGCGGAGAAGCTCCGTAGCCAGCGGCCCACGGACGCACCGAAGGGGAACCACGGATCCTGCTCGGCGAGGACGTCGCCGGCGGCGGCCGCCTGCACGTTCCAGGGCTGCGCCGCGTCGTCTCCGCCGGCCTCGCGAACGCCCGCGAGGAACGCCTGGCCGGCGCCCCGGGTGCGCTGCTCCAGGTCGTCGAGCAGGGTGAAGATGGCGTCCTTGCTCATCCCCTCGACCCGGCGGGTCTTCCAGTCGTAGTAGTCGGCCCCGCCCAGGCGGCGGCCCAGCTCGTTGCGGCGCCGGACGAGGTCCACGAAGCCGTTGGCCAGCACGTGGTCCTCGATGCTTCGCAGGCCCTCCCAGGCTGCCTTGCGGCGAGCCGGATCGGGGTCGGCCTTGAGCATCGCGCTCAACGCGACGCTCGACGTCTCCACGAACCCGCCGGCGGGGTCCTCGTAGCCCAGGCGCATGGAGCCCCGGGCGCCGGCCAGCGTGCCCTCGTCGGCGACGATGTCCGCGGCCAGGGTGCGCTCGTCCTGGGCCTCGATCGCATGGGCCTGCAGGGTGCGGAGCCAGCCGGTCAGCGCGACGGCGTCCTCTTCGCCCGCGTCGGCGGCCTGCCGGACCTGGGCGAGGCGCTCGGGGTCCTGCAGGAACTGGCTCCAGGCGATCTCGGTGCGCTCCCGCTCCTTGCGGCCGCCGGCCGGGTCGGGCGTGAGCCCCATCATCGATGCCCAGAACGCGTCTTCCTTGGCGGTGTGAAGCGTGGCGTACTGGCGGTTGAGCTGGTCCAACAATCCCATGGGAGCCTCCGGGCCGCGGACCGTACCAGAGCCCGACGCCGTCACTTCCGCCGTTTTGCGCGGTCCGTGGCGGGGGCGTGGCGGGGGTCCTCGGGCCAGGGGTGCTTGGGGTAGCGCCCGCGGAGGTCCTTGCGCACGTCGGCGTAGCTGCCGTCCCAGAAGCCGGCGAGATCGTCGGTGACCTGCGCGGGCCGCTGGTTGGGGGCCAACAGGTGCAGGCGGACCGGGCATCGGCCGCCGTCGACCCGGGGGCCGTCGGCCAGCCCGAACAGCTGCTGGATGCGGGCGGCGAGCACCGGGGGTCCTTCTTCGTCGTAGGTCAGCTTGCGGGTCCGCCCGGTGGGGAGGGTCACGCTCGTGGGGGCCAGGCGATCCAGCTCCTGCCGCTGGTTCCAGGTGAGGCAGCCGCGCAGCGCTCCGCCCAGGTCGGTCTGCCGCAGTTGGGCGAAGCTGCGCCGGCCGGGCACCAGGGCGGGCAGGGCGTCGGCCCAGTCGAGGGCCGGGAGGTCGAGCTCGGGCCGCCGAGCCGCCAGCCACCGGACCCGCGCCCGGAGTTGCCGCGCCGAGTCCGATGGAGACAGAGCGGCCTCGGGATCCTTGCTCGCCGCCGCGAGCAGCGCCGCGGCTACGTCGGGCCCGTCTCGCAGCTTCGCCGGCTGTTCGGTCAGGATCAGGGCCCCGAGCCGGCGCCGGCGCCGGGCGACGACCGACTCCGCGGCCTCGTCGAACCCCGCCTCGATGGAGTCGGTGGGCTGCAGCCACTGCTCGCTCAGCGGCGTCGCCAGTCGCACCCAGGGGGCCCGTCCCCGGGGGCCGGCCTGCACCCGGAGGGCGAGCACCAGCTCCGACGGCGCCACGGTCTCCGGACCCATGACCGCGGCTCCACCGGCGGCGAACACGACCTCGTCGGCGTCGCGTCCCCGGCGCCGGGCGATGCGCCCCCGCAACCCCGTCAGCAGCGCCGCCTCCAGGGGAGGGCAGTCGGCCGTCGTCGGAGGGGGCGGCAACGTCACCCGGGGCGCGGCCTCGGCGCGGTGGATCAGCTGGTCGGCGACGCGGCCGATGGGTCCTCGATCCCCGGCCAGGGCCACCAGCCGCCCCAGCAGCCCGCTGCCCTCCCGGTGGGCCTCGGGCGGGGCCTGGCGAAACGGGTCTCGCTCCACCAGCAGGGCGAGCGCCGTGGCCACGGACATCAAAGAGCCGTGTTCGCGCCCCGCGAGCAGGCAGACGCCCAGCCGGGGCGGCAGCGGCAGACCCGCCAGCGCGCGGCCCAGAGGCGTCACCCCGGAGCCGTCCAGGGCCCCCAGTTCGGTCAACTCCTGCTCCGCCGCCGCCACCGCCGACTCGCTCGGCGCCTGCAACCACTGCAGCGTGCGCGGGTCGATGCCCTGTTCCCGCAGCGCCAACACGGTGTCCGTGAGGTCCGCCCGTGTGATCTCCGGTGCGTCGAACGCCCGCCGCGTCGCGCCGGCGGCCCACAAGCGGATGCACCGGCCGGGCCCCGTGCGCCCGGCCCGCCCGGCACGCTGATCGGCCGAGGCCTGGCTGACGCCGAGGAGCTCCAGCCGGGTGGCCGCCAGCGCGGGATCCCACCGCGCCTGCCGCACGAGCCCAGAGTCCACCACCACGGCCACGCCCTCGAGCGTGACCGACGTCTCCGCGAGGTTGGTCGACAGGACCACCTTGCGGCGCCGGCTCGGCGCCAGCGCGCGGTCCTGGGCCGCCGCCGACAAGCCGCCGTGCAGGGGCAGCACCTCGGCGTCCACGCCCCGCAGCAGCCCCGCCGTCCGCGCGATCTCCCCGGCCCCCGGCAGAAACGCGAGCACGTGGCCGGCCGGCTCCTCGGCCAGGGCCCGACGCACTGCGGTGGCCACCTGGGGCTCGATGCGACCGCGTGCGGGGGGCGCGTACTCCACGGCCACGGGGTAGCTGCGCCCCGACGCCTGGATCACGGGAGCCCCCAGGAACGCCGCCACGGGCCCGGCGTCCAGCGTCGCCGACAGGACCAGCACCACCAGCTCGGGCCTCAATTCGCGCAGCTCCCGCAGCTGAGCCAGGCCCACGTCGGCGGCGAGGCTGCGCTCGTGGAACTCGTCGAGCAGGACCGCCCCGACGCCGTCCAACAGGGGGTCGGCCTGGAGCCGACGCAGCAGCAACCCTTCGGTGAGGAACTCGATGCGGGTCTTGGGTCCCCGCCGCCGCTCGAACCGGGTCGCGTACCCGACCACCCCGCCCACGGATTCGCCGCGGACCGAGGCCACCCGGCGGGCGGCCAGTCGAGCCGCCGCCCGCCGCGGCTGGAGCACCAGGATCTTCCCGCTGACCACCGCCAACAGCGCGGGCGGCAGCGCGGTCGTCTTGCCGCTGCCGGGGGGCGCGGTGACCACGGCGGCGCCGGGCTCACGGCAGGCCGCGAGCAGCTCGGGCAGGACGTCCTCGACAGGCAGGCGCACGGCCGCAGGGTAGTGCAGCGGGGCCGCGGCCACGACCCGCGCCCACCGGTGCCCACAGAGGCCGTCGTGCGCTACAGTCCGGCCGCCGATCTCGGAGATTTCGATGTACAGCCACGTTGTGATGTTTCGTTTTGGTGAGCCCGAAGACGCCGAGCAGGCGGCCAACGCCCTGCGGGCGATGGAAGGGCGCATTCCCCAGCTCCGCTACCTGGAGGTCGGGACCGACCCCGACACGTCCGAGCGGGCCGCGGACCTCGTGCTGTTGACCCGCTTCGACAGCCGGGAGGCCTACGAGGTCTACCGGGACCACCCCCAGCACCGCGAAGTGCTCGTCGTCCTGAAGGACATGGTCACCTGGTCCGCCAAGGTCGACTACTCCGACTGACCGGCCGTGAGCCCGGCGCGCTGGCCCGATCGTTGCTTTGTGGGTCGTCCATGAGGCCGACCCTTCGCCTGCTCGCCCTGCTGCCCCCCTTGTTGCTCTGCGCCTGCGAGGCGCCGCTGAGCTGCGACCTGTCCGACCCCGCGGCAGCCTGGCTGACGCTCGGGGACGGCACGGACGGCTTCGTCCCCATCGACGACGGGGACACCCTGCTGGTCGAGCGCGGGTCTCAGGGCGGCATGCACGTGATCGTCGCCGCCCGCACCGCCGCCATCCACCCCGGCCAGCCCACCTACGAAGACGGGCTGCGGGCCGGCGATCTTCCGGTCGTGGAGCTGGGGATCGACGACGCCGAGGGCGGACAACTCAACGCCGAGCACCGGCAGCCCCGGGTCCTGCAGCGGCGGGAGTCCGACTACGAACTCGACGCCCGGAACCTGCCGTTCCGCCACTTCGCGCAGCTGCCCGACAACTGGACCGAGCTGGACTACGCCGACGTCGAGGCGGACATGGAGCAGGCCGAGTTTCGGCTCTGGATGACGCTGGAGGACTCGTGCGGGACCACGGTCACTGCGGAGCGGACCGTGCGACTCGACTTCCCGGAGCGAAACCCCGACGTGGGCTGACCGGCCTCTAGAGCTCGTCGAGCTCGATGCACTCGCCTTCGACGGCGGGGATGACCTTCAGCGTGCTCCCGGCGTCGGCGGCCTGGCGCTTGCAGTCTTCGACCTTCTTGTCCACGGCCTCGTCGTCGTGCATGGGGTCGTGGCTGAACAGCGCGATGCGCTTGGCCCCGGCGTCCATGGCCATCTGCATGGCGTCGACATAGCAGGTGTGGCCCCAGCCCTTCTTCACCTTGTAGTCGGCGACGGTGTACTGGGAGTCGGCGATGTACAGGTCGGCGTCGCGGATGAACTCCATCAGCGCTTCGTCCCGCTCGCGGGCGAACGCCCGCCGGTCCTGGTTGCTGCTCGAGTCGACCAGCAGCGTGGCGAACGGCTCGGTGTCCGTGGCGTAGACGATGGTCTTGCCGTGGCCTTCGATGCGGTAGGCCATCGTGACGCCGGGGTGGTTGACGTACAGGGCCTCCACCTTCCACGGGCCGAAGTCGAACTTCGGTTCGCGGACCTCGTGGACCTCGATCTTCGCGGCCATCTCACCCAGGGAGACGGGGAAGTAGGCCGGGTCCATCTGGCCCGACAGCACCTTGTGCAGCGGCTTCTCCATGGACGGGGGGCCGTAGACCTCCACGTGGTTGCCGGGCACGAAGGCGGGCACGAAGAACGGGAACCCCTGGATGTGGTCCCAGTGGGTGTGGGTGATGAGCATCCGCACGTGCAGCGGGTTGCCCCGGGCTTCGGCCTGCAGGGCGATGCCCAGGGGGCGGGCGCCGGTGCCGCAGTCGAGCACGAGGGTGTCGCGGCCCATCTCGATGGTCGCGCACGGGGTGTTGCCACCGTACCGGATCGTGTCGGGGCCGGGCGTCGCGATGGAGCCGCGGACGCCCCAGAAGCGGACGCGCGGAGTGTTCAGGGTGCGCTTGACGAGCGCCACGAGCTCTTCGGCGCGGAACGGCTTGGCCAGGAACGCCGACGCGCCCAGCTCGATGGCCTTGCGGCGGTCCGGGGCGTACGCCTTGGCCGACAGGACGACCACCGGGAGGCGGCGGGTGCCCGGCGACTGGCGCAGGCTTCGAATCACTTCGAAGCCGTGCACGCGGGGGATCATCAGATCGCACAGGACCAGATCGGGGCGAGACTCGCGCGCCGCCTCCAGGCCGGCCTGACCGTCGGGGGCGAGGCGGACCTCGTAGCCCTCGGCGCGCAGGATGTGCGCGACCAACTGGGCGATCGAGTCCTCGTCTTCAATGACCAGGATCTGGATTGGAGCGTTCGATTGAGACAAGACTGCTACCCCTCGCGGCGAGCATAGCGGGGCCGGGCCCGCGGGTCATTCCGTCGAAAGTAGAGGACGGTCAGTTAGAGGCGGGATTCGATGGACCCGGCGCACGCGAGGCAGAACGGCGCCTCGGGCCGGGCCTGCAGCCGCCGCCACGCGATCGCCTCGTCGCAGCGCCGGCAGAACCCGAACTCGTCGTCGTCCAGGGCCCGCAGCGCCTGGCGGACCTGCAGCCGGCGGACCTCGGCGCGGCGTCGGTTCTCGGCCACCATCGCCTGCTGCAGCATCGCGTCGCCGCGGCTCACGCGGCCAAACGCCTGCTGGTCCAGTTCGACCGTGGCGGCGCCCGCGATGCTCCCCGACAGGTGCGCGTCCAGGGACATCTCGAGCTCCTCGAGCCGCTTGCGGAGCTCGGCCAGTTGCTCTTCGGTCAGATCGTCCACGGCGCGATCATACGGTCAGCCAGGCCATCTTGAGCGGCGGCCGGTCGTCGGGGGAGGGGAAGTCGGCGTCGGGGCGCAGGGGCTCCAGGTCCTTCAGGGGCCGGCCCGCCTTGGTCGCGCACCGGCGCAGGATGTCGTGCCACTCGGCTTCGTCGACCCGGGCGACGTTGTTGGTCACCAGCAGGTGGCCGCCGGGGTTCGTGGCCAGCAACGCGGGCTTCAGCAGCGCGGGGTAGTCCCGCACCACGTCCACGGCGCCAAAGGGGCTGCGCGCAAAGGGCGGCGGGTCGAGCACCACGAGGTCGAAGGCGCGAGGGGTCAGCTTCGTGTACTTGCGGCGCGAGGCCCGGCCCTTGATGGGCAGGCCCGCCAGCTGCCGGAGCACGGGCAGGACGTCCTCGCACAGCGTGTCCATGGTCAGGCCGTTGCGCTCGGCGTTGGCGGTGCCCACGGCCAGCGAGGAGCCCGCGAAGTCGACGTTGAGCACGGACTTCGCGCCGCCGGCGGCCGCGGCCAGGCCCACGCCGCAGGTGTAGGCGAACAGATTGAGCACGGTCTTGTCGGCGGCCGCGGCCCGCACCCGCCGGCGCCCCGAGCGGAAGTCCAGGTACAGCAACGGATCCCGGCCCCGGTGGCGCGGGCGGGCGTCGTAGCGCAGCCCCTGCTCGGAGGTCTCGGGGTCGGCGGGCAGCAGGGGGTCGTGGTGGGCCTTGAAGGGGCCGGGGTCGCCGCGGTGGTTCCACACCGGCGTGAGTCGGCGGCCCAGGTAGCCCTCGACGGCGCGGGCCATGGCCTCCAGCTCGCCGTCGCCCAGGGGGCCCCGCCAGGTCTGGGCCAGGAGCACGTCGCCGTACCGGTCCAGGGCGAGCCCCGGCCGGCCCTCGGCGACGCCGTGCAGGAGGCGGTAGCAGTCGGTGCCGTCGGCGTGCAGCTCGTCCAGCAGCGCCGAGCGGGCGAGCAGGGCCGGGCCGACCAGGGCTTCGATGGCGTCCGTGGAGCTCAACGGGGCTCGGGGCGGCGGCTCAAACGTTGAACCGGAAGTGCAGCACGTCGCCGTCCTTGACGACGTACTCCTTGCCTTCGATGCGCAGCTTGCCAGCGGTCTTGAGGCCGGCCTCGCCGCCCGCGGCTTCCAGATCCTCGATCGTGTAGACCTCGGCCCGGATGAAGCCCCGCTCGAAGTCGGTGTGGATGACGCCGGCGGCCTGGGGGGCGGTCCACCCGTCGCGGATCGTCCAGGCGCGGATCTCCTTCTCGCCGGCGGTGAAGTAGGTGTTCAGGCCCAGGAGCCGGTAGGTCTCCCGCGCCAGCGAGTTCAAGCCCGGCTCGGCGAGCCCGAGGTCCGACAGGAACTCCGCCCGCTCCTCGGGGTCGAGCTCGCTGATCTCCGCTTCGACCTGGGCCGAGATCACGACGACGCCGGCGTCTTCGGTGGCCGCGCGCGCGCGAACCTTGTCCACAAACGCGTTGTCGGCGCCCACGCCGTCTTCGGCCACGTTGCACACGTAGAGCACCGGCTTGGACGTGATCATCTGCGCGGCGGTCAGGGCTTCGGCCTCGCGGGGCTCGAGTTCCAGGCTGCGCAGGGGCTGCCCGGCGTCCATGTGGTCGACCATCTTCGTCAGCAGGTCCCGCTGGAACACCGCCTCCTTGTCGCCGCCCTTGGCCTGCTTGCTCCACTTGTCCAGGCGCTTGCGCGCCGAGTCGAGGTCGGCGAGCACGAGCTCGATGTCGATGGTCTCGATGTCGCGGATGGGGTCCACGGAGCCGTCGACGTGCACGACGTCGCCGTCTTCGAAGCAGCGGACCACGTGCAGCACGGCGTCGACGTTGCGGATGTGGCCCAGGAACTGGTTGCCCAGGCCTTCGCCCTGGCTGGCGCCGCGGACGAGGCCGGCGATGTCGACGATCTCGACGGCGGTGGGGATCACCTTGTCCGTCGCGATGATCTTGTGGATCCGCTCCAGCCGCTCGTCGGGCACCGGGACCATGCCCACGTTGGGCTCGATGGTGCAGAACGGGTAGTTGGCGCTCTCGGCGCCGGCGGCCGTCAAGGCGTTGAACAAGGTGCTCTTGCCGACGTTGGGCAGACCGACGATTCCTGCTTGCAGGGCCATTTCGAGGCGCTCCGGGTCCGCCCCGGAGGGGGCGGTCGGGGGCGTCTACCGCACCGGGGCGGGGCTGTCGACCCGGCGGCGCACGGCCAGGGGCAGCAGCGCGAGCAGGCCGACGGCCGAACCGGCGACGGAGCAGCCGGGCTTGCTGACCTCGTCGGGGCTGTCTTCGGGGGCAGGGGGCGCCTCTGCGGGGGGCGCTTCGGCTGCAGTCACCGGCTCCACGGGCGCGGCCACAGGCTTGGCCGCCGCGACGGAGTCGTCGGCCGGCGCGTCGGTCGCGGGTTCGTCGGCGGGCGTGGCCGCGCCCCCGGAGTCGGTCGATGCGGCGCCGTCGGCCGGGGCGCTGGCCGCGGCGTCCGGGGCGGTCTCGGCCGGAGTCGCGCCCCGAGTCCACGCGGGGGTGCCCAGGGCGGCCTTGTCCTCGACCGCGCGGTCCTCGGTCCGGGACCGCGTGCACAGGCTGTCGCGGAAGCGGCCGTCGTCGGCGGCGCTCAGGTAGAGCAGGTAGCTCCTGCCGGCCTCGTAGACCCGCCCGCAGGCGGCGGAGTGGCCGTTGGTCACGACCTCGAGCACGCCGCCGTCGGAGCCCTTCCAGGCCGCGATCACGTCGAACGTCCAGACCACCGGGCCCCCCATGCCGGGGACCTTGGAGTCGGCGTTGGGGTCGGCGGCGGTCGGGCCCGCCGTGACCGTGGCCAGGACCACCGCGGTGGCGCCCTGAGCGGCGACCTCGGGCGGCGGCGGAGGGGCGCACGAACAGGCGAGGGCCACCGACGGCGCGGCGATCACAGCGAGCACGGACAGGAGCAAGGCGTGGTTCAAGGCAACCTCCTGCCGGGTAGGACCGGCGAGCGGAGCCTAGAGGATCTCGCCGCCGCGATCACAGCGCCAGGACGGTCCCGTCGGCGAGGCGCGCGGAGACGGCGCCGGACTGCTGGGGCACCCACAGGCCACCGCCAGGGAGGTGGTTGAAGCCCATGAACCGGGCATCGACTTCCTCGAGGACGTTGCCGTTGCCGTCCAGGAGCTCGACGGCCACAGACTCGGCGCCGGGCGGCCGGTCGAACAGCGTGGTCCCGGTGGCCGTCGCCCCGTCGTCGCTCAGGACGTAGGAGCTCCACCACAAGGGCGCGGCCTCCACCACCCAGGCGGCGGCGGAGTTCGTGTCGCGGACCCAGTCCTGCAGGTCGCCGAACGTGTAGTCGGAGACCCACGTGGGGTCGCAGTACGCCATGAAGTCCGTGTACTGGTTCGGGCTCTTGAGGCCGCCGTCGACGATGTCGTAGCCCCAGGTGCCGATGCTCGCCTGGGAGTACGGGTACGAGGCGTCCGACGGCTGGTTGCCCAGGCCGCAGGGCGCGTGCTCGCGGCCGTGGGCGTGCCCCACCTCGTGGACCATGATCCCCGCCGCCGAAACCCCGTCGAAGCCGGGGTAGCCCAGGCCGATGGACGCGCGGCCGCCGTCGTTGAACGGCGACTCGGGCCGCCAGGAGAGCCCGGCGATGCAGGCGCCCTGGCAGAACTCCTCGTAGCTGCTGCGGGGCGAGAACAGGCCGTAGTAGTACTCGCCGAAGTTCGCGCGGCCGCTGCGCCAGTTGGTGAACTCGTCGAGCAGCTCGCCCCAGCCCGTGCCGAAGTTGTCGATGTAGCGGCCCGTGGCCCACGGCTCGGCGACCACGAAGTCCACCTCGGCCACCGGGTACTGCTTGAAGAACTCGTTGCGGAGCGTCTCGATGTGGTCGTCGGAGATGTCCGGCAGCCGGCCCGAGCCGTCGTTGTTGTACCGAATGGGGACCAGGACGACCGTGACGGGGCCGCCGGGGTCTCGGGTGTCCAGCACGGCGGGGGTCTCGCCGGGCCAGGTCGCCCCGTTGGTGTTGCCCTCGGGCGCGCTGGGGGCGTCGAGCTCACGCAGGCTGATGGTGAAGGCGGCGTCCTCGACGATTTCGCTGCCCGGCACCGAGAAGTTGAAGGTGCTGCTCATGGACGAGATGGAGCTGTCGTCGTCGACGGCCTTCTCGTCGCTGTAGACCTCGCCGTCTTCGAACTCCAGCACGCCGACGACCTCGCGGCCGTCCCAGCCGTCTTCGGGCTCCACGAAGGCGCGGATGACGGCGGGGCGGCCCTCGACCACCCGGGCCCGGGAGTCCAGGGCGTCGCCGGTGGTGTCCAGCTCGATGGACACGGCCTGATTGATGGTCACCGACGCGATGTCCAGGCCCGCCACGAGGTCGCCCCCGGGGGTGCCCCCGCCCCCGCCGCCACCGCCTCCCCCGGGCCGGCCGCAACCGGCGATCAGGGCGAGGGACAGGGGGAGCAAGACCAGGGAGTAGGACGGGCGCATCGAGCCTCCGGGGTACAGACCGGCATCGCGCGCGAGGGCGCGCTGGTTTGCGACGGCTGGTACCTTAGCGGCTGGCTGCCGGCGAACCAGCCCCCGGTTGGGCAGTTGGCCCCAACGCGCCGCGCTCGGGGCCCATTCGATCCCGGGGCAATTCAGCCCGGGCGGCCGCCGACGACGGGGATGCCGTCGACCCAGCCCGCCGACGCGTCGGGGAACGCGTCGCAGTAGGGGACGTACGGCTTGATGTCGAGGATCGGCGTGCCGTCGAGCAGGTCCAGGCCGCGCACGTGGACGTTGCGGCCGTCGACGCGGAGCAGCTTCAGGGCCGACAGGCCGAGGAAGTTGGGGCGGTGGGGGGCGCGGGTCGCCAGGACGCCGCGGCCCGAGCGGTCGGGGTCGCGGGGCGGGGCGAGGACGGGCTTCCAGCTCTCGTTCAGGTGGAGCAGGGCGATGACCCAGATGTAGTCGAAGCCGTCGAGGTCCTTGAGCGCGGGCGTCGGGATGTGGGGCAGCAGCTCGATGATGCCGTCCTTGGGCTCGGTCTCCGCGGGATCCAGCACGGCGGCCTGGCGCGGGGTGCCGTGGCGCTGGCGATAGGGCGAGCGGGCGACGGCCATGGGCCGCAGCGTGAGCTCGGTGGGGAAGGCGACGGAGTCGACGTAGTCCTTGGGTCTCGGCACGGTCGCGGACCGTAGCAAACCGGGCTGCGGGCGTCCGTGATAGACCTCGCCGATGCCTGACTGGAGCCCGTTTGACGTCCTCCCCGCCGGCACGCGCGCCTCGGTGCGGCCCCTGGGCCACGCCGAGGGGGTGTGCGACCGGTTGCGGGCCATCGCCTTTGCCGAACAGCAGGCGCGCGATGCCTTTCTGTGGGCCGCGGCCACGCTGACCGACGCCGAGCCGGCGCTGCAGCGGGCGTGGCGGGGGCTGTCGGCGGCCGAGGACAGCCACCGCACCTGGCTGCTGACCCGGCTGGACGAGCTCGGCGGGGCGCCCGGGGACCGGCCGGTGGCCGCGGACCTGTGGCGCTCGCTGGTCTCCTCGACGACGGCGGAGGAGTTCGCGCGGCTCATGGCGGGGGCGGAGTTGCGCGGGCAGCAGGCGGGCGAACGCATGGCCCAGAAGCTGGCGACTTCGGACCCCACGACGGCGGCGCTGCTGGCCCGCATCGCGAAGGAAGAGGAGGCACACGTGGCGCTGGCGGCGCGGTTCTTCGGGGCGTGAGTCGGGGGCGTGAGTCGGGGGCGTGAGTCGGGGGCGTGAGTCGGGGGCGTG
>Ga0055584_100003798_pt1 | contig 14829 bp, 4 predicted proteins | sample OSDHelmetaG_FD_58716 | JGI IMG/M metagenome (GOLD analysis project Ga0055584, IMG submission 58716) | Pelagic marine sediment microbial communities from the LTER site Helgoland, North Sea, for post-phytoplankton bloom and carbon turnover... | ecosystem: Environmental > Aquatic > Marine >... | reverse complement strand
CTATCTGAACCTATAGTACATTTCAAAGGTGGAAAATCAAGCCCCGACCATAGCGTACCGTTATTCTTCGGTGGTGGTTTTAGTGGGGTTGTATTGGATGTTAATGATGGTTCAATGAATGACTATTCAGACTTCTATACACACCCTTACTCAAATGGCCCAACAGGAACTGCGGGTATACAGAATGCAAATGAAATATCTACAAGTTTTGCTATGTTAGATTGTAATGCTATCTTCTCTTTCTTCCCCGGTGCTGCGTTATGTAACCAACATCGAGGTAGCCCGTTACCACCCGTGTTCAACAAACAAAACGTATTGTCAACAGATTTGGATAGAGGTGGTACTCTATGTGATACTGATGGTGTTGTGAAAGCCAAACCTGTACCGTTAGTCTTGAGATTCCCACACCCAACAGCCCGTTATGAGGATTACAAAAACGATGTAGATAACAAAACAACGTACTTGGTATTTGGGCCGGGTCAAGCATTTCCTTTCCATAATGAAAGAACTACATCTAATGGTGAGACTACTAACCCAACAGAACCACATCCGGGTAGAGTTGTAACAACAGGTAATGGTTGGAACAAAGTACCATACTATGATGACCGATTCCACAATCAAATAAACAATAAAGATACAGGTAATTCTTGGAAAGCATATAGACCGAGGTTGAAAGCAAATTACCTTGCAGAAGCAGCATATCATTGGAGATGTGTCATTAATTGGGAAACACCCGCTGGTTATCCATTAGGTAGAAATTACCGACAATATCCATCACATGGTAGAAATTACGGGCAGATGATAGACTCTGATGACACAACATACGACAATCGCACACAGCCACTAGGTTACACCCCCTTCATCGGCTATGGTATAGCAACAGCAGCAGATACTGTGTTTCACATGGATGGTGGTTTCCATCCCGGCGGTCATTGGATGGATGAGATAATTACCTTCAACCCGCCAAAACAAACAACAGAAAAAATCAGCGTTTCAGGATATAGTGAGATTAACCCAACAGCATTCAGAGTAGGTGCTGCTATGGTGACTGCTTACATAGATTGGACACAAACAACAAACCTAGCAACAACCGATGTAGATACTGAATATATTGTTGTGGATGGAACAAGATGTCAGAACGGTGAAGAGTTAGCATCTGTTATCAGTTCGGCAATCAATTCATTCCCCGGCAAAGGTGCGTTGAAATCTATAGGTGGCACACACCATCCTTCAATGGGTACGTCAAACAGACAAGACCGTTACGGTTGGGTTGATATTGGTAATCCAACTGCTGCGCCAAACTCAGGTTCAACAATGGGTGATTATTGGGTTGATAGTGCCGCATCAAGTGACCAAGATATGTTGAACAACTTACCCGCATCAGGCTGGTTGAGAGCAAGCACCACAACAAGTCCAGCATACGCTTGTTATTACATGAAGCAAGTGATTCCTAGTGGTAGCGACTTCAAGGCTAGATTCTACCTTGCCCCCAACAAAATGACGGGAACTACTGCTACTAGGACATTCCTACATGATAATGTTGCCCCTGATTATACAGACCCTTCTACACTTTCTGCCTTCACCGGAGATAAATTATGGGTGTGGTCTAAGACAGGTGTTATTCGCTTCAACAATGAGAATGCAAGCACACGCGACCATATGACACAGGTTCATTTCTCAGGTATAGTAGATGCTATTGATAGAACCAAACCAATAGGTGCTGTTGGTTGGCATGGTGAAAGATATTCATATCTCAACAGTTTGAAAGTAGGTACAGAAGGTTATGCTGCTGGTTTAGGTGCATATCACCCATTCCTCAATTTTACACCATATGGTACTGCTTCGACTGTGATGAATGTTTATGGCTCTCTACCGTTAATAGCACCTCTTCCTGATTCTCCTGAAAGTAGTGCTATAATTAATGACGGTGAAGCAACAGTCGCTACAAGGAAGTCTTACATTAGCGCACCTTACACAGACAATACGTTTACAACCGCTGCTGCTAGTTTGAGAGATTATGGTTATACTGATGCAAAACACGTAACACAGAGGTCGGTCAAACCACCAAACTATGTGTTTAGTTACGCTAATACAGATACTAATAGTGTAATGGAAGATTCGTTACATCACCCACAAGGTGTGTACTCTTCTGCATTTTTGGTAGTATCATATGAAAGTGAATTGTCAATGGTAGCGAAACACGATAGAGATGGTGTGGATGCTTTTGGTGATTGGTTGTATGCAAAACACGGCACTAGTGCAGATATATCAGATGGTGGTACTACCAAGTGGGATGAGAGATTCCACGGACAAGACCGTTTCATAGCACCTGCGAATGCAGGGCCAAACGTAGAGGCTTTGATAGTAGATGGAACACAAGTACCTCAAGGCACAGTAGGCTCTAATTGGATTGATTCATTATTCCCACCTGCTAGTGGTGATTTTGTACATCTACATTCTGCTGTTTCTAATGACCTTTCATTACACAACGCAGTACCCGGATTCAAAGCAACAGGAGATTTGTTGTATGACTTAGACCATTCTGTAGGCTCTTTCAATTTGCAAGCAAGTGGTGTTGAGAGAAATGTATCAGAAGATTATCACTCAGGTGCGTTTTATTCTCAAGGTATGGGTGTAGTGGGAACTAATTTTTGGATGTCTGATGTGAATGGTTATCAAACTTACAAAAATAGTCCTGTAAAAAACTTCACAGTAGAGAATGTAGTGTGGAAGAGAATGGATGGTGGCAACCTCTCATTACCTGCAATCAACGCTAGAGGTATGGGTGCTGTACCTTTCGTTACGAGAGTCAAAGAAGGTGCGGCACATCTAACAGGTGAAAAGATATATGGTAACGTGAGGTTTAGTTTTGAAACAACCAATTCTGTTATGATGCCTACAATAGAAGCACAGGAACTAAAACAACCCGGTTTACCAAATCACAAAGTAAACAACGTGCTACAGATACCAAATGAAGAAATACAATTCCAAGAGATAGCAGTAATTGATGATAGTGGTAAGGAACACGTCATAGAGGGTGGTAGTCCGTTTGGTACTGTGATTAGATGCTTTGATGTTAAGAGAGGTAAACCATCTCTTGCTAACAGCGGCGAAGCACCCAACCTAGCAGTTAGACTACCTAATCCTGATAGCATACCCGGCAATATTGTTGTACGTTCAGGGTTTGACCCTATACAAGCCTATCAGAATGAGACACTTGGTGCAGGTGGTATACAACATCCCGGCAAAGGCTCAACACGCTTAGGAGAGTTATTTGAGAGGACAACGCAACATAACCCCGTAAATCACCCATTGTATGAAGAATACGGTTGGGAACACTTTGATGAAGAATCAGGTGAGAGTAAGATTGGTGGTTTCAACACCAACAGTTTAGATTCTGCTTACGAACTACATGACAGGATGCTTTTATTCCATGTGTGTAAAGTGGGTGTTGGACACACTCATCGTTATCCAACTGCCTATTCACACGCTGTAACTAATACTGCGGGCGGTGGTGTTGTTAATCAGGCTCTAACTGTATCTTCTTTTTCTAGTGGTACGTTAACAGCAAGTGCTACAATAGATACTACAATTTTTGCTGCTGATTTCGGCACTAAGGAAGAAGATGATTACAGGCGTTACATTAGAGTATACAACGCTAGTGGTGAAAGCGGTCTAGCATCTTACACAGGTATTAGTGGAACTACGTTTACAACAGTCAAAGGGGATGCAAACTTCGTATCACTTGTAGCGAAAACCGACACACTAACCATAGTGCCATCCTATCCTATTCCGGCGGGTTCTGCTAGATTCTATGCAGCAAACAGATTACGCGACCACGCAGAAGTGAGTGGTAACTCTCCTGATATGGCACATACAAAATACGTTGACGGTAGTGAAACACCATATCAAAGATATTCAAAACCAATAATGACACCTATGGCTTATCCTAGAATGGGGCATCACTATGTCAATGCAACACAACCTATGCTACCCGGCCATTGGGCGCACCCTGCATATCAATCGCTTTACAAGAAACACAGGTTTGAACAATCGGTAAACATTGGAAGAAAAGACAGCAAGACAATGAAAGATGCTGTTGTTGCATCGGCTGAAGAAGTACCCGTAAAGGCTGATTTATCAATAGGAGACAGCATTAACCCTGTGGAAGCAGAAGTTGTGTTTGGTTCTCTAAACGCTGCACCAAGCCCACCATCCGACTTACACGGCGGTGCGTTTACACTAATGTTTGAAACATCTGTGAAGTGGGATGGTTACGGTGTGTTAGCAAGTTTGGGTAATGCTGGCGTTATCAATAAAGCAGGTGGACATAGGATTGTATTGGCCGCTGCTGCTAACTACACACTAGCAAATCATTTCCCTGACCCATCAGAAGTGGGTGCTTACCAAATAGTCATACAACCAAATATGTTTAGGGGGCAATTCGGCGGTGTTGTAGAAAGTGAGAGTTATGCGTTTACAGGTCAGCAACTAAACACAGTAATTGGTATTAAAAAGTACGATAGTGAGTTTGGAGGTTTAATCTTAATATTAGCAAAAGCAACACAATTTGATTGTAGAGGTTGTGAAGTATTCGTAAATGAGTTGATGTTAGATATATCTCCTGATTTTGGTAGTCAATTTACAAAGATACCGCCTTTGTTACTTTACAATCCATATGGTGTTAATCTAAATGAAACCCCATCGTTTACTAGAAGGAACTTCCCATACTCTCCAATGATGGTGAAGTCAACACCTTCACACACACTTAACGTGCCGTGGTGGTCTATATTGTTTGGAAATATAGATAGTAGCACAGAATTGATTTCAAATAATTCAAGTTACATGGGTTTGTCTCAATATGCACCTCATAATTATGAAGTATTTGCAAAAAGTACCTATGGAAGTGTTGGACATATATTAGGTATGCAAGGACATAATACAAAATACCCAAATATATATTCAAGTATATTAGAAAATACATCTCCAATTGCAAAAAGTATAGTGGCAACTAAGACAAATAGTGGTGAGTTTACTGTAAACGATGGTAGTGGATTCCCTGCTAATCCTCAATTTGGACAAGAAATATACTATACAGCAGCAAACGGTAGGGTTTATTCTACAACATATACCCGTACAGGCTATGCAGCAGACGGTATTAATCTAAGAAATACCTTTACTGTATCTAATAGTAGTCAATTCTATTCTAATTTAACTACAGGTGTTACAATATATCTAAGTACAAATTATAATTCATATACTTCTAAGCAATATAGTAATGATAAAACTATATCTAATTATGCAAAAACAATTAGTACATTATCTTCAGGTAGTAGAGACACCAATACATTACACCCACCTGATGCATTCTTATGTTTATGGAGTCATAATTTAGGTAGACCTATGACATATTTCTCAGATACTAGAAGTGCTTGGGATAGTCAACCATCAGTTCAAGCAAGATACAATGCTATGCCTGAACATTTTGAAACTATACATTATCATTCTGCTAATTATCAAATGAGTTTTGGCCCATTTAGTTTTATGATGAAAGCACAAAAAGCATCTAATGGTGATGGAACAGTCAACACGATAGATAATGACCTTAATGCTTATGATATATCATCAGGTGTTTACGGTGCTACTCTATATGGTGGATATTGGCCTTGTGGTAGTAGAGGTGGCCCACAAGTTAGTTGTTTGGATGGTTATACACAAAGCAGCGTTTCTTGGGCGTTACCGGGCTTTGCATCTAATGTAACAATGAATTGGGAAGATGAAGGTTGGAATAGTCTTAACAACACATACACAAGAACAACAGGTCTTACCACAAGAATTAGTAATGATACAGTTAGAAGAAACTTCGGTTATAGAGTTGGATTGAAACAAGCATACAACCGCCCTGCTTGGGGTATTGTACCTGCTCGCGGTGCTTTAGAGAAAACAGCCTCAGGTGATGCATACAACACCACTAGTTACGACTCAGGCCCAATAGTACAAATAGAAACACACGGCAACCTTTCATCCAAATATAATGGGATTTTAGGCCGTTTAAGCAACTTTACAGGTATGTTAAACTCAGATGTGCAAGGTGAACAAGTGCGTTACGCACAAGGTACAAGAATGACTAGACCTTTTGGTGTGCCTGTAAGAACACTATCTAACAAGAGTACAGTTGAAAGAGATTGGTGGGGTGATGTAGAAGGTTTGGAAATCACAGATTTGGCGTTAGCATCCAAACATTACCTAGTAGATTGGTGGGGTAACGATAGGGGTGAAGATGTGAGAAAATCACCTGTGCGTGGATTCGGTATTAGACCTGCTTGGGATTGCGGTAACGCATACAAAGAAGGCACTAACACACCGTTTGATAGAGTGTGGAATAGTGGCTCTCCGTTATTCAATGTGAAGAACATACTCAACAGCAGCGGTCAAGTCAGCATCACCAATAGTAAAACAATACCACGTTTTGGTGGTGTTGTTAACAGCGCAAATAACAACAGTAGCAGTACCTTAGTAGATGTGTTTGCACCATTCCATTCTTTGAGAGTTGGTGATATGGGTAACGGTAGAGGTGTTAGATACCCGACTTTCTTCAACCAATGTGTGTATACCGATGTTAGTCAGGCTGTGGTTAACACAGGTTTGGTTCTAAGCAAGCACACATCTGAACCGTTGTTTGGTGAGGGTCTGTTACGCCCCCGTAACGCTGTACTGCAAGCCGATGAAGTCAAGAGAGGTATAAGCAATTCACTCAATTTATCAGATGATGGTTTGTTGAAACCCGAAGCAACGGTCAGTAGTAGAACAGAAACAATCAGCGGAAGTTCACAACACGTTGATGCAATCAGTAGAACAAGCCCAAGAATCGGTATTGATGCACCGTTGTTTGACACAATCGAAGAAAACTTTGTTGCTCTAAACAGCGAAGCACATAGTCTACATACAGATAGAAACGTAGGTCAAAGAGTTGTGTTGCAAAACGCATTCAAGAGAAACAGCAATAGTACAACTAATGATTTTGTATCACCATCATCTTTCACTAGACAACCGGGTGGCTCTCCACAATCAGCAATATTGAGATTTAGTCATACAAACGTATTCCGTAGTTATGGTGGTTCTTACATCTTAGAAGCAAAGAATTATTCGACTATAGTTGATGATAGTGGTTGGGGTAGAGACAACATAGCATCACCTAGTAAATCAAGTAATCCTTATCAAAACTCAGTTAAGAAAAACAACAACCGAACAAACAATGAAACCGATAAATCTGTGAGATTCTTAGTAAGACCAATTAGAGTATTGGATAACAAACACGTTGAGTTGTATAGAATGAACGACCAACTACATTCTAGTAGCCCTCAAGAAGTTGACACGGAGAAATCTTACTACGCTGCTACATCAGGTAACAAATATGGATTGTTTAACTATGAAGTAGATACACCTTCCACATCATCATTCTATGTGGGTGGCACAGCAGGTGCAAACGCAAATGGTCCGTATTATCCTGTGGTGTTGTTCGATGATGCTTCTTTCACAAACACTCTTTCAACAGGCCCAACAATACCAACTAGTGAATCTTCAAACTTTACCACAAATGTCAAACAAACTGTTGCTAGACTTATTGTAACAGAAAACACATTACAACATCACCGTTCTGATTCTGTAAGAAAAGGTGATTTTACAGTCCAACCAAGATTCTCTCAAACGCTACATCCTAAAGGACACAAAGGAGATGTAAGTTTCAACACAGACGACCACACAGGTGATGCAACATGACTTTGATAGAACCTGTTAACGGGGCTTTCACCGAATCTCCAAATGAGATTATGTATGATGTTAGAAAACCTGTGTTTGTAGACAACGCACTTCATTTAGGAAAATACGAATCACAAAAACTAGGTTTGCCAAAGGTAAGTTTTGCCGCAACACCACACACATTGGCTACTGAAAAGAAATACAGCGTTGTTGAAGAACAATCGTCAATGTTATTATCCCACAACAAAACAGCAGGGCATACATCTAAAGTTAGTGTTTATTCCCCTAGTGGTGTTAACACAACATCTAGATTGCTATATGACTCTAATGATGTAAGTAAAAGGCTCTATAGAGATACTGTAGAAAATCTTCCTGAGCAAATTAGACTCAATTTATCCAACATGGAAAATCAAACATTTGCTGATTTAGGGTTGAGTAACACATTCCATCTAGGCCAACCCGTTGACGTTGGACTAAGGACTAGTGATTTAGCACTAGAGTTAGCATCCGAAGTTGATGGTGTACTATCGTCTGTGTCAATAGGCACACCTTTGACTGTAACAAACGCAGATTCACAAAGAAGAAAACATAGTAATAGTTTCTCAGCCTTTAATTTCAATAATTTCAATCTAATGGTTGCATTAAAGATTCTTTCAAGAAGAGACAATAGAGTTTTGGAGTTTGATAATTTTGGTAATCTGTTATTTGTACCATTTAACTTTTCTAAACAACATCACAGAGTATACAAAGATTTACGATTTGGCCCTGAGAAGAATAACCCTATAGATGACACTCTGAATAGAGTAACTGTCAAAGGTAGTGTTATTGCTCTGAATGACAAGAATATTGTAACACTTAACGATGGCGGTAGACAAAAAGGCCGCTTCAATAGTAACGTCATAGAAAATACAACCCCAATAGTAGATTTGTCTTTAATGGGTCATAATGAAGTAAGTAAAGCAGCAAGACAGATTTTGAAGGCTAATAATTTACTTAGCAAATCAATAGAGACAAAAGGCCATCCTGATTTGTGGTATCTAAGACCGGGAGATGTAATGATGTACGGTGAGAAAAGATATGTTATTATGGAAGCACAACATAGTTTAACAAATAGAATGAGTGATTTTAACTTGCTTTCATTACAAGCGGGTATAGAAAATATATTACAATCTATTGATGAGAGTGCTGTAAGTTCAATTGATGTGAAAAGTGAAAATCTGAAAGAGCAAATAATTAAAGAAAATCTCAACTTCTTTGATGAAATTAGAGTAACCACTAAAGTCAACATAATCACAAATATTGTGGAGGGTGCTAAGTTAATTTTAGGTGGTAATTCCAATAGAGTTGGTTTAGGGGCAAGTGCTAAAACAATCGGAATGAATAAGAGCGTTCCCTTAGTGGATGTAGGTGATGAATAATGGCCGTTAATGATTATCTAAAACGACTCATAGTAGAAACGATAGCCAATAACATCAATGAAGTCATAATTGGATTTGACAACACACCCCCTACAAGTAGCGATGGGAGTGCTGGTAGACCTGCTATTACAGTAACACCAACTGTTAAGATTTTAGACAACTCATCTATACTAGTGGAAGCCGAAATACCTATCACAGAAAAGTTCGATGAAACGCTAAAAGAAGTATACATTCAAATGAAAGACAGCACAGGCTTTACACCTGTGAGTCGCCACGTTTTCAGACCCGTTGTGAAAGATGACAACACAGAAATGAAAATACAGATTCTATATGAGGTGAGTTAATGTCCAATCCGCTAAAAACACACACAGACAATTTACAAGATGGAGACTTTATTTTCTCATCCTCGCTAACTAACATGCTAGAAGGTGTTCATGGTAATGGTATACTGTTGTTAGAGGACTATGCGGTAGGTGAATCTAGAAGATATACACCATCTGCTTTGCCGGGTGCTATTGCTTATGCTAGTGCTAACACTATAACAATAAAAGGTGGTCACGGTGTCTTGGATGGTATAATAGTTGATTTTGCTGGTGGTTATAGTGCTAATACACCCAATACGCTAACTCTTGATTTGGATAATACAGATTATGGTGCTTATTTAGAGTCAGGACAACAATGTTTATTCGTAATCTACGTTACAACTGATAACTCTTCAGGTGTTAATAGAATTGGTGTTGAAAGAAGTAGCGCAGGTACAAGTTTTCCCAACACACCAACTAGTTTCTTGAATGAAGGAGGTTCTCTAGATGTAGACCAAACCTTTGTTCTAGGTGTAGTGAAGGCTGTTCACGCTGCTAATTCGACAACCATGCAGATAGACATAGAAAGTGATTCTAACATTTATGACCTAAGAAGTTACGTTAGACCATCACCATTGTATTTAGGTAGAATGTCGAAAGGTACTGTTGGTGCTACTGCCTCAGACTCTATTAGAATCAACAGCCATACTGACCTTGATGGTATACACGGTGGCGGAACAGAAAACGGTACTTTTTCAGCATCTAAGTTGGGTGGTCTATGGATGGGTGCTGATGAAAGTAACAATGATGTGTTATTCTTTTCGGGTTATCAAGATTCAACAAGAAGAACACATAGACTTGGGCCAAACTTGGTTTTAGTTCAGGCTAATTCAGACGACATAACATTTCAATTTGATGATTACAATTACTTCATATTAACACCATCAGGAGACATTAATCTCACGGCTGATACAAACGATTCTGCTTTTCCGCCCGGTCATACTATCTTTGTGTCTAACAAACATGCTAGTAATGCAGTAACCTTTGTAACTTCAACTACCCCTAGTAGTTACTCTATTGGAGGTAACACTAGTGCTGTGTTTGTTTTTGATGGTAATAATTGGCAACAGACCATGCTTTCCTCAACAGCAACCACGACATCTAGTGGTACATCAGGCTTAGTGCAATTATCTGATGGTGCAAGTGGCTTCACTAGCGACTCTACATTTAGTTTCAACACCACATCGAATAAATTAACAGTTACAGGTGATATTAGTATTACAAATCTGTTAAGCGACCCTAAAGCGATAGAGTTTACACCACATAGTAGTAACTTAGGAGGAACAGCAAATCAAACACTATGGATGGATAGCGGTGATTCAAATAAACTTAAATTAGGTAGCGATACCATTCTTCATAGCGGTAATACAACTAGTGCTAGTTACAACTTCATAGGTCTGACCGATACACCTGCTAATTTTACTAATTCGGCAAACAAGTTTCTTCAAGTTAATGGCACACCTGATGCTATTATTTTTGATACAATAGCAGAAGGTGATTTACCCACCACACTACCTAGTGTAACTTCTATTGGTTCTAATGGAAATACTCTCACAGCAGCAGGTAATGTATTGATTAGCGGTACGTTGGAAGTATCAGGTGGAACAACAACAATTAGTTCAACAACAATCACAGTTGATGATAAGAATATTGAATTAGGTTCTGTGGATTCACCTGACGATAGTACCGCAAACGGTGGTGGTATAACACTCAGAGGTGCTGGTGATAAAACAATTTCATGGAGTAGTACCACAGGTGCTTGGGAGTTCAACAAGAGTGTGTTCCCAAGTGGAAACAACACATTAGATTTAGGTAGTAGTTCAGTAAAATGGGCCAACGGTTATTTCACCACAGTACACGGTGCTGGTAGTTTCACCACGATAACAGGTTCAGGAAATGTAGCGATTGATACAGACACATTGAAGGTTGATGTAACTAATGATAGAGTCGGTATCAACCAAGCAACACCACTAGCCCCCTTACAAATAGCAAATGTCGGCTATGGTGAAGCCATAGGTTCTATTACTGATACTAATAACAACGGTGATGGTAGTTCAGACGACCATATGGAGATTATTCTTTACCCTACTGCTAACTTCAGGTCAGGTAAACTCTTGATAGAGTTTGATGGTGAAGATGGCAGTAGCAATAGAGTCTTTGAAACAGCAGAGGCTGTTGTAACCCATGATGGTACAAATGCATCCATCACAGTATACGGTTTAGTCCAATCCAACTCCAACGAAACTTTACAAGGTGTGTACGATACCAAGATAGAAAGCGATAATTTGATATTGGTAGTCACACCGCAGATTACAGGCATAGACTGTGATGTTAGAGTAAGTTGGCAAGCGATGGTGGCATAATGACAACAAATAACGCAGATTTCAAAGTGAAAAAAGGATTGAAGGTAGAAGGCGGCAACGTAGATTTCTCTAACTCACAAAACGCTACTATTGCAGTAGACGCTATTGCAGCAGGTACTAACGATACGGTTGGTAAAACTCTTACAATTTCTTCCGGTACAGGTACAGGGAATCAACTTGGTGGTAAATTAACATTCAAAACAGGTGGGTCTGCTGGAACTAGCGGCAGTACCGCCACTACTCCTGTGCAAGCACTTACAATTCAACCCGGTGGAGATGTACACATAGGCACAAACGGTCTTAACGCTACTATAACTAGCACAGGTTCATCAATTAACGCTACGGTTATAGGCGACCATTCACATACTTCAGGTAAGTTTACTACATTACAAACCACAGGCACTTATAGAGCAGATGCCACAGTTGTAACAGGCTCTACTGTTTCAATTAATAACGCTGACACAACATCACCTAGTTTGAATAGTAATAGTGATACACAAATTAATGGAAGTTACAAAGGTGGTAGCACTACTAATTCAAGTTTAATGACATCAGAATTGAGACTAAAATCAGATATTAGTAATGATGATTTAGGTGGCTCTTGGAATGAGTATCAAGGTGACGCTAATTTATTAATTATGGAAAATGCAGAAAATCAACCTGCTGGTGGTCAAGGTGTTGTATTTTCTGTTGGTGCAGGTGGAACAGGTTCTGCTTGGGCTACAGGTAGATTAAGGGGTGGTACACAAACAGATGATATATTCACAATAGGGCATCGTGGTGCAAATTGGGATGCTGTAGGATATGCAAACGGCACAAATGAAACCACAGTAAGCCCATTACAATTAGCACAATCTAGATTTACTATCAACGTCGATGGGGATGTTGGCATTCGTACATTAGGTGGAAAATTAATTTTTAGAGGACACGCAAGTGGTGACACTACCACTGTATATGAACAAAGTTTTAACGCATCAACCTCATCTACAGCAGCAGTTAGTTATGTTTTACCTACAGGCACTCCGGGTGGAAATGGATATGTTTTATCATCTACCACAGGCGGTCAACTTTCTTGGATAGCAGCCGCAGGTGGAGCAGATGGAATGGGTGCAGGTTTCCAATTAGAAGATGATGATGGTACAGAAGTAGCAATCACCACAAGTAAAGAAGTGAAGTTTATTGGTGCGGGAATTACTACCAATTGGACAGACGTAGATAACGGTACAGATGCTGACCCATACGATATGACTTTCACTTTAGATGTTGATGACCTCGGTACATCAGCCAACTTTGCAGCGGGAGATTTAATCGCCTTTGGAGATTCAAGCACAGCAGGTAATGATACTGTAAAAGGTACAGTTAACACTTTAGCAACATTATTTGCTGGTGCTGGTCTTACTGCAACTAACGCTGTAATCGCTGTAGATGCAGACCAAAGCGGCCAAATTACATCTGTTGGTGCGCTTACAGCACTTTCAACTGCGGCGGCGGCTAGTGTTGATATTAACGGTGCAGATGTTGATATTACCGCAACAACACTATCCATAGATTCAACCGATACAACCAATCTAACGATGACTGCTAACTCAAGTAGTGCTAAGGCTATGACTATTGACGCTGCAAACTCAGGTTCAGGGGCAGCATCAATATCAATTGGTACAACTCAAGGAACTGCTATAACTATTGGAAACGCAACTGCATCTGAAGTTACAATTGGAGATAATCTAACTGTTAATGGTGATTTAATTGTTACAGGTTCAGTTGATACAGTATCAAGTACAACTATTGTTGTAGAGGATAAAAACCTAGATTTAGGTTCAGTAGCAACCCCAACCGACACCACAGCAAATGGTGGTGGAATCACGTTAAAAGGCACTACAGATAAATCAATTCTTTGGGATAGCACTAATTCAAATTGGACTAGTAATCAAGATTTCAACATAGCAACAGGTAAGAAGTTCAGAATTAACAATGTGGCTGTGTTTGAAAGTTCAACTGAACTAACTAGCACCGTAGTAACATCGGGTCTAACACAAGTTGGTGCTTTGGCTAATGGTTCGATAGCATCCGGTTTTGGCACAATAAGCACAGGAAATGCAATCACCACAACAGCCGCCGTTACAGGTGGCTCTCTTGTAGCAGATAACATCACTATTGACGGAAACGAAATCTCAAGCACCAACAGTAATGGTGACATCACACTCACACCAAACGGAATAGGAGAAGTAAATATCGCTGCTAGTAATCTGAACTATGCAGGTACGGCTGTTACAGCCACAGGTTTAGAACTAAACTATCTCGACTTAACTGCCTCAATAGGTACAGTTACAGGAAGCGAGGCTCTTGTTGTAGACGCTAGTAGAAATCTCACTAACATAAACAATGTAACATCAACAGGTACAGTACAAGCCGCTGCTGTTAGCGTAGACGCAGTTGCTGTGTTAGACACAACAAGAGGCTCAGGTGCAGATGTTTCAAATGCTACTGTTCTCACATCATTCGCTACAGGTACATACACCACAGCAAAATACATCTATCAAATCAAGAAAGATAGCGCAGTAGATACAGATGTTGGTGAGATACTTATTACATACGAAGGTACAACTAATGATGTGTATATTCTTGAATATGGTATGATTAGCACAGGCACTTCGATTGGTGCTTGGTCGGCAGATTTCAATTCCAATACAGTACGTCTAATTTACACACCTGCTAATAACGGCAACCACACTTACACAATACTCAATACTCTACTAATATGATGGAAAGTGAAATCATGGTGATACAATGGCAACAAATAATGCAGATTTTAAGGTAAAAAAAGGACTAATAGTAACAGAAGGCATAACCCTCGGTGGGCATACTTTTAATGATATTGACATAGGAACTGAGTTTGTTGATACTGACGACCACTTAATGTCATCAGGC
>Ga0055584_100003797_pt1 | contig 14831 bp, 17 predicted proteins | sample OSDHelmetaG_FD_58716 | JGI IMG/M metagenome (GOLD analysis project Ga0055584, IMG submission 58716) | Pelagic marine sediment microbial communities from the LTER site Helgoland, North Sea, for post-phytoplankton bloom and carbon turnover... | ecosystem: Environmental > Aquatic > Marine >... | reverse complement strand
CACCCTGCTAAACGCCGCCATCGACATTGGCTTTCCTGTTCTGCTCAAAGCAGCCGCCGGCGGCGGTGGTAGGGGCATCCGATTGGTCAATTCTGAGCAGAAATTCCTAAAGCACCTCAAGGCTGCTCGACGCGAAGCATTAGGCTCCTTCGGCGACGACCGCATGTTGGTAGAGCGCTATGTGCAGACACCCCGCCACATTGAAATACAGGTTTTCGCCGATGGCCATGGCAATGTCGTCCATCTGTTCGAACGAGAATGTTCTATCCAGCGGCGCTACCAGAAAATTGTCGAGGAAGCCCCGGCACCTGGTGTCACACAAGCGCTAAGAGCGCGCATGGGGCAGGTTGCGGTCGAGGTTGCCAGGGCTGTCGGCTATCGTGGTGCAGGCACGGTCGAATTCATTGCCGACGGCGCCCACAGCGGGGACGACATGCCGTTTTTTTTCATGGAAATGAACACCCGCCTGCAAGTAGAGCACCCCGTAACTGAAATGATCACAGGCGTCGACCTCGTCGACTGGCAACTCCAGGTGGCCGCTGGCAACGCGCTGCCTATGCGGCAAGAAGACTTGCACATCAACGGCAGTGCCATTGAAACCCGGCTCTATGCAGAAAACCCCGCAAAAAAGTTCATGCCCCAGCCCGGCATGCTGGACATTTTGGACTTCCCCGCTGCGCATGAAAACTTACGCATTGAAAATGGGGTTCGCCAAGGTGACGAAGTCACCATTTATTACGACCCGATGATTGCGAAAATTATCACTTGGGCCGAAACCCGAACGGCCGCCGCTGCTGCCATGGCTTCAGCCCTTGGCGACACGAAGTTACAAGGCATCCAAACCAATCTGGAATTCCTTCGAAACATTGTTTCCCACCCCGCCTATGACGCTGCAAAACTTGATACCGGGTTCGTCGACCGTCACTTCGATGAATTGATTGATTTGGAGTAGAGGGCTTTCTGGGCTTACACTAGCGGTTCAACCGATTCAAAAAATGAAGGGTATTAAATGTTATGAACAAGAAAATGATCATACCCGCGCATCTCAAAAGCCTGCACGACAACTGGCATTTTTCGCCCGGCGTTCTGGTTGGTGATACGCTTTACATCTCTGGCACCATCGGATTTTTGCCTGACGGCACCATCCCTGTGAACCCGGAAGACCAATATGTCGCCTGCTTTGAGAACGTCAAAGCCGTGCTGGAAGAAGCTGGCGCCAGCTTTGATAATTTGGTTGAGCTGAAATCATTCCATACAGACCTGCAACACAGCCTGGCGCTGTTTGCAGAAGTGAAGGACCGCTATGTCACCGACGCCTACCCGACATGGACGGCTTTGGGCGTGCGCGAATTGTCGAACAAGGATCTGGTCGTCGAGCTAAACGGGCTTGCCCGTTTGTAAGCCACGCGACGGCTAGCCTTTCCCAAATTTAACGATCTGGGTGCCAAAGTTATCGCCAGACAGTACCCGGATTAGGGCTGAAGGCAGGCTTTCGACCCCGTCGAGCACGTCTTCTGAATAGCGCAGCGCGCCTGAGTTAATCAATTCGCCCAAGCGACGATACGCCTCATTAAAGCGGTTGGCGTATGAGAAGATATAAAAACCACGCATGGTCGCTTCTTTGTATACTAGGTTGAAGTAGTTCGTGGGGCCGTACCAATTGGCATCACCTTCATATTGCGACGTGGCCCCGCACAACACCACACGAGCGCCGTGGGCAATATTGTCCAACGCGGCATCCAAAATTTCACCCCCCACATTATCAAAGTAGATATCGATGCCTTTGGGGCACAATTCCTTCAGGCGCTCTCCAACATTTTCAGTTTTGTAATTGATCGCCCCATCGATCCCCAATTCGTCCACGAGCCACTGGCACTTTTCATCGCTGCCGGCTGTGCCAATGACCTTGCAGCCAGACAATTTCCCCAGCTGGCACACAATGGCCCCCACCGTCCCCGCAGCAGCCGACACAAACATAATGTCGCCAATCCGCGGCTGGGCAATATCATAAACTCCAAAGTAGGCCGTGGCACCGCTGGCCCCCATGGCATGCAGGTTCGCCGTCAGGGGTTGGCCTGATCGCGGCGCTATCTTCTCAACGGGCACATTAGTGCCATCGGAGAGAGCATATTCCTGCCAGCCCAATGGCCCGGCAACAGTGTCCCCCTCGACAAAGTCAGGATGGTTCGACTTCACGACGACACCCTGACCAGAACCACGCATCAACGTTCCTAAAGGCAAGACATTGCCAGTAATCCCCCCAGTACCAATAGACATGCGCAGAGGCGGCGATACTACCAGCGCAGTTGTTTTTATCAGCATCTCGCCCTCGCCTGGCTCCGGAACATCTTCATAGCGCAGCTCAAAGTTGTCGGCGCTAACCTCCGCTTCTGGATAGGACCGGACAAGCCATTGGCCATTCTTGACATTGCTAGACATGATGTTCTCCCCGAGCAGGCACGAATGCGCCTCATTGTGATTTAGCGGTATGGGTCAGGCGACCCTTCAGCCCAACATCATGAGTGAAGACACCAAGTTTTGCCAACGCGAAATTTTCGTGTTCGGGTGAAACACCAATGTCTTTTTGATCATCGGATATCACTCGCTAACGACGACCAACGTCACAATATTAGATTCAAAGAGCCCTCATCAACACTGGTGCTATTCCAACCTGTATCTATAATGTGGCCCATAATACACCTCATTGGGGAATGTCATGGCCACCTTCACAAGACTGACTACATTAACCGCAACCCTGATTATGGTCGTCATGATTGCCCAGCAGGGACAAGCCAGTCCCCTTACCTACCGCGACAGAACCTCACTGACTCACTTCGAGGCCAATGACCCCGACAGCACCCAAGCCATTTCCCATCGAGGCTGGGATAGAGTTTTGGGTATCATGTTCGTGGAAGATGAAAGATCGGGTGAGGCCTTACTCGACTATGGGCGCCTTAGCCCCACTGCCCGCGGGGTATTACGGCGCTACCTAACCTATTTGCAATCGATCAAGATCAGCACCTATGCTCGCGACGAACAACTGGCCTATTGGCTGAATTTCTACAATGCCGCCAGCTTTTCACAGGTCTATGCCAACATGGACAAAGGTTCCAAACGCATGGCAAGTCCTGGACGGAACCCACATCGCAAAACCGGCGTCAAAGTGAAGCCTCTCATGCTTAAATCTGAGGGGCCCTGGCAATCTCCTCTCTATAAAGTAGAGGGCATAAGGCTTTCACTGACCGATATTGAACATCGCATTGTACAAGCGCATTGGGATAACCCGGCCGTCATATACGGCTTTTCGTGCCCGGCTAAAGGGTGCCCGGCATTGATGCCAAAAGCCTTCAAAGCCGACAGCGTTCGGGCCCAGCTGGCAGCATCTGCGCAGCGCTTCATCTCTGACAAAAGGAACGTGATGGTAAAAAGAAAGCGCCTGAAGCCTTCTGCTCTCTATACATGGCACCACAACCTGTTTCCCGACAAAGCATCCGTGCTCTCGCATTTACGCCAGATCGGCAATGATCGCCTCCGCCGCCAGCTAGCGGGCGTATCGACAGTTAAGGGCGAACAGTTTAGCTGGAAACTCAACGGCAAAGAGCCGCCAGAGGACTTCACCCAACCCACTGGCATTTTCAGCCGCGGGTCAGGGGCCATCAATTACTAGGCTGATTGTAGCCAAGCCCTATTCATCTTCTTCCTCTTCGATGTCGACTTCATATTCAGAGCCCTGCAAGTCCTCAGCATTCTCATCGGTGTCTTCTCGTTGCACCTCTATTGTCTCTGTCGAGCCATCTTGAAGCGTGACAACGATTGTATGCTCGTGCACTTCACGCACCACAACCAGGCGATTGTCCACCCAAAGTTCCCAACCAACAGCTAGGCCTAAAGGCACAACCAGAAAACGCCTCCCATGCCGAGCACGCCAGCTTACGCGGCGGCGAACACGGTGCCTTCGAACACGGCGACGAACTTTACGCCGCACTTTCTTGTGAGGGTGTTTATGAGCCCCGCGATGCGCCTCTGCATCCGCAGACCACAATATTGCTGGAACTGCTAACGTTGCCAAGAAGCCCATAACCGACCGACGTGAATACTGCATGTTTCCCTCCCTAATAACGTGACCAAGCGCTTGCCTCTCACAAGAGCTAGACTTAGATGTATGCACCCTAAGTCTCTATTTCGACTGACCTGCCCTCGAAAATCTGACAAAACGGATCCAAACAAGCTGAGGGTGCCGCTTGTTCTTGTCAAGCAGTGGGAACCCCACTACACCTGTGCCCCCTGAACTGGAGGCAAAACGATGAATGCACTTTTTTTACTGATCGTCACCTTAATCGACATTTACATATGGGTGATCATCATCAAGGTCATCATGAGCTGGCTCGTGGCTTACAATGTCGTCAATAGCCGTAGCCCCTTTGTCTTCATGGTTGGTAATTTCTTGCACAAAGCCACAGAACCTCTGCTAGGCAGAATTCGTCGCTATGTTCCAGATATGGGCGGTATTGATATTTCTGCCATCCTGGCAATTCTGGGGCTGTCCTTTCTGCAGTGGCTCATCATCATGGATATTGCGCCTGCTCTCACATAAGCAGCCCAGTTTTGCCGACCCGACCCCATCCTGATGGCGTAATTATACAGGTCCGACTGACGCCAAAGTCCTCCAAAAACCTCCTTATTGGCCTTCGCGCTGAAGCTGACGGTGGTAATGTTTGCGCCGTCAAGGTAACAGCACCACCTGATAAGGGAAAAGCAAACGCAGCTTTGCTCAAATTGATTGCCAAAAGCCTGCGTTTACCAGCCGGAAAAGTCGTTTTGCATTCAGGACATACGAGCCGCAACAAGGAAGTACTTGTACATGGCGAAACAGTCGCCATTATGGCGGCAATCAACACTTGGCTGGAGAGTACAGAACATGACTGAAGCAACACGGATCGATGGTAGAGAATTTGCAGTGGGCCTTCGCAAACGCTTGGGTGAACATGTTGCCCAGCTAAAAACTGAACACCACCTTACACCCGGCCTTGCAGTTGTCCTGGTGGGCACCGACCCCGCCAGCGAAGTTTATGTTCGCTCGAAGGGCAAGCAAACGATTGAAGCCGGGATGAATTCCTGGACCTACAAAATGCCAGAAGAAACCACCCATGAAGAGCTGCTTGCCAAGGTTACTGAGCTGAATGAAGACCCTGCGGTCCATGGCATTCTGGTTCAGCTGCCTCTTCCCGGACACCTGGAAGAGCGCCCTATCATCGCAGCAATTGACCCTGCCAAAGATGTTGATGGCCTAACCAACGAAAATGCGGGCCTATTGCTATCCGGTGGCGATGGCCTATTTTCCTGCACACCAGTCGGCTGCATGATGCTGATAAAGGATGTTCTAGGCGAGGACCTATCGGGCAAACGCGCCATTGTAATGGGGCGTTCAAACCTGGTTGGGAAGCCTTTGGCACAGTTGCTGATGCGCAAGAACGCCACGGTTACCATGGCACACTCTCGTACAGACGACCTTCCAGGAGATTGCCGACGGGCAGATATCGTGATTGCGGCTGTTGGTATCCCTGAAATGGTGCGTGGCAATTGGGTGAAACACGGCGCCGTTGTCATCGATGTGGGCATTAACCGCGTTGCCGATACGCGCGAAGGCGCTGAAGAAGGCAAAACCCGCCTTGTCGGCGATGTCCATTACGGTGAGGTTGCTAAAAAAGCGGCAGCTATTACCCCAGTACCAGGCGGTGTCGGCCCTATGACCATTGCTTGCCTATTGCACAACACGGTAACAGCAGCATGCCGCCAAGCTGGCGTTGACCGGCCCGAGGATTCTTAAGTTCCCAACGGTAGTCACTGCAGGGCTGAACCAGCTTGATAGAATGAGAAACAGGACACAGCGTGTCTGGTTTGCTATCAAATAGCCATGTGTGGACTGGTCGGCATATTTGACACCAAAGGGCGACGGCCTGTTGATGCAGCGTCGCTTGGCAGGATGAATGCTACCCTCACGCATCGTGGTCCAGATGGGGAAGGCCAACACATCGAACCCGGTCTGGGCTTGGGACACCGCCGACTATCCATTGTTGATATCGGTGGCGGCCAACAACCTATGGTCAACCCGCATACCGGTACCGTCGTCACCTACAATGGCGAGATTTATAACTTCAAAGCACTGCGAGAAGAGCTAACCGGCAAAGGGCACCAGTTCCAGACACAGTGCGATACAGAGGTCATCCTTTATGCCTGGGAGGAATGGGGTAAAGAATGCGTCAGCCACTTTAACGGCATGTTTGCCTTTGCCTTGTGGGACCCCCGCCAGGAAACCCTGTTCATTGCACGCGATGCTTTGGGCAAAAAGCCGCTCTATTACGCACAACAGCCCGATGGCATGCTGCTATTTGCATCAGAACTCAGGGCGCTAACAGCTCTGCCGGAGGTAGAGCGAGAAATAGACCCCCAGGCTGTCTCCGCCTTTTTTGCCTATGGCTACGTCCCGGACCCCCTGAGCATTTATCGCTCCATCCGCAAGCTACCACCAGGCCACCGCATGATTTGCCAGCGCGGCACGCCACCGCTACTTGAACCCTGGTGGGATATAGACTTAAACACTGAAACTCCCACAGCGGCTGACTTATTGGCCCATCTGGACCAAGCTGTTTCCAGCCGGATGGTCGCTGACGTGCCTCTGGGGGCTTTCCTGTCTGGCGGCGTCGATTCCAGCGCTGTCGTCACCAGCATGGCTGCCGCTTCGGATACGGCCGTTAAAACTGTCGCCATTGGCTTTGACAGCCTAGATCACGACGAAACCGACCATGCCCAAACCATTGCCACGCTTTGCGGCACCGACCATACGGAACGGCAAGTCAGTGCCGAAGATTTTGACCTGATCGACCACTTAGCCGCCACCTATGACGAACCGTTTGGCGATATATCCGCCCTGCCGACTCTGCAATTGTGCCAAACAACCCGGCAGGAGGTCACCGTTGCCCTGTCTGGCGATGGGGGCGACGAGGTGTTTGCCGGTTACAGGCGCTATTTATGGCACATGCGCGAAGAAGGCATTCGCCAGTGGCTGCCCGCTGGCCTGCGAAAGGCTGTCTTTGGTCTGCTGGGCCGTCTTTACCCCCGGCTCGACAATGCACCTTCATTCCTGCGCGCCAAACACACCTTCCAGGAACTCGCGCTCAGCGACGTAGACGCTTATTTCCTGAGCGTTGCCATCACGGACAATGAAGAGCGCAAGGCCCTGTTGAGCGCCAATCTATTGGCCGCCCTTGGAAACGACGACCCCGCCGATATTTTGCGCGCGCACTGGACGCTGCCCAGACGGACGACCCCCTTAAAAAGGCCCAATACGCAGACCTGAAGACTTGGTTGCCGGGAGATATTCTCGTGAAGGTAGACCGAGCCAGCATGGCGCACTCTTTGGAAGTCCGCGCACCCTTCCTCGACAAGGATTTCGTGACATGGGGCGTCAATTTGCCTGCCGATGAAAAACTGGCAGGCGGCGAAAAGAAAGCCGTGCTGAAAGCCGCCCTGAAAGGCCGCATGCCTGAAGATGTGCTTTATCGCCCCAAGCAGGGATTTGTACCGCCGCTGGCAGATTGGTGCCGCGGGCCATTGAAGGGCAGACTTCGCCAAGCGATCGACGACCCCCTATTGAAAACCTCAGGCTTCATAAATGTGCAGACCGCGCAGCAATTGCTAAGCAATCATGTGGCAGGCAAGCGCGACAATAGCCGCGTCCTCTGGTTGATCTTGATGTTCCATGGCTTTTTGCGCCACGATGCGGCACTAGCATCATGACCCTGCGCATCCTTAGCTTTACAACACTCTACCCCAATGCCGAACAGCCGGTGCACGGCATTTTTGTGGAGAATCGCCTGCGACGGCTGGTCGAAAGTGGCGAGGCATCGGTGACAGTTGTGGCGCCTGTGCCGTGGTTTCCCTTCAAAGGCCAATCCTTCGGCACGTACGGGGCCTATGCACGCGTGCCCCATAAAGAACACCGCCACGGCATCGACATTTACCACCCTCGATACAAAACACTGCCCAAGGTCGGCATGAACGTGGCACCCCGGTTGATGTATGAAGGCGTTCGATCCTTTGTCATGAAATTGGTTGCTAACGAAGGCCCGTTCGACATCATCGATGCCCACTATTTCTATCCAGACGGTATCACCGCCTCAATGCTGAGTGACGCATTAGACCTGCCCATCTGCATCACAGCGCGGGGGACCGACTTAAACCTGATCCCGCAATTCGACGAACCCCGCCAGCAAATTCAATTAACAGCTTCTTACGCAGGTGCCATCATCACCGTATGTGATGCTTTGCAACAGCCGTTGCTGGATATGGGCATTGACCCCGGCAAGATCACCACCCTGCGCAATGGTGTTGACCTCGACATGTTCACGCCCCATGACCGGGCCGCCGCCCGCGCGCACTGGGATGTGGAGGGACCCACGCTTGTTTCTGTTGGGGGTTTGAACGAGCGAAAAGGGCACCACCTGATCATCGAAGCCTTAACCAGCCTGCCTGACGCAACGTTGCTGATTGCAGGTGGCGGACGGGATGAAAGCCAGCTGAAAAAACTGGCCCAAAGTCATGGTTTGGCCAACCGGGTACGTTTTCTAGGCGTTGTTCCCCATGAAGAATTGGCCTCTCTCTATAGCGCAGCCGATGTATTGGTCTTAGCCTCCAGTCGCGAAGGCTGGGCCAACGTATTGTTGGAGGCTATGGCCTGTGGCACCCCCGTTGTCGCCACAGATATTTGGGGCACCGGGGAAGTGGTTACCGCACCAGAGGCTGGCCTGTTGATCGAAGAACGGTCGGCCGCCGCCATCGCTGAGGGCGTTTCACGCCTATTGGCAGATGTACCAGACAGGGCCACGACCCGAAGCTATGCCGAACAATTCAGCTGGGAACCCACGACTCAAGGTCAACTCGACATTTTCCGCCGGTTGATCGCTCAATAAGAAAGATAAGATATGAGGGGGGGGCTTAGGCCGACGCGGCTTCGCGCAACAATTCAGCCTTGCTCTTTTTCTCAGATGCCGACTTCAATTGCCCGCACGCAGCCATAATGTCGCGGCCGCGTGGCATGCGAATGGGGGCTGAGATCCCCATGCTGAAGATCAGTTCCGAAAAATCCCGAATCTGGTTCCAGTCAGAACACTCATAGTCTGTACCGGGCCACGGGTTGAAAGGGATCAGGTTGATCTTGGCATGGATATGATATTTCTTCATCAATCGCACCAGCTCGCGTGCATCGGCCAACGAGTCGTTAATGCCTTTAAGCATGGCATATTCAAAGGTAATGCGGCGGGAATTGGCCGCACCCGGATAAGCCGCACAGGTGCGCAGCAATTCATCAAGCGGGTACTTATTGTTGATAGGCATAATCTCGGTGCGCGTGTCATTGCGCACAGCATGCAGCGAGACGGCCAAGTTTACACCCAGCTCTTCACCACATTTGGCCATCATCGGCACAACGCCTGAAGTTGACAGGGTAATGCGTCGGCGCGACATGTTCAGGCCCGATTGGTCCATCATCATTTCAGCAGCCAGTTTCACTTCATCGAAGTTATAGAGCGGCTCACCCATGCCCATAAACACGATATTAGACAGCAGGCGTCCTTCTTTAGGGCTCGGCCATTCTTCCAGCGAGTCCCGGCAGACCAAAACTTGCTGGACAATTTCTTGCGCTGTCAGGTTCCGCACCAGTCGCTGGGTGCCTGTGTGACAGAACTTACAGGTAAGCGTACAGCCCACCTGAGACGACACACACAGCGTACCCCGGTCGTCTTCGGGAATATACACCGCTTCAACTTTTTGGCCGTCAGCCATACGCAGCAACCATTTGCGCGTGCCATCTTCTGAGATTTGCTCTTCAGCAATTTCAGGCCTGGCAATCTCAAACACCTGTGCCAGTTCGGCCTTCAGGTCTTTGGCGATGTTTGTCATTTGGTCGACTTCGGTCACGCCATAGTAATAGATCCAATGCGCCACCTGTTCGGTGCGCATCTTCAGCTGGCGTTCCGGAATGCCGAATTCTGCCAGAGCCGCGGCAATGCCAGTGCGGTTCAGGCCGGAAAGATTGATCAGTGGCTGCGTCATGGCGCGCCTTCTAGCCTATTTTACACGCGTTGGAAATAGCCGCGTAAGCTGCTGAAAAACCATAAAGCGAAAATTCGTAGGTTGTCTTGGTACCCCGGGCCGACGCCCCCCGGACTTCCATCGCAGCACCGCGTTTCATGGCAGCAACCAAGCGACCGTCCATTCCGGGGTCATAAGCCCAGGCCTCACGGCCCGACGTAAACAGGCTTTCCGCACTTGGGCCGATGATGACCTTTACATTGGACTTCGCCTTAAAGTCATACCCTGCAACAATATTTACCTCGTCACGGATCTTGCGGCGGGGCTTGTGGGCGATGGTCACATATACCGCACCATGGTTCACTTGAGTTGGCAGAGCCTTCTTTGGCACGCTGGCCATGTAGCAGGTTTTCGCACTGCCTTCGCCTTGCGTGAACGCATCCCACGCCTTGAATGTGTTAATCAAAACAGGCTCTGCTGCGAAAGCGGGAGTAACGCTCACTGCGCAAAGGGCGGCAAAAAACATAGATGTGCGGATGATTTTCTTCATCAACAATACATAAGGTCTTTCTCCCCTCGGGATCAACTATCCTCGCGAAGTTTTGCTTTGCGACTGAATTGCCCACCGCTGACATGGGGTTCCAACGGCTGTGGCTTGCCCATGGGTGTAACGGGCGGGGCGGCCCAACGGCCCAGTGAACGCACGCGATCATACATCACCACAGCACCCGCCGTGGCTTGGTTCAGGCAAAACGATGTAGGAATTTTAATCAGGTGATCACACATGGCAATGGCCTCTGGAGACAACGAGCCCCGTTCTGGCCCCAAAATATACGCAGCCTGTTGGGGGTGGTTAAAGCTTGGCAAATCAACTGCTTCATCAACCAACTCAACGCCAACCAATTGGCACTTGTCCGGTAACAACAGGTTGTCCCACGTGTCAAAGCGATAAAGCGGCACGTTGTTTTCTACCTTGCTGGTATCGGCCCTGCGGCCTTTGAAGTGCTCGCCGGCAATGGTAAAGATGAAGGATGCGCCAAAGCCATGAGCCGTGCGCATCAAGTTGCCCAGATTACCCATTTTATTGCCGCCTTCGACGCCGATAGAAAAATAGCCGCGCATAAGCCAGGCCCTCTTTTGATTCTACTTTAGTCGCCATCCTAGCGACAATGAGAAAATTTGCCAGTTGGCGACGGTCACAATCCCGTCTAGCCTAGAAGGCAACATCTGAGGGGCACCCTATTAGTACGACCACACCATCCCGTGAAGACACGATCCACGGCATCTTCATGATGGCCTGCGCAGGCCTGACCATTGCGCTGCTATGGGCGGTGCTGCGCCACGCGTCGGATTATATGCACCCCCTCTATATCGTTTTTTGGCGGTCACTGTTTGGGGCGCTGATTTTGGTGCCTTGGATGATACGCCAAGGCCCCAGCGTGATGAAGACTTCCCGATTGGGCATGCACTTCCTACGCAGCCTCACCGGCTTTACAGCCATGATTGGCATCTTTTATTCCGTTGCACACATTCCTCTGGCCCAAGCCATGGCCGTTAACTATTCGGGCCCGCTATTCGCCACGCTGGGTGCGGTGTTGCTATTTGGCGAGGCCATCAAAGCCAGACGTGTCGTGGCACTGGTCACCGGCTTCACTGGCATGCTGATTGTCCTGCGACCCGATGTTGATAGCTTCAGCTGGGGCATGGCCGCTGCCGTTTTGGGGGCTGTATCTATGGCGGGCTCTTTATTGCTGATCCGCTCTCTGGGAAAAACAGAGAAGAACCAGGCCATCGTGATTTATGGCAATACACTCAGCCTGCCCTTTGCCTTTGTGATGGCGCTGATGTTCTGGCATTGGCCCAGTTGGTATGAATGGTGCCTGTTAATCGTTATTGGCGGGATGTCGACAGTCGCGCAATTATTCATGAACCGGGCGCTGATTGTTGCCGAAACAGGGGCCGTGCTGCCTATCGACTTCTTGCGACTGGTCTTTGTCAGCATTCTGGGGGCTGTTTTGTTTGCCCAGCCTATCGATGAATATATGTGGCTGGGTGGCGGCATCATCTTGTGCAGTGTGGTCTACATTGCCAGCCGGGAATCTAAAGGTGAGGGGGCCGCATGAGCACACCACCACCCCTTAGCGAAGAATTCGCCTCAACCGCTATCAAGCCAGACCGGCCGCCTGAAGGACAAGACACCCTCAGAGGCGCAAGCCTGTTGCTCGTGGGCATCAGCATTGGTGTTTTCAACTGGTCGATCGTCAAGCTTTTGGGCCAGGAAATGCCATCGATTGAAATTGCGTGGTTTCGCAGCCTGTTTGGCCTGATCGTGATTATTCCGTTCATCATACGTACTGGTTTTGGCATTTTGCGTACGAAACGCCCCGGCCTGCATATTGTGCGCGGCATCAATTCCAGCATCATTCTGGCGATGGCCTATTACGCCCTGACGCACCTGCCCATTGCCCAGGTAACCTCTATTTCATTTTCCCGTCCGTTGTTTCTATTGGTACTGGCCGTTTTGGTCCTGCACGAAAAGGTTCACATCCACCGGACAGTGGCCACAGTCATTGGGTTTATTGGGGTCATCATCATTGTCCGCCCCAGCACCGACATGGAACCCGCCATGATGGCCGCCCTGGGCAATGCCATGTTGATGGCCGTGGGTATTGTAATCCTGAAAATTCTGGCAACGGGCGACCGTACAGAAACCATGATTTTTTATGTCACGCTCATTCAATCTCTCGTATTGGCCGTGCCTGCCATGATCTATTGGCAAACCCCAACTTGGGAACAACTCGCCTTGTTAGGGTGCATTGGGGCGTCGGGCACCTTGATGCAGTCGTTTATGGTGCGCGCCTATCGGTCCGCCGAGGCATCTGCCCTTGCCCCCTTCGACTACACACGGCTGATCTTTGCCTCTTTGGTAGGTTATTTCTTCTTTGGTGAAATTGTCGACAACTTCACCTGGGCGGGCGCAGGCCTGCTAATTGCGGCCACCTTCTATATCGCCCAGAGAGAACGCAAAATGGCCAAAGAAGAGCTCCAGGCTGCAAGTATCGACTCGGCCCAATAGCTGTGCTAAATGCTGCGACCGAGCTAAATTAACACGGAAGAAAACTAATCATGGACGTTAACGGAATTGCCGCCATCGTAACCGGCGGCGCCTCTGGCCTGGGCCGGGCATCTGCTGAGTCGCTAATCGCGAGCGGCGCTAAAGTCACCATTTTTGATGTGAACGAAGAAGTTGGCACCGCTGCTGCAGCTGAAATGGGCTGTGTCTTTGCCAAAGTCGACGTCACCAGCGAAGACGATGTCATTGCTGGCCTCGACAAGGGTGCCGCTGAAAATGGCGCTGAAGCCCGTATCCTCGTGAACTGCGCTGGCATCAACATGCCGGGTAAAACCGTTTCTCGCGGTGAAGCGCTTGACTACGGCAAATTCAGCAAAGTTGTTGAAGTAAACCTGATTGGCACGTTCAATTGCATCCGCCTTGCCGCCCAACGCATGGCTGGCATGGACCCCTTGGAAGATGGCGAACGCGGCATCGTGATCAACACCGCCTCCGTCGCAGCCTATGACGGCCAGGTTGGCCAAGCAGCTTATGCTGCCTCTAAAGGCGGCATCGTTGGCATGACGTTGCCAATCGCCCGCGACCTATCTCGTGATGGCGTGCGTTGCAACACCATTGCACCAGGCTTGTTCCTGACACCAATGATGATGGCTCTGCCGCAAGAATCTCGCGACTCACTCGGCGCATCGGTGCCTTTCCCCTCTCGTTTGGGGACACCTGAAGAGTATGCCAAGACCGTGCGCTTCCTGTGCGACAACGCCATGATGAATGGCGAAACAATCCGTCTTGATGGCGCCGTTCGACTACCACCAAAATAAACGGTGCATCCATCGACTATAGAAGGGGGCTTTGCGGCCCCCTTTTTTATGGGTTAGGAAGCGAACTGGTTCATCAAGGTTGCCAGTGAAATATCTCTATCCGTCACGCCGTCTGCGTCGTGGGTCGCCAGCGTAACGTCAACCCGATTATAGACATTGAACCACTCAGGATGGTGGTCGGCCTGCTCGGCGGCCAAAGCCGCTCGGGTCATAAAAGCGAAAGCTTCTTTGAAATCTGCAAACCGAAAGCTTTTATAGATTGCATCGCGGCCCTCTACTTCGGCCCAACCATCTAAACTGGCTAATTTCTGTTGGCGCATCGCACCCGTTAATTTTTCCATATACCCCTCCACAAAACACGGTCAACTGAGACTTATAATGCGCTGTTTGACCTGAATATTGAGCCCAATATGCCTGAAAAGCCTATCGAATTTGGCTAGGAAATTATGGTGCGTCGGATGCCCCCTAAAATACAAGCTCCGAACGTGAAATAGGGACATCTGAGCGTTGTTCATTTTAGGGTAAAAATTTTGGGACTTTTCAATTGCAAATTCCCTTGGGACGTTCTAATTGGAACTGTTATTCATTCGTGCAGGTTCTCGAATTTTCACGATGTGGATAATGAGGAAAGTTACCAGTAGCAATCGGAACAACGCCACCTTCTCGTCATAAGACGAGCACATATCATCCGCAGAAAGCGGCAGGGAGACCATGGCGACTAATCTAGCCCAAACACAGGCATCTGGCGGAGACAAAGAATCTCTTTCAGAAAAGAACGCTCAGCTTGAATCTGTAGTCATTAGGTTTGCCGGTGATTCCGGCGATGGCATGCAGCTGACCGGGACTCAATT
>Ga0055584_100003796_pt1 | contig 14836 bp, 15 predicted proteins | sample OSDHelmetaG_FD_58716 | JGI IMG/M metagenome (GOLD analysis project Ga0055584, IMG submission 58716) | Pelagic marine sediment microbial communities from the LTER site Helgoland, North Sea, for post-phytoplankton bloom and carbon turnover... | ecosystem: Environmental > Aquatic > Marine >... | reverse complement strand
TACCTCCAAACGTTCTATCGCATTTTGATTGACTTCATTCACAGCTGCAGCTGCATTAGCTAAGGTAGGTAAATTCAATGTAGCGGCAATAGCCAGTGCTAAAGCTAAAATTGTATAGTTCAAAGTATTCTTACTCTAGTTATATTTTTTATAAGATTAAAGACCATGGTGAAGTAAAAATAATTTCAAAACTGTTAAAATTATTAATAATTTAAAAAATCACATAAAAAACAATAAATATGAAATTAATCTCAACCTATTCGGTCTTGCTTACTTCACTATTTATAATTTTTTAAAGGAAGTTTATGACAACCCCAATTAGTTCAGATGTGCAAAACCGTTTACAATGGTCACTTTTTTCAATGCGTTTAGGTGTTTTTATCGTAATGCTCATGTGGACACTTGATAAATTTGTTAATCCTGGCCATAGCGCACTTATATTTGAAAAATTTTATGGTATTAGCGGCTCAACCGATATGATTGCTTATATATTAGGCGCGCTACAATTATTGTTAGTGTTGGCATTTATGGCTGGTATTAAAAAACGTATTACTTACGGAGTGATTTTTATTATGCACGGTTTATCTACGTTATCGTCATACAATCAATATATTGATGGCTTTAATAACTTATTATTTTTCACTGCATGGCCAATGTGGGCTGCTTGTTTTGCACTTTATTTATTACGTGAGCAAGATGTTAAATTTGTAGTAAAATAAGTAATTAGCTAAGTATAAAGATAAGTAAAGGTACCCGTGTTGATTAGCAAAGCATGTGTACCTTTTCAATTTTCATACTTAAAAAATCAAGTGGCCAACAATATTGCTTCGCAAGAAGTAACCTGTAGAATGCCAATATGAAAATTAATTTTATTAACAATATAAGCAATATACAGACAAGTGCTTGGCAAGACTTAAACGTCTCTTCTTGCCCTTTTCTTCATTATGATTTTTTTAATGCACTTGAACAGAGTCAATGCGCCAGCAGCAAACAAGGTTGGCAAGCTCATCACTTAGTTGCATCATCGCCTAATGAAATAACGTCTATCATGCCAATGTATTTAAAAAGCCATTCTTGGGGCGAATATGTTTTTGATTGGGATTGGGCAGATGCGTTTCAACGCAACAACATAGACTACTATCCTAAACTCGTTGCCACGATTCCTTTCACGCCAGTGACTAGTGATAAAATACTTTCGTCAAAACATCAACTTAATGACTTATTTATGCCACTTATAGAGCATTGCCAACAAGAAGATATTAACAGCTGGCACATTTTGTATTGCCATGAAATAAAAGCTGATTTACCTGAGGGTGTTTATCAACGCAATACGGTTCAATTTCATTGGTTTAATCGCGGCTATAAAACTTTTGATGATTTTCTTAGTACATTTACGTCGCGTAAAAGAAAAAACACCCGTAAAGAAAGGCTGTCGATTAGCGAACAATGTATTACTATTCGCCAGCTATTAAATACTGAAATAACAAAAAAGGATCTCGACTTTTTTTATTTAACCTATCAGCTAACCTATTTAAAACGAGGTCACCAACCACATTTAAATTATGAATTTTTTGAAAAAATAGTAACAGACCTAGCTAACAATATTTTATTAATTATTGCCAGTGATGAGCATGAAGATATCGCTTGTGCGCTATTTTTTTATGATGATGAGCAATTATATGGTCGATATTGGGGCTGCACTAAACAACTTAATAATTTACATTTTGAACTTTGTTATTATCAAGGTATTGAATTTTGTCTTAAACATAACCTACAAAAATTTAACCCTGGTACACAAGGTGAACATAAAATACAAAGAGGTTTCGAACCTGTATTAACCTACTCCTACCACTGGATAAAACATCCTGCATTTAAAGAAGCCATTAAAAATTTTTGTCAGCAAGAGCAAACACATATGTTAACGTATCAACAACAATGTCAACAGATGTTGCCTTTTAAAACGACAAATTAATCGAGTAAAAAATAATGAATAAACCTTTTTCCCAAGCGTGTGAAAATAACAAGCAACCTATTTTAAATATATTAACCAAAGTATTTAAAAACACAGAACACGTTTTAGAGATTGGCTCAGGCACTGGACAACATGCAACTTTTTTTGGTCAAAAGTTACCCCACTTAACATGGCAAACAAGTGACTTACCAATCAATCATGCGGGTATTCATACTTGGTTAGATGAAGCCAACCTAACGAATGTATTAAAGCCCGTTGTTATTGATTTAAATGAAAGTTGGCCAATCTCAAACAACAATATGCAAATTGATGGTATTTATACTGCCAATACTTTGCATATAATAAGTTGGCCATTGGTGGTGAAGTTTTTTGAAGGTATTGCCAACAATGTGAAAAATGAAGCAAATATATGTATTTATGGGCCCTTTAATTACCAAGGAAAATTCACTAGCGAAAGTAACGCTAATTTTGATCTTTGGCTTAAAGATAGAGACATAAATAGCGGTATTCGAGATATTGAAGCAATATTAACCTTGGCTAATTCTGCGGGTCTTCAGCTAATAGACGACCATGCTATGCCAGCCAATAATCGTCTATTAGTTTTTTTCAAAAACAAAGTGTAATTTTTTAATTAGGAGATATTAGATCAACGTTAAGTGCTTTTAAATGTTTAGCTATATCTTCTGCTGCAGTTTTTGGTTTTACCTCTTCATCTATTTTTAAGATTTTTCCTTCCTTAGAAATATAAAAGGTGACACGGCTTGCTACTTTAAAAAGATTTAATACGTCATACGCTTTGGCTGTTTCTTTTGTTGGATCGCTAAGCATAGGAAAATCTGCGCCAGTTTTTTTCGCAAAATCACGGTTTTCATTTAACGGATCAACACTTGCCATAAAGTAACTAGCATTGTACTCCCTAATTAAATGCCCTTGTTCTACCAATGATTTACACTCAATTGTGCAACCTCGTGTATTAGCCATTGGGTACCAAGCTAAAACCACAGCTTGCTTACCTTGGTAATCACTCAACTGATAATAATCACCTGTCGTTGCTTGTAATCGAAAATTTGGCGCTTCATCGCCAACTTTTAAATCAGTTGCTAGTAAATTAACACTAGTAAACATGGCCAGTAAGATACAAATACTTGTTAATAATTTTTTCATAAAAAACACCTCTATTATTTGATTTCAAGTTACTATGCAAGAATCACGTTAATATAAACGTTATATATTTTACCGTGATTTTGTCATACACAATAAGTAAAAATATTTTAGTTACTTTTGAAGGTAGCTAATACCGTTAACGATTCATCAAGTAGTGTTAATGCATTATCTTCAAGTTGATAAAAAACAGTACTCGCTAAAGCATTAAAATAGTCCTGCTCGTTTATAGGCATATCAAAACAAGCCATTTTTGTTGCCCCCATACCACTAAACGTAATTTTATTTAATCCACCAACCGAATTTTCAGTTTTAAAACGACCAAAATATCGATTACACCCGGAAAAACCACTTATACGATCATCTTTTTCATGCAGGATCAGGTGTACAGCCAGCTCGTTATTTTGCATTTTAGCTTGCATCGTTTTTTCTATAACGCCATGAATATTCACCAATTCCCAATTGATTAAAGTTAGTTTTGTAGTAGATGGATCTGCTTTTTTCTCTTCGACATCTAAATATTGATTAGACTGGCATCCAATTAGCGTCGTGAGAAGTAAAATGAGTGAAGCAAGTGTCAATTTATTCATTATAATTTCCTTACCAAGTTAGCCAGCATATTCGCATATATAGAAGCGATAAGAAAGTTACCTTTATCAATAGTGAATTAAGTTATATTTTATACATAACCTTACTATAGCCCACCCTATTTGAAGATGCAGGCTTAAGCTGGTCTTAGAAACATCTTTATTGTTAAGTAACAACTAAACTGGGTAATAATGACTAAATTATTTTTAGTCAATTCGATAAAGATTAAGGTTACACATTAATCTCCTCACATTTTCTTCACATTTCCCATGATTAAATAGCCACATCTTTTAAATACAACAGAAACTAATCATGAAAAAACATTACGTATATCTACTTACTCTTTTTACACCTTTAACAACATTAGCTAATACTTATGTGGGTGTGGGTATTCAGTCAAACAACCCAAGCATTCAAGATGAAACGATAAAGCAAATGTCACTGAATGACGTTACACTAAATTTACAAAAAGAAGGTACCAGCAGTGACCTTTACTTATTTATAGGTCACAGATTTGACAATAACTGGGGTATAGAACTTGGCTTCACTGCATTTGAACAAAGTGCTGAACGTGAGAATATTATTGATTATTTACACGAGGAAGAATGGGAAGCCGATGCTGATTACACACAAATATCAATTGAAGCAAGCTATTTATACCCTATTACTGATAGCCTAAAATTAGTTGGTGCTGTTGGTATTTTACATCATAATGCCGATTTTAATGCAAGCTATAAAATTGATGTAGAAAATGGTCCAGACATTAACTACATTAACCTTAACCAAAGTGACTCTAGTGTTGGCGGCCTTGCCTCTATCGGTGTTCAATACCAAGTATATAAAAATGTTGATATTATAGCGAAAGCACAATATGCAAGATCAAGTATTGTAGGTAATAGCTCTATAATGCTTAGTGCAAGCTATACTTTTTAACAATACACTAAGGATACATCACATGACAAAATCACTAACGTTAAGCCTATTAGGTGTTATCTTTCTCGTAACGTTCAAACCAACATTCGCTGAAAGTTTTGGTTATAACCTTAATGTAAATACTGACATTATTTCTATTTTAGATGATCCCATTGATGATCAAAACGTAAAGCTAACCGGTTATTTAATCAAAAAAGTCAGCAGTGACAAATACCTTTTTAAAAGTGGGGATGTACAAATACGTGTTGAAATAGACAACCATGTTTTTCCTAAGCAGCCTTTTGATGAAGATACCCTGATAACAATTATTGGTGAAGTTGAAAAAGACTTTTTACAATCACCAGAAATAGACGTAGACGTGATTGAAATTGCCGAACCTTAACACACTTAAAAAAACCTTAGGTACATTAATTATATATACCCGTTCCATCTGAGGATGCAGGATTCAGCTGGAGCGAATAGACAATAAACTATGCACATTCGAGCAAATAAATAAGTTTGAATGTGCACATACTGCTATTTTAATAGTGTCGTTATGCTGCCGTTTAATACTAGGATGTTTATGAAAGTACTTGTTGTTGAAGACGATTTAGCGATTATGGAAACTATCGCTGATTACCTTAACTTACATGGTTATATTGTTGAATGTGCATACAATGGCGTAGCGGCAATCAGTCAAATAAAAACACAAACATTTGATGTAATTATTATGGATATCATGATGCCAAAATTAAATGGTATTGCTACCGCTGAACGTTTACGTAATGAATATTTACTTAGTACTCCGATTTTGTTCTTAACCGCTAGAGATAGTTTAGAAGATAAAAAGAAAGCATTCACCGCAGGTGGCGATGATTACTTAGTTAAGCCATTTGCACTTGAAGAGCTTATAATGCGTATTGATTCTCTTGGAAAACGCGGTCAAAGTGGCAACAAACGGGTATTAACCGTAGGGAATTTACATTATGACCTGCAAACCAATGATCTTTATAGAAATAAAACCCCAATTAAACTCAGTAAAATTCAACATCAAATGATGCGTTTGTTAATGCAAAAATATCCTAGTGTTGTATCAAGACAACAGATGTCTGAAAGTATTTGGGGAGATGATGAGCCTTCAAGCGATGCTCTTCGCAGTCATATCTATGCTTTACGTAAAGTACTGAATAAAGGTATAAATAAAAATTCACTAGAAACACTACATGGCCAAGGATTCAAACTTGTCAGCTAAGCCTAAACTATTCAACCGCTTAATCTTAATTTATAGCGCAACAGCGGCACTTTTTATTGCTTTGTTTAGTCTGATTATTATTATGGCTGAAGATCAAATGGAGATAATTAGTTTACAACACTGGTTAGATGCAGAGGCAAATGCTTATATTTACAGTGTTAAGCATTCTGAAAACACACCCACAAAACCTAATCAACATGAATTTGATTTTTATAGTAATAGCGAAAACCTACCTACCTGGTTAACCTCTTATCAACAACCTGGTTTCTATGAGCACCACCTAGGACCAGAAGATAAACACTTTTTGGTGAAAGAACATCCTAATCAACAAGGCTTCTTTTATATAGTGTTTAAAGATAATGCTGATGATTATTTAGATGAGTATGAAACAAAGCTACTCATTTTTTCTTTAGTTTTTGGTGCCGCATTATTTATTCTTATGCTGATATTAGGATTTTATTTAGTACGATTAATTTCTGTTCCCTTGATTAAAGTACAACAAAAAATAACACAAATGCCTCCTACTAACCCTGTGTTCAAGGTTGATGCTGATTACCAAGAAATAGCAATTATCGAACAAGCTCTATTAGATAGTAAAATACGTATTTCACAGTTTTTCAAACGAGAACAGGAATTTAGTCACTTTGCAGCTCACGAAATAAGAACGCCTTTAATGGTGTTAAAGGGCTCTGCCGAAATGTTAACTAGCATTGAGTTTAACAATCAATTAGCAATGAAAGCCACTCAACGTATTATTCAAGCAAGTAATGAAATAAGTTTATTAACCAATACGTTTTTACTGCTAGGTAAAGAGCATATCGATCAACATCATTTTGAAGATGTTTCATTAACCCACTTACTTGAACAAAAAATAAAGCAATTACAAATACAGTTAAAAAGACGAGAGTTAACAATAACAATTGATATAGAGAACAAAATTCACCTATTTGCGCCACTTGATATGGTGCTAGTTGTAATTAACAATTTATTTAAAAATGCGCTAAATTATTCAATAAATCATTCATCAATAAACTCTACAGAAAAAAACGAATTTAATGCTGATACTAATTATAAACGAATAGATCTAGCTGCAAGTATTCATGTAAAATTAATGCCAGATAAACTTACCTTATCAAATTTATATAACCCTTCAGAGATAGAGCAGGGTTTTGGCTATGGCCTTGTAATTATTGAACGTATTTGTGAGCATTTAGGATGGAAATTACTTATTGATAAAACCACACACATTTTTAACGTATCAATTATCTTTAACACTACTCCTAAGTAGAATATTGATCCACTCAGTTAGTACTAACCAATTTTTTATGTAGATTTTAAATCAATTGTATTTTGAAATAGCCTTGCGTTGTCAATTTCATTCATCATTGAAACATCTGGTAAACAATCATCATCAACATAATCCGCAAAATCGCCTGCAGGATCAAACACTAAAATGTCTAATGCTAATCTATCCATCCCGTATAAACCTCGGTGAATCATATCTGCCGAAAACACGAGTAAATCACCTGAAGCTAAGCTGATCTTTTTACCTGTAGAAAGATCATCGCTACTCACTTTTCCATTTACTTCTTGGCGTACATTAAATTCTTCCTCATTATCCCAACGTTTATGCGTTTCAGGTACAAGCTCCATACCAAGCTCGTCAAATAAAGGTACGCGTAGGTGCACAACTTGGGTATTCTTAACCGCTTCTTTTTGCCCTTCGATATCATGATCATACTGACAATCTCTATGCCAAAAATCTTTTTGTTTTGCGTTTACCGGGTTGAAGAATAATTGTGTATTCATAAACGCAGGCTTAATCGGTATTAATAATTCAACAATCGCCATTATTTTAGGTGAACTAATAAAGTTAAAAAGCATCAATCTATCATTAGCCGCTAAATACTGGCTGCCGGTAATTAAAGAAGAATTAAACGCTTCTTCTTTGTAGAAGGTTTCATTCTCTTTTTTCCATAATTGATGAAACTTTAAAATAACTTTTCTTAATTGTGAAATTTCAACCGAACTAAAATAATGTCGAACAACAAAATAACCTTTATCATTATATTGTTCTTTTAACTGTTGTTGATTAACGCCCATTAAAAACGACTCATGCTTTATTGCTTAATATTGAGAGACAAGTGATGAAAAATACGAATTTTACATTTTTTTCTCAGAATTGGGACCTATTAATACATAATTTTATTGGTGATCTTAACTTTCAATTGATAATGACTAAAAATTAAGGTGATAATAACAAATCACTGCAAACACTTTACCCAACCACTATAAGACTTTTTATATGAATACTAAAAAAAACATGCTTGCTAGCCTTTTATTAACATTAACGCTAACCGCATGTTGCGGCCAAGATGCTGCAATAGAGCAGGTAAATAGCTTTATCACAGAGCAAAAAACAGATAAGTCAGATTCAACTTGGAAAACAACGTTAACTAAACCACCTTTGCTTACCTTTAGTGAAAATAAAGATTATTTTTGGGAGTTGGAAACAAACCAAGGTAACCTTTCTATTAAGCTGTTTACTGACTCTGCCCCTATGCATGTTTCGAGCACTATTTACTTAACTAAACTGGGGTTTTATAACGACTTAATTTTTCACCGTGTTATTCCCGGTTTTATGGCACAAGGTGGTGATCCATTAGGTAACGGTAGAGGTAATCCCGGTTATAAGTATGAGGGTGAATTTACAAATGGGGTAACTCACAGCGAACCAGGTATGTTAAGCATGGCAAATTCAGGCCCGGGTACTGATGGCAGTCAGTTTTTTATTACCTTTCAACCAACACCTTTTTTAAATGGTAAACATACTGTTTTTGGTCAAGTAGTCAAAGGGTTAGATGATAGCCTAACAAAAATTCAAGCTTTAGGTAGCCGAAGAGGGGCAACCAAAGAGCCTATTACAATACTTAACGCGTATATTCGTGTCGTTAAGAAAAAATAAAACATAAAAAAGAAAACACCACGTTAACAATAACGTGGTTTTTATTTTATAAAACGGTGTAACTTATTTGAAAGACCCCGGCCATTCCGCAGCAATAAAGGTGAATACAGCCCAAACTGCAACATTTTGGCGCATATGTTCAGGATTCACCTTATCAAAAGTATCATCAGGTGTATGATGTAAATCAAAATAATCGGTTCCATCTTGCGACAAGTTCAATGCTGGAACGCCTAATTTCGACAGTGGTATCATATCTGGACCACCGTGTGTATCACCACTTATACGACTAACACCTAACTCGCCCATGATGCTCGCCATAGTATCAATTACATGTAACGCGCTATCAGAAACATTTATAGACGACTGAAGTCCATAAATAGGTCCAGCGCCAAAGTCAGACTCAGAGCCAATCATATGTTTAGCAAGTGTTCCATCTTCTTGTCTCGCTTTAGCGTATGCACGCGCACCAATTAACCCAAGCTCTTCAGCCCCCCAAAGAATAACGCGAATAGTACGACGAGGACGCTCCTTGGTATTATTTTTTATCAACGCTGCTGTAGCCATCGCAATAGTAACACCTGCGCCATCATCAACGGCACCTGTTCCTAAATCCCAACTATCTAAATGTCCACCGATAACAACAACTTCATCAGGAAACTCCCTACCTGTAATTTCACCGATAACATTTTTAGTAACAATAGCGCCTAAATCTTTAGTTTGTATATTCAAGCGAATTTTAGGCGTATGACCATAGCCGATCAAACGTACTAATTGATCCGCATCAGGGTTAGACAAAGCAATAGCGGGTATCTCTGTATAGCCCATGGCTACATTTGTAGAGCCTGTATGTGGATTACGGTGATCATCAGTACCAATAGAACGAATTAATAAAGCCTCTGCACCTTTTTTTGCTGCAACTTCATGCCCTTTACTTCGGGCAATATTCGCGGGGCCATAACCTGCGCCATCGATAAATTTTTCCATGCGGTTACTAATAAAGGCTATTTTTCCTTTTAAGCTACCATCGGCTGATTTTTCAAGTTCTTCATAATTTTTAAAATGAACAATTTCACCTTCTAAACCACCTTTTGGTGTTGATTTTGAACGACCCAATGCTGTGATTATCATTTTTTGATACGAAGGTAGAATGATTTCTGCCGTTTCAACTCCACGAAGCCAACCATTCATATTTACATCTTCAGTATAAACTTTATCAAAACCTAATTTTTTTAGATTACTAACAGCCCATTTTATCCCTGCTTTTTCGCCCGGTGTACCTGGGTGACGTGCGCCAACCTCAGTTGTCAGCGATTTAAGTAATTCATAAGCGCTATCATCTTTCATCGCTTTATCACGAAGACTGACACTAATATCTTTGGTTTCCTGTGATACAGGAATCAAACGGTCATATGCAAAGCTTGATACAGGTATAGTAAGCAAGGCGATGGCTGTCAGTGTAATTAATTTAATGGGAACTCTCCTGAAGATATCGTGGTAGATACAGATTAATCTAATTGAAATATTGATCCAATAATTGATTTACAAAAAAACTATATTTTTTCCAATATACGTACTCTATCGCTTACAGTTGAGTTGTTAAATTTAATACAAACACAACATAAATAGTACGTATAGAATCTACCGTTAAAAAATTTTTATTTTCATAAAGAAGAAAGTAATCGAATTACTTTACTGTACTATTTAATTAGTCATACTCTTTTGTATATCTAGCTTAGCGTCCAAAACAATATTTACAAAGGCATTTACAGTACTACTCTTATTACTTTGCTTAAATTGAATTTCTAACGAAATCTGCGTATTAATATTTTCTAAATTGATAAAATGGCAACCTTCACTATACAGCTTCCTTACACAATAAGGGGCGATAGCGATACCTAAGCTTGCTGCAACCTCAGTGACCAAGGTTTGCATATGTCGCGGTTGGCTAATAATATTAGGGGAAAATCCAGCTCGCTTACAAAGCATTATAGTTTCATCAAAAAGTCCAAGCGCTTCATCTCGATTAAATATAATAAATTGCTCTTCTTTTAATCCGGCTAAATTAATAGATTTTTTACTCGCAAGTTTATGGTTTTGGTTAACAATGACGACGAGTTTATCAAGATAAACACGATGGCAAATAAATTCATCTGCAATTGGGCTGGGTAATGGTCTTGAAAATGCGATATCAATTTTATCTTCTTTAAGCGCTTCAATTTGCTCTGTTGCCGTCATTTCAAATAAAGTAACGTGAACATTTGGAAATTGTAATTTATAAGTATGAACGAGTGTCGCCATAAATGTTAAACAAGCAGAGCTTAAATGTGCAATATTAAGCGTTCCAAGTTGCCCGTTATGCGCTCGTTTAACTTGTACTTTAGCTTGTGCTGTTAGCATTAAAATGCGATTAGCATCCTGTAACAATTGCTCTCCTGCTTGTGTAATTGCCACGTCACGTGAATTACGGTTGAATAGAATAACGCCTAGTTCAGCCTCTAATGCCGATATATGGCGACTAATGGCTGGTTGTACGGTATGTAACTCGCGTGCAGCTTCTGAAAAACTTTTATGTTTTGCAACTGTAATAAAACTTTTTAAGATTTTTATATCCATTGCTTATATCCTTATTTAACTCAATCGTAAAAAAAACACTTTAAAGTATTCATTTTCAGCATAGATTCAATAAAATATTATCATTTTTGTTATGGATAAATAACCCCTATTATTCCCCCATACTTTATAGCCTAAAATAAAAATAAGTTAGCTTGAACATAATTAGCCGCTAGAGCGATCTTTTATTATCAATAAACACAACTATTAACCTCACAACAGTAGCTATTTTTAAAAAATCTTCATTTTTCAGTTACCAATAAACAGAAAACTCATATGAATAAGGGAATATGAATAAATTAAACCGAACAGGTAGCTTCACTTTATTGTGCATTGCTAGCTTAACTATTATGGTCGGCGCACTTATAGCTCCTGGCTTACTTAGCATTTCAAGTGCACTTGCTGTTGCTGACAATGCAATATTATTAGTAACTTTACCTGCTTTAGGTGCTGTTATTTTTGCCCCTATTGCTGGGAAATTAATTGATAAATATGGAGCCTATAAATCACTTATTAGTGGTTTATTTTTATATGGCTTTTTAGGCGCTAGTGTTTATTGGTTGAATAGTGCTATCGCTGTTTTTACAAACCGAATTTTACTTGGTGGTGTAACTGCATTAGTTATGGCTGGTAGCACAGTATTAATTTCACAATGGTATTTTGGTAAAGAACGGTTAATTATGATTGCTAAACAAGGGATGGCAATCGAGCTTGGCGGGGTAATATTTTTATTTTTAGGTGGCATATTAGCTGCTCAGTACTGGGCATTACCTTTATCACTTTATTTAATAGCATGGCTGTTTTTAGCGATGCTTTTAATTTTTGTACCACGTCAACACCCCATTGAAGTAGAAACAGAAAAAGATGATGAACATAAAGCACTCAGTAAGAGTTTATCACTAAAAAACGTTTATATAATTGCAACATGTTCGATGCTGATATTTTTTATCGCTTATGTTTTACTGCCAAGCAGTATGCATAAGCAAAACTATAATGAAGAAGAGGTTGGCTTCTTGCTTGCCTTTATATCGTTAGTTGCTGTTATAACCGCCCACTTTATGCCAAAAATAACGCGATTAATTGGCGAGCGAAAAACATTAACATGCGCCTTTATTAGCTATTGCTTATCGTATATTTGTTTTTTACAAACAGGAACGCCAATATTAGTTATCGGCGCTATTTTTAGTGGCATTGGTTTTGGCTTTAGTATTCCTTTGTTAAACCACATGACGGTTGAACTAAGTAATACAAATGTACGCGGTCGTAATTTGTCATATTTTACCATGGCGGTTTTTTCTGGCCAATTTTTAACTTCATTTATCGGATATATCCCCGGTGGAACAACGAGTGTATTTAGGGGATGTGTCGCTTTGTGTGTTGTAATTTCAGTAACGTTGTTTTTTAAATACTTAAATTCACAGAAAAAAAAAGCACAAAAATAAATACCAAGGTGCTTAGTAATAAAAAGCTGATTTATTGTTAATTTAAACTAATACTATTAATACGTTGATAATGACTTATTAAGATATAAGAGGAAAAATATGCAAACGTTAAAAGAGCAAACAGATGCTAAAATTAAAGCAGGTCGAGATGCGAACCCTGATTTCATGAAAAATGTTGATGAAATTATTGAACAAGCAAAAGAATTTAAACAAGGTAATAATGCAATTAAACTGGGCGAATTAGCGCCTGACTTTATATTACCTAACCCTAAAGGCAACGCAATATCGTTAGCTAGTTTATTGTTAAAAGGCCCCGTTGTCGTTACTTTTTATCGTGGTAGTTGGTGTCCATATTGCAATATACAGCTTAGAGCTTTGCAAGCACGTTTAGCTGATATTCATGCGCTAAGCGCTCAATTAGTTGCTATCAGCCCACAAGTACCTGATGACTCATTAAACACAGATGAAATAAACACAATGGACTTTATCGTGTTGTCTGACCAAAATGCTAACGTTGCTTCAAACTATGGTGTCGCGTGGGAAGTGCCTGAGTTTCTTCTTGAGCATATGCGAAAAGATCGTCAGCTTGATCTTGAGGCCATCAATAATGGCAATAGTAATATATTACCAATCCCAGCAACGTTTGTTATAGATAGTGATGGTAAAATTGTATGGCGTTTTGTCGATGTTGACTATAGAACACGATCAGAGCCAGATGATATTATCGACGCATTAACCAAACTATCTAAACAGTCTACTTAATTAAAAAATTCATTCTTTTAATCATGATAATGCTCAAGTATTTTATTATTTGTTCTTGAGCATTAACTTTTAAACCCTGAATTCACTCACCAAAGCTGATCATCATAGTAGAACCTACAAAAGATTTACTTTTCCAGTGAATTAAGTATCAACTATTAAAAACTCCTTTACTCTTTGACTTTAATAAAAAAAATTAAACTATTCCGTTCGACGGCCGATATCAATTTAACGCAAGGAATAATAGGTTTACGGTTAAGGATAATCATGAATAATAATATAATGAGTAATCAATTCAATATTAAAACATCCTTTGCCCAGCCCGTTAATGAACAGTCACACACTCTCACCGATGAACTTAAAAATATAACGCCAAACATGGTGCAAGGTATTCCAGGTAAGCTTGACGATGAAAAAGTAGAAAAGTTACTTAATCAGCAGATTTCATCACTCGTTACCATCACCAATAACTCGCCTATTTACAATTATCAATATTCAGATAAAGACTTAGCCTTACATACTGTTATAAGCAGCCAACAGCAGGGATTACTTAATAATGAAAACAGCAATCAACTGCTAGAACGTTTGAATAAATCGGTAAAAGATATTCATAGTGCTTACGCGAATACCAGCGATATATTGGCAAGTTTAGGTCAATTAGGCCATGAACAAAGCTCTTTTTTAGCGACTAGTGAAAAGCGAGTTGATCGAGCTTTAGGTGCTTACATGGAGAAGATTCAGCTAACGGATACACAAAATAACGACAATTATAGTTTTGAGTTATCAGTAAAAACAAAAGAAGGCGACATAATTAATATTACCGTGAACTCATCACAAGGTTATGAACAAAGTGCTGGTAATACGCTCGATAGTTTTGGTTTAAGTTATCAAGTTGAAGGTGATTTATCAGAAGATGAACATCAGGCATTAACTGAAGTATTGTCGGGCATTGGCGAAATGGCTGATGAGTTTTTTGACGTCGATAAAAACTCATATAATAAACATGTTCCTGCAGGTCAATCTAACTTCAACCTAGATTTCTTATCCGCTTTTAACCATCAACAATTATCGGGTTTTGACCTATCGTTTTCAACCACTGAGAATCCAAAATTCGGTTTAAGTGAAAATAATCTCGATTTAAGTTATCACATTGATGACCAATCAAATGTGCAATC
>Ga0055584_100003794_pt1 | contig 14840 bp, 15 predicted proteins | sample OSDHelmetaG_FD_58716 | JGI IMG/M metagenome (GOLD analysis project Ga0055584, IMG submission 58716) | Pelagic marine sediment microbial communities from the LTER site Helgoland, North Sea, for post-phytoplankton bloom and carbon turnover... | ecosystem: Environmental > Aquatic > Marine >... | reverse complement strand
AGCATTCCACCACATTGCGCACAGGAAATTATGTTAAAGCCGGAAAAGTCCAGGTTTTCAATCAATGCGTCGCCATCTGGTCCCAGTTCTGCCTCTATTTGACTAAAGTCAGCATTAGCTGAAATTAACTCATGTTGTAACTTTTCGCGAGAAATTCGCCAGCTACAACTCAGGCAGATCACACTTTCCAGATTACCATGCAAGTCCAGTACTTTTGATGAACCTGCTTTTTGATGAAGACCATCAACATTCTGTGTCACCAGATATTGAATGATACCGGCTTGTTCAAGTTTACCCAGTGACATATGTACATCGGCCGGTCTGGCATTTTTAATATGTGGCCAGCCATACATGCTTCTTGCCCAATAGCGTTGCCGGGTCGACTCTTGATCTACAAAATCCTGAAATTGAACCGGTCTCTGATGTTTCCATTCGCCCTGTTCATCCCGGTAATCAGGAATACCTGAAGCGGTACTGCAACCTGCACCCGTGAGCACAAAAAGAGGCTGGTTTTGCGCAACGAAGTCACTCAGCTCATTTATATTGAAGGTGTTTATCCTATTCTCTCCAATCGTTAAAACAGTTAGAAATAAAAATTACCGACTAGTCAGACAGCTTTAATAATTTTAGTTATCCTAGACCATAAGAGTCGAATATTGAAATTCGAGATTTGTTTTTCATGTGCAGCCTATCGTTAAGTAAACTCGATTCCGCTCGGATAAATGAAAAATATAATGAGGAATATATGAAATATAAGGGTAGTTGTCATTGTGGCGCGGTTAGCTTTGAAATCGAAGCACCTGAGAAACTGGAAGTTGAAGACTGTAATTGCTCAGTTTGTACAAAAGCAGGTTTTTTACATTTGATTTTGCCCATGCGGAATTTCAAACTTCTAAAAGGGCGGGAACAACTGGAGAACTATACCTTTAATACAGGCGTGGCAAAACATAGCTTTTGTAAAATATGTGGTATCAAACCCTTTTATACACCACGCTCCAACCCGGATGGTATCGATGTAAATGTTCGCTGTCTCGATACTGAGGTGCATTCGATCTCAATAGTAAAATTTGATGGTAAGGATTGGGAAGCGAATGCGCATAAGCTTGCACATAAAAGTTCGTAAAAATAAATTTAATCGTTAATATTAATTAACACAGCTAAAAACAGGTCACCTAATATGCCCTCAATCGAAGCAAGTCATCATCCTTTGATTTTTAAAATAGAGAATCATGAAGCCCTGCCAAAGGCGAAAAATGATGATGAAAATAAAATTGCAATCCGGCAGATCTAGTCAGAGAACTGATAAATACTGTCCCATTTTGGCACAGGGTTAATGGAAAAAGAGCTGCAAAGAGAATCGATTGCTTTTTGAGCGACCGCGTCTGAGCATCGTCCGTTCTGTGTGTAATATTGTTGATATAAATGCGCAGTTTCATCTTTGAAATCATCCTCGACATCAAAATACTTCTTCAATACCCTGGCGATTGATGCGGGATCATTCTGAATAATAGATAAACTCTTTTTAAGAATAGCGGTGAAAGTCTGAGCAAGCTGTGGTTCTTTATCTAAATAGAATTGATCAATCGCAAGTCCGGTGGTCGGAATACTAATTTCTTCTCCAATCATGCAGAGTTTGTTAAAGCCCGCTTGTTGAATTTTTATCGGACTCAGGGCAGAACTGATTACGGCTGCCTCAACAGCACCACTTTTTAATAATCCAAAGCGGGCAACATCATCACGTGCGGGGAGTAATTCGACACACTCGGCGACATTTACGCCTGCATTATTGAGAACGATATTGGCCAAGTGGTGGGGAGGTGCCATTGTGGGGAAAGTTGAAAGTTTCTTATCTTTAAGCTCTTCGAGTTTAGTCAACTGCCTGGATGAATAAATCCAAAACATGGGACTTACTGTGGCAACAAATATAACGCGTTGGGCAATACCTTTGATAGCACTTGCCAAAGCTGCGCCACAACTGGCCTGAAAAACTGACTTAGGTAAATCAGCTTCTGCAATAAAAGTGATATCGAGTAATTCAATATTCAGGTTTTCTTGTTTATATAACCCGGCTTCATGAGCAACAAAATGACACAGTAGTTCATGTGCGTCGAAAGCTTTAAAGCCTAGTTGTAATGTTGTCATCAATCTAAATATTATTTATTAATTGAGTTCTGGCATTACCTGTTCTGCCAACATTCTGATAATCGCGTCGGGTTCTTTTGTTGCGATTGGTAGGACGAAGTTCTCTACGCCTAACTCAACTAATTCCTTAAAGCGTGGCACAGCTTCTTCTGGTGTGCCGGCAATAGCAACGGCATCGAGAATGCGATCGGTAATATAGTCTGTCTGTTTTGAATCCATACTTCCATGTTGTTGATAATCGTATTGTTGTTTCATGATGTGCAGGTCCTCCCACAGATCGTCTGGTATATCATCTTTAGGAATAGCTGAATAAATTGTGCCAGCCGCTACTGAGGCATAACCTTTGGCTTCCTGACGAATTTGTTCACGATCAGCAGAGACTGCACAGGCGAGTCGTTGATAGAGTTTAATGTCGGATACTTTACGACCCGCTTCTTTAGCACCAATTTCAATATTTTTCTTCGCATAGCGGACTAGTACAGGATCAGAACCAACCTGAAACAAAACGCCATCGGCAACACGCCCTGCCATTTGTAAAGATTTCGGCCCGGTACAGGCGATAACAATAGGGACCTTTCGAGGAGGCCAGCTAACTTTGATATCCTGACCATCAAAATGTGCTGTTTCACCCGCCATCAATAACCTTAATACCTGTATTATTTCTTCGAGACGTTTTAATTTTGCGGGTTTCTGGCCAATAGTATAAATAGCGCTATCACCGATACCGATACCGAGCACCGCTCGCCCACCGGAAAGCTCATCGAGTGTGGCAAAATTATTTGCGATTACGGCTGGATGACGAGTAATGATATTCGTCACTCCGGTAGCTAATTCCATATTTTTGGTTCGTTCTGAAAATAATGTCAGTGCCATAAATGCATCGCGAAATACAGATTGTGAATCCGCAACCCAAACACCACCAAAGCCAAGTTCATCGGCGAGCGCTATCCAGTCAACAAAGTCGCTTAGAGGTCTGTTTGGAAGAATTCCTACATGAAAAGATACGGCCATCTAGTTGATCCCCTGAAAGTAATGAAAGATTAGTTCATATCGAAGCGCGGATTATTGTAACAACTTGTTTGCTTATTTCAGCAAAATGTTGATATATGAAGGAGTTAAACTCAATTCTAATGTGCAGGTAAACCGGCAAGTCTATCCATGGGTTTCTCGTCAATCGGAATATGAATGACCGCAGCTAAAATACCTAAAACGATTCCAGCCCACCAGATAGGATCATAAGATCCATTTGTGTCATACAGATAGCCGCCCAACCAAACACCAATAAAACTACCAAGCTGATGACTAAAGAAAACCAGACCAAATAAGGTTGCCATATATCGTACACCGAATATCTGTACGACAATCCCGGAAGTTAGCGGTACTGTGGCCAGCCACAATAGCCCCATAGTTGCCGAGAAAAGATAGATGGTGAGAGCCGTTTTTGGCACCATGAGAAGCACTGCTATCAAAATCGCGCGGGCGAAGTAAATAACACTCAGGCTGTATTTTTTACTCCATTTTTGACCAACCACACCGGCGATAAAAGATCCGACAATGTTAAACAGACCAATTAAAGATAAAGCATAAGCACCGACTATAGGATCAAGCCCGAGATCTTTTATGTAAGCTGGAAAATGCACAGAAATAAATGCGACGTGAAACCCGCAAACAAAAAAACCCAGAGATAAGAGTAAATAGCCACGATGGGCAATAGCTTCTTTCAAAGCGGCGCTTAACGATTGCTGTTGTTGTTTTTTCTCTGCAGGAGAGGTTTTATAGCCAGGTAAACAAAAAGCCAGCGGAATTATAATCAATGTTGAAAAGGCTAAAACCCATAAAGTTGAATTCCAACCATGTGATGAAATAAAAGACTGAGACAAAGGCGAGAACAACACCTGGCCCATTGAGCCTGCTGCTGTTCCAAGACCGAGCGCCATAGTGCGTCGTTCCGGGCCAACTGCATTCGCAATTGCCGCTAATGCTATTGAGAAAGAAGTAAAGGCAACACCGAGACCGGTAAGTAAGCCTGCGGTCATATGCAACATAAAACCGCTGCTGGCTTCCGCCATACCCATAATGCCAAGCGCATACATGATTGCACCCGCAAACATGACTCTTGTGGGGCCAAATTTGTCTGAAATAGCACTGGCGACAGGTACGCCGATACCCCATAGTAGATTTTGTAGTGCTAAAGCCAGCGCGAAGGTTTCACGATCCCAACCTTTTGAAATTGTCATTGGGTCAAGAAATAGGCCGAAACTCGCACGTATTCCGAATCCTGTTATCGCGATAAGACAACTCGCGGTGATGATAACAGCAGGGCTTCTCCAATCTGGAGTTGTGCTATGAGGCTTAGTGTTCATTCAGCAGAGTTCGCATTAGAAAAGTAAAATAGATGATCAAATCCTAGACTTTTATGACTTCAATTGAAATTCATTTTTCTAAATATATAAATAAATTAGCTGTAATAGCTAGAATGTATGTTAGGATGCGCGCATCTGGAAACACGTAGTGTGACCAGAGCGTCATCTTTAGTTGTTAGTTCGCCTCTTTTGAGCTGCATGTTATTTATTGCAAGCTTTACTTCGAGACCTGCTGTTCCTCCTTTTGAGAACCAATTACTGCATGCCGCATGTACTCCATAATGATATGGAGAACTGATATCGGCAAAGCTATCAAATGCCCCTGACTTATTGTCGCGTTATTGCGCGTGTTCGATCACGGGTCGATTTTATCTAGCCAAAACACTTAAGCTCCGCCATGGTCGTTAGCTCAAAGCCGCGAGCACGGCAGAGTCATAATTATATATTTAGGAAAATAAATGAATTTTGAACAACTCGGATTATCCGAAGAACTATTACACGCAGTGCGTGATACTGGCTATACCAGCCCGACTCCGATTCAATCGCAGGCTATTCCTGCCATTCTGGAAGGTAAGGATGTAATGGGAGCCGCACAAACAGGGACAGGTAAAACCGCTGGTTTTACATTGCCTCTGTTACAGCGTCTCAGTAACAAAGCGCCAGTAAAAAATAACCGTGCACGTGCATTGGTGCTTACCCCCACCAGAGAGCTTGCGGCTCAGGTAGAAGATAGTGTTTCTACTTATGGTAAATACCTGAAGCTTCGTTCGGCTGTGGTATTTGGTGGTGTAAAAATAAATCCGCAAATGATGAAGCTTAGTCGCGGAGTCGATGTGCTGGTGGCGACACCGGGACGCTTGCTGGATCTCTATCAACAAAATGCGATTCGTTTTGATGACATCGAAGTACTGATTCTTGATGAAGCCGATCGGATGTTGGATATGGGTTTCATCCATGACATTAAAAGAATAATGGCATTGTTACCGAAAAAACGTCAAAACCTGATGTTTTCGGCAACTTTCTCAAAAGATATTCGCTTACTTGCCAAAGGGATCACCAATAACCCTGTGGAAATTGATGTTGCGCCACGCAATTCTGCGGTTGAAATAATTACACAAATTGTTCACCCGACGGATAAGGCACGTAAGGCAGAATTACTCAGTCATCTTGTACGTGATGGTAATTGGCACCAGGTACTTGTTTTTTCTCGCACCAAACATGGCGCCGATAAGTTAGTACGAAGACTGGCACGTGATGAAATACATGCTGCTGCCATTCATGGTAACAAGAGTCAGCCGCAGCGAACCAAGGCACTTGATCGGTTCAAGCAAAACAAGATTCAGGTATTAGTCGCAACTGATATCGCAGCCCGGGGTATTGATATTGATCAGCTTTCACATGTGGTTAATTTCGATTTGCCCAATGTACCGGAAGATTATGTACATCGTATTGGTCGTACAGGCCGAGCCGGTGCAAGTGGTATCGCAATTTCACTGGTCAGTGCCGATGAGGCGAAGCAACTTCAGGATATTGAAAAGCTGATAAAGCGTAAAATTGAAAGACAGGAAATCGATGGCTTTGAACCTGATCACAATATACCGGAATCAGTGAAGTCTAAGCCTAATAATAATTCGCAGAAGAAGAAAAGTAACAAAAAAACCAGTCATCGAAAAGGTCATAGTTGGGCTTCGAAAGAACAGGGTGCACGAAGAAAGACGGGCAAACCTGGCGGCTCAAGCAACGGCAATGTAGCTAATCGTAGCAGACGCTCTGGTAATAGCGCGGCGCGAACAGTTTAAACTTATAAAAAGTGATCGAGGTGATGAAAGTCATCACCTCGTTCTTCCTGCAAGCAAAGCAAGCTATTGTTAGCGAATAGCTTCGCGTAAACCTTTTTCTTCCAGTCGGGGTAGCACCTCATCACGGAAGTAGGGGAACTCTTTAGCAAAATCAACGAAGGACAAGGTCGCACCGGCACAACCAATCTCATGTAACTTTTCAAGCTCAGCAACAACTGTGTCAGGAGTGCCAACCAGAGGCACACCGCCATGTCCACCAGCCATACGATCACGAAGTAATTTAATCACGTCTTTAGGAAAAGACTCAGCATTAGCAAACATCAATTCTATTACCCGGTCGACTGCTTCCCAGTCTGCATTTTCACGAGCATAATATTCGTGGAACTCATCTGCTTCTTTCTGTGTTGGTCGACAGACGACATAGGTTAAAGCGAAAACACCAATTTCACGGCCGAGCGCGATAGCCTGTTGTGAAAGTGCGTGAATATCCTGTCTTGATTTTTCATGTTCAATAACGGGTGTGAATAGATAATCAGCATTACGTGTCGCAAAACTCTTACCTTGTTCTGAGCCACCTGCATTAAAAATAGGGATAGTACCGTTAACAGGCTTAGGAAAACTGTGCACTCCCTTATGTTTAAAAAACTCCCCATCCCAGTCAAAATCACCATCCATATCCGACCAGCATTTTTTAACCACATCGAACCATTCCTGACCGAGTCGATAGCGCGTTTCATGATCATTCGGTAATGTGCAGCCGAGTGCTTCATATTCAGGTTTGTTCCAACCACAGACAATATTAAGTCCGGCTCTTCCATGGCCAATCTGATCAAGAGTAGCGAGCTGCTTAGCAGCAATAATCGGGTTATGAAAACCGGTATGGGTGGTAGCGAAAATCGTAATATCTTTTGTGGCAGCAAGCAGACCGGCAGCCCAGGTTAAGGTTTCCAGTACATTGTTTTGAAAATTCGTTGCACCACCATAACCAATCCAGCGAGCAATCGGGAGTTGAAACTCGAGTCCTGCGCCGTCACTGAGCTGAGCTTGTTCGAGGTTATTGTCCCAGGAGCTATCCCAGCGTTCGTCAATTTTTGTGATTGCCTGACCGCTAGAGCAATTGGCTGAAAAAATGCCGAGCTTCAGTTTATTTTTACTTTTAACTAATGCCGACATGATAGTAATCAACTCCTGACTGGATAAACGAAGAACCAAGTATATTCAGAATTGGTTTTCATGTCATTTTCCGCGATACGGGCTGAAGCAAAGTCTTCCTTGTTCCCTGTAAACTAAGCCTTCACAATAGAGACAGATAAATTAGAACAGGAACATCCCCATGAAAATCAAAAATAAGAATAAATACCTGATTTTTACGTTACTTTCGCTGCTTATAAGCACAAGTGCTTATGCTGCTAACGAAACTAATGGCAATGATAAGGCCGGCCAGTTTCTAGCAGAAGATATTTTCAATCTTGAGTTCGCGGGTGATCCGCGTATTTCTCCTGATGCGAAGCGTATCGTCTATGTGCGTAACGCCATGGATATTATGACAGATGGTATGCGCAGAAATCTGTGGTCTATAAATAGTGACGGCTCGGATCATCGTGCCCTAATCTCAGGTCGTAAAAACTATTCATCTCCACGCTGGTCAGCCGATGGTAAAAGACTCGCTTATATCTCAGCAGCAGAAGGCAGTCCGCAACTTTATGTGCGATGGATGGACAATGGACAAACCGCCTTACTTACTAATCTTACTGAATCGCCCGGCGCGATTAGCTGGTCTCCTGATGGACAATGGATAGCCTTTACCATGCAGGTAAAAGCCAGCCAGAAACCGCTGGCAAGTGCACCATCAAAACCGGAGAAAGCTGATTGGGCACCACCGGTGAAACTGATTGATACTCTCGTCTATCGTGTTGACGGTGCTGGTTTTCTGGAAGCCGGTTACTCACATGTATTTGTTGTCTCTGCAGAAGGAGGAAGCCCACGTCAACTGACCTCAGGTAATTTTAACCATGATGGACCTTTGTCGTGGACACCTGATAGTAACAATATTGTATTTTCAGCGAATAGAAATGAAGACTGGGAATATCAGCCTGTTGAAAGCGAAATATTTACGCTAGCGCTCAGCGATGGAAAACTTAAACAACTGACCACACGTCTCGGTCCGGATTCAAATGCCGTAGTTTCACCAAATGGCAAACACATTGCCTATACAGGTTTCGATGATCGCGAACAGGGGTATCAGTTGACCTACCTTTATGTGATGGACGTAGACGGTAGCAATCCCAGAATATTGACTGACAAACTGGATCGTTCAGTTTTTAATCCTCAATGGTCTGGAAATAATAAAATATATTTTCAATATGACGACAAAGGTGTTGCCAGTCTGGGCGCCGTGAGTTTAAGCGGAAAAATCTCTTCAATGGCGGCGAGTCTGGGCGGAACGACATTAGGAAGACCCTATACCAGTGGCAGTTACACGGTGGCAAAAAATGGTGCCTATGCAATTACTCTCAATACAGTTCATCACCCTGCGGATATCGCGGCGGGTAAAAATGGAAAAGTAAAACAGTTAACCAGACTTAACGATGATCTGTTTGCGCATAAACAACTTGGAGAAGTAGAAGCGTTGAGCTGGGCTTCTTCTTATGATGAACGCGAAATACAGGGATGGTTAGTTACCCCGCCAAATTTTGATGCTACTAAAAAGTATCCATTTATTCTCGAAATTCACGGCGGACCCTTCGCCGCCTACGGCCCGAATTTTTCCGCCGAGATACAACGCTATGCGACAGAGGGCTATGTAGTGCTGTATGCCAACCCCAGAGGCAGTACCAGTTACGGTGAGGAATTTGGAAACCTTATTCATCGTGCCTATCCGGGCTACGATTATGATGACCTGATGTCTGGCGTTGATAACGTTATTAGTAAAGGTTTCATCGATGAGAATAATTTATTTGTCACTGGCGGATCAGGCGGTGGCGTATTGTCTGCCTGGATAGTCGGTAAAACAGATCGTTTTAAGGCCGCTGTTGTGGCTAAACCGGTGATCAATATGATCAGTTTCAGTCTTACTTCTGATTATGTGAATTACTTTTACAAATACTGGTTTGGTGCATTTCCATGGGAGCAACCGGAAGAATATTGGAGACGTTCACCCTTATCTTTAGTAGGTAACGTGAGCACACCGACAATGCTATTAACGGGTGAATCAGACTATCGCACACCCATTTCTGAATCCGAACAATTTTATATCGCCTTAAAACTACGTAAAGTCGATACGGCTTTGTTGCGTGTTCCGGGTTCATCACACGGTATTGCGAGTCGGCCTTCTAACCTGATCGCCAAGATAGACAATATTCTTGCGTGGTTCGCGAAATACAGGACAGATAATAAATAGGACTGAACGTTATGGCCAAAATGCTGACCCCAGATGGAGTAGAAATCGATTATGTAAGTCGAGGGCAGGGTAAACCGATACTTTTTATCCACGGTTGGCCCTGTAGCCAACGCGTATGGGATTGTCAGTTGCATGCTCTGCAGGATTCGTATCAGTGTATTGCACTCGATTTACGCGGTATGGGACATTCAGAAAAAGCAGATTGTGCTTATAACTTCACCGAGTTCGCGGCAGACATACGACATCTGATTAAGACTCTGGCTTTAAAGGACGTTACGCTCGTCGGCTGGTCGATGGGTGTTAGCGTAACGCTAGAGTATATGGCGAATTATCAAGATGATGAGGATGTAGGTCGTATTGTATTAATTAACGGTCCAATAAAACTGATACAGACTGAAGACTGGCCTTACGGTATCGAGAGAAATGAGTGTATGCAATATATCAACGCTCTGGTCGAAGAACCTGTAGAGGGTCGTAGGAGTTTTGCGGAATCAAATCTGCTCAATCCGACTCAGGCAGAAATCGATTTCCTTTTTAATATCTCAATGCAAACACCCCTGGACATTGCAATGAAAGCGGTGACCAACCAACTAGAACTGGATCATCGAGCCGCTCTGGCATCGGTAAAAGTACCGTGTCTGGCGATGCAAAGTGATCAGGATTTCTACCCGGTAGAGTTGGGTAAGTATATTGCCGATACCGCGCCACAGGGTTCTTTACATGTTTTTGAAGGATGCGGTCATTCAGTGCAATTGCAAAACTTTGGAATCTTTAATAAAGCGCTTACTGACTTTATTTCAAAAACTCAATAAGACATTACTCTTTAGTTTGTATTGCTACTTATGCACCGGCGTTAGCACAATCACAGGGATTTGCCGTTCGGTCTTCGTCTGCAATTCATCATAGGTGGGATAAACCTGACTCATCATGCGCCATAATTTTTCCCGCTCATCCGCGCTTGCGGTGCGTGCTGTGGCGGTGAATTTTTCAGCGAGCACCTGCACATTTACAATCGGATTGTTACTGAGGTTTAAGTACCAGGCAGGGTTGTTGTCGGAGCCGCCGCTGGATGCAACAACGACATAATTACCATCAGCCTCGCCATAAATAAGCGGTACCATCATCTGTTCACCGCTTTTACAGCCAGTGCTGGTTAATAGCAGGCTAGGTACCATGCCATGATCACCGTAACCGGTTGAGTCCCAGAGGTGCCCATCCACACCATCACTTTTCAGGTAACGCCGAACATGATCCAGAACAAAGTCAGGACTATTTGCAGGTTCACGCACATCACTCATCTCTCAACTCCTTCGATTTGAATTTTCTAATCTCAGCATAGTCACAACTTACAAGTTTTTAACGAAATCAATGACTGCATCTGCAGTTTCTTTCGGTTTTTCGATCATGCAGTAGGTTCCGCCACCTTCAGCAATTGTTTTCAAAACAGCCTGTGGAACATGTGAAAGAAACTCGTCGGCTAAAGCACGGGTTCCCGGAGATTTGTAACCAAGATGACCCGATTCGCCCATTAATAACATCGACGGTACTTTTATTTTTGCCAGATCACTGGTGAAATCATTCGTCGCAACAATGTCCATAGTTTCAGAGATAGTTTCAACAGAGAAATTACGCGCAAAGCATTCCGATTCCCATTTCGCCATTTCGCCCTGACTCGCCTGAAAAATATTCTCTTCCGCACAACCAATCCAGGAAGTTAAACAGGCCAAAGCATCATAACCAAAGGTTTCGCAAACGCCGGAGAAGTATTGAAATGCAGAACGAAACCCTGCGTCTGCTTTAAACATAGGGTAGGTAATCATTGCTTTAACGCGAGATTGATAGCGCGCAGCATAACGAATAGTAATAGGAGAACCTGTCGAAGTACCCCATAACACCACATCCTCAAGACCGAGATCATTTAAGATAAATTCCAGATCATCTACCCAGGTATCCTGAGTAAAAGTTTTGCCCGGCCATGCACGATCAGATTGACCTGCGCCGCGGTAGTTCCAGTCAATAACCTGAAAGTGAGGAGTGAGGTATTCACGAATATAGTCATATTGATTATGCAATAGACCGAAGCCGCCTGAGAGCACAAGAGGCTGACCGCTACCCTGTATGTCGTACCATAATTCAGTACCATTATCGGAAAGGATGGACATGCTTTTCTCCTCAGTTATATATTGTTAAGCAAATGTAATGTGGTAACCGGCAAACTTACGCATATTCAAAACGCCTGTGTCCAAAATAAGATACTGGCCCTTAATACCCAATAACGTGCCTTCAATCTGTGGTGTTTTATCGAAATTCAGCGATTTCACTTTTTCCGGGTAAGCCTTCACAGGAAATTCAATGTTAACCGGTTTTTCATCACTCAGATATTCGACTTCAGAATCTTCGTAATCTTTTTTTATCTCTTCGATTTCATCTTTCACCATCGATACTAATTCATCTCTTCTTTGAATCAGATCAACGTTTTCTGGCACGCCTTTGAGCATCTTACGCCAATCAGTTTTATCCGCTACATGCGCCTTAAGTGCAACTTCGATTTTCCCGGATAATAAACGATTACTGACGCGAAATATTGCCAGTGCCTGGCTGGCACCTTGATCGATCCAGCGTGTGGGGATTTGTGTGCCACGGGTAATACCAACTTTGATACCCGAGGAATTGGCCAGATAAACATAATGATGCTGCAGACAATGCGTTTCTCCCCACTCTGGTTCGCGGCAGGTGCCGAGATGATAATGGCAGGTCTCAGGTTTCATGATGCACATGTCACAGGATGCCAGAGAAATAAAACAGGGATAACAATGTCCCTGGCTATAACTTTTGTTAGTTCGCTTATTACAGGCAATACAATTAATTTCGCCATCATGTTTTAATGATATTTGCTCGCCAATATGATCGTTCATTAATACAAGATTGTTATTTACCGGTAACTCATACTTGATAGGTGCTTCAAGTGAGGTGACCATTTTTTTTATATGACCGCTTATTTTCATTACTACTCCACAAGTATTTTGAAGCGAAGAAATTTCCTATAATCACAACACGAAATGCGTTTTGAAAATCTCAGGGATGTAGAGGCACAGTATCAAGGAAGTTATATAAGAGATCAATTCAGACAACCGGCCTGATATTGTTCTGGCATTCCTGAGAAAATATCAACAAGATATAAAATTATCGTGCTCAGCAGCTTGAATACTATTATCATCGGAGTTCGGGAAATATGACTTTGATATCTTGTGTAACATTCGGAGGGAGACAAGTGATATGAGTGCATATAAAGCGTTGGGGGTAATGGTGTTTATCTATACCCTTTATTCAGCATTCACAGGTGAAGTCTATGCCAAAGATAAAGCCTCGGGTCGCACCATTCATAAGTCGGAAGAAAAGGGATATTTCTGGGGCGTTATCGCCTGTTATTTCGGATTGTCTCTCGCGCTTTTCTTTATTTTCTAAAACATTGTTCCTCTCCTTAGCTGCTATTGTGTAAACTGGGAAGCTAATCGGTTTTCCCCTAACTATTTGTAAAACTCATGAACCTGATATTTGAAGAGCTGGATTACCAGCCAACACCGCTTGGTGATATAAGTTTGCGTCGCCGTGCTGATCCCAGACTGGAAGGCTTAATCATTTATGAAGTCCTGCTCGGCGAAGAGTTCCTGATGTCGAGCTTGTTTACCGATGCCGAGATTCAACTATCCAGCCTGGGTCTGACCGCTCTGGAGAATGCCGGTTACAGCAATAATCTGGACGTTGTTGTTGGTGGTCTGGGTCTGGGCTACACCGCCGTTGCCGCCTTGCAAGGCTCTGCAGTTAGCTCTCTGCGCGTTGTTGAAGTCATGCAACCAGTTATTGACTGGCATCAAAGAGCGCTTGTACCTCTGGGTAAGGAATTAAGTTCAGATCCACGTTGTACATTTGTACATGCAGATTTTTTTGCAGTAGCGACTGCAGCGGAAGGGTTTGATGAGAGCGATCCAGATAAACAGGTACATGCCGTGTTTCTGGACATCGATCACTCACCGACTCACTGGCTGAATCAGGGCAACAGTTCGTTCTATACCCGCGAAGGTCTGCAAAGTATGTCAGATAAAATCCTGCCCGGCGGCATTTTCGGACTCTGGTCAAATGATCCACCTGATAACGACTTTACAAATTTACTGGAAAGTATATTTGAGTCTGTGGAAACGCATGTAGTGAGTTTTACGAATCCTTATACTCAGGGTGAGTCTTCCAATACGGTCTATATTGCACATTTGGCAGCCGAGTAAGCCCTCTATACCTGCAATACCTTGTGGTGTGATTGCATAGACACTTGAATATTGCCTGCTACACTTTATAAGTAGAGCCTAATTCGAGATCGTGTTTATGCATACCAGACTTATATTTCGACTGTATATATTGGTGAGTGTTTTTTTTCTGCCAATCTTTGTTTCTGCTGAACAATCACAACAGGCAAAAAATATTAGTAACATGACGCCGTCTTATATTTCTGACGTCAGTGTTACAGATGAAGGTGATGGTGTTCGAATAAGCGGAAAGACGGCTGACCTTAATAAGCTCAGTACCTATATGCGCTTTCTTGATGAAAATGTCGGCGCACCTTTACTGCAAACTGTGACACGCAAGGAAAATGTCAGCGTGTTTGTGATACAGCTTAAAAAAGTACGCGAGTAAAGGCAGAGTTTATTATTTAATAAAACGAATCGTTAGTGGATAACGAAAGTGTGCACCGCGTGAGGTATGAATAGCGGCAATAATAATATAGGCAAGATGAAAGATTGCGACTGCAAAAATAAGTAATAGTCCAATCAAAATGAGACACAGTACAAGACTGATCATGTAATAAACGAGCATGCTCAGTTCAAAGTTAACCGCTTCTCGACCCATTTCATCTATATAGCTGTCTTTGTCTTTCCATACTTGCCATAAGATCACTGGCACTATCAGACTACCAAGTGGAATAATGTAACCTGATAAGGCCGACAGCTGAATTATCATCGCGTCCTGATTGACTTTCTGATCATTAGAAACAGCTTCGTTACCTTCACCTTCTTCGCTGCTAGCTTTAGCAGAATTGATGATCAGTAGGATAAAACTAATCACTGAAATGACAAAACCCAGAAT
>Ga0055584_100003793_pt1 | contig 14844 bp, 14 predicted proteins | sample OSDHelmetaG_FD_58716 | JGI IMG/M metagenome (GOLD analysis project Ga0055584, IMG submission 58716) | Pelagic marine sediment microbial communities from the LTER site Helgoland, North Sea, for post-phytoplankton bloom and carbon turnover... | ecosystem: Environmental > Aquatic > Marine >... | reverse complement strand
ATATGAAAAGATAAACTTATTTTTTTATACTTAAGAGTAAAATTTTTTAAAATACTTAATAACTCCTCATCAAAACGAGAAGGAATGGTTGTTAAGAATTTTGTATGAAAACGGATATATTTAATATGCTTTATTTCTAAGAACTTATTTAAATAATACTCAATTTTGGAGCTATCAAGGATAAAGGGGTCTCCTCCTGAGAATATGATTTCTTCGATTTCTTTGTTCTTTTTTAGATACTGAAAAGTTTTTTCAAATTGAGATGTAAAAAGTTCTGGGTCTTGGCCAAGTTCATTTTTACGAAAACAAAATCGGCAATAGACTGGACAGGTTTGAGTTGGGAGAAATAAGACTCTTTTTTTATAACGATGGATTAACTGAGGTGCAGCTAAGTGGACTTTATCTCCGATGGGGTCTTTTAGGCCTTGGGGATGGAGCTCTTTAGTTGAAGGGAGGTATTGATTTCTAAGGGCCTTACTATTTTTTAATAAAGGAATAAGCCTTTGAGGAATAAATAAAGGGTAATCGGGTATGAGTGGTACTTCTAGACCGAGTAAGTTTTCTATTTGTGAGTGATTTCTAATGGCAGATTGATATTCTTTTTTCCAACTCATTCCTTATTCTCTTTGGAGTAAAGGTATTTTCCCCAAGCAGCACAACCGCGAATAAGAATAGCTCCGTATATGGCCATCCCTAAGAAATGGTAAAGAACAATATCAGTAGTCATTGAACCGGAATTATTTAAAACATAATAAATCCAGTAAAGAAGCACTAAGTGAAGGATGAGAATAATAAGTTGTTGAATTCTATAGCTCATCTGAGTTCCTTGTTTCAGTGATCTTACTAAGATAGAAAAATTTGTATAAATCCGTTAACATGCAATGTGCATAAACTGCAGGGCCTTGGGGTAGTGGTAGTATACTTAAGGGACGAATTGGACGGAATTTACCTTTATAGCTTCCTCCACGATACATGATTTCAATATGTCTTTGCTCTTTGATGGCCTGTATGATTTCTTGACCTGTTTGACTTTCAAGGTTTGGGTCAACGGATTTAAAATCTTTTAAGGAAAATAAAAAGAAGTCCTTCAGTATTGATTTACTCATTTTTGGCTCAAATAAACCTTTTAAAAATATCTTTAAGCATGCATAAGCATCATCCATCGCATGATGGTGAGATGAAAGTGTGATTCCTAGGTTTTGAGAAAGCTCACCCAACGAGTAACTTTCTTTTTTAGGGAAAACTTTTCGAGCAAACTTAACTGAGCAATATATCTTATTGGGTGGAAAAGGCATTTCTATAAGTTCTAGTGAGTTTATAAGAAAACCGGCATCGAATTGAGCGTTGTGTGCCAGTAAAGGAATTTTTCCTACAAAATTAAAAAAACCTTGAAGGCCCTCATTTAACTCAGGTGCTCCCTTTACATCGTTATCATAGAGACCATGGATTTTAGAGGTTAGCTCAGGGATAGGAGTTTTGGGGTCAATCAGTGTATGAAAGGTTTCAATTTGAGGGCCTATTTTTATAGCAGATATTTCAATGATCTTATCAAGAAGAGGAGAAAGCCCAGTTGTCTCCAAATCAAAGGCAACAATTCCATCGGGGAAGTATTTTAGAAGATCATCAATTTCTTTTTGGTTAATGTCGATTACAATGTTACTTCGCAATATAACCTCTCCTTAATGTACTTGCTTACAATGCTCGGGATGTCATGTCACCCCTACGTATGACGATTCTAACTTTTTATTGGATTTATATAGTTTTAGGCTCAAAGTAATTTTTTTTGCCTGGTGTTAATGAGGGGATATCACGCCGCGTGATGTTTAAAAATTTTTAACATAAGAACTCTCTTCTGGTACAAGAGGAAGATTAAATTTTGAACCTTGGAGAGTGAATGAAAAAATACGATGTCGTTGTTCTTGGGGCAGGGCCTGGAGGATATGTTGCAGCGATTAGGGCCTCACAATGTGGGAAAAAAGCAGCGGTCATTGAAATGGATAAATTAGGTGGCGTTTGCCTCAATAGAGGTTGTATCCCTACCAAAGCGGTTCTTAAATCGGCCCATTCAGTTCATGAAATTAGCTCCTTTAAAGATCTAGGTATCGACGTAGAGCTCAAGGGCGTAAATGGTGCCCAGGCCGTCAAAAGGGCAAAAGGAATTTCAGATAGAATCTCCAAAGGTGTCGGCTTTTTAATGAAAAAAAACAAAATTGATGTGCTCAAAGGTTTTGGGACGATCACTGGAAACAACACCATCGAAGTTAAAGACTCCAAAGGTGATATTCAAGTTGTAGAGGCCACTAATATCATTATCGCCACTGGTGCCCATTATAAGACTTTCCCAGGTCTTGAGCATGATGGAAAAAGATTGATTGGAGCTTGGGAAGCAATCAAAATGGAATCCCTTCCTAAGTCTATTGGAATTATAGGGGCAGGTGCTATTGGAGTTGAGTTTGCCTATTTTTGGAATGCTTTTGGAGTTGATGTACATATCTTCGAGTTAATGCCTCATCTTCTTCCGATTGAAGATGAAGAAAGCTCAATTGAAGTTGAGAAGGCCTATAAAAAATATGGCATTAAAATGTCTCTTGGTGTTGAGAAGGTAACGGCCAAAAATAATGGAAGCGACATTACTATTACAACAATTGAAAAGGGTGCAACCAAAGAATATAACTTTGAGATGGGACTTATAGCTGTCGGTATGACTGGGAATGTTGATCAAATAGGTTTGGAAAAACTAGGAGTTAAAGTTGAGAAAGGCTTTATTCAGGTAAATGACCATTATCAAACTTCTGTTCCAAATATCTACGCAATAGGTGATGTAAGTGGTCCACCACTACTGGCCCATGCTGCTTCACATGAGGGAGTTATTGCCGCTGAACATATTTCTGGAATGAAACCCCACCCCTTAGATAAAATGAATATTGCAGGATGTACATATTGCCAACCTCAAGTTGCTTCTGTGGGTTATACCGAAAGGGCCCTTAAAGAGAAGGGGATTGAGTATAAAGTAGGGAAATTACCTTTTGTTGCTAATGGTAAGGCGGTCGCCTCAAATGAGAAAGAGGGGCACATAAAAGTACTTATGGGTAAGTATGGAGAGCTCCTTGGTGCTCATATTGTTGGAGTACATGCGACTGAGCTTATACATGAGTATGTTCTGTTTAGACAGATGGAAGGGATAGATGAAGAAATCTACGCTACAGTCCATCCTCACCCGACGTTGGGTGAATTTTTGGCCGAAGCTGTAATGCATGCTAATGGTCGATCACTGAATTTCTAGAAGGAGTATTAAAATGGCGAAAATTGAAGTTGTAATGCCACAGATGGGAGAGTCAATTACGACAGGTACCATTACAAGGTGGAATAAAAAACCTGGTGATGAAATTGAAATTGATGAAATATTACTCGATATTTCTACTGACAAAGTAGAGTCTGAAATACCTTCTCCTGTAGGAGGACGTCTTGAAGTTATTCATCATCAAGAAGGTGAAACAGTTGATGTTGGTGTTTTAATTGCTGAGATTGAAACAGATCTTTCAGTTCCTTTTGGAAGTGGATCGACTTCCGCTGCAGCTCCTAAAAAGGAGCCAGTAAGTGTAGCTGTTGAGGCGGCAGTGGCCGAAGCTCCAGTTCAGGAAGTTACAAGCTCAGGTGAGAGAAAGTTTTACACTCCTTTAGTTCGTGCTATGGCCAAAGAATATGGGATGCCTTTATCAGATTTAGATAAGATTCAAGGCACAGGTGCTGGTGGACGAGTTAATAAATCTGATTTGGAAAAATTTCTTTCTAATAAGGATACGGCCACTGCTAGACCACAAGCAGCGCCAACGTTAGCAACTACTCAACCTAGTGAGAGAGTAGAAATCACTCCAATGGATAATATGAGAAAGGTTATCGCTAAAAATATGGTGGCCTCTAAACAAACCTCTCCTCATGTTAACTCGATCTCTGATGTGGATTTAACAAATCTTGTAAAATTTAGAGAAGGATTTAAGACAGAGTTTAAAAAACAGGAAGGGTTTAATCTCACTTACAGCCATTTTATCATGTGGGCGTTAGTTAAGGCCCTTAAAGAGTACCCATTATTAAACTCATCTGTTGAAGGTGATAATATTGTTCGTAAAAAATATATTAACCTTGGTTGTGCTGTTGCTGTTGGAGATGGATTAGTTGTACCTAATGTAAAAGATGCAGATACTCTCAACATAACGGGTATTGCTAAGGCCGTTGATAACTTGGCCAACAAGGCAAGAAATAAAAAACTTGGCGCCGATGATATGGCAGATGGTACATTTACTTTTACCAATAACGGCTCTTTTGGAACGCTGATGGCAACTCCTATAATTCTTCAGCCTCAAGTAGGTATTTATTGTGCTGGGGCCATAAAGAAAACGGTTGTCGTGATGCCAGATGACTCTCTTGCTATTCGTTCAATTATGTACGGAACTCATACTTATGATCACCGACTTATTGATGGTGCTACAGGAGGGCGATTTCTAGAGCATGTTCACAATTTATTAGCAACGACAGATTTTAAAACTTTATTCTAAGGTACTAAAAGTGGCAAAAGTGTTATTAGTAGAAGATTCGGGAATGCAAAGAGGTGCTATTAAAACATTTATAAAAAATGGAGGTCATGATGTTTATGATTATGAAAACTATGATCTTGCCTCTTCTAATCTAGAAAAATCTGATTTTGATATTTGCGTATTAGATATTGAGACAACAGGTGATAAGACAATTTTTGAATTTATTAAAGAATTAAAAACGAAGCCACCATTAATTGTTCTTTCAGCTAGGATTAAGGCCAACTTAGAAAAAGAGTTAAAAGATCTAGGTGTGAGTGAGTTCGCTTGGAAGCCCATTAGGGAAAGTGTACTCAATGAGCTTATTGTTAATCATTTAAAAAAATAATTATCATATCTTGGGTCCTCAATAAGATCTTTTTTGAGGGCCTGTTCTCTAATTCCTTTGATTGTGTCATATTTATTTAAGGCCGTAAGTCTAAAGTAGCTTTCATCAATTTCACCACGAATATTATTTGATTTACGTTTATGGCCGGTGGATAAATAATTGATGAGGATGGTTTTATTACTTTCTTTAATCATATTGACTTGAGAAATAAAGTATCTGTCTTTAATAATTAAAAACTTTTTTTAGTGATGCTTTTACAGTTCCAATACCCTTAAAGCTGATGAGTGAAGTACCTGGTAAGTCTCTTTTAAAGGTAGAGATTCCATCTTTATCCTGAAGTTTGGCCCATGGGGAAGGTGCTGCCATAGGAGAAAAACAGAAGAAGAGTGAAATAAACAGTTTCATATAAGACCTTATTTTGAGACGGGCATATAATATAGCTAGTTTATTGCATTTTAATTATTTACCTAAATAGCTGAAATTATATGAAATCTATAATTTCAGTTAATGTTTATGCATAAAATATAATAATTTCAATTTATTGTAGGTAGGCCTTATATTGGTGCCAGACAAGATTTGGAGAAACAAATGAAAACTCTTATTACGACAATATGCTTAACGATCTCTTTTAATGCCTTTGCTTTTTTTGGTGGTAATAGGGTTCATACAGATCTCTCTACATTATATAAATCAACAATTACTACTCTTGAAAATAAACCACTAAAAAGTGTAATGAATCAAACTTCATTAAATGGAGTTCTTAAGACAAATAAGTTTGCTATTGGTGGTGAAACTTTTGGTATGATTATTCAAACTACTGAAGGAAACTTTGAGCTTAAATTTTCACAAAAGTCTATTCTTAATCTTCTTAGAAATGATGGAAAAAGAATTGAGGTTTATGGGGACTTTATTGAAGTCTCATCAATTGAACGAGGAAAAAGAAAAGTATTTGAAGTTATCGATTACTTAACTCTTGATTAATTTCTCTAATCTTTCTTTTAAAAATTTTTCTCTACCATTATCACTTGGACGGTAAAACGTTGGAAGTTTTTCTAATGTGTAATTTTGATTAACGTAATGACCTGGGTAGTTGTGAGGGTACTTATAAGGTGCTGATCCATGAGGGGGAAAGTTTTTCAAATGATTAGGTACCTCAATTGTAGGTTTAGAACGGACATATTCTAGGGCCTCATTAATTCCCTTATAAGCAGCATTACTTTTCACAGTGCTCGCCAAGTATGTCGCTGCCTGAGATAAAGATATTCTGGCCTCAGGCATTCCAATATTTTGAACGGTTTGAAGAACATTATTGGCCAAGATTAAGGCCGTAGGGTCAGCGTTACCGATATCTTCGCTAGCAAAGATGACGAGTCGACGAGCGATAAAAACGGGGTCCTCGCCTCCGTCAAGCATAACAGCGAGCCATAACAAAGTAGCTTGAGGGTCACTTCCTCTCATACTTTTTATAAAAGCAGATATAACATCATAATGACGGTTATCATTTTTATCATACTCTCTTGAATTTTGTTTAATCAGAGGAAGAAGTTCTTTATCAGAAAGTTCTTTATTATTAAGAACAACTTCTAAAAGATTTAATGCCATTCTTGCATCACCACTACTAAATTGGGCCAAAAGGGAAATCATTTCATCATTAACTTGCTCATTAACATTTTCGAGGGCCGCTTTAATGATTTCTTCTAGAGATTTTAAACTGTGTTTTTTTAAAACAACGATTTGTACTCGGCTTAAGAGGGCCTTGTTAAGTCCTGATTTAGGGTGTTCGGTGGTTGCACCAATAAGAGTAAATTGTCCATTTTCAATATAAGGAAGAAGTGCATCTTGTTGGGCCTTATTGAAACGGTGAATCTCATCAAGAAAAATGATGACATCTTTTTCATGCTCACAGTTACTAATTAGTTTTCTAAGCTCACTTACCCCACCTAGAACTGCATTGAATGTATAAAAAGGTCTTTTATTTTCTTTAGCGAGTAAATGAGCAAGAGTCGTTTTACCCGTTCCAGGAGGCCCCCATAAAATAAGGCTAGGAAAGTTATCTTGTTTTAAAAAGGGATACTTTTTAAAGATATGCTCCTGGCCTTTAAAAGATTCAAATTTTTGAGGACGTATTCTGGCCGCCAAAGGAGGGGTTGATTTAGTCTCAAAGAGTGTTGTTTGCTGGTTCATGTATTTAAAATTACTTTTAGAATAGAGTTCCATCTACTATGCATAATTTTAACAGTGTTTAGTAATCTTTTATTAAAGCTTTTTTGCCCTTTTGAAACCTTCATATGGAAAGTATTCCATGCCCAATTAAGTTCTTCTAGGCGTGAGATGAGATAGCTAGGCTTTTTACCTTTGAGAATCTCTAGATTTATTTTCTTGAAAAAGTGAACCCAAACATAGTCAAAGTCTTTTTTAAAGTTGGAATTAATATCTTTTGTTAAAATCATTTCGGCATAAATTTTCATGTGGCTGAGCTTACTAGAAATTAAAGATGTTTCTTTTTTCCACCTTTTAGGAAAACGAAATATATCATTTTTAAAGGCCAGAGTTCTTTTTTGAAAATTAAAAACTAAAACTGAGAGCTCATTTAGCGTTTCAAGGTCTTGAATACCTTTTTCATCCTGAAGCATATCGAGTAAGAGTTTATCAGTCCTTTGTTGAGACTTAATAAGACTTGAGTAGAAATTAGAGCAGTCTTCTTTATATGAAGAGCAGTTTTCAATCCATTTTTTCCAATTTTTTTCTATTTTATCAATACTTTGAAATAACTGAATGGAGTTTGAATTTTTTTCACCTAACTCTTTTATGAGATAAAAATAATCATTATAAAGATTTCTTAGTTGTGGTTTGATGTAGCGATTAAAGCTTTGATCAGAAACCTTAATTTTTTTGTTCCCAACATAAGCTGGGTAAGAGGCCTTCGCCTGAAGACCCCAAAAAAAGATAAATATTAAGCTCGTGATATTTCTAAGCATAGTAATGACTTATCGATATTATATTTGACCATACCCTCGGCCTCAAGTTCTTTTTCATTTAACGCTGTGGCCAGTGTTTCTCGTGTTATATATCCTTCATGCTTTTTCACCGCACTGATAATGTCTTCAGAGCCAAAATAATTGATTTGAATTCGATCTTGAACATTAAAGTTGAGATCTTTTCTTGTCTTTTGAATTCTATTGACGACTTCTCTAGCAAGACCTTCATCGACAAGGTCTTGATTCAGAGTGCAATCTAACTCAAGAGAAATATATCTATTAGAAAGAGTATCTGTTCCTTCTTTGGCCTCTCTAAAGATGAGGATATCCTCACCAGAGAAGTTTTCCCCATCAAGTGTAAGTTTACCTTCACTTTCAAACTCTTCTAGCTCTTTAGCACTAAGATTTTGGATCATATTTCTATACTTACCAAAGTTTTTACCTAGTCTTTTTCCTAAAACTGGAGAGTTAGGCTTGGCAAAAAGATTGATATAGTGAGATTCATCTTGAGAGTAAAAAAGTTCCTTAACATTAAGTTCACTCTTAATATAATCGGCCAGCTTACTTATTTCATCTAGAGTAGCTTTATCTTGATGAATGATGGTGATTTTAGGAAGAGGAGTTTTAACCTTAATTTGAACCTTATTTCGCTTTTGTCTTCCAAGAAGAATAATTTGTTGCATTCTGTCTACGGCATCTTCAAGTTGAGGAAGAATAAGGTTTTCATCGGCTATAGGATATGAACATAAGTGAACCGACTCCTGCTCATGCTCTCCAAATTCGGCCAACTCTCTATAGATATGTTCTGAAAGAAAAGGAGCAAAAGGCGCCATGGCCATACTGATTTCTCTTAGAGTTGTGTAAAGTGTGCTGTAGGCTTCACATTTATCTCTTTCTAATCCTTCACCCCAAAAACGAGATCGGTTTAATCGAATATACCAATTTGTGAGGTCTTCTATAAAATTGAAAAGGGCCGGAACAACGTTATAAAGTTTATATTGTTCCATTTCAGCAGCAATATTTTTCTTAAGAGTTTGCAGCTTACTAATAACCCATTGATCAGTTATATTCTCACCTCTTTTAAAATGCTCTCTGGCATTCCATCCATCAACTTTAGCGTAGGTTTGAAAAAACTTAAAAGAGTTATACCAAGGCAGAAGGGCCCTTCTGACCATGTCTTTCACACCAGTATCTGAGAATCTTTGTTCTTCGGCCTTAACAAGTCCAGAGTTAATAAGATAAAGTCTTAAAGCATCGGCGCCATACTCTTCCATAAGGTCATCTGGGGGAGTATAGTTTCTAAGCCTTTTACTCATTTTCTTACCGTCTTCGGCCATGACAATTCCATTAACGATAACATTTTTAAACGCCGGAGTGCCAAAAAGCGCCGTTGATAAAACGGTAAGCGTATAAAACCAGCCACGAGTTTGATCGAGCCCTTCAGCAATAAACTGGGCGGGGAAACCTTTTTCAAAAATTTCTTTATTTTCAAAAGGGTAATGAAGTTGAGCATAAGGCATAGAGCCTGATTCAAACCAGCAATCAAGAACCTCTTCGATTCTCTTATATTCACCTTCTTCACCTTCTAGTTTAAAGCTTAGAGGGTCAACATGCTCACGGTGTAAATCATCAACTTTAACTCCGCTATATTTTTCTAATTCTTCAATAGATCCAATACATATTCTTTTTCCTGTGGACTCATTTTCCCAAATAGGAAGAGGTGTTCCCCAGACTCTATTTCTTGAAATGGCCCAGTCTCTGGCCCCTTCGAGCCATTTTCCAAATCGTCCTTCTTTTATATGTTCTGGAACCCAATTGATTTGAGAGTTTGATTTTAAAAGTTGATCGTTCATAGTTTCAACTTTTACAAACCAAGAAGGAATTGATTTATAAATTAAAGGCGTATCAGATCTTGGACACATAGGATAAGGGTGAACATAAACATCTTGATGATATAGAATATCTTTGTCTTTGAGTTCTTTAATAATGGCCTTATCGGCTTCTTTTACATTTTGACCATAATATTCTTTAACTTCTGAAGTAAAGCGACCATGGTTATCCACAGGACAAGCATGAGTATGTATATTGGCCTCTCTCATAACTCTATTATCGTCTTCACCAAAGTCTGGCGCTAGGTGAACAACACCGGTACCAGTTTCAGTGGTAACATAGTCATCGTTGAAGACTTGGAAGGCCCCATCTTTTTCAAGGTTAGAAAAATAAGGAAACATTGGTTCATATCTTTTTCCTTTTAAATCTTCCCCTTTAAAACGCTTAACAACTGGAAGCTCTTTTTTACGAGAGACTTTTTCTAATAAAGCTTCTGCTACGATGAATTCAATTCCTCGTTCTTCATCTTTAACCTGAACGTAGTCAATATCAGACTTTACACAAAGACCAAGGTTACTCGGAAGAGTCCAGGGTGTTGTTGTCCATGCGGCCAAATAAGTCTCTTCGTCTTTGAGTTTAAATAAAACTGTAATCGCAGGGTCTTGGACATCTTGATAATTACTTCCGGCCTCAAAGTTTGACAGAGGTGTACCTAGTGCGGTTGAAAAAGGCATAACTTTGGTGCCTTTATAAATTAAATCTTTATCCCAGAGTTGTTTAAAGACCCACCAAACAGATTCCATGAAAGAAGGATCCATGGTCTTATAATCATTTTCAAAATCAACCCAACGTCCGATACGCGTAATAGTTTTTTCCCACTCAGAGGTAAATCTTTGAACAATACCTCGACATTCATTATTATATTTAGCAACACCTATTTTCTCGACAGTATCTTGAGCACTCATCCCAAATTTTTTATCGATCTCATGCTCGATAGGAAGTCCATGACAATCCCATCCAAATCTTCGGTCAACATAAAACCCTTTCATTGTGAAATATCGTGGAATGATATCTTTGAGGGTTGAAGCAACGAGGTGACCGTGGTGCGGAAGACCTGTGGCAAATGGAGGGCCATCATAAAAAATATAGGGAGCATTACTTTTGGTTTTTTCTAGTGATTTTTTAAAAGTATCTTTCTCTTTCCAAAACTTAAGAGTTTCATGTTCAGCTCCTACAAAAGAAAATATATCACTTGATTGATTAGTGTTGTCGGCCATGTTGACGCTCCCTCTTATTTTAAGCTCCACACAATAACAATAGAGGGCGTCGAAATCAATATTAATGCGATGAGCAATGGCAAGGTTTTCCGCTTTCTTGGCCCTTTTTGGGCCTATCAAAGTCTATGTTTACTAATCCCGATAAAGTTGTCATGAAACTGGCCATTTTTATTCTGTATTTTTTAGTTTTACCCTCTGTTTTTGCCCAAAAAAAGTCGCTTAATTTTAAGGGGGTCCAGCGAAGTCTGATTAATTGGAAAACAGTTGATCCTTACCACTGGTTAGATCTTGATCTTTGGAAAGAAAACTTAAAGGTTAGGGAGCAGAATCCAGAGTGGGAGTCTTTGATTAAAAATAGGATGCTCAAAGAAAGGATAGGTAAAGTCATCCAGTGTGTGGGGAATTGCTTAAACTTTAGGGGAAAGTCCTTTAATCATCTTAAATTTAACTCTATTTTACGAGAGGGTGATGAAATCCAAACCGATAGCGAAAGCTATTTGTGGATTTTTCTTTTTGATGGGACATTAATTAGGTTGTCTCCTAGCTCCTCAATTTCATTTAAAGAAATCAATGTAGGTATCGATGAGTTTTTTCATCATGCGAGAATTAATTACGGCAATATTCTGTGGTTAACTAGGGATACTCGTAAGATGGAGGAGAGTAACTTAAGAGAGACGGATAGCTTGTTTTTACCGTTAGACTTTTTAGAGGCCAACCCAAAACAAAAAAGTACAAAAATTAAAGAAAGTGAGTTGGAAAGATATTTAGATATCAATCAATCTAATCTTTTACATACAAAATATTTAAATCGTTTAATTCAAGAAAATAACTTATTTGTTTTGGATAAGCCGACTTATTCTTTTATTGTTATGCCCAATGGATCAGTATTTGGTAGAAGCCTTAAGATGGAGTTTGTTGTTCTTGATGGAGGAGCTTCATTTATTAAAAAGCGCTCTGCTGAACAACTGAAACTGAAAACTGGTGAAATTGAGCAAGAAGATCAAGCGCATAGCTTTCCCGCATCCTTTTTCTATAGAGGTTTTGAGAATAGGGACGTCAGTGAGTTGGAAGAAGAGTTTTGGTATCAAATAGGGTATGACGGTATAAGTCTAGCTCGGAGTGAGCAAAAAAATGGACCAGAGTATGCAATGGGAGAGTTTATTACGAGTAGAATTACATCTATTTTAGTTGCTCGAGAACTTTTACTTAGAGAGTTTTCCCATAATCTATTTAGACATGAGATTAACGTTAATGAGTTCGCTGCTAACCATGGTTATCGCTTATGGGGATCTTTGACTAAAAGCCCTAAAGAGGACCTGAGGAAAAGATTTGAATTTTTACAAGAGTATACAAGAAGAATAGAAACCACAAACTTACTTGAACGAGAAAAATTTAAGACACGACAATCTTTAAGAGGATTAGAATATGTGACAGAGCCCTTCTCAAATAGATTTTACATTAGGGCGTTAAAAGATTATTACTTCAATAGATTAAGATTAACTCGTGTCAAGGATGATAGAGAGGTTCTCAATAGCACTTCTCACCCTTTTTGGACTAGGGTCAGACATAAGTAGGATTATATTTTGAGCAAGTATAAACTAGTCTTGGCAAGTGGTAGCCCTCGTCGCAAAGAGCTTATTTCACATTTAGGAATCCCTTTTATTGTTAGACCTTCCCATATTGAAGAGATAACTGAAGAATTTGTGCCCAAACAAGTTGCTCTGGATCTGGCCAAGAAAAAGGGTGATGATGTTTTTAGTAAGTTAGATGAGGATAATTATTTAGTTGTTTCTTCTGATACCTTAGTAACTTTAGATGAGCGTATTTATGGTAAACCAAAAGATGAGAATGAGGCCAAAAAGATCTTGCTTGAGCTATCGGGGAAAACTCATGAAGTTTATACTGGTGTTTATCTTAGAGATAGAAATAAAAGCTCAGGCTTTGTCGTAAGTACTAAAGTTAGTTTTGCTTCAATAACTGATGACTTATTACTTCCTTATCTTAAAACTAAGGAATCCTTAGATAAGGCCGGAGCTTATGGTATTCAAGGAGCGGGACTTACTTTTATTGAAAATATAGAGGGCTCTTATTCCAATGTTGTAGGTTTTCCTCTTTATGAGTTTATTCAAGAATTAAAAAGTTTCACTGGAGAGATTGATAAATGGAGAGAATTGTTCATTTGAACCTTTGTTATGTATTTACAAAATAAAAGTTTGAGAACTATCATCTAAGGAACTGAAAAGGTGTGCTAAATGTTTAAATTTCTACTCATATTTTTTATCCTTTCAACGGCCATGGCCAAGGAGAGCTTCTTTGAAGTTAGTAAGCAGTTAAAGTTACTAGAGGGTGATAATTATCATGCACAGGTGTTGAGTATTGAACAGAAGTTGGAAGAGTTCGTTGAGTCCAAAGATAAGCAATGTAAGAGCATCAAACAAGATAGGACTCAATGTATTTTAGAACTAAAGAATATGAAGCTTATTTTAATTAAAGCTTCTTTTGAGGCCCGTGAAAACTATCTTGATTATCTTCATAAAAAGAGAAAGAAATCTCTTAACCTAGAAAAAGAAAAACTTATTAAAGAAATAAACTCATCGAAAAAAAGGTAACTACTTTTTTGTGATTTCGTTCTTTGTTAAAGTATTTGGAATAACTGTTGGTCTTAGGCTTCTTATTCCCTTAACTGATTTTTTAGGTCGAAGACTTGTTCTAACACTAAAAATATTTTTTTCAGATCGGGTCAAAGATGTCTTAACTGTCTTAGATTTAGATTTCATACTCTCTCCTAGGTTTTTTGTTCTCCACCCCAAAACCCTAAGAGAAATATAATCCTAAAGGCTTTTTATGAGTGGTCTTGAAGTTCCATTATTGGATTCAATAACCTTTCTCCTTAGTTGATGGCATAAGTTTATCGGCTAAAAAACACATAGCACAATAGATAATGCGCCTAGACAGTATAACATAAATGCAGTTTTTTCCAATAGATAGCCTTTTTTGATGTTGCAAGGCATTGCAAGGTGTTGAAATTATTGAATTTCTAAGCCATATTTAGGAGATTGTTCTGATTTTAACTTAAATAAGGAAGCAAGACTTATGTCTTTTAGAAGTGCCATATCTTTAATTTTTATACTTATAATTTCCTCTTCATGTAGTCGTTTTGTTAAAAAAATGGCGGTACAAACAACATCTGTTTTACTAACAGATGCCTCTTATGAGCTTGAAACAGAAGGAAGTTGGGGCAACTTTAAAAAGGCAGTTCTACCTAATTTAAAGTTTGTTGAGGCCCTCCTTTATATAGAACCCGAAAATGAAAAGCTACTGGTTACTCTTTTAAAGGGATACTCAGGCTACGCTTTTGCCGTCAATGAAACAGAGTATCTTAAAGACTATTTACAAGACAAGACGGACTCTTCTCACAAAAAAGAACTTATTGTTAATTATTCAAAAGCACTTAGACACGGAATGAAGTTTCTAGAAGTAAACGATATAAGTTGGGAAGACCTGGCCCAAAGTATGAATAAAGAAAACGGGTTTATGAAGTTATTAGATGAGAATCTTGATGACGATGATATGACTCATATTGAAGGAGCACTTTATACTGGTCAGGCCCTTGGTGGACTTATCAATTTTCAAAAAACAAATATGAAACTTGTTAGCTTGGTTCCAGTGGCCAAGGGACTTTTTGATTGGGCCTGTTTGAAAAAACCAGACTTAGCTTATGGTGTTTGTGATGTTCTCAACGGAGCTTATGAGGCGGGAAGGCCACGTATGATGGGTGGTAATCCAGAGTTGGCCAAAAAGATCTTTAAAAAAATGATTAATAAATATCCTAATAACTGGCT
>Ga0055584_100003792_pt1 | contig 14845 bp, 13 predicted proteins | sample OSDHelmetaG_FD_58716 | JGI IMG/M metagenome (GOLD analysis project Ga0055584, IMG submission 58716) | Pelagic marine sediment microbial communities from the LTER site Helgoland, North Sea, for post-phytoplankton bloom and carbon turnover... | ecosystem: Environmental > Aquatic > Marine >... | reverse complement strand
ATGCCGTTAAAGGCGTTGAAATTGGCGACGGCTTCGATGCCGCCAGCCTGACCGGTGAAGAAAACGCCGACGAATTACGCTTCGATGATGAAGGCAATGTGGTGTTCTCCGCAAACCATGCCGGTGGCATTTTGGGCGGTATCTCGTCTGGCCAAGATATCGTCGTGCGCTTTGCGGTTAAGCCAACGTCATCAATTTTGACGCCACGCAAAACCATTACCCGAAGCGGCGAAGAAACAGAATTATCAACACGCGGGCGGCACGACCCCTGCGTTGGCATTCGCGCAGTCCCTGTGGGCGAGGCTATGATGGCTTGTGCGTTAGCAGACCACTTGCTGCTGCACCGGGCCCAATGCGGCTAGGCCAATACCGGGCACCTGAACGGAGGCAATGATGGCGTCGACGACCAAGACTGTAATTTGGGGCTTACTTGCCCTCATGCTAATGATGGCTCCCCAGGCCATGGCCCAGGCAGATTATTCTGATGGCGTGATAGGTTCCACAAACCCTATTCCCAACCTGGAAACCCGCCATACCCATGGCAAAGATTATGACGGCCTAACGCCCGGTCGTGGACGCGAGGAAGTATATTATGCGTTTTCGCCCTGCCTGAAGACGGCCTGGATTTTGCGCCAACAGCTAACCCTGACAGAGTGGCAGGCCGAGATTTCCAAAATGGCCATCCAGTGTGGCATTGCACCCTTGGCCGCAGGGGAATCGCAGATCATGTCAGAATATCTGGTGCGGTATTACGGACCACAAGAATAGACAAGCCTATTGGTAGAACGTCGCCACTAACTCTACGTGAGCCGACCACAGGAACTGATCAACTGGGCGGACCATCTCTAGAGTATAGCCGCCATCAACCAAGGTGCGAGCATCGCGGGCGAATGTTGCCGGATTGCACGAAACCATCACAATATCGGGCACATCAGACTTTGCCAGTTCAGCACACTGGGCTTTTGCGCCAGCCCGCGGCGGATCCAGCACCACTACATCATAGGATGACAGTTCAGGGGCCGTCAGTGGCTCACGAAATAGATCGCGCCTTTTAGATGTAAGCCGGGGAGCATCATGCCCTGTAGGCAGGGCCCGACGGGCAGCCTCTACCATATTTACATCAACATCAAAGGCATCGACCATCGCCTTTTGCGCCAGCGGGAATGAATAAGTGCCAACCCCTGAAAACAAGTCGGCCACACGGCTCGCGTCACCGACGTTCTCCACAACATAATTGATCAGCGCTTCTTCACTTTCAGCGCTGGCCTGTAAAAACACACTGGTGGGCAGCGCCACTTTAATGTCCCCAAACGTGACAACAGGCGCGCGCTGCATAATTACCGGTTCTTCATTGTCGCCATGCTTCCAGGTGAGGCGCGCAATATCAACCTCTAGGGCGAAGGCAGCCAAGTTCTCTCGCAACGGCAAATCCAGCCCCAAGCCCGCATCAATCATCAGGTCGACGCCGGCCTTCATCGCCGTCATCGTGACCGTGGCCCGGCCATTGATAGGCAAAATGTCAGCCATCAAAGCCCGTAGGGGCTCAAACATCGCCTCTATACTGGGCGCTGCGATCGTGCATCCTGACACATTAACAATATGGTCGCCCCGACGCTGGCGAAAGCCCAGCATCACGCCTGACTTGCTGTTCCACGCAGCCATTTTAACCCTGCGACGCGTATGGGCAGGGAAAGCCTGCGCGGGGGCCACCTGAACATCATCGAGCCCACGCTGATCCAGCGCCCGGCGGACCAGTTGAGTTTTAAAGTCCAAGTAGGCCGAGGGTTCCATATGCTGTAGTGAACACCCGCCACAATTACTGAAGTGCTTGCACTGCGCCTCTACACGGTCCGCGGACGCCTGCACAACGTCGCGCAACCGGCCAGCTAGACCATCACCTTGCTTGCCCTTCAGGTCGACCGTTATTGTCTCGCCAACCAGCGTTAGCGGTACATAAACCTTGCCGCCATCAAGCGTGGCGATACCGTCTCCCTGTGCGCCAAGGCCTTCGATTGTGACTTCTACCTGTTTACTCATGAGTCCGTTTCTTTATCGAGCGCGTTGAAGGGATCGCTGCTATGGTCGAGCGCTATTCGGCGCTAACATAGGGCAAAGCGCTTCTGTAAAACAGGGACAAGATCATAAATGGACATTCTGGTTTCATGGCTGGAAACAAATGCAGTGTTGTTAGGCTCTCTAGCCGCTGTAGTCACTATCGCCACCTTGTTCCTCGTCAATGGCAGTCAGATGGTCAGCGCCATCTTTGGCCATCGACAACGGAAAGCAGCCCCTGCCGCACCTGCAAGCCCTGAGCGCACTTATCAGACAGTAAGCGACCGACCTTCACTGGCATTTCTGCCTTTAACGGCTATGGCCAGCGACCCGGAGATTGAGCATCTGGCCGACGGCATCGCCGAAGATGTCATCACCCAAATGGCCCGCATTCCGGGCTTTTTCGTTGTCGCCCGGAATTCCACCTTTGTATACAAAAACATGCCCCATGACATCCGCCAAATTGGGCGCGACCTTGGCGTTCGGTATGTTGTTGAAGGCAGCGTCAGGGTAATTGGCGAAAATTTGCGCTTCACCATACAGCTTATCGATACAGAATCAGGTGACCATGTCTGGGCAGGGAATTCGGACATTCCCAAAGACGAGGCCATGACCAACCCCGACCATATTTCGAAGGTGGTCACCGCTTCACTGCAGCCTCAAATCATGATGGCTGAAGCTCTCCGAGCGAAAAGAAAGCCGATTGAAAAACTCACGGTCTGGGAATTGATCCACACCGCCTTCAGCCCCCTTTTGCTTGGATTCGAGCGCGATTCGGGCACCGCACAATCTGTGGGCATTGCCCGCCGCGCCATTTCAATGGACCCTGACAACGCCCGCGCCAAGGCCGCCCTCGCGTGGTCGCTGGCAAACCGGGCCACCAGCAATTTGCGCCCTTGGCAAACGGCCGAAATGGAAGAAGCCCTCCGCGTGGGGCAAGAAGCCCTGCGGCAAGATCGGTCTGACAGCGTGGTGCTTTATTGTTGGGCCTGCGTTTTGGTTTATGCCCGGCGCGTTGATGAAGGCATCAAATTCTTGGAACGCGCGTTACAGGTAAACCCCTATGACGCCCAAACCCTGGCATTTTTGGGGTCGTCCCTCATCCGCATCGGCCAACGCGAAGAGGGCATAGAGCGTGTTGTTCAAGCAATGGCACTGAGCCCTGAGGATCCTCGTATTTACATGTGGTACGCTTATAAGGGCATGGGGCAATTTTCCAATGGCCAGCCAGACCTAGCTGTAGAGGCCTTTCGCAGTGCCATCCAGCACCACCCTGTATTCATGATGGCTTGGGTTTTTCTTGCGGCCACCGAAGCCGCCCTCGGCAACGATGATGCCGCCATGGAGGCGGTACAAGAAATCTTCCGGCTGGATCCGGGCTATTCCTTCCAGCGCAGCCTCGATATCTATAAGGATGGTGCCATAGATTCCGCGCCCCTGCCTGAACGAATGTCCCCGCTGGTGGCCCTATTAGCCAAAAATGGCATCGAAACCTAGGACGAAGCTTTAGACACCACCGAGTAATCGGCGATAATCAAAAACTCTACATTGCCTTCAGGCCCTTTGATGGGGCTCGTCGTTATCCCTCGAACAGCCCAACCAGGTTGGTCGTTGAGCCAGTCTTTCGTGCGCTCACAAACCGCGTGATGCAGGTCTTCATCGCGAACGACGCCTTTTTTGCCAACTTGGCTTTTTTCGACTTCAAATTGTGGCTTGATGAGCGCTGCCATAAGAGCGCCGTCCGACGCCAGCGCCATGGCTGCAGGTAAAATTGTCTGCAGGCGGATGAAGCTGGCATCACAGACGATCACATCAACAGGGTCGGAAATCTCAGCAGAGGTTAGATAGCGGGCATTTTGTTTTTCCAACACGATAACCCGAGAGTCTTCCCGCAACTTCCAGGCCAGTTGGCCATGCCCTACATCAACGGCATATACCTTGGCTGCCCCATTGTGCAGGGCAACATCTGTGAAGCCACCAGTACTGGCCCCCAGGTCGAGGACAATTTTATCTTCCAGAATTAGGGAAAACTCTTCAACAGCGTGCGATAACTTCATCCCGCCACGGCTGACCCAAGGGTGCTCTTTGGTTTTCACATTCAGCTGCGCGTCTTCAGCGATAGGCTGGCCGGGTTTATCGATGCGCACGGTGCCCGAGAATACAGCCCCCGCCATGATCAGCGCCTGTGCTTTGGCCTGGCTTTCCACCAAACCAAGCTCAACCAGCCGATGATCAACGCGGATTTTCGCCATATTGCACCAGATGTTTGGGGTTGTTTAGGCAGATTGCGGGCGGATAGCTTCTTCCAAAGCGGCACCCTCGATACCCAATGCGGTCAACGCCTTGCGGGCGATGTGTGCTGCATCGAGGCCTGCCGCCTCATACATGGCATCGGGGCTGTCTTGATCGATGAAGACATCTGGCAACACCAATGACCGCACTTTCAAGCCGCCATCCAATAGGCCATCTTCCGCCAGAAAATGCATCACGTGTGAGCCAAAACCACCGACGGAGCCCTCTTCAATGGTCAGCAACACATCATGCGTGCTTGCCAATTGACGAATTAGATCTTCATCCAACGGCTTTGCAAAGCGGGCATCGGCAACAGTCGTGGAATAGCCTTTGCCAGCCAACATGTCAGCGGCCTTCAAGCTTTCTTGCAGGCGTGTGCCAAACGACAAAATCGCAATTGTTGTGCCTTCACGCACAATTCGTCCTTTGCCAATTTCCAGCGGGACGCCGATCTCTGGCAAGTCTACGCCCACGCCTTCACCCCGTGGGAACCGGAAGGCTGAGGGGCGATCATCGATGCTGGCAGCCGTTGCCACCATATGCATCAGTTCGGCTTCATCTGCCGCAGCCATAACAACAAATCCAGGCAAGTTCGCCAAATAGGCAATATCAAAACTACCGGCATGAGTTGGCCCATCGGCACCCACGAGCCCTGCCCTATCTATGGCGAAGCGCACCGGCAGGCCCTGGATGGCAACATCGTGTACAACCTGATCATAGGCGCGCTGCAAGAAGGTGGAATAAATGGCCACAAAAGGCCGATACCCTTCAGATGCCAAACCTGCCGCAAAGGTAACGCCATGCTGTTCAGCAATACCCACATCGAAACACCGATCAGGGAATTGTTCTGCAAACAAATCTAGGCCTGTACCAGATGGCATCGCGGCTGTGATAGCGACAACATTATCGTCTTGCTGCGCGTGGGCGATCAGGCCTTTTGCGAACACTTTGGTGTATGCGGGTGCATTGGGCTTGCCCTTGGCCTGGGCACCGGTGACGACATCAAACTTGGAAACCCCATGGTATTTATCAGCAGAGGCCTCCGCCGGGGCATAGCCCTTGCCCTTTTTGGTCACCACATGAATAAGGATAGGGCCTTCTTTGGCATCGCGCACATTGCGCAATACCGGCAGTAAGTGGTCCAAATTGTGGCCATCGATGGGGCCAACGTAGTAGAAGCCCAGCTCTTCAAACAGGGTGCCGCCAGTGGCCATGCCGCGGGCATATTCCTCGGCTCGTTTGGCGCGTTCTTCAATAGGGCGTGGGAATTTATGTGCCAACTGCTTCAGCGCTTCACGCAGGCCCAAATAAGGGCTGGAGGACAGCAGCCGCGCCAGATAGGCGCTCATGGCGCCAACCGGTGGGGCAATCGACATGTCATTATCGTTCAGGATGACAATCAGCTTCTTGTCCATGGAGCCAGCATTGTTCATGGCCTCATAGGCCATGCCTGCGCTCATGGCCCCATCGCCAATAACCGCGATTACATTGTTGTCACCCTCTTGAAGGTCACGCGCCACGGCCATGCCCAAACCAGCAGATATAGAAGTAGAACTGTGCGCTGCACCGAAAGGGTCGTATTCGCTTTCTTTACGCTTGGTAAACCCCGACAGGCCGTCGCCCTGGCGTAAGGTTGACATGCGATCGCGCCGTCCAGTCAATATCTTATGCGGATAGCACTGATGACCAACGTCCCAGATCAAACGATCTTGCGGCGTGTTAAAGGTGGCATGGATGGCTACGCTCAACTCCACAACCCCAAGTCCGGCCCCCAAATGGCCACCCGTGCCCGAGACCGAATGAATCGTCGCCCGGCGCAATTCGTCGGCAATCTGTTTAAGGGAATCGGCATCCATCTGTCGCAAATCGAGCGGCGACTTTACGGTATCCAGCAGTGGTGTTTCGTCATTCAAGGTCTTGTCATTCCGGTTCTTGCTAAGCGAAAGGCTCAGGAGCGGCGGTTTATAACAAAGTGCGGCAGCAGACGCAAAAGCTCTGCCTTGTCATCGAACGAGTCCAGATGAATGACAGCTTGTTCCGCCAACATCGTGGCCTGCATGCGGGCTCGTTCTTCACCCAACAATGTCACAAATGTCTCTTTATCGCCATCTTTGCCGACGGCTTTACCCAATTCGGCAGGGTCTCCATCGATATCTAAAAGATCATCGGCAATCTGAAATGCCAGCCCCAAATCATGAGCATAGTTTTGCAACGCATGCTTTTGGTCTTTGGTTGCCCGTCCCATAATCGCGCCAGCTTCAACCGAACAGCGAATAAGCGCACCTGTTTTCATTTGCTGCAGGCGGGTAACCGCACCAATATCCAGCTTCATGGTTTCGGCCAGCATATCGATCATCTGGCCACCAACCATGCCATGGGCACCTGCTTCATGCGCCAAGGACAGCACCAATTCCGACCTCACCAGGGGTTCATGGTGCGTCGCCTCATCGGCCAAAATTTCAAAGGCTAACGTCAACAAGGCATCACCCGCCAAGACAGCTGTTGCTTCGTCATATTTCTTATGAGTCGTTGGCATGCCCCGCCGTAAGTCATCATCATCCATACAGGGCAAATCGTCATGGACCAGCGAATAGGTATGCACGCATTCCAGTGCGCAAGCCACGCGGGTCGCCCGCGCGGTAGGCACATCAAACAGGGCGGCGCTCGCCAGCACAAGAAAGGGGCGCAGCCGTTTGCCGCCTGCCAAAACGGCATAACGCATGGCCTCAAAGACCTGCGCTTCATAACCGTCGACTGGCGGCAACAGCGCTTCAAGGGCCTTGTCGATAGAGGACGCAACATCCGCCATTTCGGCCGTCAACACAGCCATATCTGGTTGTCTAGTCAATATTCGCGGGCTCTGTCTTGATGCCGTCACCGGAAACGACAACTTTTTCAATGCGTGCCTGTGCATCGGCCAAGCGGGCTTCACAATGCTGTTTCAGCTGTGTGCCACGGGTGTAACTATCGATGGAATCTTCCAGCGATACCTGGCCGCTTTCCAATTTCTGGACGACTGATTCAAGTTCGGCCAGCGCTGCTTCAAAGCTCATAGCCGCGATATCGTCGGGTAGGGTTTGTTCTGTGTCTGCCATCGGGGCCTCTATTGCAAAGATGTGTATGCCATCAGGGTACGAACATGGGCTGAAACACTATCAGCCAATGCTGTTAGATTATAGCCGCCTTCCAATACAGATACGAGACGTCCCTGACAATTCCGTTGTGCAAATTGGCACAATTGTTCGCTTAGCCAGACATAATCATCCGTCGTGAACATCAGCCCCGCCAACGGGTCATCCTCGTGTGCATCGAACCCTGCAGATACAAACAACATATCCGGGGCGAATTCGGCAAGAGCAGGTAAAATGAGCCCTTCATAAGCTTCATATATTTCTGACGTGCCCGCCCCACTCGACAAAGGAACATTCAGAATGTTGCCTACACCCGTTTCATGCGACCCACCGGTGCCAGGGTAATGTGGCGATTGATGGCTGGACGAATAGAAGCAACTGGCATCTGCTTCGAAAACAGCCTGGGTCCCGTTACCGTGATGCACATCGAAATCAACGATCGCGACCCGTTCTATGCCCGGTTTGGTTTGGGCATACCGGGCCCCAACAGCAATATTGTTGAACAGGCAAAAACCCATGGCCTTTGCAGGTTCTGCATGATGGCCCGGTGGGCGAACTGCACAAAAGGCGTTGCCTGTATCCCCGGCTAACACCGCATCGACCGCTGCGCAAACGCCCCCTGCTGCACGCTGCGCGGCTTCAAAGGAACCCTCAGAGAGCACCGTATCGGCATCCAGAAACACAGGTGCACCCGTGCCTGCTTGCTGTGAGGCCAATTCAATAGTGTCGATATGGCGTTGCGGATGGACACGCGCGATTTGCTCTATGGAGGCCAATGGGGCCTCAAGACGCGTCAGAGATTGGAAGTCTGCATGAGCCAATGCAACCTCGACAGCACGCAATCGGTCTGGGCACTCAGGATGGTTAGCCGTTGTATCGTGGTTCAAAAACGCTTCATGGGTCACATATAGGGTCATGAGCTGCCTTTATCGTCAGACCAATACAGGGGCCTCGTCAGGCTTATCGTGTTCATGATGCTGCACGAGATCATGGTCCACCGATTCGTAGCGATAGACGTCGTCATCCGCCAAGGTTCGAACCATACGCCCGCGCTCCATCAGACAATGCAGGTGGGCGACGCATTCGCCCACGGCCAACATCATCTGGAATGAATCCAGCTCGCGATTGAACAATACACCCAATAGATCTGTCGCCTTTTTCGGCTCAACACAGGCTTCTTCCAGTGCCTCCATCCGGTCTTCATGGTGGTGGATTAGGTAGTTCAACCGATCGTGCAATCCATAAAACGGCCTGTTATGTGCGGGTAGTACATAAGCCGTAGACGGGATTGACTTGAATTTCTCATGCGAGGCCTGCCAAAACTTCATGGGATTTTCTTCAGGCTCCAGCGCATGTACACTGACATTTGAGGTAATGCGTGGCAGCACCTGGTCGCCTGAAATCAACACATCCAGTTCCGCATTATATAGGCAAACATGTTCTGGTGAATGGCCGCTGCCTGTGATCACTTGCCAGACACGGTCACCAATTTTCATATAGTCGCCATCCAACAAGCGGCGATAACCAAAAGGCAGCGTTTCGGTAATGTTGCGGTAATTACCCGTACCGGCCTTGCGAATATCTTCCATGGTTTCTTCGCTTAAGCCCACCCGCTTGAAATAACGCATGGCCACTTCGGAATAACCGGTGCTTTGCTCTGCCATAACACCGCGAGCATGGAAAAATTCCGTCCGGCTCATGAACAGCTCTACATCCCAGCGCTTGCACAGCCATCCAGCATTACCGATATGGTCTGGGTGCATGTGGGTTACAATAACGCGAGTTACAGGCTTGCCATCCAACTCATTGGCAAAAATGTCTTCCCAAATCTTTTGCACGCCTTCGTCGCGGATGCCGGTATCGACAATGGCCCAACCGTCGCCGTCTTCCAGCAGATACAGATTGATATGATTGAGCGAAAACGGCAGCGGCATTTGCAGCCATTTGATGCCGGGGGCAACTTCAATGGTCTTGCCGGGGCCAGGCGGCGTTTCAATAGGATAGCGGACGTCGGGAAACATATCAGTCCAATCTGAGTAAGGAAATTCACTGTAGAGCGCCACATGGTAGAGGCAAAAATTAAGGAAACCAACAGAGAATTGGCCTCTCGGCATTGGACGCGCGGGCCAGAACATTCTAAACCCGTAACCATGGAACAGTCGGCACATCACAAACGAGGCGTCCGCGAGCCTGTAAATGCGGCCATCAAGCAAGCATCGGAATTGCTGCACGCGGGGCAACCTATTGGCCTGCCAACAGAGACTGTTTATGGCCTAGCAGGCGATGCAACTAACGATGATGCCGTCGCCAGCATTTTCGAACTAAAGAAGCGCCCACATTTCAACCCACTGATTGTCCACGTTGCCTCGGTAGAGATGGCGCAGACTTTGGTGACCCTAAGCCCCCTTGCCCTGCAACTTGCCGACCGGTTCTGGCCCGGGCCCCTGACAATGGTGTTGCCAAGGCGGCCAGATTGCCCGGTTTCCTTATTGGCCAGTGCTGGTCTGGATACATTGGCCATTCGCATTCCCGGCCACCCGGTTGCACAGGCGCTGTTACAGGAATCTGGTTTACCCTTAGCAGCCCCCAGCGCCAATATTTCAGGCAATATCAGCCCCACCACAGCCACCCATGTCGCAGACCAATTAGACCTGCCAATCATCCTTGATGGCGGCCCCTGCACGGTGGGCGTGGAATCGACCATATTGAGAGTTGACGAAAGCGGCGTAGTCCTGTTGCGGCCTGGCGGCGTTGCCCTTGAAGACGTTGAAAGTACCCTTGGGCAACCCGTAGAGACGCTAACGAAGCCAGACAAAATTACGGCGCCAGGCCAAATGCTAAGCCACTATGCCCCCTCTAAACCTATACGCCTAAATGCCGTCGGCCTTGCTGACGGCGAAGGCCTCTTGGCGTTCGGCGAGCCTCTTAAGGGGGCTAAAGTTGTTGCGAACCTGTCAGCCGCCTCAAACACAACAGAGGCCGCCGCCAATTTGTTTGCCATGATGCATCAACTAGATGCCGCCGATTGCACCGCTATCGCGGTTATGCCTATTCTCACCGAGGGCTTGGGGCAGGCGATCAATGACCGACTAGGCCGGGCAGCAGCGCCCAAGGATGGCAAGCCATGAGCTTGGACGCGATTAAATCACTGCTGGGGCCGCAGGGTTACATCGATAACCCAGCCGATATGACACCCTATATCACCGAGCACCGGGACCGCTGGCCAGGCAGTACGCCGCTAGTGGCACGGCCAGGCAACACACAAGATGTCGCCGAAATTGTAAAAATTTGCCGGGCAAGCCAGCTAGCTATCGTGCCCCAAGGCGGGCATACAGGCCTGGTTGCCGGCGGCACCCCGCGTGAGGGTGAAATTGTATTAAGCCTAGGGCGGATGAATATAATCCGCGACGTTGATGCCGCTGGTTTTTCCATGACGGTCGACGCTGGGTGTATTCTGGCCGACATTCAAGCCAGCGCTTCTGATGCCGACCGCCTGTTTCCCCTTAGCCTGGCCGCTGAAGGCTCCTGCCAAATTGGCGGCAATCTATCGACCAATGCAGGCGGTGTGCATGTGCTGCGTTATGGCTCAGCGCGGGACCTGGTGTTGGGGTTGGAAGTTGTTTTGCCCGATGGACAAATCTGGAATGGCCTGCGCAAATTACGCAAAGATAATACGGGCTACGACCTGAAGCAGTTGTTTCTAGGAGCCGAGGGCACCCTTGGCATTATTACCGGGGCTGTATTGAAGTTATTTCCCAAGCCCCGCCAGAAAGCCGTCGCGCTGGTGGCGCTTCATGACTTGGACCACGTTGTCGCTTTGTTGTCGCTAGCGCAGGAAAGCCACGGCGAAGTGCTGAATGCCTTCGAGCTTATCCCCCGCTTGGCCATCGATTTTGTAACAACGCATCTGGAAGGGTGCACAGACCCACTGGATGAACCGCACCCCTGGTATGCCCTGATAGAGCTGGCCACCGCCGACGAAGCCAATTCCCTGACGGCCATGCTGGAGAGTATTCTGGGCAATGCTCTCGAGGCCAATTTGGTTGTCGGCGGCGTGATTGCCCAAAGCGACCAGCAAGCAGCAAACCTTTGGCGCCTGCGCGAAGAATTGTCGGACGTACAGAAGCTTGAAGGCGGCAGCATCAAACACGATATTTCGGTGCCGGTGCAGCTTGTCCCCGCCTTTATTAAAGAAGCATCGCATGCCGTTGACCAAGCCATCCCTGGCATTCGCCCGGTACCCTTCGGCCATATTGGCGACGGCAACATTCATTTTAACCTGAGCCAACCCACAGGGGCCGACAAGGCGGAATTCCTGGCCCAGTGGGAAGCGATCAACACAATCGTCCACGATATTGTTGAGACATATGGCGGCAGCTTTAGTGCTGAACACGGGGTGGGCCGGTCTAAAGTTGGCGACCTAAACCGCTATAAAAGCCCACTGGAATTACAAATGATGGCCAACCTCAAACGCAGCCTCGACCCAAGCAACATGATGAATCCGGGGCGCATCATCTACGAGAGTGACTTATGAGCACGACCTTCCGAACGGCCCCATGGGGACCGCTTGCCGCGTGTATTTTGGCCTATGGCGTGGCCTTCATCTTCGGTTGGTGGAGCCTGACGCTGGTGCCGGACTGGCACCCAATTTGGGCAACGCTGTCTGCCGATGTTGTTGGCACCCTTGTGATTTTCCTGTTCGGCCTGGCCTTTCGCAACACCAGCCTCTACGACCCCTATTGGAGCCTAATCCCTATTTTGATTGCGTTGTATTGGCTGGCAACACCGCTGGCTTTGGACGTCAATCTAACCCGTGGGGTCATCGCCACCACGCTGGTCGCTCTATGGGGCCTGCGCCTGACCTATAATTGCTTTCGCCGTTGGCCAAACCTCACCCATGAAGACTTTCGCTATCAGGACTATCGCGCCAAAACCGGTAAGTTCTATTGGCTTGTCGACCTGTTCGGCATTGAAATGATGCCAACTTTGCTGGTGTTTGCTGGCTGCCTACCTCTATTTCCCGTCGCAAGCCTATCAAGCGCACCACTCGGGGTTATTGATCTGACTGCGATCGTTATTACGCTGGGGGCCATCATCATTGAGACGATTGCCGACCAAAACCTACAGGCTTATTTGAAGTCTGATCCACCCGCAGACTCCATCTGCAAAATTGGCCTATGGCGCTATTCGCGCCACCCCAATTACTTTGGGGAGATCGCCTTTTGGTGGGGGCTCTATCTATTCGCGCTGGCGGCCGACCCCGGCTGGTGGTGGACAGGAATCGGCGCGCTCGCGATTAACTTATTATTCGTCTTTATTTCCATTCCCATGATGGAAGATCGCAAACGCTTGAAGCGACCTGATTATGACAAACAGCTGGCGGGTATCTCTACCCTGATCCCCCTCCCCCCAACGAAAGCCTGATTATGGAGACGCTAAAACGCCATCTCAAGGTTTTTGCCATGGCCATTATCTTTGGTCTGGGTGCTTATGTGGTTATTCAATTGATGATTTCCCTAGTGCGCTGGGCAGGCTACAGTTTCTAGAAATAGAAGGAGCCAGCCCATGACCGCAGACCAATTACAGCTTTTGCAAGACCGCGCCGATATCAGCGATGTCGTCAACCAATATGCCACCGGGGCCGACCGCCGGGATTGGGACCTGTATCGGGCCTGCTTTACCGACAGCGTCGATATAGACTTCACCTCGTTTTCAGGCGGGGAAGCTGAAACCATGTCGGGGGATGATTGGGTTAATCGGGTTTGGCACTTACTGCCGGGATTTGATGCCACACAGCATAATAGCTCTAACCACGTGCACACCATCGATGGCGACAAAGCCACCTGCGTGTCCTACATGGTGGCAGAGCACATTTATGCTGTCGACGAGGGCGAAAGCTCTGTCACCCTGGGCGGCTATTACACCAACAGCCTGGTGCGCACAGCAGAAGGATGGAAGATTTGCCGCTGTCAGCTGGATGTTACCTGGCAGCGTGGCAATGAGACCCTGTTCGCCCTTGCAGGCGAACGGGCACTCAAGCTTTTAGGAGAGGCTTAGCCCTCTTTGGTCAGCAGCGATACGCCAAGCTTTGCACGACGCTTCAGCCATGCACTGGGCCGATAGCGAGGATCGCCATAGAACTCAAACATCGCTTCTGAGATCGCCAGGATTTTGTCAGCACCAACGAAGTCGCCATAAGCCAATGGCCCACGTGGGTAGCCGAGGCCCAGCTCAACAGCCGGGTCGATATCATCAGTCGAAGCAATGCGCTGCTGTGCAATTTCGCAACCAATATTCACAATCGCCGCAATGATGCGCTGGGCAATAAAGCCTGGGCTGTCGTGAATAACGGTAACAGGCACTGCATCACGCCCAAGCAAACCCCAAGCCGCATCGCGCATTTCGGCAGTAGTAACCGGCGTCGTCATCAACGTCCGGCGCGACTTCAGCCCAAACAGCGGGTCGATCGCCACAACATTTTCGGGGCTGAGATTTAGTTCCAGCGCTGTTGTGGTGGCGTCCTTGCCAATGGGTGTCACTATGCAAAGTGTGTCAGGAACCGGCATGGTGCGATCATCAATCGTCACGCCATTCGCTTTGGCCAAATCAACAATGATCTCAGCCACTGCTGGGTCCGCATGTACTACAGAAACAGCCTTGGGCAACGCGTCGGGTGCTTTGGCTTCTGGCACTGGCTGGCGCTTGTTATCTTCATATGAATAGAAGCCTGCGCCGTTTTTGCGACCAAACAGGCCAGCGGCAACACGCTGATTCACCAATGCGTTCGGGCGATAGCGTGGCTCTTGATAGAACTGGTCATAGATGCTGTCCATCACCGCGCCGGAAACGTCGAGACCGGTTAGGTCCAACAACTCAAACGGCCCCATGCGGAAACCACCAGCATCTCGCATGACATCATCAACAGGCAGATAATCAGCCACGCCTTCAGAAACAATGCGGAAGGCTTCTGTGCTGTAGGCACGGCCTGCATGGTTGACCAGGAAACCTGGCGTATCGATGGCCACAACAGGCCGATGACCCATGGCGTTGGCGAAGTCTACCAGCTTGGCGACAACGGCATCGGTGGTCCGCACAGCTTGGACAATTTCAACCACTTTCATCAGTGGAACCGGGTTAAAGAAGTGGAAACCCGCAACGCGTTCTGGATATTCACACGCAGATGCAATTGCAGCCACAATCAGGGAAGACGTGTTAGACGCCAACACGCAATCAGGCCGGACAACCTTGTCGAGGTCGCCAAAGACTTTTTGCTTGATGTCGATGTTCTCAAGAATGGCCTCAACGACGATGTCGCAATCGGCATAGCCGTCGATGCTGTCGAGAATGGTCAGGTTACCGATATAGGTTTC
>Ga0055584_100003791_pt1 | contig 14847 bp, 12 predicted proteins | sample OSDHelmetaG_FD_58716 | JGI IMG/M metagenome (GOLD analysis project Ga0055584, IMG submission 58716) | Pelagic marine sediment microbial communities from the LTER site Helgoland, North Sea, for post-phytoplankton bloom and carbon turnover... | ecosystem: Environmental > Aquatic > Marine >... | reverse complement strand
GATCCCGTCGTGCTGAAGATCAGGCTGCCGCTGATGGGCACGGCCTCCCGCAAGATCACCTCAAGCGGATCGCCCAGTCGGAACTCCATTCCGGTCCGCCGGCCGATCAGCAGGTGGCGGCCAGGATCCACATCCCAGAAATCGTCGGGCAACAGGCTCCGCGGCACGAGACCTTCTGCGCCAACCGCTTCGACCCGCACAAAGATGCCGGCCTTGTGCACGCCTGTTATGCGCCCCTGGAAGGTCTCGCCGATATGGCTGGCTAGGTATGCCGCCGCGAACCGCTCCTGCACCTGCCGCTCGGCAGCGGATGCTCGGCGTTCGGTCATAGAGATATGTTCGGCCACCTTATCCAGCCGCCCGTGCTCATCCTCTGGCAGTCCGCCTTGCCCCAGGCCCAGACTGGAGATCAGTGAGCGATGGACAATCAGGTCAGAATAGCGGCGAATGGGCGAGGTGAAATGCGCATACCGCGCCAGCGCCAGGCCGAAATGGCCAATATTTTCCTGATGATACACCGCCTGCGCCTGCGCCCGCAGCACCAACTCACTGACCAACGCCGCATAGGGCGTATCGGCTGCTTTACGGACGAGGTCGGTGAACTGCCGTGGGCGGGTTATGGCGCTGGCGCTGGCCTTGATGCCCATCTCGCCCAGAACGCCTGTCAGCGATTCGATGCGCAGCGGGTCTGGCTTGTCATGGATGCGGAACAGGCAGGGCGCGCGCTTATCAACCAGCGTTTCCGCTGCGGCCACATTGGCGGCAATCATGAAATCTTCGATCAGCCGGTGGCTATCCAGCCGGGTGCGGGGCGAGACCGCTTGCAGATGCCGCCGCTCCTCGTCCATCTCAAATACCCGCTCGGCCATCTCCAGCTCCAGCGGGCCGCGGTGGGCGCGGGCTTTGGCTAGCAGCGCATAGGCGGCGTAGAGCGGCTTGATGACGGGTTCCAGCAAAGGCTCGGTCTTGTCGTTCGGCTGGCCGTCAATGGCAGCCTGGACCTCCTCATAGATCAGACGCGCAACGGACCGCATCAGGCCACGCACGAAACGGTGGCCGCGCTTTATGCCCTCGGCATCGAAATCCATGACGGCGGCCAGACAGGCCCGGTCGCCATCGGGGCGCAGTGAGCAGAGATCGTTCGACAGTGCTTCCGGCAACATCGGCACAACCCGATCCGGGAAGTAGACCGAGTTGCCGCGGGTCTCCGCTTCTTCATCGAGCGCCGATCCGGGGCGCACATACCAGGCGACGTCGGCAATGGCGACAGTGATCCGCCATCCCCCGTCCGGCAGAGGCTCCGCATGCACCGCATCGTCAAAGTCGCGCGCGTCGGCGCCGTCAATAGTAACCAACGGGATGTGCCGCAGGTCTTCGCGCCCATCAATCAGCCCAACCGGCTCTGCTGCGTTTGCTTCTGCCACAGCTTCGTCAGGGAAATCGCCGGGGATGTCGTGTTCGGCAATGGCCATCGCGCTGATCGCGTTCGGCTGATCCAGGTGGCCCAGCACCTCTGATATCGTTGCAGATGGCGTTGAGCGTCGTCCCGGCCTAGCACTGGCCCAGACGATCGAGCCTGTGGCTGGCGGCGTACGGCCGCCATCAATGCGGTATTCGTTACGGTCGCGTTTGTCTGCTGCACGCAGGAGCTTCGCGCCATCTTGCTCTGCCACCACCGCCAGAAAGCGCTTTGGCCCGGCTTTCAGATGGCGGATCACATCGCCTTTGTAGCTGGCCTCGCCACGTTTCGAGAGCCGCGCCAGCACTTGGGAGCCAACCGCCAAGTCTCTGGCGTTACGGTCGCGCGCATAGAATAGGATCTCCGGCGCAGTACCATCGCCCTGCCAGCCGTGCGGCTCCGCGACCAGATCGCCATCGCTATTGACCCGGACGACATTGACCACGGTCACACTGGGCAAAGCGCCGGGAACACCGACAGATCTGCCTGGGCCACGGTTGATCAGGCCCTCAGCCTCCAACTCGCGCAGGGTTTGCTTTAGGTCAGCGCGTGCTCCGCCCTTAACGCGGAAAGCCCGGGCCAATTCGCGGCGGTCCATGACCTGCCCGCTCTCCTGAATGAAAGCGAGAACCTCCTCGCGTGAGGGCGCCTCGGCTGGTGGCTTCACGCCTCTTCTGCTTTTGCGGTTGCGGCTTTCATGGGCGCCGCTTTCTTTGCAGCAGGCTTCTTTGCAGCAGTTGTCTTCTTAGCTGCGGCCTTTTTCGGCGCAGCTTTCTTAGCTGCCGGCTTTTTCGCTGCAGCCTTCTTTGCCGGAGCCTTCTTAGCTGGGGCCTTACCCTTGCCCTTCGCCGCGTCGCGCTCTTCCTTGGCATGGATCAGCACCATGGCGTCTTCGAGCGTCATCGTCTCCGGATCATTGGCCTTGCGCAACGAGGCCATGACCTTGCCGTGTTTCACATAAGGCCCGAACCGCCCACGGTTCAGGGATACTGGCTCACCACTGGTTGGATGCGCACCCAACTCGCGCAGCAGGCCCTGGCCACCGCCTTTTTCCGCCGCTTCCGCAATGAGCGTAACCGCCCGGTTCAAGCCAATGCTGAGCACATCGTCATCGCCTTTGAGCGAGACGAACTTTTTGTCATGCGCGATATAGGGGCCAAAGCGCCCGATGGCCGCTGTGATAGGCAGACCGCCTTCCGGGTGCAGACCGATCTCGCGCGGCAGCGCCAGCAATGCCAATGCCATTTGCAAATCGACGTCATCAACCGGTGTACCCCGCAGCAGCGAGGCGCGTTTCGGCTTTTTGTTCTCCTCCGTCACCTCGCCCAATTGCACATATAGGCCGTACGGGCCTTTGCGCAGCGAGACTTCCAGGCTGCTTTCCGGATCGACGCCCAGGACTTTAGGCAGGCTGATCTCGTCACTCTCCCCCGGCATCGCCAAGGCGCGGGTGAAGGAGCATTTTGGATAGTTAGAGCAGCCGATAAAGGCACCGGTGCGCGACAGGCGCAGGCCCAACCGGCCGCCGCCGCATGCGGGGCAGGTCCGTGGCTCGCTGCCGTCCTCGCCAGCTGATGGGAAGAAGTGCTGGCCCAAATCCTCGTCCAGCACGTCGATGACTTGCCGGATCGTCAGGTCCTTGGTTTCTTCGATACGGGTGAAGAAGCTGTCCCAAAACTCCCGCAGCAGCTGCCGCCAGTCGCGGTCGCCGTTCGAGACGTCGTCCAGCGATTGCTCCAGGTCAGCCGTAAAATCGTATTGCACATAGCGATTGAAATAGTTTTCGAGGAACGCGGTTACCAATCGGCCCCGGTCCTCCGCCGTGAACCGGCGGCGGTCCAGCGTGACGTATTGCCGATCCTGCAACACCTGCAAGATGCTGGCATAGGTCGATGGCCGGCCAATGCCCAATTCCTCCATGCGTTTCACCAGGCTAGCCTCAGTGAAGCGCGGCGGTGGTTGGGTAAAATGCTGTTCCGGCGTGGTTTTGTCGTTTGAGACGGCCTCGCCTTCCGCCATTGGCGGCAGCAATCGGCCCTCTTCGTCCTTATCGTCCGGGTCGTCTACGTCCTCTTGATACAGCGTCAGGAAGCCGTCGAAGCGGATCGTCGTGCCCGTCGCGCGAAGGCCCACCTGCTTGTCCGCAGTGGCGATATCGATCGTAACCTGATCCAGCACAGCATTGGCCATCTGGCCAGCCAGGGTCCGTTTCCACACCAATTCGTAGAGCGCCAACTGCTGTGGCTCCAACAAGCCGCGCAGGCTGGATGGATCGCGGGCCATGTCCGTTGGCCGGATCGCCTCATGCGCCTCTTGGGCGTTCTTGGCTTTGTTTTGGAACGCGCGGGGTTTGTCTGGTAGGTAGGCGGCGTCATAGCGCTCGCCGATCAAGGCGCGCGCTTGATCAAGCGCTTCGTTCGACAGGTTGACGCTGTCGGTCCGCATATAGGTGATCAGGCCGGTGGTCTCGCCACCCAACTCGATACCTTCATACAGCTTCTGGGCAACGCGCATGGTCTGGCTGGCGGCAAAGCGCAGCTTGCGGCTGGCCTCTTGTTGCAGGGTGGAGGTCGTGAACGGCGGTGGTGGATTGCGACGAACCTGCCGTTTTTCCACCGATGCGATGTTTAACTTTGCACCGTCGAGCACGCCGACGATCTCGTCCGCCATGGCTTTGTCGGTAATGCCCAGCCGGTCCAGGCGCTTGCCTTGCCATTGGTTCACACGGGCGGTGAAGGGCCGTCCGGCGGCGGTCTTACAAGCGGCCTCAATCGACCAATATTCCTGCGGGATGAAACTTTCAATGGCGCTTTCGCGCTGGCAGATCAGCCGCAACGCAACCGATTGCACCCGGCCAGCAGAGCGGGAACCCGGCAGCTTGCGCCACAGGATCGGCGAAAGCGTAAAGCCCACCAGATAATCCAGCGCGCGGCGGGCCAGATAGGCCTCCACCAATTCCTGGTTCAACTCGCGCGGGTTGGCGATGGCGTCCAGCACGGCGGTCTTGGTGATCTCGTGAAACACCACCCGCTCCACATGGCGGGTGCCGAGGGCGCGGCGACGGGTCAGTTCTTCGCGGACATGCCAGGAGATGGCTTCGCCTTCGCGATCTGGATCGGTCGCCAGGATCAGGCTGTCGGCGCCCTTCAGCGCCTTGGCAATATCCTTGATGCGCTTGTCACCATCGGGATTCACATCCCAATCCATGGCGAAATTCTCATTTGGCCGCACAGAGCCGTCTTTCGGCGGCAAATCGCGGACATGCCCGTAGGAAGCGAGCACGGTGTACTCACTGCCCAGGTATTTGTTGATGGTCTTTGCTTTTGCAGGCGATTCGACGACAACGACTTTCAAAGGACATCCTAAATCGATACGTACGGCCACTCAGCGCAGTGAAACATATTGGCCGGGGTGGCGTTCCAGCCGACCATCAAGTTCCAATTCCGCGAGGAGTCTTGCCACCTCTACGCTGGACAAGTGACACTGCCGGCAGAGTTCGTCAACGGTCACGGGTGTAGCGCTCAACGATCGTAGCAACCGGGCGACGTGATCGTCTTCTGCTTCCAACGGTTCGTCGGCGGTCTCATCGAAGTGTTTTGGCAGCCTGTCAGCATAGCCATAGAGCGGTGGCCGTTCCGCCGCGACCAGGGGCTCCAGTGGCAGAGCCGCCAGAATATCCTCCGCCGTTTCGACAAAGATTGCGCCGGCCCGCAATAACTGGTTCGGCCCAGCGGCTCGTGGGTCAATGGGAGAGCCGGGTACGGCGCAGAGCTCACGCCCTTCCTCCAAGGCATAACGCGCTGTGATCAAAGAGCCAGACCGCTGCGCCGCCTCGATCACCACCACTGCCAGCGATAGCCCAGCGACAATGCGATTGCGCCGCGGAAACAGCTCAGCGCGGGTTTCGGTTCCCAGCGGCATTTCGCTGATCAGCGCACCTGCCGGCAGAATGGCCTCAGCCAGACGTGCGTGCTCTGCCGGATAGATTTTGTCCAGTCCGCCCGCCATGACTGCCACCGTCCCGCTGGCAAGCGCGCCACGGTGCGCGCCGCCATCAATGCCACGGGCCAAACCGGATACGATCACAAGGCCGTGAACACCTAGCGCCTTGCCCAATTCCTCGGCCAAGCGTGTGCCGGCAGCAGACGCGTTGCGCGCGCCGACAATTGCGACCGCACGCCGCTTCAGCACACCAGCATCACCCAGGACAGACAGCACCGGCGGCGGTGTGCCGGAGTTTGCCAACAGGTGCGGATAGTCCGGGTCGCCCAACAGCAGAAATCGCCCACCCATGGCCTTCAAGGCTTTGCCCTCGGCGACGACAAGGTCCATCGCGATAGGCTTCCAGTCGTCGCCCAGCCGCTTGCGGATATAATTGGTGCGCTTCAACACCTCCACTGCCGCGCCAAAGCGGTCGACCAGGCTGCGAAACCGTTGCGGGCCGATACCGTAACTGCGCGCCAGTTGCAGCCGCGCCCGCCGTTCTTCGCCGTCGGCTGCGTGTTCGATGGAACCCTCCATAGCGACCCCGAAGGTAAACAGGCCAAGTGAAGGGTTACGATCTGTTCAGATTGGTTAACGAAGCCCTAACGGCGCGGACTATTTCTTTTGACCAATCCGCGGTTCCTCGCCCTTAAGCAGGCGGCGGATATTGCCGTGGTGGCGGATAATGACCACCAGGGCAATGAGGATTGCCACGTCGCGGATTTGCGGCAGGCTAACGAAATGCGCTGCGATTGGGGCGGCGATCACCGCAGACATTCCTGCGACAGAGGACATGCGGAACAGGGCGGCTATGGCCAACCAAGTGGCACAGGCGATGGCAGCAATCACAAAATCCAGCGCCATCAGCACGCCTAGCGTGGTCGCCACGCCCTTGCCGCCCTTGAAGCGCAGCCATACCGGGAAGCAATGCCCCAGCACGGCGCCCGCCGCCGCAAAGACAGCCATGTCGGGTCCGAAGCGCCAGGCAATCAGCACAGCAACCGCACCCTTGCCGCCATCCAGCAGCGTCACCGCAAGCGCCAGGGCCTTGTTTCCGGTCCTCAGAACGTTGGTCGCGCCGATACTGCCGCTACCGATCTGGCGAATATCGCCCAAACCGGCCAACTTGGTCAGTATCAGCCCGAATGGGATTGAGCCCAGCAGATAAGCTAGCACAAGCGCGGCATAAAACGGCCACTGATAGGAGATATCGCCCAGCAGGTCGGGCATCGCCTAAGCCTCCGCCACCTGATAGACGATGCGGCCATCGACCACCGTCATCCGCACCTGGCCTTGCACTGGACGGCCGTCATAGGGCGCGTTCTTGGACTTGCCGACGCCGCCTTTCACGTCCAGCCGCCATGGCCGGTCCAGATCGAACAGCACCAGATCAGCAGGCTTGCCTTTGGCCAGCGTTCCCAGCGGCAGGCCCAGCAACTCCGCCGGCGCGACAGTCATCTTCCGCAGCAGATCCAACAACGGCAATTGGCCCTTGTGATACAGTTCCAGTGCCAGCGGTAGCAACGTCTCCACGCCGACCATGCCTGGCTCTGCCTGGGCGAAGGGGATGCGTTTGGACTCCTGGTCGTGCGGTGAGTGGTCAGAGGCGATGACGTCAATCGTGCCATCCTGCAATGCCTCCACCACCGCCAGCCGGTCATCCTCAGATCGCAGCGGTGGAGAGACCTTGGCGAAGGTGCGATAGCCCTGCACCTCGAGATCGTTCAGCGCGAAATAGGGCGGGGCTGTATCTGCCGTCATGTGCAGGCCCTCGGCTTTGGCGCGGCGAACGACGGCTAGGCCTTCCGCCGTCGACAGGTGTGCTGCGTGATACCGACCACCGGTCAGCGACACCAATTGCCGGTCGCGCTCTAGCAGGATCGACTCTGCCGCGGTCGGAATGCCCGACAGCCCTAGCCGCGTTGCCAACTCGCCCTCGTTCATATGGCCGCCTTCGGCCAGGTCCGGGTCTTCCGGGTGCTGGATGATCAGCGCGCCAAAGGCCTTGGCATAGGACAGCGCGTTGCGCATCACCTGGGCATTGCGCACCGCGTGCAGGCCATCAGTGAAGGCCAGAGCGCCCGCCTCCCGCAGCAGGCCCATCTCCACCAGCTGCTTGCCTTCCAGGCCCTTGGTGACACCGCCATAGACGAAAATCTTAACCAGCTTCACCTCGCGTGCGCGGCGGGCGACGAACTCCACCACCGCCACATCGTCGATGACCGGGCGGGTGTTCGGCAGACCGACCAGCGCGGTGATGCCGCCAGCCGCCGCGGCGCGGGAGATACTATCCAGCGTCTCCTTATGCTCCTCGCCCGGCTCGCGGAATTGCGTGCGCATATCGACCAAGCCAGGGGCCAAACAATGGCCGTGGCAATCCACCCATTCGATATCCGGCGCCAATTGGTCTGGGCGGATGTGCGGGCCGATATCAGCGATGGTCTCGCCCAGCACCAGCAAGCCGCCGGTTTGGTCCAGGCCAGAAGCGGGGTCGAGCAGGCGTGCGTTAACGAAAGCGCGGCGCATCAGGTGTTCCCTCCTGCAGAGCCGTCTTCATCGAAATTCGCGATCACGTTGCGGGTCAGCAAGTCCAGGCAAGCCATCCGCACCGCCACGCCCATCTCCACCTGCTCCGGAATGACCGAGCGGTTGATGTCGTCGGCTACGTCGGAGTCAATCTCAATGCCGCGGTTCATCGGACCCGGATGCATGATTAGAGCGTCCGGCTTGGCGGCCTTCAGTTTTTCCACGTCGAGCCCATAATACCGGAAATACTCGCGCTGGGAGGGGAAGAGCGAGCCGCGCATGCGCTCAGTCTGGATGCGCAACATCATGACAATGTCCACGCCTTTCAGGCCCTCTTCCATGTCGTGGTAAACATCGACACCCAGCCGGTCCGCAGCCGCCGGCACCAGTGTCGGCGGTGCCACGATGCGCACAAACGCGCCCATGGTGTGCAACAGCAGGATGTTGGAGCGCGCAACGCGGCTGTGGGCTACGTCACCGCAGATCGCCACGTTCAACCCGGCCAGTGAACCCAAGCGACGGCGTATGGTCAGCGCGTCCAGCAAAGCCTGTGTCGGATGCTCGTGCCAGCCATCGCCGGCATTGATCACGGCACACTCAACCTTTTCGGAGATCAGCTGCACCGCGCCAGAATAGGGATGGCGCACCACCAGCACGTCCGGGTGCATGGCGTTCAGCGTCATGGCGGTATCCAGCAGCGTCTCGCCCTTGTTGATGGCGCTGGCTTCCACCGCAATGTTGATCACGTCGGCGCCAAGCCGCTTGCCCGCCAGCTCAAACGAGGTGCGGGTGCGGGTCGAGCTTTCGAAGAACACGTTGATGACCGTGCGCCCACGCAAATCGCTGCGCTTCTTGTCCCGCCCACGGTTCAGGTCAACGTAACTCTCGGACAGATCGAGAATCGTGGAGATGGCCTCGGGACCCATGCCCTCAATGCCAAGGATGTGCTGATGCGGAAATATAATATCGTCCATGGGTGTTGGATTTACGCCGCCCATGGGGGAGTCGCAAGAGCCGCCAAGCCGCGGACGCATTTAACCCTGGGGATCATCCAGCCAATTTTCACGTCCATGCCGCACGCGCAGGATCAGAACATCATCGTGCTCGTCAACGGTATAGATGATAACGTGAATGCCGGTGGGGTGAGCACGAACAGCCGGGGCGGTTTCTAATCGCAGTCGTGCCATGAACGGATTGTCCCCAATTAACGCAATAATGCCATCCAACTGGCTGCTGTAGTTGTGCGCTGCAATTTTTCCAAATTGGTCTATGCCCTGGTCCAAAATTTCGACCAAGTCCAGTCGAGCCGCAATGGATATTTTAAGCGCCTTTGCGCGCCATATTCCTCCGGAGAGCCTCCTGCCAAATTTCCTTCATAGAGTATTCACTGACCCCACTCACCAGCCCCTCGTCGATCTTTTCCTGCATGGCAGCAATTTTTGCCTGTTTCACCCGTTCGCGCTCAACCAAGGCGCAAACGAAGTCAGAGGCACTCTCTCTGCTGTCTGTATGGGCTTCGACCCATTCGCCGAGGTCCGATGGCAGTGTCACGGTGAGGGCGGCCATGCGCTTGTCTCCTTACGGGCGATCTCCACCCGTCAATATAGGTGTTTCGCCCCTACTGCGCCAGCATCCAACCCGCCACCGCCGCCACGCTCACCATTCCCACCACGTGTTGCAGGGTAATGGCGCTGGCCATGGTCTTACCGTCGCCACCCATCTGGCTCGCCAGCACATAGCCGCTGGGGGAGGAGGGCAGAGCGGCCGCGATCACCATGATCTGTGTCACCAATAATGGCAGGCCTAGCCCGGTGCAGGTCAGCCACATAGCCGCCGGCATCACCGCCATCTTCAGCACCGTTGCTAACAGAGTCGGCAGGCCCGTCTGGCGGAGGCTGCTGAAATCCAACGCGGCCCCCGCTGCCAGTAGACCAACGGGCAATGCTGCTAGGCTCAGCAGTTTGAAGACGCTCAGCGTTTCGATCACCGGGCCCAGGCCGGCCAGATTGAAAAACGATCCCAGCAACACCGCAACCACGACCGGGTTCTTCAGCACCGCCAAAGCCATCTGCCATGGCGAGCGATTGGCGCCGGTTGCGCGGGCGTAGACGACAATGGAGGCCGTGCTGGAAAGCGCCGGCCAGACTGAGGTCATTACCACCACATACGGCCAGACACCCTCGCCCAGCAGCGCCGGGATGAGGGCGATCATGACGACGCCGTTCAGCCGGATTGAGGCCTGGTGCACGCTGCCCGCCGTCACAGCCGGGCTACCGATCAGCCAGCGGGCGCTCCAATAGGCGATGACGCCGATGCCTAGGATAATGCCAACAATCGGCAGCAACATCCCGGCGACGTCTGCAAACATCACCTCGCGGACGGATACATGGTGCACGACCAGCGACGGTAGGAAGATATAGAACACGCTCTTTTCTGCCGCCGCCCAAGTGGCCTGCGGTATGCCGCGGCCCTTCAGCCAATAGCCGACGGCGATGGCAAGGACGATCGGCAGAATCGCAAGCGCGACAGTCAGCACGTCTGGTCGGGCTCCTCGCCACGATCATCGCTCTGGCCGCCTTCTTCAACGCCGTTGTCGTCCTCATCATCGATATCAGGCACCAGCGGCTTCATCAGGAAGTCGAGGCAGCCCTGCAGAATGTAAGCGGCTGCAGTTTGGTCGATCAACTCCTTGCGACGGGAGCGCGAGAGGTCAGCCTCCTCCAGCAGCAGTCGTTCAGCGGCGACAGAGGAGAAACGCTCGTCCCAAAGCGCGACGGGCACGTCAAAATGCTTGGCCAAATTGTGAGCAAACTGGCGGCAGGCTTGCGCCCGCGGCCCCTGACTCCCATCTTGGTTCAACGGCATGCCGACGACGATGCCGGCGACGGCTTCGCCCTTCCAGAATTCGGCCAGGTAGCCGGCCGTTTCAAAGAATCGCTCGGCGCGGCGCACCACGCCAGCGGGCGATGCGATGCGGCGGCTGGGGTCGGACAAAGCGACGCCAATCTTGCGCGTACCTACGTCTAAGCCGACGAGTCGCGTGTGACGTGGCAGCCCGGCCAGGTCGGCGGGCTTGCAAATCCGGGTTTGGTGGCTAGAGATGGGCACAGCCCTCCCAAGTGAATAACTGTTACAAAACGAAGGAACGCGCGCATGGCGTTGGATCAGGCGACGGTGGCACGCATCGCCAACTTGGCTCGCATTAAGGTCACAGACGACGAACTGCAAGCCTGGGCCACAGATCTGTCTGCTATTATCACATTCGTTGAGCAATTGGACGAGGTGAATGTGGACGGTGTTGAGCCGATGACCGGCGTCGGCGATTTCCCGCTGCCACTGCGTGTGGATGCGGTGACCGATGGTGGTTATGCCGAAATAGTGACCGGGAACGCACCGGAAGGCGCGCTTGGCTTCTACACTGTGCCTAAGGTGGTCGAGTAATGAGCAACCTGACCGATCTAACAATCGCTAGCGCCCGCGCCGGCCTGGACGCCGGCGACTTCTCCGCCCGGGAGTTGGCAGCGGCGCATATCGCCGCAATGGCCGAGCACAAGACCCTGAACACCTTCATCACCGAAACGCCAGAGCGCGCGTTGGCCGATGCCGACGCCGCCGATGCGCGCCGCGCCGCCGGTCAGGTGGCCAGCGCGCTGGACGGCGTGCCCATCGCCATGAAGGACCTGTTCTGCACCGAGGGCGTGCGCTCCACGGCCGGCAGCCATATCCTGGAACCTTTCGTGCCGCCCTACGAGAGCACGGTGTCCGCCAAGCTGAAAGCCGGCGGCTCCGTCATGCTGGGCAAGGCGAACCTGGATGAGTTCGCCATGGGATCTGCCAACATCACCTCCTATTACGGCCCAGTGACCAACCCCTGGGTCGCTGGCAACGGCGACAACCGCCAGCGCGTGCCAGGTGGCTCTTCCGGCGGTTCGGCAGCAGCAGTGGCGGCGCGGATCGCCATAGCGGCAACCGGAACCGACACCGGCGGTTCGATCCGCCAGCCGGCCAGCTTCTGCGGCATTGTCGGCATGAAGCCGACCTATGGCCGCTGCTCGCGCTGGGGCATTGTCGCCTTTGCCTCCTCCCTGGATCAGGCCGGCCCGATGACGCGAACGGTCGAAGATGCGGCGATCATGCTGCAAGTCATGGCTGGCCATGATCCGAAGGACTCGACCAGCGCGCCGTACGATACGCCGAATTTCTCAGAGAAACTGCGCAGCGGTGTCAAAGGCTTGAAAATTGGCGTGCCGCGCGAATATCGCGTTGATGGCATGCCGGCGGAGATCGACTCCGTCTGGCAGCAAGGCGCCGACTGGCTGCGCGATCTGGGCGCCGAGGTTGTCGAGATCAGCCTGCCCCACACGAAATACGCTCTGCCGACCTATTACATCATCGCTCCTGCGGAGGCCTCCTCCAACCTCGCGCGCTATGACGGCGTCCGCTATGGCCTGCGCGTGCCGGGCAACGATCTGAAAGAGATGTACGAGAACACCCGCGCCGAGGGGTTCGGTGCGGAGGTCAAGCGCCGCATCATGATCGGCACCTATGTGCTGAGCGCCGGCTATTACGACGCTTATTATATTAAGGCGCAAAAGGTCCGCTCCCTGATCCTGCGCGACTTTACGAGCGCTTTTGAGAAAGTCGACGCGATCCTAACCCCGACCGCGCCTAGCGCCGCCTTTGCCCTGGGCGAGAAGCAGGACGACCCGGTGCAGATGTACCTGAACGATGTCTTCACCGTGCCAGCCAGCATGGCCGGCCTACCTGCGATCTCCGTGCCCGGTGGCCTATCGGCAGAGGGCCTTCCTTTGGGCCTGCACCTGATCGGCAAGCCGTTCGACGAGGTCACCCTGTTCCAGGTCGCTCAGGCGCTGGAGGATGCCGCTGGGTTTGAGGCTCGGCCGGCTGGGTATTAAGGCCCGGCATCATAGACGGCAAGTTCTACACGGTGATTTACACATGGCGCAGAGGCAACCGACGGATTATATCCGCACGTAGAGCCCGACGGCAGGAGATAGAGGACTATGGCCCCTAAGCAACAGCCAGGCCGGATCAATCAGGAGCGCGCCGACCGCTTCACGGACGCTGATATTGAACGCTAAGCGACAGAAGATGGCGAGGACGAGTTCTTTGACCGCAAAGCCGCGCCTGATCGCGTCGAACAACCCTACCCGCGCAAACGTCCTGAACCCGTTCGGTAACCAGATCCTCCATCGTCATTGCGAGAAGCCGGAGGCGACGAAGCAACCCAGCGGCTCGTAAGGTGAGTTAGGCAAATACCATCAGGCGTATCGCCGATGGCAGAGGAATGTTTGAGAGGTACGAACCATGGCTGAACTACTAGAACACCCCAAATTGCTCAAAGGCGACAGCGGCGAGTGGGAGATTGTGATCGGACTGGAGGTCCATGCCCAGGTCATCTCCAACGCCAAGCTGTTCTCTGGCGCGCCCATCGCCTTTGGCGCAGAACCTAATACCCAGGTCAGCCTCGTCGATGCGGCCTTCCCCGGCATGCTGCCCGTGCTGAATGAGCATTGCGTCGAGCAGGCTGTCCTCACCGGCCTCGGCATTAACGGCACGGTCAACAAATACAGCCGCTTTGACCGCAAGAATTATTTCTACGCCGACTTGCCGCAGGGCTATCAGATCAGCCAGTTCGAATTCCCCATCGTCACCGGCGGCTTTGTCGATGTTGAGCCGGAGGGTGAGGTGCCGAAGCGCATAGGCGTCACCCGGTTGCATGTGGAGCAGGACGCCGGCAAGTCGATCCACGATCAGCACCCGACTCAGTCCTATATCGACCTGAACCGCTCCGGCACGGCATTGATGGAGATCGTGTCCGAGCCCGACATGCGCTCTGGTGAGCAGGCAACGGCCTACCTGACCAAGCTGCGCCAGGTGTTGCGCTATCTCGGCACCTGTGATGGCAACATGGATCAGGGCTCGATGCGTTGCGATATCAACGTCTCAGTGCGCCATCCGGGCGACGAGCTGGGCACCCGCTGCGAGGTCAAGAACGTCAACTCCATCCGCTTTGTCCGCCAGGCGATTGAGTATGAGGCGCGTCGCCAGATCCGTCTGATTGAGAATGGCGGCACGGTGGTGCAGGAAACCCGTCTCTATGACCCATCCAAGGGCGAGACCCGCTCGATGCGATCCAAGGAAGACGCGCACGATTACCGCTATTTCCCAGACCCGGACCTGCTGCCGCTGCGCCTGGAAGACGAGTATATCGAGCGTATCCGCGCCGGTATGCCCGAACTCCCCGATGCCAAACGCGCCCGGTTTGTCGCTGACTATGGCATCTCAGACTACGACGCCTGGGTGATGACGGCGGACCAGGATACCGCTGACTTCTTTGAAGGCGTGGTCAAGGGCCGTGATGCCAAACTGGCGACCAACTGGATTACCGGCGACTATTTCGCCTACCTGAACCGCGAAGGCTTTGACGTCACCAATGCTCCCATCGGTGGACAGAAGCTGGGTGGGCTCGTCGATCTGATCTCCGACAACACCATCTCTGGCCGGATTGCCAAGGACGTGTTCGAGGCGATGATCGAGAGCGGCAAGGACGCCGCCGCCATCGTCGAGGAAAAAGGCCTGGTTCAAATCACTGACACCGGCGCTATCGAGGCCATGATCGACGACGTCATCGCCAAGAACCAGGACAAGCTAGAACAATACCGATCCGGTAAAGACAAGCTGTTCGGTTTCTTCGTCGGCCAGGTAATGAAAGCCACCCAGGGCAAGGCCAATCCGGCAATGGTGAACCAGTTGCTGAAGCCAAAGCTGGATGGCTAGGTGGTGTTCTGGCCGACGCGCAGCATGCAAGGCCACTTGACGGGCACTCACTAGCCGCCTTACCATGACGCTCGTGG
>Ga0055584_100003789_pt1 | contig 14854 bp, 11 predicted proteins | sample OSDHelmetaG_FD_58716 | JGI IMG/M metagenome (GOLD analysis project Ga0055584, IMG submission 58716) | Pelagic marine sediment microbial communities from the LTER site Helgoland, North Sea, for post-phytoplankton bloom and carbon turnover... | ecosystem: Environmental > Aquatic > Marine >... | reverse complement strand
TTTGCCATTGTGTAGGTCTTGCCAGACCCAGTTACACCCAAGAGGACCTGATCTCTTTCCATAGAATTTATTCCAGCTGAAAGATTTGCAATAGCGGTTGGCTGATCTCCTGCTGGTGAAAAATTAGAAATTAATTTAAATTTTCTTTTAATCATTATTTTTTAGTCTTATTTTTTTTATATTTATTCTTTAAAAATAATTTATTTATTCAGTTTAAAATTGTATTATTTGTTTTATTTACTATATAAGTATGTTTATTGTTTTTTCATATTTAAAGAGCTGATTATAAGATATTAATTACTAATATAGAGGAAAAAAATGATTATTGTAATTGGAGAGTTTAGATTTAAAGCAGATAAAATGGATGAGATTAGACCACATATGATTAAAGTCATTGAGGCTAGCAATAATGAAGACGGATGTATTTCTTATGCATTTTCAGAATCAATTCAATCTCCTGGCCTAATAAGAGTAGCTGAAAAATGGAAATCCTTTGAAGATCTTGAACAACATTTTAAAACCGAACATATGAATAATTGGCGAGAAGCAGCAACTCTTGTTGGTGGTAGTACTGACAGAAATGTTGCAGCTTATGAAGTCAAATCAATAAAAGAACTTTAGAATTTAAGGAACAAAACAATGTCTTTTTTATCAGATGCAGTTCAATCGATAAAGCCATCACCTACTATTGCCGTAACTCAAAAAGCAAGAGAGTTAAAGCTGCAAGGAAGAAATATAATAGGTCTTGGAGCTGGTGAACCTGATTTTGACACGCCGGATAATATTAAAGAAGCGGCGATAGATGCAATAAATAGAGGTGAAACAAAATATACTGCGGTTGATGGAATACCTGAGTTAAAACAAGCAATTGTGAATAAATTTCAAAGAGAGAACAATATTATTTACAATACTAATCAAATATTTGTTGCCCCGGGAGGAAAGGCAATAATATTTAATGCGCTTATGTCAACTTTAAATAAAGGTGATGAGGTTTTAATTCCTGCTCCATATTGGGTTTCTTATCCCGATATAACACTGCTCGCAGGAGGTACACCTATTATTATTGAAACATCTCCATTATCAGATTATAAAATTACAGCTAAGCAATTAGAGAGCTCTATAACTCCAAAAACTAAATGGTTAATTTTTAATTCACCATCAAATCCAAGTGGCGCAGCCTATAGCAGAGAAGAGATTAAGAGTATTACAGATGTATTATTAAGACATAAACATGTCTGGTTACTAACAGATGATATCTACGAACATATGACATATGATGGGTTTGAGTTTTCAACTCCAGTGGAGGTTGAACCTTCTTTAATTGATAGAACTGTTACCCTAAATGGTGTTTCAAAAGCATATTCAATGACGGGTTGGAGAATTGGTTATTGTGGTGCCCCAGAAAAAATTATAAAACCTATGAGAGCCATACAGTCGCAATCAACAACAAACCCAACCTCAATTAGTCAATGGGCTTCAGTTGAGGCTTTGGAAGGAACTCAAGTATTAATCCCACAGTGGGTTAAAATATTCAAAGAAAGACGTGATTTGGTAGTTGGTCTCTTAAATCAAGCAGAAGGGATTAATTGTCCTCTACCACAAGGAGCTTTCTACGTCTATCCTAGCTGTGATGGATGTATTGGTAAAATTACACCCAATGGAAATGTGATTAAAAATGATGAAGATTTCGTGACTAATTTATTGGATTTAGAAGGTGTGGCAGTTGTACATGGAGCTGCATTTGGTACTAGTCCATGTTTTAGAATATCATACGCAACTTCAACTGAATTATTAGAGGATGCTTGTACTAGAATTATAAGATTTTGCGCTGGTCTCTCTTAAAGAAAAAGCCAGATTAATAATCTGGCTTTAACTTTTATGTCTATGGGAAGACATTTTTGGGTATCTATTCACATATCTATTAGGGAGATATACATATGCAAATTCATGAAAATTTATTTCATAAAAATATAATATCTATTTTTTATTTAAAAATATATACATACTAATGCATAATAGGTATGCAATAAAAGCATGCCTAAAAAGACCATTTTCTACCCTCTTCTACTAAGAATTCTCTTAAAACAGATACTCTCTTTGATTTCTTTCTTTCTTCAGCATAAGTCATATAAGTATCCATTTCTGGAAGCTTTGCATTAAAGGGTATTCTAACCACGGTATTTGAGTTATTTACAAGATAGTCTGGTAATAAAGCAATTCCAATATCACTCATTGCTGCTAACAAAAGACCATTTATATTATCTACTTTTAATATAGGTGTGATTTTATATTCTTTAGTAATATTCTCTAGCCAATTTATTTCTCTTAAATAATCTGGGGCGTCACCATAAGTTATGATTTTATGCCCAGGTAAATCCTCTATCCTATTTGGCGTACCATTCTCCTTTAAATATTTTGCGGATGCGTATAAATGAAAATGAACAGTAAATAGCTTTCTTTGTATAAGGTCCGCCTGTGAAGGTTTATGAAATCTTATGGCTATATCAGCTTCTCTCATCCCAATATCTAATTCAGCATCAGTTAAAATTAGTTCAAGATTTATTTCATTAAATTCTTCAGTGAATTTTTTTAATCTCGGTGTTAACCAATTGACTCCAAGTCCTACAGTTGTTGTTAGCGTTAAATTACCCGAAGGTTTTTCTTTGCTATCGTTAATAATGTTTTCTGTAGATTTTATAATATTAAGTATTTGTCGTGTGTTTTTATAGACTAGCTCACCTTGTTCTGTAAGTAATAGTCCTCTTGCATGGCGATGGAATAATTCTATACCTACTTCATTTTCAAGTGAGCTAATTTGTCTACTAACTGCTGATTGGCTTAAATGCATTTCTTCGCTTGCGTGGGTAAAGCTACCAGCATCTGCTACTATATGAAAAATCTTTAATCGCTCCCAATCCATTTTATAATGCTCTCTATTTTTTATTTGATAAATAATGCTCAGCTTCAAGTGCAGCCATACAACCCATTCCAGCTGCCGTTACTGCTTGTCTATAAATATCATCAGTAACATCTCCAGCTGCATAGACCCCAGGTATATTAGTAGCAGTTGAATCCGGTTTGGTAATTATATAACCACTATCCTTCATATCAATTTGGTTAACGAATAATTCTGTAGACGGCTTATGGCCAATTGCAATAAATATTCCATCTATTTTTACCTCTTTTGTATCTTTTGTCTTTATATTTCTAATTTTTGCGCTAGTAACATTATAAGGATTTGATGTTCCTATTACTTCTTCTAAGATTGAATCCCAAATGATATTAATTTTCTTATTAGACATTAGACGATTTTCAAGTATTTTTTCGCATTTCAGAGTATCTCTCCTATGAATAAGTGTGACAGAACTTGCAAAATTTGTTAAATACAAAGCTTCTTCAACCGCAGTATTGCCACCTCCTACTACAATGACATCTTTTTCTTTATAGAAGAAAGCATCACAAGTTGCACAGGCAGAGACCCCGTAACCTTTAAATTTATTTTCTGATTCTATACCTAGCCAATTTGCTTGAGCTCCAGTAGAGATAATTAGACTTTCTGCTAGATATATTTCTTTAGAATCACCGATTAATTTAAAGGGATACTCATTTAAATTTACTATATTGATATGATCTTGGATTATATTTGTTCCAACGCTTTTTGCCTGTAAGCGCATCTGTTCCATTAGCCATGGACCCTGTATCACATCAGAGAAACCTGGATAATTTTCTACATCAGTTGTTATAGTTAATTGTCCACCAGGTTGGATTCCTTCAATTAGAATGGGTTCTAAAAGCGCTCTTGCTGCATATATTGCGGCTGTGTATCCGGCTGGACCAGAACCAATTATTATTACTTTAGATTTTTTCATAATTATTTACGCTTTCTTTTAATTTTTTTATATGATTATTATAGCTAACAATTATCTTATTTGCTATTTCTTGCGTAGGATTAATTGCTTTATATTCCCATTCTTCTAGGTTGCCATCAAACCATCTAATAATATTTTTATTTTCAAGCTCTTTAAAAAAAATAACTAATTTTTTTGGTATACTTTTGATCCTAATATTTTTTTTAGGTAATTTATAAACATATATCGGTTTTCCTGTGCTGGAAGCTTCGCTAATCATATTTACGCTATCTGATGTTACTATAAAAAAATTTGAATTATTTAATATATCTTCATATGGATTATCGTTTTGACCATTCCAAACCCAATTATCTTCACCATTAAAATAATTTGCTATAAAATTTTTAGTTTTATTATCCGTTCTTCTTGAACAGGTAATAATTAAACTTGCTGAATATTTTTCCTTAATTTTCTTTAAAGAAATACATAATTTATTTACTTCTTTTTTTCCAAAATTAAAGTGTTTGCTTGTACCTCCAATTAGAACTCCAATTATTGGTTTTTTATAGTTATTTATAAAATTTGAATGATTATCACTAATTAGATATTTTTTAAGTTTATTTGGGGATGTTAGAGTCGAAAAAATATTATTTCCATTTAAGTTATCATGCAACGGAGCCCAAACAAAATTAAAAATATCAATATATTTTCCAGGATTTTTTAGGTATATAGAATATATATTATTATTAATATTAAGAATATTTTTTACAGTTTTAATGCTTTTATGGCCAGAAGCAATTATAATTTCTGGGAATACTTCTTTTTCTATGATTTTTTTAGGCTTAAAGAAAGAAATAAATTTTTTAATAATTGTATCATTAGTAACTGTGATTGTTTCGTAGTCTAAACCAAGTTTTTCTGCTATTCCTTCGCACTGAACCGCGTCACCCGCATTCCCAGAATGGACCAACCAGCACTTTAATCCTTTTAAATTTGACATATATTCATAATAATTTTTTTATAAAAGTAAGAGGCTTTAAATTTATAATTAATAATCAACCGCAAGGACTTCATAACTCTTTCCACCACCCGGTGTCGCAACTTCCACACTGTCGCCGGCAGTTTTTCCCATTAACGCCCTAGCTATAGGAGAGGCTATAGATAGCATACCTTTTGATACATCGGATTCGAATTCTCCAACTATTTGATAGATTGATTCCTCTTCTGTGTCTTCATCTATTAATCTAATTTTTGCGCCAAATTTAATTGTATCACCAGAAAGCTTTGAAATATCAATTACAGCTGCTCTAGATAATTTATCTTCTAGGTCACTAATTCGTCCTTCATTCAGTGATTGCTGTTCCTTTGCAGCATGATACTCTGCATTTTCTGATAAATCTCCATGTTTTCTTGCTTCGGCAATTGCTTCTATAATCAAAGGCCTTTCAATTGTTTTTAATTTTTTTATTTCTTGCTGCAGGTCTTCATAACCTACTATAGTCATTGGTACTTTTTCCATTGATATCTTCCGATAAATTTAAAATATGCAATACAGTTTATGTTGATATAAAGTTTAAGTCCATACATAAATTATTTAAAATAATCCTGTAAAGATTTTACTTCGTTTATTCCATTACTTGCTTTCCTGATGCCTCTTACTGCAGCTATGGCACCTGAGATTGTCGTATAATATGGAACACTGTTCATTAAGGCAGCTTGTCTCAGAGATTTTGAATCTGATAAAGCTTTTGATCCTTCGGTAGTATTAAATACTAACTGAATCTCTCCATTAGTCATTGCATCTACTATATGAGGCCTTCCTTCAAGAACTTTGTTAATTCTACTTGTTTTGATTTTATTTTGCTCTAAGTAAGTTTGTGTTCCACCGGTAGCAACTATATCAAATCCAATTTTTCTGAGCTCTTTGATTGAATCTAGAATTAAAGGCTTGTCTGAATCTTTTACTGAAATAAATACAGTACCTTTGTTAGGTACTTTTGTCCCGCTAGCTAATTGACTTTTTGCAAATGCGGTTCCAAAATCGGATGCTATACCCAATACTTCACCGGTAGAACGCATTTCTGGTCCTAATAGAACGTCTACACCGTCAAATTTTGCAAATGGAAAAACTGCTTCTTTTATGGCGATATGAGTATATTTTGATTTTTCTAAGTTAAACTTTGATAGTTCTGCTCCTAATATTACTTTCGCTGCTATTTTTGCAATTGGTATCCCTATAACTTTTGCTACAAATGGTATTGTTCTACTGGCTCTTGGATTTACCTCTATCACAAATATTTCATTATTTTTTATTGCGAATTGTATATTAATACAGCCTATAATATTAAGCTCAAGTGCCATTGCTTTAGTTTGTATCTCTAATTCTTTAATTATATCATTACTTAACGAATAGGGAGGTAACGTGCAGGCACTGTCTCCTGAATGAACTCCAGCTTCCTCAATATGCTCCATGACACCACAAATAAAAACCTCTTTTCCATCTGATATAGCATCAACGTCAACTTCGATAGCTTCAGATAAATAGCTATCAAATAGCAAGGGGTTTTTTAATAATAATTCATCGATTTGTAATTTTACATTATTAGGATATTTTATTTTTATATGCCCCGGAATTAATTCGGGTAATGTATTCTGAATATATTCATGATAATCATTTTTGTTTCTTAAAATAGCCATTGCACGGCCGCCTAATACATAAGAAGGGCGGACTATAATCGGGAAACCTAGTTCTATAATAATATTTTCTGAGTCTGCGATTGCATTCGCTATATTATTCTCTGGTTGTTTTAATTTAAGATCATGTATTAATTTTTGAAAACGTTCTCTGTCCTCAGCAAGATCAATTGCATCCGGGGAAGTACCTAAAATTGTAATTCCTAAATTAGACAATGAATTAGATAACCCAAGAGGCGTTTGTCCTCCAAATTGAACAATAACACCAAGAAGATTTCCTTTATCTTTTTCGATACGAATGACTTCATAAACGTCTTCAGTAGTTAGGGGCTCGAAGTATAATCTATCTGAAGTATCATAATCAGTAGATACTGTTTCTGGATTACAATTTATCATGATTGTTTCGATATTGATTTCTCGTAAGGCGAATGACGCGTGGCAACAGCAGTAATCAAATTCAATACCTTGGCCAATTCTATTTGGACCACCTCCTAAGATAATAACCTTATTTTTATTAGTTGGCTTCGATTCGCAATCCACTTCATTCAGGAGACTGGCACCGTATGTAGAATACATGTAAGGAGTTGGTGATATAAATTCTGCGGCACAAGTATCAACCCTTTTATAAACAGGAAAAACTGAAAGAGTGTGCCTGTGATTTCGTACGTAGTCCTCAGTTTTGCCAATTATTGAGGCAAGCCTAGAGTCAGAAAATCCCATAGCTTTTATTGACTGCATATTATACTTATCGTCAGGTAATCCAAATTTTTTAATTCTATCTTCAGCGTCAATAATTTCCTGTAACCTATCAATAAACCACGGGTCCATTTTACAAGATTCATATATTTGTTGATGAGTAACACCTAGTCTTAGAGCTTGCGCTACCTTTAATATTCTATCAGGCGTCGGTTCGCCAAGAGCTGCTCTGACGATATTTTTATCCTGATCGTTACCCATATCATCAAATTCTATTGGATCCAGACCGCTTAGTCCTGTTTCAAGTGACCTTAAGGCTTTTTGAAAACTTTCATTGAAGGTTCTTCCAATTGCCATTGTTTCGCCAACAGATTTCATTGAGGTTGTAAGTATTGGTTCGGCACCCGGAAACTTTTCAAATGCAAATCTAGGTATTTTTGTTACTACGTAATCTATTGTTGGCTCAAAAGACGCCGGTGTTTGGCCGCCTGTAATGTCATTGGCAAGTTCATCCAGAGTATAGCCAATTGCTAGTTTGGTGGCTATTTTAGCAATTGGGAATCCGGTTGCTTTTGATGCCAAAGCAGAAGATCTTGATACTCTAGGATTCATTTCAATTACAACCAATTCACCATTTTCTGGATTTACTGCGAATTGCACATTTGATCCACCTGTTTCGACTCCAATTTTTCTTAATACCGCTATGGATGCATTTCTCATAATTTGATATTCTTTGTCTGTTAGAGTTAATGCAGGGGCTACAGTCATTGAATCACCTGTATGAATTCCCATGGCATCTATATTCTCTATCGAACAAATAATAATACAATTGTCATTTTTATCTCTAACAACCTCCATTTCATATTCTTTCCACCCGAGTACAGATTCTTCAATAAGAACTTGGCTTGTTGGAGATGCGTCTAGGCCTCTTACTATTATTTTTATAAACTCTTCTCTGTTATAAGCTATTCCTCCACCTGTACCACCTAGTGTAAAAGAAGGTCTAATGATGACAGGCAGACCAAGCTCTTTTTGGGCATCTAATGCTTCGGATAAGTTATGAGCTAGAATAGATTTTGGAGTTTTAAGACCTATTTCCGTCATAGCTTCTCTAAATAATTCTCTATCTTCAGCCATATTAATTGCTTCTGCAGACGCGCCGATCATTTCAACGTCATATTTATCTAACACACCGCTTTCTTTTAAGGATAGTGTTGTATTTAGAGCAGTTTGCCCCCCCATAGTTGGCAGAATAGCATTTGGTTTCTCTTTTTTAATAATTTCTGTAACCATTTCTGGTGTAATTGGCTCTATATAAGTTGCATCAGCTAAGTCAGGATCAGTCATAATAGTGGCTGGATTAGAATTTATCAAAATTACTCTGTAACCCTCTTCTTTCAGAGCTTTTATTGACTGGGTTCCTGAATAGTCAAATTCACAAGCTTGACCTATTACGATTGGCCCAGCACCAATAATTAATATAGATTTTATATCAGTTCTTTTTGGCATTTTTTACTGTCCGGCAAAAAAAATAGTATTTATCTTTTTATAATATAAGTTAAGTTTATTTTTTTTGTTTCTTTTTTATGATATTGTTAATAAATTTCTCAAATAAATAATGGCTATCTTGGGGTCCAGGTGATGCTTCAGGATGAAATTGGACAGAAAAAATAGGTTTATTTTTAATAGCAATTCCACAATTAGTATCATCAAATAATGATTTATGTGTTTCTATAACATTATTAGGTAACGAATTATTATCTACAGTAAACCCATGATTCATTGATGTAATTTCTACTTTTCCAGTTGTGCAATCTATTACAGGATGATTTGCTCCATGGTGCCCGTAGGCCATTTTTTTTGTTCTAGCGCCCAGTGCTAATGCTAATAATTGATGCCCTAGGCAGATTCCTAATAAAGGTATATCTTTTTCAATAATATTTTTTATTAGATTTATGCTATATTTGCTTGTTTCAGATGGATCTCCAGGACCGTTAGATAAAATTATTCCATCTGGATTGTAATTAACAATATTGTCAATATTCGAGTTTGCGGGGAAGGTAACTACTTCACAGTTAAGGTTAGATAATTCTCTTAAAATATTTGATTTTACACCGTAATCAATTACAGCAATCTTATGGACTATTTGTTTATTAGAATTATATCCAGTCCTCCATTTCCACAATTTTTCATTCCAAGTGTAGGAAACATTACTAGTGGCGTCGATTGCCAAATCCTTCCCTTCTATACCACCCCAATCTTTTGCTATTTTCTTTAATTTTTCAAAATCAAATAAACAGTCCTGATTATGTGAAATTACACCATTAAGCATACCTTCTTCTCTTATTTTTTTTGTAATAGCTCTAGTATCGATTCCGCTAATTCCTATTATTCCAGCTGATTTCAGCCACTCATCGAGATTCTTTTCAGATCTATAATTAGATGGCGTGGTGATTGCTGCATGTAATATGGCTCCAGATGCTTTGAATTTTTTATCAGGATTAGCTGTTTCTATATCTTCTATATTTATTCCAACGTTACCGATATGTGGAAATGTAAATGTTATGATTTGATTTGAGTAAGACGGATCAGTAAGGATTTCTTGATAACCAGTAATTGATGTATTGAAACAGATTTCTCCGGCACTAGTTCCGTAGGCTCCACAGCCTATACCTTTGTATATTGTTCCATCGGATAAAACTATAACAGCATTAGAATTTGGTAAAGACCAATTTTTTGCCTTATCAATTTTTTTTAAATGAATTACTCGTGTATTTTTCATATTTTAGAATTTTGTTTCATATTTAATTTATTATTGTATATATCATTTATTTGATAGAGTATTTAAATTCATCACTTGAATTATACTTTTCCAAAATAAATTTTATCAAAATGATAAAAAATTGCTATAATAGAAGAAAATATATCTATTTCAGAAAAAGTAAAGGTATCTAAATGTCGTTAAGAGAAATAATTAATAATGAATTAAAAGTTGCAATGCTTTCAAAGCAGAAAAGAGATATATCAACCTTAAGATTGGTTAACGCTGCTATTAAGGATAGAGATATTGAAGCAAGAACTAGTGGAGAAGATGGTGGTGTTGATGACGATACAATACTTAGCATTTTATCAAAAATGATTAAACAAAGAAAAGAATCGGCTGAGATTTACAAAGCAAGCGATAGATTAGATCTTTCTCAACAGGAAAACGAAGAGATAGTGATTATTTCAAAATTTCTTCCACAACAGCTGTCAAAAGAAGAAATAAGTAAAATTTGCCAAGAAATAGTTAAAAATACAAATTCATCTAGTATCAAGGATATGGGTATGTGCATGGGTAAAATTAAAGATAATTATTCATCACAGATGGACTTTTCTATAGCAGGTAAGATATTTAAAGAAATTTTAACATAGAATAATCTTTTAAATGTAAGATTTAGGGGTTGGGATTAAATGGATAATTCTAGGATAGTTGATGAAATACGCAATAAAGTTCAATTATCAGATGTAATAAGTAAATATATACAGTGGGATAGAAGAAAAACCCAATCTAGTAAAGGTATATATTGGGCATCGTGTCCTTTTCATTCGGAAAAAACAGCTTCTTTTAAGTTAGACAATGAAAAAGGAGTATATCATTGTTTTGGATGTAAGGCTTCTGGCGATGTATATAATTTTATAATGAATATGGATAGTTTAAGTTTTCCTGAGGCTTTGGAAAAACTTTCGATTGTTGCGGGTATAGAGTTGCCGAAGCAGAAGTCTTTTGACCCGATAAGAGATAAAAAAAGACAAATTTTATATGATATAATGGAAAAAACATGCCTTTTTTATCAAAAAGAATTAACTTATAATCAGAATAGCACAGCATATAAATATGTCGTTAAAAGAGGAATATCTGTAAACGAAATTAGTAAATTTAGAATTGGTTATGCTTCTGGAAAAAATGACTTGATGAAGCATTTGTTAGGTATTGGTTATAATTACCAACAACTTATTGCTGCTGGACTGGTCGCAAAGTCAGAAGTTAAAAATGAATATTACGAAAGATTTCGTGATAGAGTAATTTTTCCAATTTGTGATCAATCGAATAAGGTTGTTGCGTTTGGTGGAAGAGCTCTCTCGAATAAGGCTCAAGCTAAATATTTAAATTCACCTGAAACAGAATTATTTATAAAGAAGAATATTATATATAATTTCTATAATGCCAGAAAAGCAATTCAGCATAATTTAAACCTATTGGTAGTTGAGGGGTATATGGATGTTGTCGCACTAGACAAGGCTGGCTTCAATGCTACCGTATCAACAATGGGAACTTCTTTTTCAGAGGATCAATTGGATAATTTATGGAAAATATCAAAAAATCCAATATTATGTTTTGATGGGGATGAAGCTGGATATAAGGCGGCCTTAAGATCTATTTCTATTGCTTTTATAAAATTGAAACCAGGTTTTACGTTGAGTTATATATTCTTACCTCCTGGAAAGGATCCTGATGATATTGTTCGTGATTCGGGACCTGAGGTTATGCAAGAATATATCGCTAATACAGAGCCTTTAATAGATGTTTTTTGGAATTCTAAAATTGCTGATTTAACCACAGACAGCCCTGAGCTAAGGGCAAAAGTAGATAATGACTTTGATCAATTAATCACAACTATCGCTGATAAAGGTATTCAAAAGCATTATAAATTACTAATACAAAAAAGGCTTTATAGTTTTTGGAGTTCAAAGAATTACAACAATTCACGCAAGTTATTTGGTTGGGGCAATAAAAAGAAAGAAAAAGTTAGCAGAGAATTGCAACAAAATTCTCTTGCAAGAGGGGATAAAAGTGTAATTCAAAAAAGAGAGAATTTAATTTTATTGGTTGCTATTAATCATCCATTAATTGTTAAAAGAAATACTGATAAATTCCTATCTTTTAATTTTACAAGACCTTCATTTGAAAAATTAAGAGAAAAAATTATTGATATTGTTTGTTTAGATAACGATATAGATGCAGATATATTAAGAAATAAATTATTAAAACATGGTTTTGAAGAAGAACTAGTAAAATTAGATGAATCAAAGATTATAGTTTTAGACTCATTCGCATCAATAGAATCTAATCAGGATGAGACTGAATTAGCTTGGAAGCACGTGATTGATTTGCAAAAAAGAATACAGATAATAGAAAAAGATCTAAAAGAAGCTGAAATAGAATTTAGTAATTCTCCATCTGAAGACAACGCTATACGGTTAGAAAATATAAGATTATCGTTGGATAATACAAGTGGAAGAGAAGCATTTATTACCGGTTACTCAAAAGGCACGAATGCAAAAAGAGAAATTAGATCTCTTGATAAATGGTTAGATGCCAATAAAGATCGACTTCCGTAAAAATTTCAATTATATTCCATTCAATATAGAAATCTTATGTCATAAGTGCTATATATATTCTGAATATACTATACAAAACATGTTAATTGAGGCGAATATTTATGGCTGCTAAGCAAAAAAAATCACCAGCAAAATCCGGTAACGAAGAAAAACATGATTCGCCGGTACTAGATTTATCTGACAAAACTGTAAAAAGTTGGATTAGATTGGGCAAAAAAAGAGGATATGTTACATACGATGAATTGAATGAAATACTACCTTCCAATGAGGTCAACTCAGAGCAGATTGAGGATATAATGTCTATGTTTTCTGATATGGGTATTAATCTTATTGAAAGCGATGATGCTGAAGAGCAAACGAATGCATCAGATTCGGGGGCTACTGCTAGTGTACCAGTTGCTATAGATAAAAATGTCTCCACGTCAATAGACCGCACGGATGATCCGGTTAGAATGTATTTAAGGGAAATGGGTACAGTTGAGCTATTGTCAAGAGAAGGTGAGATTGCGATTGCTAAAAGAATTGAAGCTGGTAGAGAAGCTATGATTCAAGGCTTGTGCGAAAGCCCATTAACGTTCCAGGCTATAATTGTTTGGAGAGATGAGTTGAATGAAGGTGATATTTTGTTGCGTGATATAATTGATTTAGAGGCAACATACACTGGTCCTGGTGCAAAAGTTTCTCCGATTACTCCTTCAAAGGATAATGAAGAAAATATTGATATAAAATCTGTTGATCAATCTCCAGTCGAAGAAGAAACTGAAGAAATGTTGAATCAGAAAATATTAAGTAATAATGAAGAAGAATCAGAGGATGATGATTCTGATAATAATGTTTCTTTGGCTGCAATGGAAGCTGAGTTATTTGATGAAGTAACTACTAGATTTAATAAAATAGCCCATGAATATTCTAAATTAGAAAAATTACAGAATGAGCATAGAAACGATAAAATAAATAATAAGAAATTAGCGCCAGTAGAAGAAAGAAAATTTGTTAGAATAAAGTCTAATTTGGTCCAAGAAGTTAAGGCATTATCATTAAATAATAATAGAATAGATGCTCTTGTTTTTCAATTATACAGCATAAATAAGAGGTTAATGGTCTTTGAAGGAAAATTATTACGATTAGGTGAGAGTTATGGAATAAAGAGAGATGATTTTTTAAAACAATATCAGGGGAATGAAATCGATTCAAATTGGGTTAGGAGAGTGAGCAGATTAACTGGTAAGGGATGGAAAGAATTAGTTCACGCTGAAAGACATCAAATAAAATCACTAAGAGATGAGATTTATAATCTTGCAGATGAAGCTGGGCTAGAAATTAATGAATTTAGAAAAATAGCTCAAATGGTTCAAAAAGGTGAGAGAGAAGCTCACGCTGCAAAAAAAGAAATGGTTGAAGCTAATTTGAGATTAGTTATATCGATAGCAAAAAAATATACTAATCGTGGTTTGCAGTTTTTAGACCTTATACAAGAAGGTAATATAGGCCTGATGAAGGCTGTTGAAAAATTTGAATACAGAAGAGGTTATAAGTTTTCAACTTATGCAACTTGGTGGATTAGACAGGCAATTACTAGATCAATCGCAGATCAAGCAAGAACAATTCGTATTCCGGTTCATATGATTGAAACAATCAATAAAATAGTAAGGACTTCAAGGCAAATGTTGCATGAAATAGGAAGGGAGCCAACACCAGAAGAATTAGCAGAAAAACTTTCTATGCCATTGGATAAGGTTAGAAAAGTTATGAAAATTGCTAAGGAACCTATTTCACTTGAAACACCAGTTGGTGATGAAGATGATAGCCATCTCGGTGATTTTATTGAAGATAAGAATGTAGTTTTACCTATAGATGCTGCTATTCATGCAAATTTAAGAAATACCACAACACGCGTGCTTTCTTCTTTAACACCACGTGAGGAGAGGGTGTTAAGAATGCGTTTTGGAATAGGTATGAATACAGACCATACACTTGAAGAAGTTGGTCAGCAATTTTCTGTAACAAGAGAAAGAATAAGACAGATTGAAGCTAAAGCCCTGAGAAAACTTAAGCATCCATCAAGAAGTAGAATATTAAGAAGTTTTTTAGATAGTTAATTTCATAATTATATTTGTATTTGTATTTATTGTTATTTACATCAAAAGATTGAAGTACTATAAGTTATTTACTTTGGGCGATTAGCTCAGTTGGTTAGAGCCCTCCGCTCATAACGGAGTGGTCCCAGGTTCGAG
>Ga0055584_100003788_pt1 | contig 14855 bp, 10 predicted proteins | sample OSDHelmetaG_FD_58716 | JGI IMG/M metagenome (GOLD analysis project Ga0055584, IMG submission 58716) | Pelagic marine sediment microbial communities from the LTER site Helgoland, North Sea, for post-phytoplankton bloom and carbon turnover... | ecosystem: Environmental > Aquatic > Marine >... | reverse complement strand
AAGGAGACGCGGGGGGAAGATCGTAAAGTCGATTGGCCGCTGACTTCCTAAGAGCATATTTCTTAGGAGCTAGAATGGTGCCGGCACGAGGAGCCGAACTTCGGTTCTACTGATTGCAAATCATTCGCGCAAACGCATAGTGACGCGGCATACAGCAACATTCTCTTAGAAAATTGTTGAGATTCGGCCACCTACATATGCGGTACACAGGCGAATTCTTAGAAGAAAACCCCTTGGTTCGTAGTTAGGCAAATGTTACGTAACTTGTTGTTATAGAAGATAAGTCGTTGGGGCGCTCGTTGCACGATTTGCCCAACAATGCACAACTCAATCACGCAAAACTCCCGCAATTCTCCGCAGGTTTCACTTCAATCAATCGGCTTGACCGCATTGATAAATTCTTAGCCTCTGGATACTGCCAGCGCATTCAGAGCAATTGCAGCGCCACGTAATCAAGTAGTTGTTTGCGTTTGTCTCCGTTTTCCACTACGTCGTCCCGGTTGCAAAATGCAATGACCGAAACATCGTCATCCGGAAACCTCACGTATATGGAGCGAAACCCGACCCATGATCCAGTATGCGCGTGAGCGGTTCGGCCTTTGAATTTTCCAACTTCCACACCGAACCCGTAACCGGCACCGTCATCGAGCAGATAACTGGTCATCGTCTTCATGGTGACAGGGTGCGGTTCAAACAGCAGTTCTCGAACGCCTTCCCCACCCGGCGCTCCTCCTGACATGAATGCCTGATCCCATTTGATGAAGTCATCCAGAGTGGTGTAAACACCGCCGTCGCCGACCCAGTCGAGATTCGTCATCAGAACCTCAAATCCGCCACTATCAGCTGGCACATAGCCGTCAGCTCGATGCGGCACAATGCCATCGACATTGTCATTGAAGAAAGTCGCTGTCATTTGCAGCGGTCCGAAGATTTCCTCGTCTGCGAACTCCCGCAGCGAGTTTCCGTTCACGCGCTCAACAACCTGACTTAGCAGAAAATAGGCAATGTTCGAGTACTCGAATCGTTCGCCAGGTGCCAGCGCCAATCCTTGAGCCCTAGCCCTCTGATAGAACTCCTCAATAGTCCAATAGTCCTCATTTCCGAAGCGAAATGCTTTTCCCGGCGAAACTTCGTAAGCCGCTTCGGACTCGTACTCGCCCATTCCAGCTATGTGGTGAACCATTTGTCGAATGGTGACTTTCGAACCGTACTCCCTCAGATCCGGCAGATAGTCATGAATATCGGCATCCAGATCCAGTTGCCCTCGATCTGTCAAAATGGCGATTGCCGCCGCTGTAAATTGTTTGGAAACGGAACCGATACGAAACACCGACTTCGTGCTGATGGGGATTCCATGTTCGAGATTCGCGGATCCGTATCCCTTAGAATGGACGTACTCACCGTCGTGGATGACCCCAACCGCACAACCGGGAACGTCAGGCGAGTCGTAGTCCGCAAAAATCGCGTCAATACCTGTCGAGAGACTCTCGGATCCAGCACTCCACGCCAGACCGGTCGAACTTAGTGCAATCAGTACTGCCAATAGTCGTCCGTGCATATCCATTCCAACCCAATCATCATGATGAGGCTGAAATCGTAGACTCAGTGACGACAAATTAGAAGGGGCCGGTCGTTTCTGCACATCGATAAGCCATCTCGGCATACACGGGTCGTCGAGGCACACAGTAGTATGCTCATGATCAGGTACGAGCTGAAGGCCAGTGTCTCCCTGCAACTAACCCAGAGGATGTCTCGATGTCAGGATTGTTCAAGTTAACCGCATTATTGACGCTCGTCGCACATACAATGTTTGGTCTAGGCGTCACGTACGCCGCAGATCTAGACGACTTAGGTCAGCTCGAGTCCTATATGGACGGCGTCGTCGATTCGTTGATGAAGAATAGTAGCAGCGCGTCTGGCGTCGTCACCATTGTGCGCAATGACGAAGTGGTATTCGCCAAAGGTTATGGTCTTCAAGACATCGATAAGCAAATCCCTGTCGACCCCGACGCCACCCTGTTCCGCCCCGGATCGACATCCAAACTCTTTACATGGACCGCTGTGATGCAGTTGGTAGAACAGGGCAAACTCGACCTCAACACGGACGTCAACGAGTACCTGGGCACTTTCCAAATTGCCGATACGTTTGACGAACCCATCACTTTGCACCACATCATGACCCATACCGCGGGATTCGAGGACGGAGGGCTTGGCTACCTGATTATTGTTGACGAGGCGAAGATTCTCTCGCTCGCCGATGCCATGGAAAAGTACCAGCCGGCGCGTGTTAATCCTCCCGGTGCACAGAGCTCATACTCGAACTACGCAACCGCACTGGCCGGTCTCATCGTCGCGAACGTATCGGGGCTGAGTTTCAATGAATACATACAGAAGAATATCTTCGACGTCCTCGACATGCACAATTCAACCTTTTACGAACCTTTGCCCGCAGAATTCGAGAAGCAGATGGCGGGTGGATACCAGTTGGAGGACGGCTACTACGTCGCCAAGCCGTTCGAGCTTATCGCAAGCTTCGGCCCTGCCGGCGGAATGTCATCCACCGGCATTGATATGACCAAATTTGCCCTCGCATTCCTCAATGGTGGCGAACACGCCGGCGGGAGAATCCTTGCTGCCGAGACGGTGCACCAAATGCTGTCAACCGCCTTTTCGCACGATGATCGAATGCTGGGAATGGCGTTAGGTTTCTACGAAACTGATATCAACGGTGTCCGCATCGTAGGACATGGTGGCGACACCTTTCACTTTCATAGCGATTTAGCCGTCGACCTCGAGAACGATATTGCGATTTTCACGTCGTTCACCGGCGACGGTGGATCAAACGTACGGGCCGCAATCGTGCCTGCATTTTATGACTACTACTTTCCCCGAAATGAAGAGTCACCGACTATTCCAGCTGGTTTTAGCGACCGTGCTGAAAAGTATGGTGGGATGTACCACTTCTGGCGTCACAGTTTCTCGACCATTGAGCGAATCTTGGCACTGTCTCCGGGTCTGACGATCACTCCGACCGAAGACAACACGTTAATGCTGGCATTTGCTGGTGGCGCCAAGCACTTTGTCGAGGTGGACACGAATCTATTTCGGGAACTCAATCAGGAGGTAGCACTGTCTCCACGATTTAGTCCGCGACTCCTTGCGTTTCAAGAGGACGAAGACGGTGAAATCAAAGGAATGGTTATTGACGGAATTCCGTTCATGTCCTTGTACAAATCTCCTGCTTACGCTAACACCAATTTCAATGCCTTCCTACTCGCACTATCGACGCTGGTCTTCATAAGCGTGTTTCTTCGGCTCGCTTACAAATGGAGTACATTCAAGGCAATGAACACTGGTGATCGTTCGGCAACAATGGCGTCGGTATACGTTGCTGCAGGCAATTTACTGTTCTTTGTTATCGCGATTCTCGTAGTTTCAACCTATGGCATGGATCTCTTCAACCATCTGCCATTCGCATTCAAGGCAATGTTGATACTGCCCATCCTGGCGTTTATCGCCGGTCTCTACCACGCGTACAGACTCGTTGTTGTTTGGAGAGAAGGATTGCTCGATGGAGTCTGGGCACGACTACGCTACGGCATCGTCACTATCTGTGCGTTATTCATGTGCTGGTTCTACTATTTTTGGAACATCATTGGGTTTCAGTATCTGGCCTAGCAACCATGTATCGCCAAAGAGACGAACTATGAATGCTCAAATTGGCATCGCGCTTGCCGCAGGTCTTGTGCTGATTGGTTGCGAATCGGCTGAGCAACATGTAGCTCCGAATTCCGACGCACAAGCTCGGGCCCAGCGCATTGCACAGGAAATGCTGATAGTCGACACGCACATTGATGTGCCATATCGGCTTCAGATGGAATGGAATGACGTATCTCAAAAAACAGCGGGCGGAGACTTCGATTATCCGCGGGCCATCGCCGGAGGGCTGAACGCTGGTTTCATGTCGATCTATACAGACCCGAAACTTGAGGCGGAAGGTCGGTCCAAGGAAGTCGCTGATACTCTACTCGATATTGTCGATCGCTTGGTCTCCGAGTCCCCAGAAAAGTTTGCGATTGCTTTGTCTCCGGAAGACCTCGGAAAACACTTCGAGGCAGGCCTGATATCTCTGCCAATCGGTATGGAGAACGGCTCGCCAGTCGAGGGAGATCTCGATAACTTGCAGTACTTTTTCGATCGTGGCGTACGATATATCACGCTGGCGCATGGCCTCTCCAATCACATCGCCGACTCTTCCTACGACCAAAACCGACGTTGGCAGGGACTCAGCGCATTCGGCGAGAAAGTCGTTCAGGAGATGAACCGCTTAGGCATAATGATTGACGTTAGTCATTTGTCCGATGACGCCATTAGGGATGTGCTTGCCCTTTCCACGTCACCGGTAATTGCTTCGCACTCCTCTGCACGACACTTTACACCGGGATGGGAGCGCAACCTCAGCGATGAGCTTATCGTGAAGCTTGCCGACAACGGCGGCACTGTTATGGTGAGCTTCGGTTCGATTTTTCTTCGCCAGGAATCACTGGATTACGACAATAAGCGAACAGCCGCCTACGAAGAGTACGTCGATGACAACTCGCTCGAGGAGTCAGATGCTCTGTTCGCAACATTTGAGAGCGACTACGCTGCCAACGTGGCACCGTACCCATACGCCCGGCTTGACGATGTACTGGATCATTTCGATCACATCGTTAGTCTAGTTGGCATCGAGCATGTCGGCATTGGCTCGGACTTTGACGGCGTCGGCGATAGCCTGCCCGTCGGCCTCAAGGGCGTCGACGGCTACCCGAATCTTATCAAGGGATTTATCGATCGCGGCTATTCTGAAGCTGACATTGGTCAGATCCTCGGCAATAATCTGGTACGGGTTTGGCGCAACGTCGAACATCGTGCGACTGAGATATCGGCAGGCGAAAGCTCAGGGGCCGTGGCGGAATGACCAACACGTCATTCCAGGCTCCCTACCTAATTCTTATCGGAGACAATGACGATCCAACATACGCCAAGACGGGCTTCGGTCTGGTGCAATGGCGACGGGAACACATCGCTGGCCAACTTCGTTTCGGCAATTGTCAGACTGATCTCGGCGTGCCCGACATGTCAGTCAAAGAAGCGGTTGAGGCAAACGTACGCACGCTGATTATCGGTGTCGCACCAGTTGGCGGTGTTATTCCGGATACCTGGTGGGAAGCCGTCGCCGAAGCAGCCGCCTCGGGACTCGATATTGTCTGTGGTCTTCATATCAAGCTCAGTGAAATTCCTGTCGTAGCGGTGGCCGCTGAGCAATCTGGCGCCCGATTGATAGATATCCGTGTGCCACCAAGAGTTATGCCGGTTGGCACCGGGCTAAAACGCACTGGCAAGCGACTGCTAACGGTTGGCACGGACTGTGCCGTCGGCAAGAAGTATTCGGCTCTGGCTCTCCACAAGGCACTGCAGGAGTCGGGTCGTAAGACGACGTTCAGGGCGACCGGTCAAACCGGAATCATGTTGTCAGGTTCAGGCATTCCTATAGACGCGGTGATTAGCGACTTCCTATCCGGGGCAGCTGAAATGTTATCACCGGCAAATGAGGACGATCATTGGGACGTCATCGAAGGACAAGGCTCTTTGTACCACCCGGGCTACGCGGCGGTGAGTCTCGGGTTATTGCACGGTTCACAGCCCGATGCAGTTGTCGTTTGTCACGATTCGAACAGGAAAGACATCGAAGGGTGGCCGGGATTTCCAGTACCAAGTATTTCAGAATGCATCGAACGAAATATCATGCTTGGCCGATTAACTAACCCGGATATTCGCTGCGTCGGCATCTGCGTGAATACATCCAAGTTAGCGATTGCTGCACGTCAACCCTATTTGGACGCGTTGAGTGCCCAGACCGACTTGCCCTGCGTAGACCCTATAATCGACGGCTGCAGCGAAATCATCGAAGGCTTATTCTGAACATGGCCGGAGTACTCAACTCGAGATTAATCCGCATCTATCTGATCCCGGGCGCGGTATTCCAATCGGTCATGGTGGGCGGGGGATACGGGACTGGCCGCGAAATAGTCGAGTATTTCACCTCTTTCGGTATCACCGGCGGGCTTCTAGCGATGAGCATATCCTTCGCTATTCTTGCGGTCGTACTGGGTCTTACGTTCGAAATAGCTCGCCTGTTCAATGCATACGACTATCGAAGCTTCTTCAAGCGACTGCTCGGTCGCGGCTGGGTCGCATTCGAGGTCCTAATCATCCTTCAATTCCTGCTCGTGCTTGCCGTGCTCGCCTCCGCAGCCGGAAATATTTTGCGTGACGAATTCGGTATGCCCTATGGGGTCGGTCTCGTAGTGATGTTGGCGGTCGTCGGCCTATTGACGTTTTTTGGGCGCGAGCTCATCGCCAAAGCCCTCACTTTTTGGTCGTTATTGCTGTATGCGACGTTCATCGCGTTTTTTGTCCAGGTATTTAGCAGCGATTGGAATTCGATTGCCCATGCGCTGCGAGATGGCCAGATCATAAGCGGTTGGCAACAAAGCGGATTCCAATACGCGCTGTACAACCTCGCGGTAGCCCCGCTTTTGCTTTTTACCGCCCGAGAATTCACAAGTCGCAGGGAGACGTTTCGATCCGGTGCAATTGCAGCCGCTATCGCAATCGTACCCGCACTAATATTTCATTTGTCCTTTTTTGCAGCGTATCCAGCCGTGCTCGAACAGGCCATTCCGGTGTACTGGATGATGGGCAGTATGGGAATGACAACACTGGTTATCGTCTACAGCGTGATGTTGTTTGGCACGTTCATTGAAACGGGTGCCGGCATGCTGCAGGGTATTAACGATCGTATCGACGTCTGGCTCGTCGAAAAGAGAGGCAGTGGTGCCAGTCGTAGCGCCCACGCCACGCTCGCCGTCTGTGCGATCGCGGTGAGCGCCCTACTTTCCTTGGTGGGCATCACGGCGCTCATCGCAAAGGGCTATGGGACGATGGCATGGGGCATTCTTGTGGTCTATGTTATTCCGCTAATGACAATTGGCGTCTCGCACATAATCCGAACAAAAAGATAGAGAAACCTTCCGATGAATCGATTGCCATTGCTACTGTTTCTGCTGGTATTGAACCTCGCCGGTTCAGCCGTCGCATTGTCCGCCGACTTTGACGTTATTGTTCGTGGTGGCACCCTTTACGACGGCACCGGAACAGACTCATACGAAGCCGATATCGCGATTACAGATGATCGCATTGTCGCAATTGGGAATCTCGATAGGAACTCTGCGGAATTAGAGATCGACGCTACAGATCTAGCGGTTGCACCGGGCTTCATCAATCTGCTGAGTCATGCGCATACCGCGTTGCTCGAAGACGGCAGGGCTATGAGCGACGTCAAGCAGGGAGTGACACTAGAAGTTCTCAGCGAAATTTCCCTGAGCCCGCTAACCGACACATCAGCAGAATACTTGTCTGGAATGTTCGATTCTGAAATCGAGTTGAGCTGGCGAAGCGTCGGCGAATATCTGAAGCATGTTGAAGCAAGTGGCGTATCCTTGAATTTCGGCACTTTCGTGTCCGCCGGAACCGTACGGATGAACGTATTGGGAATGGATGATGTTGCCCCCTCAGAGGTCGAGCTCGACGAAATGAAAGCAGAGGTCGAACTCGCGATGCAGGATGGAGCGTTTGGGCTAACGACCGCACTGATTTACGCGCCTCACTCTTTTGCGGACACAACAGAGTTGGTCGAGATGGCGAAAGTCGCCAGCGAGTACGGCGGCATCTACACCGCACACATCAGAAGTGAAGCGAATCAGTTCATTGAAGCTATAGATGAAACTCTTCGCATCGGGCGCGAGGCCAACATACCAATCAAGATTCATCATCTGAAAGCAGCGGGAAAACCAAATTGGCACAAAATGGACCTTGCCATTGCGAAGATCGAAGCGCTGCGCAAGGAAGGTATTCCGGTCACAGCCGATATGTATACGTATGTGGCTGGCGCGACTGGCCTTGATGCAGCCATGCCGACCTGGGTGCAGGCGGGCGGCTATGAAAAGTGGGCGGAGCGATTACGGAATCCAGAGACGCGAGCACGCGTAAAAGCGGAAATGGCGACCAACGCCCAGGACTGGGAAAACCTCGGCTATTTCGCAGGACCCGATGGCATGCTTTTTAGTCACTTTGAGAACCCGGACCTCCAGAAATACGACGGCATGAGACTAACCGATGTCGCGGAGGACCGCGGGCAAGACCATTTGGATACGATAATCGACTTGGTCATAGAAGACGGTTCACGTGTTGGAACCGTCTATTTCCTGATGTCCGAAGAAAATGTAAAGAAACAGATTCGTCAACCGTGGGTCATGTTCGGGTCTGACGGAGCTGCAATCGCGGCCGAAGGAGAGACACTGGAGAGCGGCGCGCACCCGCGTACTTACGGCAATGTTGCGCGCCTTCTTGGCAAGTATGTTCGAGACGAAAACGTTATTTCACTGCAGGAAGCTGTTCGCCGACTTACATTGCTGCCGGCGGAAACATTGAGTATTCAGGAACGCGGCCGATTAGCACCGGGCTTCTACGCCGACATCACAATTTTTGATCCCACCACGATAGCCGACAATGCAACTTTTGCAGAGCCTCATCAGTATGCCGATGGTGTCCGCTATGTTCTGGTCAATGGCACACCTGTAATCGTAGAGGGCGAACACACTGGCGCAACACCGGGTCAAATTGTTCGAGGGCCCGGCTGGGTCGATAACGACGCGCGAGCGACCCCATGACGCCAGTAATCGAAGCAGACCAAACATTCGCGCTGGCGGCCGCGCTGACGACCGTTGTCGCATTGAGTCTGTTTTTTGAGAAAACGCGTTGGGGCCGACCCGTTGGCGCCCCGCTGCTCATCTTGTTGATGTCTATGATGATCGCGAATGCCAACGTCATCCCGCATTCGACCGCGCTATTCGATTCGCTGGCCGGTTTCCTAGTACCGCTAGCAATCCCAATGCTCTTGTTACGAGCCGATCTGCGCCGGGTGGTCAAAGAAGCCGGTCCCATGTTGCTGACATTTCTGATCGCAGCGTCGGTCACGATTGCGGGCGCGTTCGTAGGCGCATGGGTAATCGATCTTGGGCAGCATGAAGGTGCGATAGCAGGTGCCCTAACCGCCAGCTACATCGGCGGCTCGCTAAATTTCGTTGCGACAGCCGAAGCTGTTGGAATTCGAGAGTCGGCTACCTATCTTGTCGCATTGACAGCGGATGCTGTCGGAGCCGTCGTGTTCTTGACCGCCCTTATGATGCTGCCAGCGTTTGCGATTGTCAGACGAGCTATGCCGTCTAAGTTTATAGACGAAAGCATGAACGCCAGCACTAACTCTTTCGAAGTCGACAACGAAACGAAAACCGTATTCAGGCTAGGCTATGTCATCAACGGCATCGCGTTGAGTCTGATAATTTGTGCGTTAGGGCTCGTGCTCGCGACAGCTATGGATCTCCAAAGTTTTTTCATATTGATCATTACCGTTCTGGCATTGGTGGTCGCAAACCTCGCCAAACCGTTGGCCGCGCGGATATCGCATGAATTCGAGATCGGTACGCTATTTATGTACATCTTTTTCGCAATCATCGGTGCTGGCGCCGATATCACAGAGATCGTAGGGCCAGCCTTGCCAATGTTGGCGTTCATTTTAATCATGGTCGCGGTCCACATTAGCTTGATGCTTGTCGTCGGAAAATTTCTGAAGCTCGATCTTGCCGAAGTCATGATTGCATCAAACGCATGCATTCTAGGGCCCGCTCCTGCCGCTGCATTAGCAGCGAGCAAGGGTTGGCGGCCGCTGGTAATGCCTGGCATGTTAGTTGGACTGTTCGGCTATGCGATCGCAACTTTCATTGGTGTTGCCCTTGCCAAGATCCTTGGCTAGCGAAACGCATGTTTGGCACCATTCTCGCCGTATCGGCAAAGCATTGTGCCGCCACTGCCTAATGGCACAGATCAAACTCGCGCTAATCTGAACTCATTGAACGTCTCACTAAACGGTTCAGGAGCATCAGAAGTTATGCCGTCAATTGAGTTAAAAACAGAGCGCTGGCAATTTGACGCGCCGTTGGTCATCACCGGCTATTCGATGTCCGAACTACAGACATTGTATGTCGAAATCCGAGACGGTGAACATATCGGCAGGGGAGAAGCGGCCGGTGTCTACTACACAGGAGAAACCGCAGACAGCATGCTCGCACAGGCAGAGGCCGTTAGGTCTGATTTGGAAGTCGGAATAAATCGAAGCGAACTGCGGCATCTTCTGCCTTCGGGTGGGGCGAGGAACGCAATTGACGCCGCTCTCTGGGATCTGGAAGCCAAAAAGTCGGGTAAGACGATTTGGGAGCTAACTGATCTACAACTCAATAATACGATTACGGTCGCAACTGTGGGCATCGATACACCGAAACGGATGGCGGAGCGCGCGAAGCAACTACCGTCGACAAAAATCAAAATCAAAGTCAACGGTGAAGACCCTCTTAATCAGATCGCCGCCGTTCGTGAGGCTCGGCCCGACGTCGACTTAATCATTGATGCCAATCAGGGATGGACATTTCAGCAACTCGTCGATATTACTGCGCGCGTGAAGGAACTGGGGGTGCAAATGATAGAGCAACCTCTACCGCGCGGAGGTGACGAAGAGTTGCAAGGATACAAGAGTGTGCTTCCACTTTGCTCGGACGAGTCCTGTCTCGACGAAACCGAACTCGAAGAAGCGGCCGCCCGGTACGACATGATCAATATCAAGCTCGATAAGGTCGGCGGGCTAACGGCGGGTCTCGATCTCGCGCACAAAGCGCGGTCGCTCGGCTTGGGCTTGATGGTCGGCAACATGGCTGGGTCGTCTCTCGCGATGGCGCCCGGTTTGGTCATCGCTCAGCTTTGTGACCTGGTGGACCTTGACGGTCCGATCTTGTTGACCTCGGACCGCGTTAACCCGCTGCAGTACGACAATGGTCAGGTGTCCGGTCTAACACCCGCATTGTGGGGCTGATGGCTGTGCTCACCGTTTCTGCACACCAATCGGGCGGCGTTGCATACAGGGTGACCGGAGATCGGATATAGACTGAACTCGTACATTTTACGATTCCGTATTAGAAGTAGATTCGTGCATTTTGGGGGTACCATGAAAAATCAAAGTTTCAGATCGACACTGGCGTTGGCAACATTCGTCACCGTGTTCGGCCTAACAGCCACGCCGGCGTTCGCACAATCATCCGGCGAATCTTCGCGCCTTGCGCTTGAGGAAATCACCGTAACTGCCACGCGACGTGAAACCAGCCTGCAGGACACTGCCTTGACGATCCAGGCAATTACAGAGTCAGACCTGGTCGCCATCGGCGCGACCAGCCTCGATGACATCGTCGGTCTAGTTCCGGGCCTCATCATTACGGGGCCTGATTACACTATTCGCGGACTCCGAAGTAGCCTCGGTGACCGCTCTGGGACCATATCCACGACATCACGGTATCTCGACGAAACACCTATTGATCATAACTTTCGAATCTTTGACGTCGCTCGCGTTGAAGTCTTGAAAGGCCCGCAAGGGACACTCTATGGCGCAGGTGCAATGGGCGGAACCATCCGGATGGTAACCAACAAGCCGGACAGTCAAGCGTTCTACAGTCAGATCGACGTAGACTACTCGTCGACATCGGGTTCGAACGATGATAATTACGAAGCCAATGCAATTGTGAATGTACCGCTAATTGACGACAAACTTGCAGTTCGCGCTGTCGTCTACAAGCACGATTACGCCGGATTCACCGATAACATCCGACTCGGCACCAACGACTTCGACCATGAAGACATTTCAGGGGGACGGGTGGCTATCCGATTCGATGCAACCGAGAATCTAAGCATCACAGGTACTTACTTTCGAGAGGATTTGGATCGCGGTGGCGAATCATTCGACCAAACCGGGTTATCGGCGTATCAAAATGACCGATTCTTCGACGATATCCGCGACGAAACCTGGGACGTTGCGAACCTGCTATTTGATTGGAACCTTGATTGGGCCAATCTGACATTTACGTATACAAGTGCAGACAATGATGTCGACGAGATTCTCGATGCGACACGCTTCATTAACGGTGCTTTCGGGCTTCCGGATCCACCCAACGGCGGATATCTTAACGCGCGCCAAATTCAGGTCTTTGACGACGAATCAGATATAGGCGAAATTCGACTCGTATCAAATCTAGATAGCGACTGGAGTTGGGTCGTCGGCGCTTTCTATCAAAAGTTCGACAGAATCGGAGACTCGTCCCTATTCGTAACCGAGGTCGATCCAGACAACCCGTCGATCGGGGTACGCGTTGGTGACATCGATGGATTCGACGATCGAGACCAGTTGGCTGATCAACGAACTTTGGGCGAAACCGCACGTGAAGTCGCTGGATTCGGTGAGTTAACTTACGATCTAAATGAAAAATGGTCAGTGACCGGCGGCATCCGCTATCTTGACGTCGAGCAGAGCAATCAGTTTTTCCTTGTCAGCACCTTGTTTGGCTTTCCGCCTGGCCTCGGCGATCCACTCCCGCAGCTCGATGTAAGTCATTCTGATTACTACACAAAATTCCGACTCGCCTATCAACACAATGACGATATGTTGTTCTATCTAATCCGTTCTGAAGGTTTCCGAAGAGGTGGCTTTAACATCGGTGCAGCATTCGGCCAGGCACTCGGCGTTCCAAACATTCCTGATCAGTTCGACTCGGACGAGGTCACCAATCTGGAACTGGGCATGCACAGCACATGGCAGGAAGGACGCATGATCCTAAACAGTGCTGTGTACTACATCGATTGGACAGACATACGCGTCGGCGCCCTCGACCCGAGCGGTCTTAACTTTACGACGAATGGGCCCTCAGCAGATGTCTATGGCATTGAGGTTGAGTTTTCGTATCTAGTCACTGAGAATTTTGAAATCGCTGCGACTGCTGCACTGACCTCTGCTGAACTGAGTAGCGAAACCGTGGACCCAGTACTAGAAGACCTTGGCGTACCGTATCCGGAAAACCTGACGCTCGCGCCAGATGGCGAAGACCTTCCCGGTGTTCCCGACGAAACTCTGAGTCTGACTTTGAACTACCGCGCTCCGCAGATTTTTTCCGGTTTCGACGGCTACGCAAGACTCGACGGCACCTACACGTCATCGACCTACAACACCTACGAGCAGGGCCCATTCGCCTTTGGTCGCGCCGAAATGGGATCGTATACGCTTGCCAACCTGCGATTGGGTCTGTCTCGAGATGATTGGGATTTATCGCTCTACGTGAAGAATCTGACAGATGAGCGCGCCGACCTCTTTGTCGATCAAAGCGATTTTGGTCCACAGCAAATTCGCAGAAATAGACCGCGCACGGTTGGTGTCAATATTCGAAAATCATTTCAGTAGCTTGATTCAATCAATAAGCCCGGGCGTATCTCCGTCCGGGCTTTTTTTCGGGCCACTTTGGCGACACTCCTGCGGGCTTTGACCCGCTACGCGACGAAATGCACGTGAAAACGCAGATGGATCCTCGTATCCCACTGTATCTGCAATCTGCGATATTGAAAGATGCGGTTCGGCGAGCAACAACTTCGCAGCGTCAATCTTTTTGTGTAGACAGTACTGCATGACCGTTGTCCCAAAAGAACTCTTGAAACCCGATTTGAGTCTGGTTTGCGACAAACCCAGTTTGGCCGCCAGTGCTTCCAGCGATGGCGGATCGGCATACTCCCTGTCGATAATTCGACGGGCCCTTTTGATTTGGTCCGCCTCAGACGCTGGAGTGTCTACAAGTCGTCCATCGTCATAAGAGACATCCTCTTTCAGTGTCTGCAACCCGACAGTCAGCAACTCCCAGAACTTACCCGACAGCCACTTCTTGCGCAGCGATCCTCTGACAGGAGGCTGGAAACACGGCCAGACGAGACTCCGGTGACTGGCTTCCGAGAATAGAACACGTTGGACGGGTCCACTCCCCTTACCATCAATACATTCACGCAACCAAGCAGGATACTCGTTGACATCCTCGCCAAGTCGTTCGAATAACGTTGATAAAGTTGTATGAACAACGACGAACTTAAGCACCTCTCCTCGCTTGGGGATCCGGTACGTTGTGACGGAGTCGCGCACCGCCGTACAAATTATCGCTGGACCAAGACTTTGTTCCCGCGTTACGTCACCGAATGTTTCCGATCTTGAAACGCGTGATACGAACTGAAAACTAATCACGTCGCCCACGCGATTGCGAACCGCTAGTGGTTGCGAAACCCTCGCTTCGTTTACCTCGATGACATTGTCGTCGTTTATCTTAAGGACAACAAAATTGTCGCTGGCGTTCCTGAACTGGTCCAGCCCTGGTTGATAATAGAAAAATTCTTCGTCTTTGGCATCCGACCACTGCGTGATCCGAAATCCTTTATCCTCCATTGATCGCAGTACATCAGGAGATGTCAGATCAGGCGACTGCTCTGCGTCCAATCGAATTATGTATTGCTCTCCTAAATCCATGCGCAGATCATACTCAGTCTCTCACCGATGCACCAATGGACCGACGATAGAGAAGAAAGCTTAATAAAAGTAAGAAAGCGTTGCTACTAACTGGGTTTCTTTGGCATTTGAAGGATTGATTCAGATCGGCTTGGGCCGATCTTCACCCCTACGGGGCGCCTGCGGCGTCTAAAACGTTCACGCGTTTTTTCGAACAGAGGTTCTCATCTCAATCCAGACGCCCAAAATACAAAAAGGCCCCGTGAAGGGGCCTTTTGGTATTTGGCGCGCCCGGAGAGATTCGAACTCCCGACCCCCTGGTTCGTAGCCAGGTACTCTATCC
>Ga0055584_100003786_pt1 | contig 14860 bp, 9 predicted proteins | sample OSDHelmetaG_FD_58716 | JGI IMG/M metagenome (GOLD analysis project Ga0055584, IMG submission 58716) | Pelagic marine sediment microbial communities from the LTER site Helgoland, North Sea, for post-phytoplankton bloom and carbon turnover... | ecosystem: Environmental > Aquatic > Marine >... | reverse complement strand
TTACTTTGCTGAATCGAAGGAAGCCTAATTTGGCAGCGCGCAAGAAACAGGCCGGGAAGAAATCCCGCAGCGGTGCCGGTCCGGGCCTTCGGGATCGGGCGAACCGCGCCGGTGATCGCGCGTCAGAGGCGGGAGCGCGCGCCGCTGGATTTGCCCGCCGCGCTCGTGACCAATCCGTGAAGCGCGTGAAGGATCTTGGCGTTCAGGCCCGTGATTCTGTGAACTCTTCGCGGCCAGGGCCACTCGAGCCACATTTATGCTTCGTAATGAGCCCCAGACGACCGATACCCCCTGTAATTATGTCCGACTCTGTTCGCGTAGCGACTTACAACGTTCATAGATGGCAGGGCGTCAACGGTCGGGCCAAGCCCGATGTTGCCCGCGCGGGATTTGTGATTTCGGAGCTCGAAGCGGACGTGATCGCCTTGCAGGAAGTGCTTCGTCCTTTCGAGGCGGACACCGACCCGGGTGTCGATCCCCTCAGCCAGCTCTGCGAAGAGCTCGATCTTCATCTTGCCTTCGCAGCGACTCGCAGACATAGGCGCGGTCAGCTCGGCAACGCGATCCTCTCTCGCTTTCCGATCACGGCGATCTCGGTGATCGATATTTCTTATTCCCGGATCGAGAAGCGCGGCGCTCTCGCGGCACAGGTCGGACATTCTGGTGCATCCCTCGGCGTGGTCGCCACGCATCTCTCGTTAGTGGACCGAACGAGACATCGTCAGGTGCAGTCATTGATGGAGCATCCGGCGCTTAACGCAGGCCCTGCGGTTTTGATGGGGGACATGAATGCTTGGCGAAACTGCAAGGGTTCGCAGGAACTCGACGAGGCGCTCGGGCTTCATCACAACCTCAATTGGCCCGCGAGCTTTCCCTCAGGCCGGCCTTTGCTGGCGCTAGACCGGATCTACACACGAAACGCTGACGTCGTCGAGGTGTGCGAGCACGATACCCCTGCAGCCCGCAAGGCTTCGGATCACCTTCCGGTGGTTGCAGAAGTCTCGGTCAAGGAGCAAGCGGCTCCCTGAATTCTAGACGCGAAACGCGTCGGATTTTCGTTCTCTGCAATGCGGTGAACGATCTTGATAGGCGAGCTGATAGACTGAGCTGATGATTCGACCTTACGACCTCATGCCGATCTCGATCCAGAATGCCGCGTGCACGCTGGCTGGGTTTTACCGAGCGCGTACTCGGTACAGCCGCCACTTTTACGAAACGCTAGCTGGCTACGAGCGCAGCGTGAGTCTTCCGATCGAAGAGCTCTATCATATTCAAAGGCAGCAACTCGATCAGGTGATTAATCGCGCGCGTCTTGGCACGGTCGCTTATCGCGATATTGAGCCGCCTTCGGACCATGCGGATCACTACGAAGCGATGCGTCGCACTCTCGACACGATCGAACCGCTTGGTAAGGAAAGCTATCGCAATGCGGTCAGCGACTACGTATGTAAGGTCGGAGACCGTGCGCTGGTTCGAGTTTTTACGAGTGGCACGACGGGATCTGGACTTCCGGTTTTGCATACCACGAAGCGTATTGCTGAAAACTTCGCCGTCGTTTGGCGCCAGCGTCGGACGTTCGGCGTCGACGTTAGGGATTCACTGATCACAGTCGGCGGACAGTCCATCGTTCCGCTCAAGCAGACCAAGGCTCCGTACTGGAGGCAGAACTACTACAGCGGCCAAACACTCTTCTCCGTCTATCACCTTGCGAAGCAATTTCTCCCCGCGTACGTCGATGAATTGCATCGAAATCAAGCGCGTTATGTGCAGGGCTATCCCTCTGCTTTGCATGTGATTGCAGCAACTATGCTCGACATGAACCGACCGCTCCCGAAAGGGAAGATCGCGGCAGTTTTTACGTCCTCCGAGTCGCTTCTTGCGACCCAGCGGGAAGTGATCGAAAAGGCATTCAACGCGCCCGTTCGAGATCACTACGCGTGCGCCGAACTTTCGATGTCGATGACGGCCTGCGAAGAGGGCCGTCTCCACGTCGATATGGAATTCGGAATTGTCGAAGTCGAAGTTGCAGAAGAGACGGACGAGTGGGAGAAGGGTCAGCTGTTAGTCACAGCACTCGGTACTCCCGGGACGATGCTTATCCGCTACCGGATCGGGGATATTGGAACGCGGCTTAAGAAGCCGTGTGGATGCGGTCGTCCTGGTGAGGTCTTCTCCGAGGTCGATGGGCGGGTCGAAGATTATGTTGTGACCCCCGACGGAAGACTGATCGGGCGTCTCGACCATATTTTCAAAGAGCAGACGGATATTGCCGAGGCGCAGATCGTACAGGACTCGCCCGATGCCATCACAATCCTCATTGCGCCACGCTTTAGCTATCGGGAAGCAAGCCAGAAGAAATTGCTAAGCCAGATCAGGGATCGGCTCGGTGACGGTTTGCGTGTCGATATCCGTCTCACGGATTCGATTCCCCGCGAAAAGAACGGAAAGTTCCGCGCTGTGAAATCGTCTATTCGGAGTCATGCGGATGTCTGAGCCACGTGTTCGGGTCGCCCTCGCGCGAGCCGAGGACGGGTACCTCGGCATCGAAGCTCCTTTTGATCCTGATTTCGCTGTCCCGGAATTAGGTGGCCTCTATGGCGATCGGTCAGACGTGGGTTCGCCGAACCCAGTCTATCGCGCGGTCCGGTCTGCACTCGCGGCCTTGGGCCTTGACGGAGATCGGGCCGGGAAGGCGGATTGGAATCCGTTAGGCGATCTAGTTTCAGAGGGTGGTCGCGTCGTCCTGAAGCCGAATTTGATTCGCCACTTCAATCCGGGCGAGGGGTCCGTCGAGAGCGTCGTTACTCACGGAGCTTTTCTGCGTGTCGTTGCCGACTACGCCTGGCTTGCAGTAGGTAGAAATGGCTCGGTCGTTATAGCGGAAGCGCCTCAACAAGATTGTAAATGGGCGATCGTTTCCGAGTACGCGGGCATCGATCGGTTGGTCGATCATTTCGCTCGAATTGGGCTAACGCTAGAAGTCGTCGATATCCGCAGAGAGGAAGTCGATCTTGTAGACGGGATCGTCGTTGGCCGTGTGACTTTGCCGGGAGACCCGGCCGGCTACCGCGTGGTCGATCTAGGCGACCTCAGTTTCTTTTCAGAGTCCGGCCTCGATGCCAAGCGTTTTCGTGGCGCGGACTACGATCCGGGTCCGACCTCGGAACATCACTCCAATGGACGAAACGAATACCTGATTTCCGAGACCGTTCTCTCCTCAGACCTCGTGATCAATTTGCCGAAGCTCAAGACCCATAAGAAAACGGGTGTGACGCTCGCGCTAAAAAATCTCGTGGGGATCAACGGCGACAAAAACTGGCTTCCGCATCACACCCTCGGCAATCCCGAGGAAGGCGGTGACGAGTATCCCGGACAGAAGACGATCGACCGTTGGCGAAGTCGTGCCACGGAAATCGCCCGCCCCCTGCTCGGTCGTGGCCTTGGATTGTCCCTCTTTCGCTTCGTGCGGCGTTTCGAAGATAAGGTCCGTGGCGAAGACTTTATTAGAAGTGGAAATTGGTATGGCAATCGGACGACGTGGCGAATGTGTCTCGACCTAAATAGGTGCCTCTACTACAGCGACCGTGATGGATTTCATCCGGATGCGGACGGACCTGTGCGCCAAGTGTTGACGATTCTTGATGGGATCGTGGCTGGAGATTGCAGTGGGCCTTTGACCCCTCGAGACGTGCCGCTTGGGGCCGTGATTGCGTCGACGGACCCGGTCGCGGTGGACTTGGCTGCGATGCGGTTGATGCAATTTGACCCCGATCGTGTTCCGAAGGTGCGGGAAGCTATGAGAGGTGGTCAATTGTCGATCAGTTCCGTGCGCGAACCGTCCGATGTAAAGGTGATGGTGACTGATGCTTTGAATTCCGACCTTACGCAAGTAGTGCGCTCGCTGGATCAGATCCGGTCCGAGACTCCGTTTCGGCCTCACGCCGGATGGGTCGGGCACGTGGAGGCTTCGTCATGAAGCAGGTATTACAAAATTCCCGAAACGGCGATCTGAAAATCGCTGAGCTTCCCGTGCCCGCGGCAGGACCGGGGCAGGTCCTCGTGCGAAATGCGTTCTCCGTCGTTTCCCCCGGAACCGAACGCAGTTCACTTTCTTTCGCACGAAAGTCAATGCCGGAAAAGGCTGCGAGCCGTCCGGACCTTGTCGAGCAAGTGACTAAGAAGCTGCGCCAGGAAGGGCCGCTGCCCACCTATCGCGCGGTAATGAGTCGTCTTGATGCTCCTGCACCACTCGGATATTCCAGCGCCGGAACGGTCGTGGAGGTTGGAGAAGGGGTGACCGGTCTCGCACCTGGGGACCGCGTCGCCTGTGCTGGTGCTGGGTATGCGAACCATGCTGAATTTGTTTCGGTTCCGATGAACCTCGTCGCGCGAGTGCCGGATGGCGTTGGCCTCGATGAGGCTGCCTACGCAACGATCGGCGCGATCGCGCTTCAGGCAGTGCGAGTTGCTGAGCCGACTCTTGGCGAAATCGCAGCGGTAATTGGCTTGGGGCTTATCGGCCAGCTCGAGGTGCAGTTGCTCGCGGCCAATGGTTGCCGTGTGTTAGGCGCGGATATCGATCCCGCGCGTGTGAAGCAGGCTGCTGAGCAAGGAGCAGATTGGGCCTATACGAGCGACTCGATTCCGGGCGGCTGGGCCGCTGAATTTACGCATGGATTTGGAGTCGATCTCGCGATCGTGGCAGCATCCTCGAAGAGCACGGCGCCCTTGACGCTTGCGGCGAGCCTTTGCCGGATGAAGGGGCGTATCTCGATCGTCGGAGATGTACCGATCGAAATCGAACGCCGTGCAGTTTACGACAAGGAACTCGATCTGCGGATGAGCATGTCGTACGGCCCCGGTCGCTACGATCGGGACTACGAAGAGCTGGGACGCGACTTTCCGCTGCCCTACGTCCGCTGGACTGAAAATCGCAACATGCAAGCGGTTCTGGGTTTGCTGTCGACGGGTTCCATCTCGATGAAGAAGATTAGTGCCGAGCGTGTCGGTTTCGATGATGCGGTTCGTGTCTACGACGAACTCGCCAAAGGTGAGAATAAATCGATCGCGATCGTCTTCGAGTACGACGAATCTGCTTCGCAATCGACCACTTTCGCTGTGTCCGAAGCTACGCCGGGGGGCGCGTCACAAGACGGGCGCACGGGCCTCGCCGTTCTAGGTGCAGGCAACTACGCGAAGAGTGTCTTGCTTCCCGCGATTGCTGCGCGCGAAGACGTCGACAAGCAGATTGTCGTGACGGCGACCGGCGCTTCGGGTGAGCACACCGCATCACGCTTTGGTTTCCAGGCTTGTTCAACGGACGTGGATCAGGCGCTTTCGAATCCGGCGGTCTCTCTGGCGGTCGTGGCAACGCGACATGACTCCCACGCAGAGCTCGCGCACAAGGCCCTCCTCGCCGGGAAGGCTGTTTGGCTAGAGAAGCCGATCGGTATTGGATATGACGAAGTCCAGCGGGTCATCGAGACCGCGCAGGAACTCGGATCCTATCTTTTCGTTGGGTACAACCGCCGCTTCTCGTCCCACGCGCGGAAGATTCAATCGATGTTCGTAAGTCGTAGCGGAGCGCTTTCGATCGACTACCAAATTGCCGCCGGCCCGCCGCCTGAGGGGACTTGGGTTGTCGATCGGGAAGTGGGCGGCGGTCGCATCATCGGCGAAGTCTGTCACTTCGTAGACCTGTGCTCGTTCTTAGTAGGCAGTCCGCCGCGTTCGGTCTATGCACATTCGCTTGGTGGAGGGCGACCTTCCGACGATTCGACGGTGATCATGCTCGAGTATCCGGATCGCTCGGTCGCGACAATTTCCTATTTGGCGAAGAGCCATCTCGGTCTTCCGAAGGAACGCATTGAAGTTTCCGGAGATGGCAGGACTGCGATCTGCGACAATTTTCGGTCGACGCGTGTTCAGGGCGGAAAAGCTTTTCACACTTACAACCAGGACAAGGGGCAGGCGACGGCGATCGCGGAAGTTCTCGATACGCTGCAGAATGGCCAACCTCCGCCGATCACCTTTTTCGAACTCGAGATGACCTCTCGTGTGACTTTCGCGATCCTGAAGTCGATCGAAACGGGCCAGGCAATCCATCTCGATTCCTGGGAGCCGACGAGCGAGCCCGCTGACTAACATGTTAAGCAGCGCTGGCACTGTTGATTTTGGGAAGTCCTAAGTCGGCCAGGGTCGATCGAGATCGAATCGAGTGTTTCCGCGACCAGCTGGCGCGGGGTCGTGCGCGACTTGACCGAAACTTTGGACATCGTGAAAGCGGCGTTCTTCGATGTTGCGGGTATGCGAAGCCGTGTTAGCCGAGCAGAGCGATCAATGCCGTGTTATGGGTTTGCGCTCGGGGCTAGGCAAACCTCTGCGACTCGTTCGGCCCACGCGTCGACGGAATGACCGGCGATGATTTCGAGTGAGCGGGTTTCCATTCCATGTCGCTCCCGAGGGTCCAGTCGTTCGAAGCGGTGGAATGCCGTAGCGATTCCGGCGATGTCTTGGGGAGCAAACGAAAATCCGTTCTGCCCTTCATCAAGAAGCTCGGGGATACAGCCGCAAGGTTCAGAGAGCAGAACGGGCGCGCCGGTATGCATCGCCTCATTGACGACGAGCCCCCAGTTTTCAGAAATGGAGGGAAGGACGAGTGCCGCGCAGCTTCGGTAGAGGTCGATGAGCTCTCGGTAGTCCTGGTGCCCGAGGAACTGGATGCCGGGGATGTCTTTGCTGCTGCGAATGAGCTCATCTTCCTGCACTGCGTAGCCTGCGAGGTCGAGGCCGAAGTCGCCTCCCTCCTGCCTGTATTGACGATAGGCGTTAAGTAGCCGAGGCAAATTTTTGTGTGGAATGAATCGGCCTACGAAGAGGAAGCGATTGTTTCTTTCGACGCTTGGAGTTTCGGCGAGAACCTGTTCCGTCCGCCGGTGATCGGAAGGGTTTCCGCAAAGGAAGATGTCCGACTCTGGGATGCCGACGCTTTCGAGGTAGGCGGCGGCGCGCTCGCCGGCTGCGAGGTAAGCATCCCACCCGCGGTAGACGAATCCTTTGAGTCGTTCGCGAAAGGCGCTTCGTTGATAGTCGTCGAGGGTTGTGGCCCACCGAAAACAAGTCTTGATCCCAAGGCGGCGAGCGGCGATCCCAATTCCTATTTGGATGACGTCGTTGGCTTGATCGAGGATGATCGCCCTGGGAGCGAGTTCGATGAGCTGCGCCCGCGCTTGCGCGACGAGTTGAAGTCTTCCGGCCTCTTCATACGCAGCAGAATGGAGCGTGTCGAACCACTCAGCTTCTTCCGGCGTCGGCCTGAAACGACGGGTGCGTTCGGTTTCTGCCAACTGGATGCCGCGCGCACGAATCCCGGGCTGGTCATTCAGTGCACGGACGCGTGCGACATGGGCTGCGCCCATGGTGATCTGGTAGTAGAGCACGAGTGCATCTTGGCTCATTGAATCAGCGCTCGGGGTCTTTGCCCAGCAGGATCGACGTTTCGCAGGCCGGAGCGGGCGCGTAGCAACGCCATGAGGAGACTGCGGTAGCGTTCGTGGAGGCGAGCGTTGCTTCGGGTCAATTCGGGCATTGCCATGGTAGAGAGGAACCTTGTGTGGGGTTCGAGGCCAACGTGACGGAAGGGTGTCGACCAATGATCGCGTAGAATGCAGCAGGATTGGTGATCTTTCTTGCTTTTGACTCTATGCGGGCTTTTTCTGCCTCCCGCAGAAATCTGTCTTCCCACGTTAAGCCTGAACAAGGTCAAGGATTTGGGTCACTTGCCGGTTGTGGCGATGGTTTATTTAGAATCCGAAGCGATCTGACGTTCGAGATTTTAGCGTTTCGGCTGATCGCCTAACGGGCGGAGTCCTCGAGCCAGTGGCTTAGGTCTCGGCCGAGCATCCCGCCCAACCGCTCGACCTCAGGACGAAAAGCATTACGGAGCTTCGCCAGAAACGCAGGCGGAATCGGCTCGCGTTTACGCGTTTCTTTGTTGACCGATCGAATGCGTTCGAGGATGCCGAGCTGGGAAATGCCGAGGACGCGCTTCATACTATTTGCGACGCGCATGAGCGCTCCGGGGGGACGCTGGGTGAATCGCGAGAGGGTTTGAGACAGGTGGACTTTGCTCTCATTCACCGGCTCGAAATCCGATCTCCCATCGTCTTCGAGTCCGAGAAAGTCGAGGGTTAAGCGATACGTCGCCTGAGTGTCCTTCGCGAAATCGTCGAATGGAATCAAGCGAATTTGCTCCGCGGGAAATCGTGATTGAAATCTCTCGATCTGCCAACTTAGACTCGCGACTGCTTGGTATTGCAAAAAAGCTGGCTGTCGACATCTCGCCGGAATAGACCTTCCGGAGCGCCGCTCTTCTTGTAGATCCCAGGCCCGCTCGAAATCCTGGACCTCCTCGTCCAGCACGTACAGGAGCTGGCGGTGGAGCGCACTGGCCAGCTCGATCGGATTGCGCACCATCGCGATGATGCGCGCGTTCGGATCGAATTCGGCGATGCGTTCCGCGGCAACCTGAGAGTGGAGATACCAGACGGAGGCCTCGCCGATTGCGGAATGGCTCTCATTGGCATCGTCGAAGAGCGAAAGATAGCCATCGATCGAATCGGGATCGCCGGAGTGGTAGTAGTCGAAGTCCCGATTGAAGAAGTTTGGCTCCTTTGGTTCGCAGAGGAAAATTTCAGGGTGCCCACGGAGGTACTCTACGAGAGCCGTCGTGCCACATTTGGGGGCGCCTACGATAAAGAAATTCGGTCGCAGTCCGCTCACGTCTCGCGCTCCATTTCGATCGAGCCAGCGTCTTCGAGCAAGCCCGCTCGATACCGGACGCGCTGTATGAATGTGGGACGCCGAGTGCCGGTAGGGATGTGGCGATGCCACTTTACAATTTTGAACGGTGGCGTCAGGCCTGTGCGCTCGACGGTCGGTCGCTTGATGAGGTCGACGATCCGGTCGGCGTTCTGTGAAGCTTGAAAGTCGGCGAGGTAGCGTGAGCGAGCCGCTTGTTTCATCGACGTGACGATCGTCGGGCGCTGCGCAAGGAAATCGATGCATTGCGCGAGCTGGTCCCTGAAATCTTGGAGATTCACGATGAATCCTTCGTGTCCACTTTCGATCAGCCACCGCATCGCGCCTACGCCGTCGGTCGCGATAGGCAAGACACCCAGGGCCATCGCCTCGAGCATTGTCATCGGGCAACCCTCTTTGTTCGACGCAAACACCAACACGTCGGACTCGGCAAGCGTCTCGTGAAATACGACCTGGGGCACCTGACCGAGAAAACGGATCTCCGTGCGACCGGCGACCTTGCGTTGAGCGCTCTCAGGGACTGGACCAAACCAGTCGATGCGCACATTCTCAAAGAAATCCGGATGCGCGAGGATTGAATCCATCACGCGCGTGCCGCCTTTGTGACTGTTGTATCCGCCGGTCACGACGACGTGAAGCTTCGCTGGATCTTTCTGCGCAAAGTCACCCGAATGGCCGGGGTCGAAGGTGCCGTTGTGTACGAGGACGCACTTCGTGTTTGGGAAACCGTATCGCCGGATCATCGTTCGTTGCATGTCGTTAGAGATGCAAACAAGGTGGTCGATCGATTCCGAATGAAGAGAACACAAACTAGCGATGATTCGTCGGTCCATGTGACATATGACGACTAACGGAATTGGCAGGCCCGGGGCGATGCTCTGCAAGACGGGGTTGTCGTTGTTGACGCAACCTTCGATGCCTTGTTTTTCGATATAGTTGAGAAGGCCTCGTGCCCCCTCTATCGGGTCGCTTTCCGGATCAGTTTCAACGTGGGTGATGCGGTGGCGATCGACGAAGGACGAATCGCTATGGGCGGGAGAGGCATAATGAATTTCGTGACCGGCGTCGGCAAGCGCGACGGCGAGCGATCGCGCGTAGGCGCTAATTCCGGCACCGCCGTCAGTCGGCGCAGAGGACGCGATCAAAAGTTTCATGGGAGTCGTAATCTGCGTACCGGCTACAGAGTTTGGTGTCTCTGGCGGAGCGTCGAAGGGGGCAATTTATCTTACACCGAGGCTCAGTCGGTTACCATTTTCAGCGTTTCAAACGGGCTTGTTGCGAGTGAGCTAGCTCGGCCACTGCTTGGCTTAAACCCGTTCGTGATGCTTGTTCTATCGGCTGGCCGACGGCGACACTCAAGCTGAACCCAAGTTTCGGCGTGTCGGGGCTCTATCGCAGCCCGCTGAGCTTCTACGGATGGAATCGAAGTTGCCCCCCAGCAAACGACCGCATCTGAACCGGTCTGAATCGCACAGCTCTCGTTTCTCCACTCCCTACGGACACCGTGATCGCGCTCCCGAGCGTCCCGCTGACCGCGGGCGGAACCGTCGTCTGCCCGTTGAGATTGCCCCCCGAACAGATGACTGCGTCATTGACCCACACCCGCGGAAATCGCGACCGCCGTTGCACTGTCTTCATTTACGGTGTCCGGCGGGCTCGACCTGCCTGCAACCTATCGCCCCAACGGTCACCTCTATGGTGTTCTCTCCCGTTTCATCTACGGCTGAGGGAAGGCAGGGGCGCTTGAACAGCGCCTCCTACGATCGCTTCGCGGCCGACTACTGCTTCGAGTCGGCGTAGCGACCGACGAAGTTACCGGACGCGAGCATTTCATCGTGTCGACGCTCGTCCTCGGGGTTCTTGAATCGCTTGCGAAGGACGCTCGCCGGGACACCGGCAACGATGGAGTAGGGCGGGACGTCGCGAGTCACGACAGCGCCGGTCGCGATGACCGATCCTCGGCCGATGGTGAGACCGACGAGGATCGTTGAGCCTCCGCCAATCCAGACATCGTCCTCAATAATCGTGTCGAGCGGCTTCGGTCGACCACTAAAGATCATGGGCGTGCCGGGAACGTCGAAGCGGTGGTCAGCGCCCACGATCGAGACGCGGGCGCCAAACATGACATAGCGCCCGACTCGAACCCGCGGTGCGATCATACAGCCGTAGCCCATGTAGCCAGATTCCCCGGCTTCAAAATCTGACCGCAAATCGCACCGACTACTCAGGGTGAACGTCGGATGGACAAGCGGGACGCGGTACAGGAGCCGAAAGGCGGCGGTTCGCAACTGACGCAACAGAGCGGCTATGCGGTTCGATGACATAACGTCGGCCTTTCTGATAATTTGAGACTTGAATCAGATGAGCGAAATTGCGGTGGTCTAACCCTAGATACGATCAGCGGGTATTCCCCTGACCGCACCGTCGATCACGATCGATTGACTGTCGGGATTGTAGCGGTCCTCGATCATTCGGATGCAGGCGTGTGCAACGTCATCCCGATTCGGATGAGTCCGAAGCCAACTTTCGATCCGGTCTATCATGTCCTCTTCGCTGCCTCGCTCGAAGAGGTCGCCCGTTTTACCCGGGAGGATCGCTTCGACCTCTGGCGCTTGGTCATCAAGGTCTCCGTGAGAAATGACGGGGACGCCGTATGCCATAGCGTGGATGGCGGTGAGGCCAACGTGACCGGGACAAACGCACAGCGTACTGCTCATCAGCAACGGTCCGATCTCTTCCTCGTCATAGCAGGCCCCGTAGATGCATACGCGGGACTGAGTCTGCTTCGCAGCGGAAAGCGATTCGAGATGCGCTCGGTCTTCGCCGTCACCGATGATGAGCACGTTGACGGACAGGTCTCTTGATTCGAGCTTTGAAACGAGCTCGATGAGCTGGTCGAGATGTTTGCGTGGATCGAGACGCCCGATACAAACTAACGTTGGAAGGTCTGGGTTTTCGAATAGGCGAGAGCGTAGAGATGTGATCGTTGCCGAGTCGGTCGATGTTCTAACGGCACGTTGACGCGCGTAGTCGAGCGAGTTGTAAACAACGTAGACGTCGTTGGCGGAGAATCCGCGATCGACGAGAAAGGTTTTTGCGCGATCTCCATAGACGAGTGAGCTGTGCGCAAGCTGGTAGAAAAGCTTTCTGATAGCGCCCTTCAGATTGGCTTCGCGTCGCGTATAGCCGTGGCCCCAAAAGATCACCCGTTTGCCCGTGAGACGAGCTGCGATCGCTGCGATCCACGTCGACAGGTAGTACATATTTCCGAGGAAGATGATCGAATCGAAGCCCCGCTTAGACGCGGTCCGGAGCACCCCAGATTGCCATAGGAAGGGGCCGCCGAGCCGCCGGTTTCGGAGGAAAGTCCAGGGCAGCCCGCCTTCTTCGAGTGGCAGGTCGGCGCGCGATGGGTCGATGGTGCGATTGCTGTCCACATCGTTCAGGCGCGAAGCTATGAAGTGGTAGCTCGGCGTTTCAGTGCCGCGGCTGACTAATCGGCTGAAGATCGGGTCTCGGAAGTGATGAAGGATTTGATAGACGATCGCCGCACGCGCACGTGTGTTGCGTTTATCACCCGCAGGATACGAGTCGTAGTGATGCGGTTGCGGAGAGGTCATGGTGTAGGTCCCGAGGACGCGTGCGGATTAGGAAAGGACGGAGGCTTGGTGGCCGAGCGCTATTGCATTTTGTAGAAGCGTACGAAATTGTGAACCGTCAATATTTCGACTCTGGCTCAATCGGAAGTAGCCCGCCCATCTGTCTCGTTCCTATCGGGAATATTTCTTTAGGGATTGAGACCTTACGCCGAGATGTAGTGTATCGGAGCGAGCCAGTTCGCACTTATGCGAGTCGCTGGGCGCATAGGCGTACGTATCGCCGATTCGGAGACTCGACCCGCCATGCTCTTCAATATCGTTCTCGCCGCGGCCGCCGGATTCGTCGCTTTGCTGTACATGGTGATGAGTTCGATTGGTCCAGCGATGTTCTTCTCGTTGACTTCGCCCTTTGATGCTCTGTTCAACGGGCTATTCGGATTTTACGGGAACGCGGTGACGTATTTGCCCCTGCTCGCGATCCTCGTGAGTACGTCTCCCAAAGCCTGGATCGATCAGTTTTTCGGCTCGCGCATCCAACGGTTCGTTTTCCTCTTCATAATCGCACTTTCTATTTCGCACGTCGTCACGTTCTCAATTTACCCAGAGGCGGCGGTGATCGAATATCTCCGGAAACTCACGCTCTTCATGGTTGTCGGGATCTGGGCGTCGGGCATGCGGTCGGCGGATCAGCTTTCCAAGCTGAATCGCGTCTTGGTCATATCGACCGCTGCCTATACCGTGATTTCGATGACGGACTTCTACTTTGGGGTAGGCGCCTTGCCCGGTGCCGACGCGAGTGCATCAGGCGTACTTGGTGAGACACTTGCTGACACCAGCAGCGAGCATACGCTGCGTTATCGAGGAGGCGGGCTGCCCATCAATCGAACCGCGAACTGGCTGATCGTTCCCACGTTTCTAGGCTTTGGCTGGTTCATGCTGGTGGCGAAGGGCCGCTCGAAGATGCTTGGGCTCGCGTGCACCATCATCTGCATCACAGGGATATTCGCGACGGTTGGTCGGTCTGCGATCCTTGCAACACTCATTGGATTCGTCGTCATTATCTTCTCTCGTGGAGGGCTTCAGCCGAAGAAGATTGTGGGTACGACGACCGTAGTCAGTGCGCTGGGAGTGATTGGTCTCTTCTTTATTTGGCAAGTCGGGTTCCTCGACCTGTTCGAAGCGCGATTCGTGGGAGAAGGATCTGAGGGCGCGGCGGTTGGCCGACTTCAGGTGTATTCCGATACGCTTCGAATCTGGATGACATCGCCTGTGATCGGTGTGGGTGACGCGGCGATACCGGCTCATGCCCTCTACACAGGGAGTACTGCGCATAACTCGTTCCTCGGAATCCTCGCTGAGGCGGGTCTGGTCGGTTTTATTCCTTATTTTGCGCTCACGGTGATGTTCGTGTTGCGATTCGTTCGAAAGTCGACATACGTGGATCCCGTCTTTGATGCTTGGCGCCCCTATTTTTTCGCTGGCTTCGTCGCGTCTATGACGCAGAGCATGTTTAACGAATACACATGGGAGCGATTCATCTGGTACACGGTGTGTTACCTGATCGCTTACGAGCGATTGGACGCGATGGGTCGTATGGTCGCGGCTCGAGAAGCGAAGGAGAAAATGCCGGGCTTCGACTCCACATTTGGAATCCCCCCTTCTGAGGTGCAGACCTACTAACGAAAGTCCGGCCGGGAGGGTTCACGATCACCCCCGGAAAACTGAGACGCGCTGATTGCGCTTATCGTCTTGCGGGTTGTTTCGTGCCCTCTTTGTGCAGCGAGAATTTGGGTCCAGTGGTCAACGAGCCAATGCACCGATGAATGCCTTTTCTGCTTTCGGGTCGCTGCGGATGTCCCCCCGATCTAATTCGGGCGGGGAGAATGGATTGGTTTTGATCCTTACTATGTGTCGTCGATGATAGGTAGGCTACGCGAGGTGGAGTCTGTGAGCGAACGCGAGCGGATGGCATTCAGTGAGAGATCCGGGGAGTGGATCGCATCTCGTACACGCAGCAATAGGCAGACCATGTGGCCCAGATAGTAAACGAGCTTCGAACATGAGGAGTAGGCGGAACGCTCTCAAGTGGTCGATTCTTCTAGTGTTAGGCGGAGTCCTCTGTACGAGCGGGGCCTGGGCTGAAAGCGACTGCACCGTCTGGGCGTCGCCTCTGGGCAGCCCCGCTTGGAGCATGTCGCTCGATCTACACGGGTCTACGCCCAGGGGAACATCTGACCGGCCGATTCAAATCGCTGAATTTTGGTCGACCGCGAAACCCGGGGACACGCTTTGTCTAAAAGATGGAATCTACACGGGGGCACAGTCGGCGATCGCACCGCCGGAGGGATTATCCGGTCTTCCCGGAGCGCCGATTACGGTTCGCGCTGAGAATGACGGGGGGGCTTTGATCGATGGCGGGCTCCGGGGGGGCGCGAAGGCCA
>Ga0055584_100003785_pt1 | contig 14861 bp, 11 predicted proteins | sample OSDHelmetaG_FD_58716 | JGI IMG/M metagenome (GOLD analysis project Ga0055584, IMG submission 58716) | Pelagic marine sediment microbial communities from the LTER site Helgoland, North Sea, for post-phytoplankton bloom and carbon turnover... | ecosystem: Environmental > Aquatic > Marine >... | reverse complement strand
GATTATATAGACATTCCTAACGCATGGAATGGTATTGTTAAAGATTATTTTAAATCCAGTCAATTTAGCTGTGTTGCATGGACATCTGCAGTAATGGTTCCTAAAAAAATATTGGAGGCCTTTAATGGCTTTGATGAAAAAATCACACTTGGCGCTGGAGAAGATACCGATTTATGGATGAAAATAGCGATACAACATCCAATAGCTTTTAATAATAAGGTTACTGCCGTTTATAACTTACATGCAGATAACAGAATTTCTAATGCCAATACCAATTTAAGACGGTTTTTAGATTTAGATGTATATGAAGAAGCTGCTAAAAGCAATGCTTCCTTAAAAAAATACTTAGATTTCAATAGATTTTCTATTGCTTTACAATACAAACTTGTAGGTAATAAAGAGAAGATGGATTTTTATTTAAAGCATTTAAACAAGCGTAATTTAAATGCAAAACAACGTTTTATACTTAGTTGCAATAAAAGCACTTTAGTGTTTTTAATGAAAACACAAAAAGTACTACGACAGTTTCACGTTAATTTAAGTCCGTTTAAATAACTCGAAGTCTTTGTATTCTCGAATGTAATCGCTCTCTTCAAAAACATCTGAAGCTAACACCAAACAAACAGATCCGGAAGAAAAATCTTCCAGCTCACGCCAAATCCCTACAGGTATTAACAAGCCTTTATTGGGTTTATTAAGTGTAATAGACTGTTTACTTTCACCATCATCTAAAATAACAGTAAAACTACCACTTAAGGCAACCAAGAATTCTAATTGTTCTTTATGTGCATGACCACCTCGATATGCATCACTGGGTACATCATATAAATAATACACTCTTTTAATTTCAAAAGGAGTACAATCTTTCTCTATAACAGCTAGATTACCTCTACTATCGGCAATTCGAGGTATATCAATAATTTTAATATCTTTTATAATAGTATGACTCATGTACTTTCAATTATTTTTTTCCAATTCTTAGAAATCTTCTCTATAGAAAACCTAGCAACACTTTGTTTTGCATTTGCTTTACAATGTTGATACAATGTTTTGTCAAATATAAAACTATCCATAGCTTCCGCTAGTGCATTTATGTCATAATTTTCTACTAACAATCCATTTACCTTATTTTGTATTACTTCTCTTGGCCCAGAATTACAGTTCACAGAAATTACTGGAGTTGCTAATGCTAACGATTCTGGAATTACCATAGGGAAACCTTCGTGTCTACTTGTAAGCATAGTAAACAAAGCATTTTTAACATACGGATACGGATTTGCGGTAAACCCCTTAAATACCACATGTGTTTCTAATTGTATTTTTTTTGTGTATGTTATTATTTCGTTTAGATCGTCACCATTACCAAGAATCCATAATTTAATGTTTTGGGTTGGCAATTTGGATGCTTTATATCCATTTAATAAAAGTTTTAAATTCTTGTGTTCATCGTCTATCCTTCCGTAATAAATAATATACGTACTCTTTTCTGCTTCAACCACATTGAAATCTAAAGCCTTTCTTTCTATATCCTCAAAATCAAATGCATTATAAATAGTATGCATCTTTTTAATTTGAAATTCTTTTTTAAATTTCTGATTTATTTCTTCGGAAACCGCCGTAAATGTTTCGTTTTTATACAACCACGCATTCAACCATTTATAAGGAGTAAATGTTTTTTCTTGCACATAATTATGAAGTACATAAATTACAGGAATATGTCTGTATAAATATTTTGTGAATATATATTCTCTGTAGGCTAAGACACGATATCTATTATCGATAATACAATCAAAATGATGCTCTTTAAAGTATTGTTTTAACTTTCGGAATCTTTTTATTTTCCCTAAAAAAGTATCATTTTTATCTTTAAATTCCCCTAAGTTAAAAAGCGTACCAGAATACTCATATTCTACTTGTGATAACAACGTTACAACATGTACATTATACCCTAGATTATGCAAAATAGTGGTAAGTGTTGCCGAAGATTTTTCTGCTCCTCCTTTAGCTAATGAAGAAGTAACCACACAAATCTTTTTTTTATTGTTATTTTGCAAGGGTAAATTTTTAGAAACCAAAGATAGTAAATGAAAGTTTTATTAATAGGAGAATATAGTAGATTACATAATTCTTTAAAAGAAGGGTTAGAATCACTTGGAGCACAAGTTACTATTGCCGGTTTTGCTGATGACTTTAAAAATTATCCTGTCGATATTTATTTAAAAAACGCGTATAACAAAGGGATTCTACTTTTAGTAAAAAAAATCATCTATAAATTAACAGCAATAGATATTACTTCTTTAAGCACGAAAAGGCAAATTAACAAACACAAAAGCAAGCTTGTTAATTTTGATGTTGTCCAATTAATAAATGAAAACCCTTTTTGTACCATTCCGAAATTAGAGATCACATTATTACAACACCTTTTCAAACATAATAAAAAAGTATTTTTACTTTCTTGTGGTACCGATTATATCAGTGTAAATTATGCTTTTGACAAAAAGTTTAGATACTCCATTTTTACTCCGTATGAAAACAATAAAGTTTCTAAAGCTAATTACTGGAATGTATTAAAATGGCGTACAAAACCTTTTAAAAAGTTACATGATTATGTTTTTAAAAACATTCAAGGCGTAATTTCAAGCGACTTAGATTATCATTTACCAATGCGTAATCACAAAAAATATATTGGTTTAATACCTAACCCAATAAACGTAGATAAAGTAGAAGTAGCGTCCATTAACATTACAAATAAGATTGTAATTTTTCATGGCATAAATGACAAGAATTACTACAAAAAAGGAAATGATCTATTTGATGAAGCTTTACAAATAATTAAAGGTAAATATGCTTCAAAAATTGAGATTATTGAAGCTCGAAGTCTTCCTTATTCCGAATATATAAAATCGTATAATTCTGCTCATATTCTTCTAGATCAAGTATTTGCTTATGACCAAGGTTATAATGCTTTAGAAGCTATGGCAAAAGGAAAGGTAGTATTTACAGGAGCAGAACAAGAATGGTTAGATTATTATCATATTAAAGAAGATACCGTTGCAATTAATGCTTTACCCGATGCTGACAAAATTGCTAAAAAATTAGAATGGCTAATTTTACATCCGGAGAAAATTGCTGAAATTTCTAAAAACGCTAGAGCTTTTATTGAAAAAGAACATCATTACGTTTTAATAGCTAAAAAGTATTTAGAAGCTTGGTCTATAACGCGCTAAATTAATGTCCTTATCCTTTTCACTAAAGCTCCTCTTAATATAACATTTTCAGGCAAAACCTTTCCTACGAAGCGAATAAGGTATTCTCTATTTCAACTGAAGACGGATAGGCTCTAAAACGAACTTCATTCATTCTAACAACAAAAGGTACAATTCCGCTTAAAAAGAAAAACGCACTAATCATTAGCTTCATCTACATCAGGAATAACACCAAACAACGAAGAACTAAAGATTAATAAGATTACTACATAGTAAACAAGATAATTAACAAAATGTGCTATTGTTGCTCCTTTAACGCCATACAAGTCAATAAAATATATGTTCGCTAAATACATTAATAGTACAGAAAACGCTTCGGTAATTATATAGTGCCAAAACATATTTTTGGCTAAGAACTGATAGGAAATAACTACAGATAATACTTTCACAAAATCACCTAGTAGTTGCCAAAAAAACAAATCTTCTACGGGTTTAAATTCGGCAGTAAAAACAATTGCAACAATATAGGATCTAAGGAAATAAATAATAACTAAACCTACCGCAAAAATGGGGATTATCGTTTTATAAAACCCAAAAACTTCTTTTCTAAATTCTTTAACGTTATCTATTTCAGACAAACGAGGCAAGATGTATAAGGTTAACAAGGTACTTACAAACATTAAATAATATTTTGAAATCCTTGTCATCGCTTCCCAAAATCCTGCCGCTTGATGACTAACATTATCGATAATATAATTACGAACTGTGATTGCTACTAATGGCAAAACTATTGCCGAGAACAAAGCCATTACAGAATACGTACTTAGTTTTTTTATAGCGGAAATTCTAACATTTTTAACCTGAATTAAAGGCACTAAACTGCGTTGATTTAAAATACCAACTAAAGTAATTAATAAAATTAAAGACTCTGCAATTACAATGGCAATTAAGGCGCCATCTATTTTATTTAACCAAATTAAAACAATCGTTATAAGCGCTCCCAAAACTTGACCAATAATACTAATAATTAGAATTATTCTATATTTTGAAAAGCCATTTAAAATGGAGAAAGCGAACATATTCAATGTATAGAAAGGCAATGCAATTGCAAATATTTTAATTACATACGCATAATTATTATATGCCGGAAAAAGGTAGTTATTGATTAAGTCTGCGTTAAAATAACTTAAAAACGAAACCAGAAAAGTAGATATAAAACCTAAGTAAAAGACGGTCGATAAGGTTTTACTTAATTCTAAAGCATTGTCTTTAAACTCTGCAACATATTTAACCACACCGTTATAAAGCCCAAGAATAGAAATGGATTGTGCGGAATGTAAAAAATTACGCAAATTCCCAATTAAAGCCATTCCTTCTGCGCCAACAAAATACGCAATAGCTTTAGAGGTTAAAAAACCCGTAAGTATTTTAGTTAAAACTGCCGCAGAGTTTAGCGAAGCAACTTTAAATAAAACATTAGAGTTTATATAATTTAATACGCGTTTCATCTGTTTACTTGATTTGATTTTTGGGGTACAGAAGAAACATTTGCATATATTTTTTTAAGATAAAATGTAGGTCCAAATATTTTCAATTAATAGCCGTTTAAAATTTTAATGACTTGCGTTACCTCGTCAGCTGTAAGAACAGGACTCATAGGTAAACTTACAATGTTTTTATGAATTTCTTCTGTTATTGGCAATTCTAATGACTCAAATGCTTTAAATGCCTCTTGTTTATGGGGCGCAATAGGATAATGCATTAAAGTTTCTATTTGATGTTGGTTTAAATACTTTATAAAATGGTCTCTGTTTTCTACTAAAACCACAAATACATGAAACACGTGGTTGTTAGAATTGTTATAAAACGGAAGTATTACTTTTTCGTTATTAATTTCAGCAATATAACGTTTTGCTACTTGTCTTCTAATTTCATTATCTGCATCTAACGTTGTAAGTTTAATATTTAAAAAAGCAGCTTGAATTTCATCTAGCCTATTATTAAATCCGATTAGTTCATTTACATATTTTTTGGAAGCACCGTAATTTCTTATTTTTTTAATCACTTCTGCTAAAGCAGTATTATTTGTAGTAACTGCTCCTGCATCACCTAAAGCACCAAGATTTTTACTCGGATAAAAACTAAAGGCTGCAGCATCACTTAAATTTCCAGCTTTTTTGTTGTTTTCATGCACTGCACCATGTGCTTGTGCTGCATCTTCGACAACTAATATATTGTGTTCTTTCGCAAGTGCATTAATACCCTCCATATCTGCTATTTGTCCGTATAAATGTACCGCAAGAATCGCTTTTGTTTTTGGTGTTATTTGCTTTTCAATATTAGTGACAGAAATATTATAAGTGTTTAGATCTGGTTCTACAAAAATCGGTTTTAATCCAGCTTGCATTACCGATATAATACTTGCTATATACGTATTTGCAGGCACAATTACTTCATCATTATCTTGTAATAGACCAAGTTCTTTATAGGCCTTAAATATTAAAATTAATGCATCTAAGCCATTACTTGTTCCAACACAATGTTTGGTACCACAATAGTTTGCATAGTTGGTTTCAAAAGCTGTTACTTGCTTGCCTAGAATATAATAACCAGAATCTAAAAACTTTTGAAACTGTTCTTGAAACTGCACTTCAAAACGCGCATTCATTTTATGTAAGTCTAGAAACTTAATCATATAAATACCGTGTCTAAATTATTCATATTCTTCAAATCTATTTGGTAAAAATCTTGGGTAATGGTTCTTGCTCCAAAACCTTCTTTCCAATATTGCAAGCCTTTATTTATATTTTTGCTTTGGTTTTCATTCGAGATTCCGAAATCAAAATAAGCCTTATCGGCAAAGACTTCCTGCATCAAATATAGATGTAAAAAATCTAAACTTCCTATTATGTTTTTATCTGCATTACCAGAAATGTATTGGGAATGCGCAACGTATTTTGTTTCAAAAATAGTAGTTCCTGCAACAATTTCATCATTCTTATACACGTTAAATTGTCTAATTTGTTTTGGGAATTTACGCTTTAAATATTTAATTTCTGCTAAACTATGAACTGGTTGCGCTTCATGCTTCGTATTTAAATTTGGTATAAGAATGGTATTCCAAAAAGCATCGAACGTTTCTACTTCTTTCACTACCAAATTATTTTTTAAAGCTCTTTTATTTCCTGCAATTCTATCTTTAGACGGTTTTGGTTTTTGCTGCACATTTAAAACCGAAAGGGTATCTCTACGAATCACATCTGCTTTTAAAATAAAAGACAAATACTGCATTTCATCATTTGGCACCGGACTATAAAAAGAAGGAAGTTCTTTTAGCTGTATACTTTCAAACCCGTTTTCTTTATAGAAATTTAAGGCTGCTTTTAAACACTCGGTAAATTCTTTTAGTTTTATGGTTTCTAAAACTACCAATCCGCCATACGTTAAACCCTGATGCGAGTATATTTTATTCGCTACATAGTTAGCAGGTAAAACAGCAATGAGTTTTTCTTTTTTAAAAATAAGTATCGAGTAATCATTAAATCGATCTTGATGGTATTCTATAAAGTCTCTATGAAATAGAAAAGTAGCATTTTTGGCTTTCGTTATAAAACGATCCCAAAGTGCTTTATATTCCGGTTTATATTTATGTATCGTGAAAATAATTACTGCGTTTTTTTAGAAAGCTGAATTTACTAATTTAAAAGCTATTTATGTAATTTAACCGCTTTGAAGTTTAGTTTCCTTCCTTTATTAAATTATAATCGCCATTACTTTTTATTGCTTGCTGTGGCTTACGGAATATACCGTTTTTATTATCTAGGTAATAGCTTTCATCTTCTTCCAGGTTATTTAAATAAGTTTTATCCTCACTTAACACCGAAAACAAAACTCGAAACAGATTAACATTGGATTTTAATTTTGCATCTTCATCTCCGACTAAATTACCATTCCATTTTATAGCTAATAATGAAGAAAAAATAGAATTCATATTTTGAATACTATTATATTTTTCCGTAAAGTTATCTAAACCAAGCATTCCTCCATGATCTGCAATTACTATTACAATAGCATCAGGGTCTTGAATAACTATATGATTGATCGTTTTTTTTAACCATAAATTGGCCTCCTTAATTCTACTTAAATACCATTCTCTTTCGATTTCTACATCTGTAATATCATCATAAAGTATAACATGATGCGGCATTAATTTTTCTACAAAGAAGAATTTTGGATTAGAAGCATCTATTTTCATCATTTCCTTTAAATCTACTAAAACATCTTTTTCGACATTTCCTCCATGACTAAAAAGAGGTATTTCCTTTAAACTAATATTTCTATAATCATACTTTTGATTACTATTGTTGTGTTGAAAATATTCATTTTCAACAACCAAAAATGTATTGTAATTATTCTTATCCAAAATAGAAATAACAGGATTTTCACCACTAATAACATCTCGTGCATTTAGCATTTCTAGTGAAGGAAAAATATATTCACCAAAATAGTGATGTTTCATACTAAACATTGATGCATTAGAGGTCAAAGTAGCTGGGTAATTACTTCTAAAATCGGGATATACTTTAAAGCCTTCGGTTTCTAGCCAATTATATATTTCACTTTCCGAATTATATGGCGCCTGGCTTAAAATCTCTTTACTAACATAACCATCTGGCTGTATTAAGTAAATATTTGGTGTTTTTGTTAGCACCACATTTTCAATAGCATCCGGCTGTTCTTGCCAGCTTAATGGTTTAAAAGAATCATATAAAGAAATTACATTTTTACAAAAAGGAAAAATACACATTAGTACTACTAATACTAAAAGCTTCTTGTAGGATTTGTAAAACTTAAGGGATAATAAAAAGGCAAGAATATAGATAAGAACTAAAGCCTTTTTCATTAGTTTGAAATAAATAATTTGAGATAAAAATGTAGCAACAACAATAATTATAAGAACAAAAAGCAAATGTTTTTTATACTTTTTTAAAGCGGGCACTCTATTAAAGATAAAATAAGAAATGGTAAAAACAAAAACAGAAACACCCACAAATAAAAGAAAAAAGGTTGCAAATTGTTCTAGTGAGTTTTTAGAAAAAAAGTAGTTAGAATAAAAATATAATAAAGGATACAAACCACATATTAATCCTGCTAGTAGTGGCGTATCTTTATCTGAATTTATGAAGTTTAATATTTTGTTTTTAATCATAGTGCTAAATTCAACTCGCAAGTGAAACCACTTACTTATTCGTTTTTTTTATCTAGTTTTATAATAGGCAGGTAATTTAGTCATTTTCTAACTTTTATAATTCTTCTCTAAAGTAATTTTCTATAGATGGATAAAGAAAAGTTGATTTTCAATATTATTTATACGTATTACTAGAATATATTTTAAGAATAAGCTCCTGTTTTAATCCAATAACTCTATATTTAAACTCTCTAAATTAAACTTCTTTTGAAAGCTAAAAAACTATTTAATACTAACTACATTCTATTATTTGGTTATGCTTTGATTTTTTTTTACTTACTGTATAAAGGAGCTATTTACTATCCTGACTCTCCGAGTTATTTAGAAGCAAACATTTTTAGATCTCCTGGGTACCCTATTTTCACTAGGCTTATTCAAGTTTTTAGTCAAAACTATTTTGACTATGCCATTCTGACAATACAGATACTGTTTAATCTATTTGCTATACACATTTTATATAAAAAAGTATTAGACTTGCTAACTCTCAATTTAGTTTTTAAGATCCTATTATTTGCTATTTTAGTTTTCCCTTTATTTGAACCATTATTAATGGCTAATAGAATTTGTTCTGAAGCTATTAGTTATCCTTTGTATTTATTATTTATCTCCTTTACGCTACATTTTTTATTTAAAAAGAATAACAGGTCTTTAATATTCCTTTCCATTAGTTATGTATTGTTAGTGTTAACTAGAGGTCAATTTCTTTTATTGCCAATTATTATAGCATTTATATATGTATTAAAATGGAGGAAATCTATTTTTAAACAAGAGAAGTTAATTCCATTTTTTATTCTTCTTTTTATTCCTCTACTTCCTATATTACTAGATAAAAGTTATCATAAAGTAAAGGACGGTGTTTTTATTTCTACTCCTTTTAAATATGTAAACGCAATGGCTTCTGCATTATATGTTAGTGAAGCTAGTAACGTAAACTTATTTAAAGATCCCGATCTTAAACACATTTTTAAAATGAGTCATGATTTTACGGCAAAAAACAATTGGCTAATGTCTAGTAAAGAAAGAGTTTCCTATGCTGCGTACTACAACGATTTCCATGGGAAATTAGTCCATATTTGCAATACTACTTTTCATAACAAAGGGACACAATACTATCTAGACAAAAATCAATCTATTGTTAAAGCTAGAACCAACATAGAATTAGCAGGAAAAAAAATGTTCCCAATACTTATTAAAAATAACTTTAGTAAATGGTTTCCTTTATATTTAAGCAATATCATTCATGGCTTTAAATCCGTTTTTCTATTAATATTCATTGCTATTGTTTTATTTTTTAGCGGATTAAAAATATGCCGTTTTTATTCTGATAAGTTTGCCATTCTATTTCTTTTCTCTTCTTTTATTTTAATAAATGCACTTATAGTATCTTTCGTAAGCCATTCTATTATAAGATATTTATTTTATAATTACTTTTTATTTTTTTTAATCTTTGTTGAACTTTACAAACTAATTCTTACTAAGAAAAATGATTGAACTATCTGTTGTAATGCCGTGTTTAAACGAAGCAGAAACCCTAGAAACCTGTATTGTAAAAGCATTGAACTTTATGAAGTTTCATGCTGTTTCTGGAGAAGTAGTTATTGCAGACAATGGTAGTACTGATGGTTCGCAAGAAATAGCAAAAAAACTAAACGCTAGAGTTATTACTGTTAAAAACAAAGGCTATGGCTCTGCCCTTAGAGGTGGTATTGAAGCTGCGCATGGCAAGTATATAATTATGGGTGATGCTGACGATAGTTATGATTTCGAAGCACTTTTACCTTACTTAAAAGAGCTAAGAAATGGTAATGATCTTGTTATGGGAAACCGGTTTAAAGGTGGAATAAAAAAAGGCGCAATGCCTTTGCTTCATAAATATTTAGGAAACCCTGTACTATCGTTTATTGGGAGATTGTTTTTTAAAATAGATATTGGGGACTTTCACTGTGGTTTAAGAGGGTTTTCTAAAGAAGCGTATTACAAAATGAATTTACAAACTACAGGAATGGAGTTTGCATCAGAAATGATCGTAAAATCCAAACTAAACAACTTAACTATAGCAGAAGTACCAACCATTTTACATGAAGATGGAAGAACAAGACCTCCGCATTTAAACACGTGGCGAGATGGTTGGAGACATTTACGTTTTTTAATGCTATATGCTCCTAACTGGTTGTTTTTATATCCTGGTATTCTTCTATTTTTAGTTGGTTTTATTTTTTCTGCTTTATTAATTAAAAGCCCGTTAGTTTTTGAAACATTTACATTAGATGTGCACACCTTACTTTACACTTCAACCTTTTTACTTATAGGTTTTCAGTTTATAGTATTTTATGCACTAACAAAAATTTATGCTGTAGAAAATGGCTTACTCCCCAAAAGTAATAGATACAATAAGTTATTTCACTTCTTAAACTTAGAAAAAGGGCTTATTCTTGGTTTTGTTATACTTTTAATAGGATTAGGTCTAAGTTATAATGGCTTTTCGAACTGGAAGACTTTAAACTTTGGAAACCTAAATATAAAAACTACCATTCGAATTATTATACCCGCTGTTATAGCATTACAATTAGGGATTCAAATAATTATTTTCAGTTTCTTTTTTAGTATTCTAGGATTAAAGAATCAAAATTAAATTTGATTAAAAACAACTTCCCCTTTTCGTTTACAAATTCATAGCTACCAAAAGATGTACATTATTCTATATTCGTATAGCTCTTATCTTCTTGTTCATTTAATACTTATGAAAATTGAATTGTTAGATACTAAAGCACAATAAGCACTACTCTTAAATTTCATTTTTCAAATACATCCTTTATTTAAAAATCAAATAAATCCAAAAAAATAGTTGTTTTTATCATCTATAACCATAAAATTATGGTTTTTCCATAACAGAATTAATAAAAAACATGGTTTTGTTAATAACTCCCTAAATTTTATTTCTTTTTAATAATATGGATGAATAGCTTAGTGATTATTAATCTTAAATTTTATTTTTTATGAAAAAATTATTCTTATTAAGTTTCTTTGCTATTACTTTAATTGCAGAAGCACAAAACAATGTTTTCCCACTACCTAGCGGCAATGTTGGAATTGGCACCACAACCCCTTCAACAGAATTAGAAGTTATTGGTGAGGTGAGAGCAACCAAGGGTGTTTTTACCAATAGTATTGTTGGAAATTATCCATTACAATTAGGAGAAGTGGTAGATACCGGAGAAAAAAGAAACCTTCGGTTTTACGTTAACAGTAGTGCAATATCTGATCAATTAAATATTGGATCCTCTTGGTATGACAGCAATAATAAGCACAGAATGGAAAGCTTTTTCTATCCGAATAAATCTTTCACATCTTTTTATACATATACTGGCGCAGAGTACTTCAAAATTGATCATGGAAGTCTAGGTGCAAATAAAATGTATATGCACTTACCAAAACCAGATTCTAGAATTGTTATTGGCTCATGGGGATCCTACTTACCAGAACATAAGTTTGTTGTTAAAAGTGGAAGTGCCATGATTGAAGGTAATATTTTAACAAATAGTAATGTTGGTATAGGCACTAACTCTTTCACAGATGGCTCAGATACGTATCGATTATCTATTGATGGTAAAGTAAGAGCACATGCAGTAAAAGTATATACAGATTGGGCAGATTTTGTTTTTGAAGAGGATTATAAATTACCAACTTTAACAGAAGTAGAAGCACATATCAAAGAACATGGCCATCTAAAAGATATACCCAGTGCAAAAGAAGTGGAAGAAAAAGGCATTGAACTTGGAGAAATGAATAAGCTATTATTACAGAAAATAGAAGAGCTTACATTATATACCATTGAGTTAAAAAAGGAAGTTGATGGATTAAAAACTAAAATAGAAGAGTTATGAGAATTTTAAAAAAAATCATACTATCTATAACTTTATTAATGTGTTTTGGTGCAGGGGCTCAAACCAATACATACTATCTGTATTTAAGTGATGTAGGTAAGGCTCCATCATTTAGTGAAGCCAATAATGAATTAATTTATTCTGGAAAGGATAAAGACATGACAACATTCTTTAGTAAATACACTGTCACTGGTTTCTATCAGGCTTTTCCTGAAATACCTGATCAAAACATATTGAAGGTTTTTATTTTAGAAACTCCAGAGCGTGACCTAGCTAATGATTTACTTGAAAAGTATCCTGGCATATTTTTAAGTTATGATGATATAACCAATAATATCGTTGAATCTTTGGTTGATTATTATCCAAATGACTTTGGAACAACTAGTCCTGTTGCTAATACTGGAGCCGCTGTTGATAGAAAAGAGTTAGATTATTTAAATGCTCCTGAAGCTTGGGGTGAGAATACTACGGGAAATTCTAATATTCTCATAGGAATTTCAGATACAGGAATTAATAGCAGCAACACATTTTCGGATCTAAATAACAAAACATCTTACGTTACGGGCTATAATGGATCAGGAATACATGGAACAAATGTAGCATCTATTGCGGCTGCTCAAGGAGATAATGCCGAAGGAAGCGTTGGTGTTTGTTACGACTGTGATTTAATTGCAGCTAGTTCAGGTATAGGAAGTATAAGTAACTTGGCTTTTTCTAATGTTTATCAATTGGCTAAAAATGGTGCAAGGGTGATTAATATGAGTTGGTGTAGTTCGTGTTATACTAAAGATCCAAATGGAGGTAGTCAAGCTGAGCAAGATGTAATTAATTATATAAGAGACACCTTCGGTACTGTTTTTGTTGCTGCGGCTGGCAACAGATCCTCATATTCTACACCTCAATATTATCATAGTAATGACAATGGTGATCCAGTCACAGCATTTGGAACACTCTATGTATATCCGGCTGCTTATGATAATGTGATTTCTGTGAGTACTGTTTATCAACATAATCCTGAATTAGATTCTAATTCTTTTCATTCCAATATTCCTATGGGTCCTCTGTATCTAAACATTCAAGATTGCGTTTCTCAACAAGTTATCGCAAATGACATCAATAATCCTATAGGTGTTTTTTATAATGGATATGCTTTAGTGTGGCAGCACACCTTAAATGAAGATGTTGACATTTTAGCAACTGGGAAAGACATCTTTCAATACTATCAATATGAAACTTCGGGATCAGTATACGGGAGTGGAACATCATACTCAGCTCCTTTTGTTTCAGGAACTATTGGTTTAATGATTGAAAATAATGATTGTTTACATCCAGATGATGTCGAAGCGATTTTGAAGTTGACCAGTAAAGATGTTGAACATGATCTAACAGCTGATAATACACAACCTGCTTCCCTAAATCAAAACTTTTATGGGGAAATTGGAGCAGGTAAGCTTGAGATAGGTAAGTCTGTGAAATTTGTCAAAGAGATGAGTAGTACTACTGGAAATGCAGTTATTCAGAACCATATATTTCATCGATATTCATTCACATTAGATAATATTATGAACCAATTGACTATAGATAATAGCAGATTTGTTCAAGAATCATCTGCAAGTTTTACAGCTAAAAATAGTATTGAACTTTTACCAGGAACTTTGTTGGAACCAAATAGTGGCGCAATAATAGAATTAAATATTGATTCAAGTATTGCAGCTTGTGTGCCAGATGCAAACAGAAAAATTGGTGATAATAGTAAAACAAAGGAGTCTAAGGTATCTGAAAAGGATATGTTTTTAATTGTTCCAACTATAGTCGATAATGTCACCAATATTTCAAAAAAAGAGAATGCCGGTGAGATAATTCATACTCTAACCGTTTACAACTTACTAGGTATAGAAGTCAGTTCGTCTAAAAATATTAATGCTTATAAAGCAGGCATAAATTTAAGCAAATTGAATTCTGGAGTTTATGTTGTGAGAGTACTAGGGGAAAATGGCCAAGTTTTGCATACTCAAAAAATTATTAAAAAGTAAATTTTAAAACTGCCTGAAACTTCAGGCAGTTTCTTTTTTTAGAAGTATTTTAAAATAAGTAAGAAATTAAGCATCCAAAACTTCTTCAATAAGAACTGTAAGTATAGCAATCACTCTATTCCGTAAATTACTTAACATCTTTTGGCTTTAGTAAATACATGACGCGTTCACTATTTGCAATAGGCTTCTTTTCTATAACCTCAAAATATGTCGCATACGCTGCTTCAAAATTTTCTAAAGAATACCAATCAAAGTACTCTTTAAAATCTACTTTGCTGTTTAATAAACGTTGTACCCAAGAATCCTTTCTTTTAGGAAACTCGATGACCAAATGTTTAGAAAACGAAGCAAAAAACTGCGCAGACATTTCAAAAGTAACGTTACCAGATAAAGACATGTGATGAATAACTGCCAATGCTAATGTAACATCTGGAGCAAAATCTTTCATTCTATTTATAAAAGAATCGCGCTCTTTATTTTGAAAACCTAT
>Ga0055584_100003784_pt1 | contig 14862 bp, 16 predicted proteins | sample OSDHelmetaG_FD_58716 | JGI IMG/M metagenome (GOLD analysis project Ga0055584, IMG submission 58716) | Pelagic marine sediment microbial communities from the LTER site Helgoland, North Sea, for post-phytoplankton bloom and carbon turnover... | ecosystem: Environmental > Aquatic > Marine >... | reverse complement strand
GGATTCGCGCAACTGGCGTGCGTGTTCACTATCCTTAACAAGTTATGAAACCACCTCTAGGGTGCTCGCAGTTATTTATACGGCATGTGGGTATTTGCAAAGACGACAATCCTCACATGTCTCGTGCACGAGAAGAGTTGTTCATTCGAGAGCAGGGGCATCCAGCACTAACATCAACTAGTGCTGAAGTATGGTGCGGGATCTCGGCTATGGATGCATATCTACGATGCGCTGATGGCTGCAGTACAACACACAACTGATTGCTTACTTATCCCCCCAACCCCTCCTGTTAGGAATAATAAAATGAAATCTATTTTACGAGTTCTATTCATGTGTGTTGTTGTTATCGGAATGCAATCAACTGAATACCGTATTCTGCTGGCGCGGGAAGGCGGCGAGATCAGGGGACCCGAAAACGACTCCGATGATGAAACCTTTTGCGAAATTTACAAGGAGAAAACTGAACGGGCTTCCCAAAACTGCTACAGAATATGCGGTCGCGTGTACGGTCGGTGTATTGTGTCGACAAATCGTAGGCATCAGGTATGTTTGCGCAGTTGCTCAATAGTGCCGGGCATCGAAGATATTATTTGTCGACCGGCATGTGACGAGTTAGCGAAAATTCAAAAAAGACGTTGTGACAAAGGTGAATCTGATTGCTCCCAGCAGTGTGATAGAATTCGCGTCGACCCAATATTTGGTTGTTGAGCATATGACTTTCCTTGAAGGAACATATTCAACGATAGCATCTGCGTACCGGTCTATCTTTTTAAGCGTCGTCGCCCGAGACCAGACTCATCAAGTTCTCTGTGAGCAGGTCAGAGCTCGGTTTTGGCATGTGCGTTAAGCAGGTTTTGTGAAATCGTGCGCGTCATAAGATGAAAACTGACGGCACAGTGCGTGAATTCTGCGTGCATAGATAGAATGACTGTATTGCAGAACTATCTGTTCTCATTCTCGACTGATTTGCTCTCTGGATCCGGCATCTCTTGAGGCTTTGAAGAACTTGTTGATTGAATTTGGATTGCAAGGTAAGTCGTAAATCGCGAAGCGGTTGCGCCGGCAGACCATCGAGGTGTCGCAGCCGGTGGATTACTCAATTTGGAAGGGAGCGTTCATTTTACGAGGGTCGATTGCTCCGCGCATGTTTGCCGATGTGCTGAGATTCGGCGTCATCGAAGACGCGCACTCAGTAATCTCTCACACCGCGGCTTTCGAGACAATCGGGCCGCGGTTTTTGATGGCTTCATCGATGCGAGCAATCTGATCTTTCGACAGTTCCCAACTCATTGTCTCTGCGTTGTCGATGATTTGTTCTGGACGCTTGGCTCCACACAAGGCGGCCGTGATGCCTTGGCGTTGAATCGTCCAATTGATGACGACCTGAGCGACCGGGTGGCCGGTCTCGTTGGAGATGTTGCGGAGCTCATCGACGAAGTCCTGATTCTTCTCCCATTCCTCGCCGTGAAACATTGGATATTTGCGTCGGCCATCTTTGGGATCAAATTGGTGATCGCGTTTGAGTTTTCCCGCCAAGAGCCCTTTCATCAACGGCCAATAGACCATGACCGAGACATCGTTCTCAATACACCAGGGGAGGCGGTCTTCTTCGATCTCGCGCTGCAGCATGTTGTAATGTGGTTGGAAGGCGTTCGGCACGATCACTTTTGAGAACTCGCGCAATTGCTCCAATGAAAAATTGGAGACACCCACGCTGAGAATCTTTCCTTCGTCGAGAAGATCCTGGAATGCGCCTGCCGTCTCGGTCAGTGGCACTTTGGGATCGGGGGCATGCAGGTAATGCAGGTCAATACGATCCGTTCCCAGTCGTTGGAGAGATTCTTCGCACTCTCGTTTGATCGTTTCAGGGCGTCCATCTTTGATCTGTATTTTGTCTCTCCAGTGAATCCCCCCTTTGGAGGCGATGACGATCTGGTCCCGCTTTTCGGCGAAGACCTCGCCGATCATCTTTTCGCTTTCACCTTCGTACCCGTAGCAGTAGGCGGTATCGAAAAAGTTGATGCCTTTGTCAAATGCGGCGTTGAGTGTCGCCAAGCTCTGTTCCCGAGAGACATCGATACTGGTGATGCCGACAATGGGCCAGCAGCCCATAGCAACTGGTGTGATCTGTATGCTTGTGCGGGCAATTGTTCTCATTGTGTCCCTCGGTCCTGGATTGCTGTGGATGAGCAGTGTTTTCACTCTACTGGCTGCCGAATTCCGGATCATCGACTCCAATATAGCCAGTCCGGCATTTGGAGGATATTCGTCTTGTGTCGTAACGTGAATTTATAAAACAAGATGCGTCTATTTGAGTTTCTTCCATCAACTGTTAAGAAAAGTCCAAATCTTCGAATCTTAAAATTTGACCCCGCCACAGACGTGACCTAAGTTCTCCTTGTGATCTTTTCAGATCATTGCGACGTCAACAAATACGCTTTGTTCAAAGCGAACCACGATACCTCCTTCTGGAGCAGGAATCAGGCATGTTTGGAAAGAAGAAGCTTTCACCGGCGGAATTCCTGGAAGAATTGCGCGCCCGACGTGAACAAAATGAATCCAATACCGGTCAAGCCGCTGAAGAATCAGCCGCTGCCGTGACTAACGGTCACGGTGGTTTGAGAGCAAACGGTTCCTCGACGCTGACGGAAACCGCTCCGCCCGCTTCTGCAAAAAGAGCCGACCAAGACCTTGAGAGTGATATTGGTGGTGTCGGTGATGCCCAGAGTGGTGACTTGTCGGAGCTGTTTAATCGCGTCAATCGGCTTTTGGGGGATGAATTTGAAACGGACGAAAATTATCGTCCTCGCATTCCTTCAACGCTGGCCGAAACACGACTCACGTTTGAAGAAATTGAACGTCTGTTGCTGAAGTTTCTGTTGGCCAAAGGCTCGGCCACCGGTCGCGAATTGTGTCAACAAATCAAATTGCCGTTCCAGATTGTCGATCCCATTTTGAAGCAGCTTAAGCAAGACCAGTTGGTCATGTTTAAGGGGGCGGCCGCGATGGGTGATTACGACTACACCATCACCGATATGGGACGTGAGCGAGCCCGTCGCTATGCCGACGAATGCAGTTACATCGGCCCAGCACCGGTCTCCATGAAAGATTACCTGAAGGCGATGGCGATTCAGTCGATTGCCAAACAGCAAGCGACTGAAGAGGATCTTCGTAATGCGTTTGAAGATCTGGTCATCACCGATGAAATGATCAACCGCCTCGGGCCCGCGATTAACTCCGGACGTGGTATGTTTTTGTTTGGTGCCCCAGGAAACGGTAAAACCAGTATTGCCGAGCGGATCACTTCATGTTTCGGTTCGACGATCTGGATTCCCCGCGTGCTGGGAATTGACGGCGACATCATCAAACTGTTCGATCCCGGCGTGCATGAAGAGATTGAGCAACCCGATGATGGAGGATTGTTCGATCTCTCTGGTGTCGATCAGCGCTGGGTCGAGGTGTCTCGTCCAACGGTTGTTGCCGGGGGTGAATTGCGGATGGAAGAACTGGAAGTGACCCAGAACCCGATCACGCAAATTTGTGAAGCACCGCTGCAACTCAAGAGTAACTGTGGAACTTTGGTCATCGACGACTTCGGACGGCAGACGATGCCCGTTGATGTGCTCTTGAATCGTTGGATTGTGCCGTTAGAAAAACGCTACGACTTTTTGAACTTGCCAAGCGGTAAGAAAATTCAGGTGCCGTTCGACCAATTGATCATCTTCTCGACCAACCTGGAGCCGAAAGATCTGGTCGATGATGCCTTCCTTCGGCGTATTCCTTATAAAATCGAAGTGGGTAACCCGTCGGAAAAAGTGTTCCGGGACATCTTCGAGTTTATGGCTCCCAACCTGGGATTTACCTACGACCAAGACGCGGTCGATTATGTGATTCAAGAGCATTATTACAATGTCGATCGAACCTTCCGTTGTTGCCATCCTCGCGACTTAATGCTGCAAGTGAAAAACTATTGCACGTTCAAAGGAACGGAGAAAGAGTTAACGCCAGCCGCATTCGATTTTGCTGTAGAAAACTACTTCTCGGTGATGTGAATTCAAAACGAGTGAACGAATTCCTCAAGTCTCTTCGACTCGACCAATTTGTTTGAATGAGCCAGTCAGAGTCAATAACAAACCGATGAGCAACAGCGTCAGAGAAGTGATCAGTGGAAGCACTGAGGTCTGAACCATTCGATGTGTGTTATGGGTCTGGACCATCAAGGTCGAAGTGAAGTCCTTCTGAAAGACTGACGTTGATGTTGGTGGGAATGCTTCCCACTTGATAAAAGACGATGCCGTAGAAAATGAGACTGAGGAAAACTGCGGTCACAAGCAAAATGTAGCCAGTAGTTTTCATGCGAATACTCTTAAAGAAAGTTTCTTTTAGGCTCGCTCACAATTCCCGATCACCGCTTGCAGGACGCTCTTGAGGGCTTCTTCATTGTTGCCGGGAAGTTGAGAGAGATCAATTTGAGGCACGTCTTCTTTTAGCCCGTCGGACTTCTTACCGACGACAATCAAACCTTCTGAGGGGTCGGGAAGCAGGGGGCTGTCGAATGTGATTTCTGAGAATTCCTGTCCGAGATCACCAATGTTCCCGGAGAAGATGTCACAGCCAATCAGTTGGATATTTAAGGGGCGGGCATCGATGCGGGCCAAGAGCTCGGCTTGAGTTTCGTGATAGACGGGGTGAAGAAAGTCGGGAGCAATATCGCACATCGGCATCAACACAAATCGGCGGTACCAGGCACCGACATGCGGCAACGTCAGATCGTCGGTTTCGTTGACATCTTCGCCGCGATAGAGCAAATCGAGATCGAGGCCGCGTGGCCCCCAGGTTCCTTTTTCAATTCGTCCGGCTTGTTTCTCGAGGGTCTGTAGTTGAGCCAGAATCTCGTCCGCAGAAAGATCGGTTTCGCATTCAGCGACGGCGTTGAGAAAGTCGGCACCTGCACCGACACCCATGGCGGCAGATCGATAATTGGGCGAGGTATTAATAAGAGAGATATGCGGATGCGAATCGAGAGTTTTCAAAGCCATATCAAAGGCTTGACTCGAATTGCCGCGGTTAGATCCCAGTCCGATGAAGCAGCGTGTCATATGTCCAGGCGCATTCTCTCATCAGGTCGCGCCCGGATTTTCACTCCTAAGGAGTCGATTTAGCGGCCTCAATCTGGGCGTGGATCACCTGATCCCAAGTGTTGTTTAAGCTGATGCCGACTGCGCCAATACTGACAATACAGGCGACGATTATCAACGCCAGCATGACCGCATACTCGACAGCGGTCGGCCCATCTTCTTCTTTCAGAAACTGTTTGATCCAAATCATGGCCGCTTTCCCCTAGTTCTCCGCAGAGACGTCACAAAACAAAACTTAGATTGCAATATTGTTCGGGTCAATTTGAAGTTTGGGAGAAATTTCAAATGGTGAACAAAAACGACAGGAAAGTGCCAGTATTGTTGATTTCTGGCATCTTTGCGAAGGTTCCCTTAAGGGTTATTATGTGTTGTTTTGTATAGACGATGAGGTCGGAATGAGGTGGGTGGTAATTTTTCCCTTCATCTGACAGAATATCCGCTGAGTGCTAAGAAGAACTCTTCCTGGCCAGAATCAAAGATTATCCATTCAGAATGAGGACACAGTTTTATGGCCAAAGAAGAGGCCATTGAAGTCGAAGGTAATGTTGTCGAGGCTTTGGCGAACACACAATTTCGCGTCGAGCTCGATAACGGTCATCTCGTACTGGCCCACGTGGCTGGCAAAATGCGCAAACACTTCATCCGAATTGTGCCGGGTGACCGTGTTGTGGTTGAGGTCTCTCCATATGACCTGAATCGCGGACGCATTGTGTATCGTGAACGCTAGAGCAAATTGCTCTTTCCTGTGGCCGCGATATCGCGTTTTGGCACTTGTCATTCAGTCTCTTACGAGCCTGTCACGAGAATCAAATTTCGTAAAAAACTCTAATACGCGAACGCTTTATTGCTTGAATCAGGCGTCATCATGAGTGAAACGACCACTCCTTTCGTGCAAATATATACGGATGGTGCCTGCAGCGGAAACCCGGGACCAGGCGGTTGGGCTTACATTCTGCGCCATCCAGCCACCGGATCCGAAAAAGAAGCCTCGGGCGGCGCTAAGGAAACCACTAATAATCAAATGGAAATGCAGGCCGTCATTTCAGGATTATCGGCTTTGACCAAAGCGAGCCGAGTGGAAATCATCACAGACAGCACCTATGTCGCCAAGGGCGCTCAAGAGTGGATGCCCAACTGGAAGAAGAATGGCTGGCGACGGCGCGAAGGGAAAAGTTGGAAGCCTGTCAAGAATGTCGAACTCTGGAAAGAGCTCGATGAACAATTGGAACGACATGATGTCCGTTTTCAGTTGGTGAAAGGTCACAGCGGGCATCCCGAAAACGAACGATGCGACGAACTTGCGGTGGCGGCGACTGACAAGTATCGATGAGCTTTCGCCCGTTATCCGCATCTTGACATTGATGTGTTCTTCTGTATACATTTCTTGGAGGAGATATTATTCCACTCCTCGATTAAGATCATCTGATGTCCGGGAATCCGTTGGAAAAAGAAGTTCAGTTCGTCACAGGTGTCGGACCTGATCGCGCGGATTTACTTCGTAAGCTCGACATCCACACGGTTGAAGATCTTCTTTGGCACCTTCCCCGCGACTTGCTCGATCTGACCGACGTGCGACAAATTCCCGATCTTGAAGCCGATGAACTGCAATCGGTTTTTGGCGAAGTGGTTGATATTGATGGTCGATATACCTCCAAAGGAGGGACGCTCTCCGCAGTCCTGATCGAAAACAACGGAGCCTACATGCGGGGCTTGTGGTTCAATCAGCCCTGGATCAAAAAGAGATTCCAGCATGGGATGAAAGTGCTTCTGTCGGGAAAGCCGAAATTCAAATCGGGCCGTTGGGAGATGTCTCATCCTCGCCATCAGATTCTTGAAGATGATGTGGACCCGAACACACGAGCCGAAGTGTTACCCCGGTATCCATTGACCGAGGGTATCAAGATGGAGCAGATGCGACGCATGCTCCGCGAGGCGACCGAAGAATACGCACCCTTGGTTGTTGATCCGCTACCTGAATCATTTCGTCAACAGCATGAATTGCCGTCACTCCGCGACGCGTTGCGAATGATTCATATTCCCAAATCCATCGAGGAATACGAACAGGGAAAACGCCGTTTGATTTTGGATGACTTGCTGGAGTTTCAATTGGGAGTCGCGCTTCGTCGTCGAGTCTGGAAACGCAAACCGCAAGCCTCTGCGTTACCCTCTTCGGTAAAAATTGATAGTCGGATACGCAAACTCTTTTCGTTTGAATTTACGGCAGGACAGAACCGTGTTTGCAAAGAGATTGCCGACGATCTGAATTCGGAGTTTTCCATGCATCGGCTATTACAAGCCGATGTGGGAGCGGGAAAAACGGCCATCGCTTTGTATGCCATGTTGATCTGTATTGCCAATGATCGCCAAACGGTTTTGATGGCACCGACGGAAGTTCTCGCTCGACAACATTGGGAAACCGTACAGACATTGCTTGCCGAGAGTCGTGTGGAGATGCGATTGCTGACCGGATCGCTCAAGCCGGCTGACAAAGCACAGGTTCAGGAAGAAATTCGGAACGGCACGGCTCAACTGGTTGTCGGCACCCAAGCCGTCATTCAGGAGGCTGTCTCGTTCAAAAATCTGGGACTGGCTGTGATCGATGAACAACACAAGTTTGGCGTGATGCAACGGGCGCAGTTTGAAACGGGCGGCTTGTCCCCTCATGTATTGGTGATGACGGCAACGCCGATTCCCCGAAGCTTATGTCTGACTCAGTTCGGCGATCTCGATCTCTCTGTGATGAATGAATTGCCCCCTGGACGACAGAAGGTTGTGACTTCGTTGTTGACTCACAGTGTCGCTAAAAAGAAAGCGTGGACTTTTCTGCGCGAAGAAATCGGCAAAGGTCGGCAATGTTACATTGTCTGCCCGCGGATCAGTTCTGAAGATGGTGGAACCGAGGTCGCCGATGTCGAGACCGCCTATCAAAAACTGACTCGCGGTCCTCTCAACGGTCTCAAATTAGAACGTCTTCACGGTCGAATGTCGTCGGAAGAAAAAGCAGAAGTGATGGAAGCATTTGCAGACCGTGAAATCGACGTGCTGATTTCGACGACTGTGATTGAAGTCGGAATTGATATTCCCAATGCCACATTGATCGGGATTCTTGATGCCGAACGATTTGGCCTGTCGCAACTTCATCAGTTACGCGGTCGGGTGTCGCGCGGTTTGTTTCAAGGATACTGCTTTTTATTCACGCGAACCGATGCCTCGGAAGCGTTGGCCCGTTTGAACGTGATGGAAACTTCCACGGACGGCTTCAAAATTGCCGAAGCTGATTTTGAAATGCGCGGGCCTGGTGATGTCTTGGGAACTCGGCAAAGCGGTCAATTACCTTTCCGAGTGGCCGATTTGTCCCGTGATCGCGATATTCTGGAAGAAGCACGCGATCTGGCTTTTGGTCTGGTCGATTCGGGAGAATTCGACGGCCCGGAATTCACACCGCTGAAGAATCTGGTATTGGACCGCTTCGCGAAACTGATGGACTTACCGCAAAGTGGTTGATGTTGATTTGCTCCAGCACTCAATCAATCTCCCATTCGTCTTTCACGAATGCCGGGACAATCTCCCGGCTTCCTCTGCGATAAGCCCAGTCAATCGTTTCCTGCCGTTGGGCGATATCGGTTCCGAGTCGTTCGGGATCGGGGATGACACCGATCCGTCCGAGATCCAGACGGTCGGAATCCCAACAGGTCTGAATCGTGATGTCTTCGTGGAAGCGTTCGTGGGTGTGTCCCTCGCAGGCGCGAATCAGTAATCGAAGTTGTCGATCATCGAGTCCCAAGGTCTCGGCTCCCAATGTTTGTGCGAACTCGGCAGCTCGTGGCCCGTGATCGGGATCGTAGCCATCATTCTGACGACGCGAGTCATGGAGGATCGCAAACAGCGAAACCACATCAAGGTCGGCGGCAGTCTCCTCGCAAATCAAAAGTCCGTTTTGCAAAACTCGCGCCCAATGTGACACGCCATGAATGCCGTTCTGTTCGAGTGTATATTGATGGAGGATTGTTATCAGGATTGGTTTCAGATCGACCATGAGTTTTCAGGATCCAATTTATCGCGAGAGCGTCTCTTTCTGCATTGATGAAATTTGATTGACCGAAGTTCAGGCGATGTGGTAAGGTTGAGAGGCCTTCCTGACTGTCAATTTCTTCCAATTGGAGTTGTCAGTCATTCTAACATTCTGAAGCATACCATCCGACCCGGGAGATCTTCCACATGCAGTCTTTGCGCTCTGTCTCTGAACGTCCTCAATCGCCTCAACGATCGGGGTTTACCCTGATTGAACTCCTTGTGGTGATCGCGATTATCGCGGTCCTGGTTGCATTATTGCTCCCGGCAGTTCAGCAAGCGCGAGAAGCCGCACGTCGATCAACTTGTAAAAATAATTTGAAGCAGCTTGCTTTGGCGATGCACAATCACCATGACGTCTATATGAAATTTCCTCGCAATTATAAAGGCGGGACAGATCATGGCTGGAGTGCCTGGCATGCGTTGAGTGCGAACTTTGAACTGCTTCCCTATATCGAGCAGTCTACGCTCTACAATCGCGACAAAGCGGCCGCAGAAAACGAGCCGGGATCAGGGGGATGGGGATACCTTTACGGAACAACATTGCTGGAACCGATACCGACATTCCGCTGCCCTTCCGCTTTGCCGGGACCACCTCGCAGCACGGTGAGTTGGGGTGGGCCAGGTACGAATTATGCGTGGTGCTCCGGCAGTTCATTCGATACCGTCTGGGGAGGAAATAATTTCAACGGGATGATCGGTTATCAACAAGATCGTTACATGGCCGATGTCACGGATGGATTATCCAATACAATTATGGCTGCGGAAATTCTTTCAGGGACAGGAGCCACAAGCGGATCCGGGCGGTATCCGTACGATGTGTTTTATACGAGTAACGGCTTGTTTAGTTCCATTGCTGATAGAGCATTTCCAACCGCCGCAGAATTAAACGCCATTGGAACACAGGCGCAAAACAGTCCTACCGGAGTACGCGGGAACAATGGATCTTCCTGGGCCTGGTATGCTGCCGGGCAGTCAACTTTTAACACCGCGGCGACTCCGAATTGGCAATTTCCCAGTGCCGGCGGTGATTGTTGTCCGGGAGGTGCACACGACTGGGGGTTCGGGATCATTCCACCTCGAAGTTTACACACGGGTGGAGTGAATGTCGCTTTGGGAGATGGCTCGGTTCGATTTATCGGAGAGAACATCGACCTTCTCACGTTTCAACGTCTCGGAAACCGTTCTGATGGAGAACCGGTTGGGGCATTCTAGGAATGCCCGGTTTTCTCCCCAGTATTGTCATTCTGCTCAAGTGATGTTTACCCGAGGAAGGTATAATTGATGAGTTGTCTCAATGTTTCGCGATGTCTTGTTCTTGGTGGTCTCTTGTTGATTGGGGCCGGATGCAATTCCGGTTCGGGTGTCGAAGAAAAAACGATCGAGGTCAGTGCCAACAATGATCCACTCAACGAACCTCGCTCAATCTTGAAACGATATGCTGAAGGGCAAGCCATGGGGAGCGAAGTCGATGGCTTCCCTGATATTGTAAAGCGCGTGGAAGCCATTGATGCGGAGAGAGCTCAGATTTTGGAAGAGGGTTTTGCTGAACTCAAGGAAGCTTCAGCCGGTGAACGAAAAACATTGGCTGCAGAATTACTCGAGAAGCTTCAACCTTCGATCCAATGACCTGTGGAGGGTGCGCTGATCACTCTGCGGCGGTGGTGAGCAACTCATCCGAGACCGCTTCGATTTCCGCCGCCGTCAGCTTGGTGAGATTTTCTGCATAGCCGACGAGCAGGCTCAAATCGCACAAGCGATTGATGCGACGAGGAATACCGCCGGAAAGCTCGAAGATGGAAGTGTGCGCATCTTTCGTAAAGATCTCTTTCTCACGACCGGCCACCTGAAGTCGATAATCGATGTAGCCTTGGGTTTCTTCGCGCGACATCGGGTTCAAAGCACAGCGAATCGAAATCCGTTCGTCGAGTTGTGACAACCTTTGAACGGGAGCGAGTAGACTGCGTTCTCCGGCAAGGATCAACGAGAATTTCTTTTGAGGATGTTGTTGAAAGTTCATCAGCAACTGAAGAGCCTGCAAAACTTCGGCCTCGGCAATGGTGTGGGCTTCGTCCACCACAATGATCGGACGCTGTCCACCAATCACATACTGTTGCAGGTGAGTTTCCAACTCGCGCAAGATCACATCAAGTCGTCCCGAATTGCCATCAATCTTATTGGGGTTCACACCCATCTCGACAGCCAGGTATCCCAGCAGTTCTTCCGCCGACATTTGTGGGAAGACAAGATGGATGAGCGGCCCAAATCCGGGAGGCATCTCGTTGGCCAGTTGGGAGATCAAATACGACTTACCACAACCGACGCCGCCGACCAATAAGCCGGCTCCTTGGCTTTGTTCGATCACATACAACATTTTGAGTAGAGCAGATTGGTAAGTCTGGCTGGGATAGCAGAAGTCCGCGTCGAAGTCATTTTCGAACGGCTTTTGTGATAACTGCCAATAACTCTCGTACATATCCCTTAGCCCCTAATCGAGTTCTCAAGCCTACTTGGATAACACATCTTCCGTTGAACGAAACTCTTCTTCAACCGATCAGCATTCTCTGCTCACTCTCAAATTCTGATCTGTTCAGCTTAGCTTAGGGGAATTGCTCAGGCTGAAACTCTTCTCGTAAAAAAGGGGTTTTTGTTGAATTTCGTCATCATGCCGGGTGATTTGAATTCGCCATTTGCCGCAGTCTGCCAAATTTCAGCCAAAACAGTCATTTCGGTTTCCACCGGGGAACTGGCAACGGGTGTTTCATGAACGAGATTTGCCAGTATTTGTGGCTCATCCCTGTTGCTCGCCTGCACGAATTATCGACTCTTCCATATGTTCTGCTTGAAGGGGAATTGCCGACCGAGATGATGTCGCGAAAGAGAGTTTTCATTCAAGATTGATTGTCCAGCCGGTCGGACTCTTCATTCAGGTTCGGTTCGTACGTCGCTTCGGACGAATTATCGCGAGAGGGAGGGGGCCCAAAACCCGACATCGTGACATTCATTTCCCCACGGGCCATTTTCTGTTTTGCCCACTTCATGAGAAGTTTGCGATATCCGATTCTTGTAAACGGCGCGAGCAGACTGAATCCGAACAGGTCCGTCAAAAAGCCCGGCGTGAGTAGTAAGGCCGCACCAATCAAAATCAGTACGCCGTCGGCCATGGCCTCTCCCGGAAGTTCTCCTTCATTCATGCTCTTTTGCAGTTTTTGCAGGACACTCAAACCTTGTTGCCGGGCGAGTGCAGCACCAATCACGCCGGTGACAATGACTGTTCCCAATGTGGCCATCAATCCGAACCCGGATCCCCACGCCGTCGCGACCGCATGATGAACCTGCAACAGAATATACAGTTCCAAAAATGGAACCGTGGTCAGTAGCAGAAAGAGGTACAGAAACATGGTGACTCTATTGAGATCAAGTGAATGCGTGAAAAATCATCAGGTGTTGTCGTAACGCGAGGGAGTCAGTTCTGGATCTGTAAAAATGTCAGTTTCTTCTGGGCCGGTTGTGAGCTGACCAATTCCGATCATAAACCCAGAACATCGGCCATCGAATACAAGCCGGCTCCTTGCGCGATCAAATACTTTCCCGCCATCAATGCGCCATGAGCGTAGCTGTCGCGAGTCTGACTGCGGACGGTGAGATCAATGGTCTCCCCCAGCAGCCCAAACACAATGGTATGTTCCCCCGTGTTGTCGCCGGTCCGAAGTGCATGGTATCCAATTTCATTCCGTGGACGTTGACCAATTCGCCCTTCTCGTCCGTGAATGTGTTCTGTTTGCCCCATGCTCTCGGCAACGATCTGTCCGAATTTCAGTGCCGTTCCACTCGGTGCATCCTCTTTGAATCGATGATGGCGTTCGATAATTTCGACATCGACACCCGAAGGAACTTGTTTCAACACTTCGCCCGCTTGCTGGACCAGTTTCATGACCAGGTTGACGGCTAATGACATGCTCGGTGCCCACACGATGGGAGTGGTTTGAGCGGCAGATTTGACTTCGTCTTCCTGCTCGGGAGTGAGTCCGGTGGTGGCAATGACTAATGGGATTTGTCGTTCGGCACATTGCGGCAGAACCTTCATCAGTCCTTCCGGGACAGAGAAATCGATGATGACATCGGGATGCGGTTCGATTTGATCGGTCACGATGACGCCGATGGGTCCAATTCCACACACTTCGCCGATGTCTTTTCCGAGATGTGGAGACGAAGAGGCTTCCAGCGCCAGGATGATTTCGAGCTCGGGGTCTTCATGTGCCAAGGCGGCAATGCGCTGGCCCATTCGTCCGCAAGCTCCGTTGATTCCGAGTTTGATGGGATTGCTCATGAGGGTGCCTCTGTTTCAATTCATTGGAGTTCGACAACAGCCGATAGGCTCTCGTGTGTGTATAAAAAGATCCACACAGTGGACCTGACAAATTATTCGTCGCGATGAACGGTTTCCATGGCGAATGCCGGCAAACAAACCGCGATGTATTCAGCTCCCTCATCGCCGGGAGTGCTATATTTGACCCATTCTCCCGCGTGACAAATCACGGCTTGTCCTGCGTTCACATCAATCGTGCTTTCTTTGGATTCAATCCGCAACAGGCCCTTCAAAACGACCGTGTATTCCTCGAACTCAGGTGTTTGTCCCGGTTCGATCCAGCCAGACGGAGATTGCATGTGGGCAATGCTGGTCGATTCCGTTTTGCTGTTCACACGACCGATGTATTCACGAATAATTTTCGGTTTATTACCGGCCGCTTCGATTTGTGTGGGTGACTCAATCAGTGTCGGCATGGTTATTCTCTTGCAAGTGCAGCATTGCGGATTCAATTTCAACTTTGGTCTGTTCATTATCTTCGGTTTGCAGTCGAGATTGCAACACTGTCTGTTCCACGGCTCCTCCAAGCTTTCCGATGGCCCACGCCGCCGCTCCTCGGATGAGCGGTTCTTGATCTGAAAGAGAGATTCTCAATTGTGGCAGATGTTCCTCTCCACCGACATTTCCCAGCACAATGCAGGCTGTCCTCAATAGTCCCGCTCGCCCCGGTCGATCAAGGGGTGTGTTCTTAAACTCGGCACGAAACTGTTCATCGTCCAAGGTCAATAACCACGCGGCATCGGTCGGGTTGAGATGTTCGCGAGGTTGAAAGTCTGGTTCCGTTGAGGGTGTTGCTTTGGAGTTCCACGGACAAACGTCCTGACACAAGTCACAGCCGAAGAGCCAATCTTCGACGCCGGTTCTTAGTTCGGTAGGAATTGGTTGATCGCGCAACTCAATCGTCAAATAACTGATGCACTTTCTCGCATCGAGAACACCCGCTTCCGGGAACGCATTGGTCGGGCAGACATCAAGACAACGTGTGCAGGTTCCGCAATGAGCCGTTTCATGCGGACTGTCGGGCGTGAGTTCCACATTCGTCAACAACGCCCCCAGAAAGAACCAGCTCCCATGTTGTTTATTGAGGAGGAGTGTGTTCTTACCGATCCAACCGAGTCCGGCCAGTTGAGCAAAATCACGTTCGAGGAGCGGTGCCGTATCGACGACGGACCGCGTTTTGCAATCGGGGATTTCGTCATGCAGAACAGAAGCCAATTGTTTCAGTCGCTTCCGCAACACATCGTGATAGTCGGCGGTTCCCCACGCATAACGGGCAATCCGTCC
>Ga0055584_100003783_pt1 | contig 14863 bp, 14 predicted proteins | sample OSDHelmetaG_FD_58716 | JGI IMG/M metagenome (GOLD analysis project Ga0055584, IMG submission 58716) | Pelagic marine sediment microbial communities from the LTER site Helgoland, North Sea, for post-phytoplankton bloom and carbon turnover... | ecosystem: Environmental > Aquatic > Marine >... | reverse complement strand
TTTTTTTTAAATCGATACGCTTGCCGTAACGGCGCGGCGGATATATATCACAGCAAATCCGCGCGCCAACGGCGAACTTACGTACTTGAAAGGCAGGCTCATGCCAAGCGACACAGCAAACAAACATTTCGCATCCCGCCAATCCATCGAGCAGGTGGAAGAAGGGAACGAACTCGCTCCCAAATTCGATGACAACGGAATTATTCCGGTCGTCACCACTGATGCCAGCTCTGGTGAATTGCTGATGCACGGTTATATGAACCAAGAAGCATTGACCAAGACGATTGAGACCGGTGAGGCTTTTTATTGGAGCCGCAGCCGCAAAGTGCTTTGGCATAAAGGCGCAACAAGCGGATTGGTTCAGAAAATCGTCGAAATGCGTATCGATGACGATCAAGACGCCGTGTGGCTGCGCGTCGACGTCGGCGGCAACGGCGCTTCTTGCCACGTGGGCTATCGGTCGTGCTTTTATCGGTCCATCCCGACTGGGGCTGTACCGGAGACCCCAATCGAACTCATTTATGAAGAAACCGAAAAGACCTTCGACCCCGAAGAGGTTTACGGCAACGCTCCGAACCCGACAAAACTCTAACACCAATGGCGCGCGCCGCCCTTACCCGGTCACAAGCCATTGCCGCTTACAAGGCGGCAATGGCGCACTTCAGCAACAACGACCTGGATGCGTCGGCAAAAGCTTTGGACGCTCTGGTAAAGAACGCCCCCTCCTACGGAGAAGCCTGGCATTTACGCGGCGTTATCGATCTCAAACGCGGGGCGTTTCCGGTGGCGCAAAAACATCTCACCCGCGCCGTCGCACTCGCGCCCAAGTCCGAAATCGCCATCAACAATCTAGGCACAGCTTACCTTCAACAGGGCAAATTAGAAAAAGCGGGTGATTGCTACCGCAGAGCCATCGGCTTAAAGCCGGATTACGCCGCCGCCCACAATCATCTGGGTAACGTTCTGTTACTTGAAGACCGTCTTGAGGACGCGCTGGGCGCCTATAGGCGCGCCACATTGCTAAAGGCCGAAAACCCTGAAAATCATAATAATTTGGGCACGATCTATTCCAAACTGGAACGCTATGAAGAAGCGGAAACATCCTACCGCCAAGCGATTGGCCTAAAGGGCTTCTACCCGCAAGCGCACAATAATTTGGGCAACACACTGGCTCAACTCGGGCGCTTCGACGAGGCGCGCAATTGTTTCATCACGGCGATTGCCATGAACAACAAATACGGCGAGCCCTACCAGACCCTTTCCTACAATTATAAATTCACCTCTGAGGATGCGATCGGCAAAATGCTAACCAGCGCTGAGGCAAAGAGTGAAACCTTTCCGCCATCGGACCGGGTTTACCTGAATTTCGCTCTGGGAAAATTTTATAACGACATCAAACAATATGACGACGCCTTCAAAAACTTAAACGCCGGGTGCGACGCCAAAAGAAAAACACTGAACTTCAATATCGAACAGTCCGAGAAGAAAACCGTCGCCATAGCCAATGCTTTCCCCGAAGGGAGATGGAGTAAAGTGCAAAAGAGCGGGCACGATAGTGACCTGCCAATTTTCATTATCGGCATGCCCCGATCCGGCACCACGCTCATCGAACAGATACTCGCCAGCCACCCGACCGTTCATGGAGCAGGCGAACTCACCACCTTTTCCAAAATCCGCGCGGACAAGGAGGAAAGCTGGCTTCCTGATTTGGCAAGCCCTGTCGAACAAAACAACCTTAGGGAGCGCGGCCGCCACTATGCGGAGCACTTATCCGCGCTAGCTCCAGACGCAAAACATGTCACCGATAAAATGCCGCATAACTTTCGGTATGCGGGTCTTATCCACATGATGTTGCCCAACGCAAAAATTATTCATTGTGTCCGCAATCCGGTCGACACCTGTCTGTCATGCTATCAACAGCATTTTGCAGAAGGCCAAGCTTGGTCCTACGACCTGAGCGAACTAGGCCGGTACTATGTCGCCTATCATCGGTTAATGGAACACTGGCGCGCTGTCTTGCCACCCGGTCGCATATTGGATGTAACGTACGAACAAGTGGTCGACGATTTAGAATCCCAAGCACACCGCATCATCGATCATTGCGGACTAGACTGGGATGAAGCCTGCCTTTCATTCCATAAAAACAAACGGGCGGTGAGGACCGCAAGTCAACAACAAGTGCGCGAACCGATCTACAACAAGTCAGTCGGCCGTTGGCAGCCTTACGAAAAACATTTAGGCCCTCTGCTTGAGGCACTGGCGCCCATTCTGGACGACTTCTAAAGCAATCCCAATTCGCGCAGTTCTTTCGCCATTTCGTCGGGCATGTCGTTGGACTCATCTCCCTCGGCAAGATCCGGCGGCGCATCGTTTGCCGCCAAATACCGCCAGCCCTGGAAGGCTCGGTGGGGCCAAGCTGCGGTCCCTACCACAACAGGGTCGAGCAACAACAGACACTGACGATTGCCATCTTGGTCCACATAATGGTCAAACCCGATAAGATTTTGGCGCGCTTTTATGATCCCACCGATCACCCAATAGAGGGAGCCACCAGCCAGCAACTCGTCCTTTCGCCGTGGTCCATGGCGCGTCCTATGCCAAAGGCGCCCTTCGCCATGGCGCGCCTCGGCGAGCTTTGCGGTCTGGACCGTGCGCAAATGATCGATGTTCTGAATACCGACGCAGAGTTTGATAATGTGAAGGTCAGCCATCAAGCTGCCCTATCCGTGTGGCCTAATGCAGCCGAGGCTTTGGAGCCAGGCCGCCGCCCAAGATATTCGCTAATGAACTGCCCGGCCTCAACCAGCTGATCAAAATCAATACCGGTCTCTATGCCCATTCCCTCAAGCATGAACAAAACGTCTTCACTGGCGACATTACCACTCGACCCTTTTGCATAGGGACACCCCCCTAGCCCCGCGACCGAACTGTCGACAACGGCCACTCCCATCTCCATGCATGCCAGTATGTTCGCCAGCGCTTGGCCGTAAGTGTCGTGAAAATGAATGGCGAGCTTTTCGAGCGACACTTTTTCGAGCGTCGCCTCAACCATAGCCTGAGCCTTCAAGGGCGTCCCTTTGCCAATCGTATCGCTTAGGGATATCTCATAACAGCCCATTGCATCGAGCTTTGCCGCCACGCCGGCCACAGCGCTGGGCGCAACTTCTCCTTCATACGGACACCCTAATCCACAGGAAATGTAACCGCGCACGGGGAGGCCCGCCGCGTGGGCCGCCTCGGCGACAGGTCGAAATCGTTCAAGACTTTCTTCAATCGAACAATTGATGTTTTTCTGAGAGAAGGTTTCCGTCGCAGCGCCGAATATGGCGACCTCGTCTGCTTTCGCAGCAACCGCGCCTTCGAAGCCTTTCATATTTGGCGTCAGAACCGAATAGGTAACGCCATTTTTCCGAACTATCGCCGCCATCACATCGGATGTGTCCGCCATTTGCGGTATCCATTTCGGCGACACGAAACTACCGGCTTCGATTGTGCTTAGGCCGGCAGCAACAAGACGATTAATCAATTCTATTTTTACCGAAGCCGGAACAATCTCGGCTTCATTTTGCAGGCCATCGCGCGGCCCAACCTCAACCATCTTTACTTTCTTTGGCAATGCCATCTCAAACGCCTTCAATTACCCATTGGTATTATAAAAATTATTCGGCCCAAGCCGGCTTGCGTTTTTCGAGGAAAGAGGCCGCACCTTCCTGGGCAGACGCGCACGCACGTCCTTTTGCAAAAGCCTCCACCGACGTCCCAACCGTCGCATCGTTGAAGGGTGGCAAGCTAAGGTGGTTCATTGCCTCCTTCGTCTCCCGAACGCCCGAAGGCCCATTGCGCAAAATTTCATCAATGATCACGGCCAATGCGTCATCCAGCCCTCCGTCAAAGACAACTTGATCCACGAGCCCGATGCGCGATGCCTCAGGCGCAGACATCATCTCCGATGTTAAACACCAGCGGCGGGCCTGACGGGTACCAATGCGCGGCAACAGATACGGCATCATAATGGAGGCCGTGAAACCAAAGCGCCCTTCGGTCACTGCGAACTTGGCACTCTTTTCCGCCACCACGATGTCGCTTGCCGCAACCACTCCAATGCCCCCGCCATAGGCACCGCCCTGAACACAGGAAATAACTGGGACCGGCAATGACCGCATTCGTTTAGACATCCCGGCGTAGTCCTGGGAATCCGCCAAGTTTTCTTCCCAAGGCCCAGCCCCCATATCGCGCAGATAGCGCACATCAGCCCCGGCGCAAAACACTTTTCCCGCACCCCGAACGACAAGTGCGCGAAGTCCCGCTTCGGTCTTCAATCCATCGAGTGCGCCGTTGAAGGCCTCAACTTGTGCCCGGTCGAATGCATTCAACGCCTTCGTTCGATCCAATGTGACCGTAGCAATACTGTCTTTGTCGATCGCAACCGAAACGCAGTCAGCCGTCATGGCGGTCCTCCGGATACCACGTGGGCATTCTGCGCTCGAGAAAGCTCGCTAGTCCTTCGGCAGCTTCTTTGCCTTGGCGTTGCTGGGAATTTTGTTCGACGATCCAATCGGCCACCTTTTCGGACAGACAAATACCCGTGACATCTAATATTAGCGCCTTGGTCGCCTGCAGTGCTTTGGGACCGGCTTTCCGCAAGAGCTCGAACAGAGGTGCAGCGGCTTCGTCCAAATTACCGTCGTCACAAACCTGATGCACTAGGCCGATATCGTGGGCACGCTCTGCACCAAATCGCTCGACGCTCAACGCGTATCGCCGCGTGTGCTGCACACCGATGGCCGCGATTACCTGTGGCAAGATAGGCCCACCAACCAATCCCCAACGCGCCTCCGTGATGGCAAATTGCGCGGACTGTTCCGCGATGACGATATCAGCCGACGCGACAATCCCCATGCCACCGCCAAAACAACCGCCTTGTACCAACGCAATGACCGGCTTGGGGCATTCATTCAGCCGTTTCATTGTATTTGTGGTGAGGGCCGATACGGCCAAATTTTCTTCCGGACTTAGGGATGCGTTAGCCTGCAACCATTTGATGTCCGCCCCGGCCTGAAAATGACTGCCGTTGCCCCGCAATCGAATGACACGAACTTCCTCGTCACCTGCGAAGGCGTCCACGGCCTCGGCCAAGGCAACGAGCAACTCCGCATTATAGGCGTTTCGGACATCCGGGCGATTTATGGTAATCGTACCGATACCGTCGCGATCAATTTCCCGAAGCACGACCCCGCTCGTCATGACACGTCCTCCCGAATCCAGCTGGGGCTGCGCTTTTCGAAGAATGCGCCAATCCCCTCTTGGGCTTCATCGGTCGCGCGAATGGTTGCGATACGCCTGCCCGTGTCCATTCGGATTTCATCATTTACGCGAGAGCCCAGCGCGCGAATGAGAGACTTACAAGCGCTGTTCGCTTCCGGTGCATTTTTCAAAATCAGCTGAATGACGCCTTCCACCGTATCGTCTAAGGCTTCGTCGTCGACGGCTTCATGGAGTATTCCAATTCGCCGGGCATCTTCAGCGTCAAACAGTTCCGCCGTATGGAAAAACCGCCGCGCCTCACCTGGGCCGATTGCCGCCGATAGATAAGGACTAATGACAGCAGGAATTAGGCCCAACTTTACTTCGGTGACCGCAAACTTTGCCTGCTTCACGCCGATTGAAATGTCGCAACAAACAACAAGTCCCAATCCACCGGCAAAAGCCGAGCCTTGCACGCGCGCAACAGTCGGCATGGGCATGGTGTCTAGACGATGAAACAAACCTGCCAACCTCGCAGCATCCGCTTCATTTTCTTCCACCGTATTATTTATCGCAGCCTTCATCCAATTGAGATCAGCACCTGCCGAAAAGCTTTTGCCTTCGCTGCGCAGTAAGAGGACACGCACGTCTGCGTTGGTCGCAACTGTTTCCAGTGTTTGGGTAAGTTCCGCGATGAACACATCGTTGAAAGCATTATGAACGTCAGGCCGGTTAAGCGTGACAGTCGCCACGCCACGGGCGTCTTGATCTAATAAAATAAACGAATTAGTCACGGTTACATCCTAAATATACCGAAGCGCGTTTCTTGGATCGGCGCATTCAAGGCAATCTCCAATCCCCGTGCCAAGACCACCCGCGTATCAGCAGGGTCGATCACACCGTCATCCCACAGGCGCGCGCTACCAAAATACGGATGCCCTTCGGCCTCATACGAATTTCGGATAGAGGATTTAAACTCTTCTTCGTCGATGGAAGTATCGCGCCGCACTGCTGCCAATACATCCGCAGCTTGGTCACCGCCCATCACCGAGACCCGAGCATTTGGCCAACTCCATAGGAATCGAGGATCGTAAGCCCGCCCACACATACCGTAATTCCCCGCCCCGTATGAACCGCCCATAATAACAGTCAGCTTCGGCACCTGAGCACATGCAACCGCAGTGACCAACTTCGCGCCGTCCTTGGCAATGCCTCCAGTTTCGGCCTTCTCGCCCACCATGAACCCCATAATGTTTTGTAGAAAGATCAATGGAATGGAGCGCTGGCAACATAACTCCACAAAATGGGCACCCTTAACGGACGATTCAGAAAACAAAATACCGTTGTTAGCGACAATGCCTACCGGGATGCCTTCAATATGAGCGAACCCGCAAATCAGTGTTTTTCCGTATCTTTCCTTAAACGGTTCGAATTCGCTACCATCGACGATTCTGGCGATGATTTCCCTCACATCATATTGACGCCGCAGCGCATCGGGCACGATCCCGTAAATTTCTGACGGATCGTAAGCGGGCTTAACCGCGTCCCGGCGGACCACGTCACTCGGTCGGGTCCGGTTAAGACGCGCCACTATGCGGCGGCATTGAGCCAACGCGTCTTTGTCATTCTCTGCCAAATGATCCGCAACGCCGGAAATGCGCGTGTGCACATCTCCGCCGCCCAGCGCTTCGGCGGTCACCTCTTCACCCGTCGCTGCTTTTACCAAAGGCGGCCCGGCCAAGAAGATCGTACCTTGCTCTTTGACGATGACCGCCTCATCCGCCATGGCGGGAACATAGGCGCCTCCTGCTGTACAAGAGCCCATAACCGCCGCGATCTGCGGGATGTTTACCGATGACATCTTCGCCTGGTTAAAAAATATTCGACCGAAATGTTCTTTATCGGCAAAGATATCAGCCTGATAAGGCAAATTAGCGCCACCGGAATCGACCAAATAGATGCAAGGAAGCTTGTTCGCAGCAGCAATCGCCTGTGCCCGGAGGTGTTTCTTTACGGTGATCGGATAGTAGGTGCCGCCCTTCACGGTGGCATCATTGGCAACAATCAGGCAATCGGCACCGCTAACCTTGCCGACACCGGTAACAATCCCGCCAGCGGGTGCAAATTCGCCATACATCTCATGGGCTGCCAAGGGGGAAAATTCGAAGAAATCAGTTTTGGCGTCGATCAACGCCCCGATGCGATCACGTACCAGTAACTTTCCCCGATCCGTATGGCGTTTCCGAGATTTATCATCGCCGCCAACACGGACTTCCGCGATCTTACCGTGCAAATCATCCACCAACGCCTGCATGACACGAGCGTTGTCGCGAAATAAATCACTTTCTGGTCTAATTTTACTTTTGATTTTGGGCATCGAAAAAACCGGTTAACTTGCGCGCGGAGAATGCCCCCTCGCCCGCCAATGGGCAAGAGATCAAACCTTCCATTCAGACCGCCAAGCCTGAAACATCAGAACATTCCAAAGTTCAAAATGCCAGTTGCGGTGCCCTTTCTGATGTTCATCCCAAATGGCTTGTATCGGCTTACGGTCAAGCCAACCATCTGCGGGAAGATTGTCCGGGCCAAGAAGATCTTCCGCCCAATCACGTAACGGTCCACGCAACCAATCCGCCAGCGGCGGTTCAAAGCCTTGCTTTGGCCGGTCAATCAATTGAGGAGGCACATATTTGTAAAGAACATTCCGCAGCAGGCATTTACCAATATCCCCCTGAACCTTGAAACTCGACGGCAACGACCAAGCAAACTCCACCAAATCGTGATTGAGAAACGGTGTCCGCGCTTCCAAGGAAACGGCCATGCTCGCCCGGTCCAGTTTGACCAACAAATCATCGGGCAAGTAAGTCATCGCATCCGCAAAGGTAAGCCGATTAAGGTTATCATCTGCTTCAGGGCATCCGGCTACATCGCCATAAAAACCCACCGCAGCAAGGGGCATTGGGGGCTTTGCTGTGCGCCACCGCGATTGATAGCGCATCTGCACGTCCTCAACCGAGTTCGCGGTCGCGTCATCCAATTTTCGAAACAGTTTGTCGCCCAGCCGTGCGGACCGTCCGCCAAGCCCCCTTATGCCGTTTAGAACGCCATACGGCATTGCACGATGCAGTAAACTCGCCAGCATCTTCCCGATGCGACTGTTGTTTTGCCACTGCCGTGCCGCGGATTGATAGCGCGGATACCCCGCGAACAACTCGTCGCCTCCGTCACCGGACAGGACAGTGGTTACATGGTCGCGGGTGAGTTCGGAAAGCAACATTGTCGGCAACTGACTAACATCCGCAAACGGCTCATCATAAAAATGCGGCACCCTTTGCACATAACTCATCACAGTGTTTGCGTCGGCGGTAAGCTCCGTATGATCGGTACCAAGATGCTCTGCCACGGAACGCGCAAACCCTGCCTCGTTGTACTTTGGGTCGGTGAAGCCGATCGTAAAAGTTCGAATTTTCTCCGTGCTATTTTTTTGCGCCAATGCGGCGACAGTGGAAGAATCAATTCCCCCCGACAAAAAGACGCCCAGCGGCACATCTGCGATCAAACGCCGTTCGACTGAACCACTCAGCAATTGTTCCAAACGCTCCGCCGCCTCTGCGTCCGAGCCGGCAAACGGATATTCTTGCGCAGACTCGAAAACGCGTCTCGCGTCCCAAAAGGCCTTGGATTTTGGCAAACGTCCCAACGCCAAAGCGCCATGACGAAGCGTGAGTATATGGCCGGGCGTTAATTTATAAATCCCGCGGTATATGGAGGCCGGTGCCGGTACATAGGAGAATCGCATATAAGATGCCAGCGCCGCCTCATTCAGCTTTCCGTTCCAATTAGGATGTGCGGTAAGCGCCTTCAGCTCCGAGCCAAAAAGAAGCGTCTTGCCTTGCCAGCCGTAATAGAGCGGTTTCTCGCCCATTCTGTCTCGGGCTAAGTAGAGCGTTTTCTCCTGACAATCCCAAAGCGCAATCGCAAACATGCCATCGAGGTTTTCCAACGCCTCTTGAACGCCGTACCGGCAAATCGCCGCCAGCATAACTTCCGTATCGGACGTTCCACGCCACGTGATTTTCTCTTCCGCCTCCAGTGCTGCGCGGACCTCACGAAAGTTATAAATTTCCCCATTAAACGCCAACACATAACGGCCATCTTCCGACCGCATCGGCTGGTGCCCTTCATTGGACAAATCAATGATCGAAAGGCGACGAAACCCAAGTCCAAACCCTGCTTCGCGGTCTACAAAAAAGCCATCGTCATCAGGCCCGCGGTGCGCAAGTGTCGCCATCATCGGTTCAATAGCACGTCGTAAGGCAGCCTCTTCGAAGACACCCTTAAGGTCTATGTACCCCGCTATTCCGCACATGGGTTTTCATAGTTGGGTGCGCGTTCGTCGACGCCACTGCGCTCAGCCAATTCAAATGCCGCGACGCAGCGGGTCGCGAATGCGCCATGATCACGGGGGAGTGGAAACTGCGCGGCGAGATTAATCCAAAACCAGCGTCCAAACTTACGTTCCCCTCCGCGCCGTCTTGCATACCGCCAAGCCCGGCCCGCCAGACGGCGACACGCAAACTGCTTTACAGAAAACGGCAGATCCGGGTGGTCCTTGAGGAAGTTAGCGACCGCCAACGTAACGCGCTGAAGCTGACGCCCCTCATTCGTCGATAAACGGCCGGGCGCATCTTGCGGTATATAGGCCACGGTCGCGCTTGATCTTAGAAACGACCATTGACGGGCCAGCCGCAAGGTTAATCCATATTCTTGGCTGTGCACCACACGCTCATCACATCCGCGCACCTGCTTAATCGCCTCTGTGCGTGCTAAAAACTGCGTCGGATTAAATAAGGAATTTTTAAGAGCCGGCAAAAGTGGGGTCTCAATCGTATCGACATCCGCATCTCCTAGTGAACGACGCAAATCGATTTTCTCACCGTTGGCAAACCGATAAACACCGCCATAGATAAGGCATGCTTCGCTGTCTTTCAGCGCTTCCAGCAGATGTAGCGTGGCATCTTCATGCAACAAATCATCCGCATCGACGAATTTTATGAAGGGTTGATTGCTCAGCGCAATACCCGCATTTGTCGCCCCTGCAGACCCTTGGTTTTCCTGACATTCAATAGTGACATCGCTCCAGCCGGCGGTCTCCTTACGCAATACGTCCAGAGAATTGTCGGTCGAACCATCGTCCACAAAGACATACTGGCGTTGAAAATTACCGCGCTGCGCTTTGATTTGCGCCAGCACGCGCGGCAAATGCGGCGCTTTGTTATAGACGGGCACGACAAAAGAAACGCCGGGAAGCGGACACATGTTCTCGCTCAATGGAGGCTTACCAATGGCCGGCACCGAGCCAGCGCTCTAAATGATCCAGCCTGTCATGGCCCCAAAATTGTTCGCCATCAGCGATGATAAAGGGTGAGCCAAAAACACCGGCCTCAACAGACGCCATGGTGATATTCTTTAGCTTGTCCTTGATCTTTTGTTCCTGACAAGCAGCGCGTAACGCACCCCCGTCTATGCCGAGCGATTCGGCAACATGGACCACGTCTTCCACATCAGACATATCTCGTCCCACACCCCAATGGGCCTTGTAGATAGCCGCTGCGAATTGCTTAGCCTTAGCCGGTTCGTCGTTATCCAGCCAGTAAAAGGCTCTACTGGCCGCAAGCGAGTTCATCGGCATTTTATCAGGCATGGTGAACGCCAATCCCATAATCTTCGCGCATCGAATAATATCGTTTTTGAAATACTCGCCCTTTATGGGAATCAACACATTGGGCTGACTGCCGGTCGCTTGGAGAGCTGCTCCCAGCATAATGGGCTTCCACTCGACCGTACGGCCATATTTTGCAGCGATGCCGTCTATTTTAGTGCTCGCAAAATAGCCATAGGGGCTAGCGAACTCGAAGTAGAATTCAATAGGTTTATGTTCCGTCATAGCAAAACCTTACCATGGAATGGGTGTGCCATCGTAATTGACATAGGCGCCAGCCATCGTTGGCGTCAATGTTTCGATGGTCTCACGCATGCCGTTAACACTGGTCTGAGTGTCTATCGCGGCACTTGGTCCGCCCATATCGGTTTTTACCCAGCCCGGATGGATCAACAAGCTCGTGATGCCTTTGGACAGAAGGTCCGGTGTGACGCTTCGCACCGCTTGGTTCAGCGCAGCCTTAGACGAACGATAAATAGGCATGCCGCCGCTATTTTCTTCGATACTTCCCATAATACTCGACAAAAACACCATTTGTTTTCGGTCCGAGCGCGCGACATGCAAGGCAAAACACTCCGCGACACGCAGAGGAGCCAAAACATTGACCCACATCACCTCATCCCAGGCATCGTAATCGAGGCTACCAAAACCGGTGTGCTTAGCCCGATTTATGCCCGCATTGTTGATCAGCAAATCGATAGAATCGCCACTTAATGCGTCGGCCACATTCTTGATGCTTACCGGGTCGGACACATCCAATTCGAATGCGTCACTATTTCTATAACCCGCGCCTTCAGGATCGCGACAGGTGGCGATGACCCGCCACCCCGCTTCACGGTACTGCACCACAAATTCCCGACCGATGCCTCTACTTGCACCAGTCACTAAAACTGTAGGCATTCTAAACTCCCCGACAATGCCTTAAAACCTAGCGTATTAGACTGAAAAATAGTGCTTTTGGCTATATGTTTTGCGCTTAGCGTGCCGTTTGTTCGAAAAGTTCCCGCCCAATCAACATACGGCGAATTTCTGATGTCCCGGCGCCGATTTCATAGAGCTTTGCGTCCCGCAATAAGCGACCTGTAGCGCTTTCGTTGACGTAACCCGTACCGCCCAAACACTGAATCGCCTCCAGCGCCATCCAGGTCGCCTTCTCGGCGGTATAGAGGATTACACCGGCTGCATCTTTCCGCGCAACGTCTCCCCGGTCACAGGCTTGCGCCACCGTATACGCATAAGATTTACAGGCGTTCATCGTCGTATACATATCCGCAAGTTTGGCCTGCATTATTTGAAAGGAACCAATCGGCCGATCAAATTGATGCCGCTCGTGGAGGTAGGGTATGACCACGTCAAGACAGGCCTGCATGATGCCGAGTGGGCCGCCAGCCAAAACCAACCTTTCATAGTCCAGGCCGCTCATGAGAACAGAAACACCGCCCCCCTCCACCCCTAAAACATTCTCCACCGGCACCTCACAATCCTCGAACACTAACTCGCAAGTGTTCGAGCCACGCATGCCAAGCTTGTCGAGCTTTTGCGACGTGGAAAACCCAGCCATCGATTTTTCAATGATGAATGCGGTGATCCCGTGTTTTCCGGCATCCGGGTCGGTTTTCCCATAGACCACAAGCGTGTCCGCATCGGGACCATTGGTGATCCACATTTTAGTGCCGTTTAGAATATAGCGGTCACCCTTTTTCTCAGCACGCAATCGCATGGAAACCACATCTGAGCCTGCCCCCGCTTCACTCATGGCAAGAGCGCCTACATGTTCGCCTGAGATAAGTTTCTCGAGATACCGGTTTTTCTGGTCATGAGTCCCATTACGGCAAATTTGATTCACACATAAATTGGAGTGCGCGCCATAGGAAAGACCAACCGAGGCGGACGCGCGGCTAATCTCCTCCATCGCCACCACATGTTCCGTATAGCCCATCCCGGAGCCGCCATACTCCGGTTCAACCGTAATGCCGTGCAAGCCAAGCGCACCAATATCGGGCCAAAGTTCGCGCGGAAACTCATTGCTCTCGTCAATCTGACGCGCCATCGGAGCAATTTTCTCGGACGCAAAGCCACGGGCTGTATCACGCACCATGTCGGCGGTTTCGCCAAGACCAAAATCGAATGAAGGGAAATCATTGGGTATCATTGCCGCTGTCCTACAGAAATATCCACGCCGCCAATCCAAGGAAGGTAAAGAAACCAACCACGTCAGTGGTGGCGGTCACGACCACGGAAGAGGCAACCGCCGGGTCAACACCCATGCGATCCAATACGAGCGGTGCACTCACGCCAACAAATCCCGCGACAATCAAATTAATAACCATGGATGCGCCAATAACGACGCCTATCAGCGGGTTACCGAACCAAAGTGCCGCGACCACCGCGATAATAACCGCCAGCAGAACCCCGTTGATACCGCCGACCAAAATTTCCTTGCCGATGATGCGCATGGCGTTTGTAGCGTTTAATTCTTTCATAGCGATTGCTCGTACCGCCACCGTGAGTGCCTGCGTACCGGCGTTTCCGCCGAGTGCCGCGACGATCGGCATTAGGATCGCTAACGCCACAACCTTTTCGATCGCCGCCTCGAAAAAGCCGATCACCACGGCTGACAAAATCGCTGTGCATAGATTGACCAACAACCAGGAAAACCGGGCGCGCGTGGTATCGATAACCGCGTCATAGAAATCATCTTCCTTTACGCCGGCCAGTTTTAGAATGTCCTCTTCCGCCTCTTCATCGATTACCGTCACCACGTCGTCGATGGTGATAACGCCAATCATGCGTCCATCATCATTCACGACCGGCGCGGAAACGAATCCATATTGGCGAAACAAAAATGCGACGTCCTCTTGATCCATCCGAGCCGGCATGACTTTCGGCCCCTCATACATCAAATCCGATATTGCGATTTCTGGTTCCGCCCTCAACAATTTATGGAGCGGCACCCAGCCAATGGGACGATACATCGGGTCGACAACAAAAAGATTATAAAACTGATCCGGCAACTCGGCGTCACTGCGCATAAAATCTATGGCATCGCTCACCTTCCAAAATTGTGGTGCCGTAGCGGCTTCGCGGCGCATAAGACGTCCAGCACTGTCTTCAGGAAATCGTAGCGCATCCTCTAAAAGAGCCCGGTTAACCTCTGGCACTGCCTCCAAGGTTTCCCGCTGGTCTTGTTCCTCCAAATCTTCAAGGATGTCGAGGGCATCGTCGGATTCCAACTTCTGGACGACGGCCGCAATTTTTCGGTTATCCAGGTCGTCGAGAAAATCTTCCCGCAACCCTTCGTCCACATGGGTCCAAAACTCAGGGTCCAGTTGATCGACGATATGTTCGACAAATTTGTGGCGCGCTTGGGGCTGAAGCCGTTCGAACAGGTCCGCGAGGTCTGCTGCATGAAGCGGTCCGATTAAATTCGCCGCAGCGTCAAGCCGTTCGCCATCAAGCGCTTCAGCAACATCGCGAACCAAATTGTCGGTCAAACCATAAAGACCGCCCAACTCACCGGTTTCTTCGATTGAAAATTTCTCTTGTTCTGTCATGGGCATTAAGCCGTGCCTTAACATGCCCTAACTGGGCAAATTCGCCTGTACATAGGTAACGGAAATGGATGTCATGTTCACGAAACCCTAGGCGAACAAGCCAAACTCGGTTCGCACCGGCTGCCAAGTGGCTTTGTGGCGACAACGCTTAGTCTTCCGGAGGAATGCTGAAGATAATATTTAAGGGCGTCTTGTACGATATCGTCTTCGGGCATAATGCTTCCCTTTCCACCGTACGCAACCGATCAGACTTTCGTTTGCGCTACACAAGCTGATATTAAAATGGTGCGGTCGAGAAGACTCGAACTTCCACGGGATCTCTCCCACAGCGACCTCAACGCTG
>Ga0055584_100003781_pt1 | contig 14871 bp, 12 predicted proteins | sample OSDHelmetaG_FD_58716 | JGI IMG/M metagenome (GOLD analysis project Ga0055584, IMG submission 58716) | Pelagic marine sediment microbial communities from the LTER site Helgoland, North Sea, for post-phytoplankton bloom and carbon turnover... | ecosystem: Environmental > Aquatic > Marine >... | reverse complement strand
ATAAATAAAAGGCGGCAGGAGTAATTTTTCCCAGAAGGATTTCACATGAAGTGTTGCCATAACGGAGACTAGATCGTAATCGTGCTCTTCTTGCTTTTGTAGTAACGCTGCTAATGCACCACGTTCTAACTGGATGTCTGCGTCGAGGAGAAGTAAAAGTTCACTAGAAACATTTGGCAGCCCTTGTTGCAGGGCCCATAGTTTCCCCGTCCAACCGTCTGGAGGATCTTCTCCATTTACTATTGACACGTTACTTAGATTAAGTGTCTCAACGATTGCTGCTGTGCCGTCGCTACTTTGATCGTCAACGACAGTAATATTTTCTAGGTGTCCCTGAGATACCAGAGCTTTTAGCGTCCGCTCGATATGCTGCGATTCGTCTCGCGCAGGGATAAGGCTGGATACGGTTTTACCTTGACTATTTGACGTTGGGGTACTAACCAAGCATTCTTTTGTTGACCATGGCCTCCATGGCAACAAAAGTAAGATTAACCAAATTAAAGCTGATGAAAAAGTGAGCCCGATCATATTTTTCTAAGGCCAGCAACCGGGTTCATCTCACGCTATAATTCACCAAAGCTAAACTACGCCACTCTTTTTTTGCTTGAAGCCTTGTTAGGGGTGGTAAGTTCTTGAACAAGTTGTGGCTTATTTTCCTGCTCCTCGTCGTAATAAAAAGGTACCTCGGGAGCCATCGATCCCTTCAGTTTCGGTCCCTTAAGAAATACTTTTAGCGCTTTCAACGGGTTTACGAAAGTATCGTCTACTGCAGTGGCCTCGTACCCAGAGTGGACCATACAATCGGCGCATTTAGGATTAACACCGGTACCATATTTTTTCCACTCGGTATCATTTATCAGTTCCTTAAATGTTTTCGCATAGCCTTCTCCCACCAGTAGATAACAGGGCTTTTGCCAACCAAAAACATTTCGAGTAGGGTTGCCCCAAGGGGTGCAGTGATAGGTTTGATTCCCTGCTAGGAAGTCAAGATACAAAGTGGACTGGTTAAATCTCCACTTTTTACCTTTACCGACTTTGAATATATCTCTGAAAAGTTGCTTACTCCCAGTCTTTTTGAGAAAAACATCCTGCTTCGGAGCTCGCTCATACGAGTATCCGGGGGAGATTGTTACACCTTCAACCCCAAGATCCATCATATTGTCCATGAATTGACCTACTTCTTCAGCAGTCTCGCCTTGAAACAGCGTACAGTTCACTGTGACTCTAAACCCTCGGTCTAATGCCTTTTTTATCACCGCGATACACTTGTCGTAAACACCGGTTCTGCAGACCGAGGCATCGTGCCTTTCTCTGTCACCATCTAAATGAATCGAAAAGGTGAGGTACTTTGACGGCTCATACGAGTCCATGTGTTTGTCCAATAGGATGGCATTAGTACATAGGTACACAAACTTTTTGCGCTCTATGTAACCCTCCACAATTTGGCGCATTTCTTTATGGATTAAAGGCTCCCCACCCGCGATTGAAACCATCGGAGCTCCGCATTCATCTACGGCCTTCATGCAGTCTTCGTAACTTAGTCTTTTGTTCAGTATCTCAGAGGGATAGTCTATTTTTCCGCAACCGGCGCATGCTAGGTTGCATCTGAAGAGCGGCTCTAGCATTAATACCAAGGGATATCTTTTGATTCTTTTTAATTTTTGTTCGAGTATATATCTTCCCACGCGGTACTGCTGTATGAGTGGAACTGCCATGCTTTTTAGTCCTATCCATTTGTGGAAACTGGTTGAATTTTAGCGACTTGCGTCAACTATCACGATTTATTGTCACATTACTGCAATAAGCTTTAAAAGTACAGCATTAGCTGCTTATTTTTGGGCAGATGCTACGTGAATTTTAGCGGAGTGATTTGCGTGAGCAATAAAATTACATACTTGACTTGCAACCCTGGGTGCGGCTCTCCATAATTCACGGGCTAGAGTTATCCCTTTAAAATTGAGATATTAAAAATAATATGACATCCGAAAAAATCTACCCTCTTCTGGACACTATCGCGAGCCCTTTAGACCTTAGGAAGTTATCGGAGGAAAGTCTTCCACAAATCGCCGAGGAGGTGAGAGAGTTTTTGATAGACTGCATAAGTGGAGTGGGTGGTCATTTTGCGTCGGGTCTCGGCAGCGTGGAGCTCACCGTAGCGCTTCATTATCTTTATAATACCCCGGATGATCGCATTGTTTGGGATGTAGGTCATCAGGCTTATCCGCACAAGATACTAACTGGTCGTAGAGATAAATTGCATACCATCCGACAGTCGGAAGGCTTGTCGCCTTTCCCCAAAAGAGAAGAAAGTGATTACGATACCTTTGGCGTGGGCCATTCGAGTACTTCAATAAGTGCTGCGTTAGGTATGGCGATCGCCGCCAATATAAATAAAACGCGGCGTCGGTCTGTAGCGGTTATAGGAGATGGTGCCATGACTGCAGGTGTCGCGTTCGAGGCGTTAAATCATGCGGGTGATATTGAAGCCGACATGCTAGTGATTTTAAATGACAATGATATGTCGATCTCGCCAAATGTTGGCGCGTTATCAAATAGATTTGCAAAAATCCTCTCCGGAAAGCTCTATTCGTCGGTCAGGGAGGGCAGTAAAAAGATGCTGTCTCAAATGCCTTCTATTTGGGAGTTGGCGAGACGGACCGAGGAGCATGTCAAGGGACTTATTGTTCCAGGAACTTTGTTTGAGGAGTTTGGCTTCAACTATATCGGACCGATCGATGGCCATGATTTACCAACTTTGATTGCCACTCTAAAGAATATTCAAAAATTATCCGGTCCTCAATTCCTGCATGTAATTACCAAGAAGGGTAAAGGGTATCCGCGCGCCGAAAAAGATCCAGTTAAGTATCATGGGGTTAGTGCCTTTGATCCTGCGGTAGGTATACTTCGTTCGGCAGCCAAAAAGCGTCCGAATTATAGCGATATTTTTGGTAACTGGATTTGTGATATGGCGGCTAAGGATGACCGTTTGGTTGGGATTACGCCAGCCATGAGAGAGGGCTCGGGTTTGGTTGAGTTTCAAAAATTATATCCAGAACGTTACTTTGATGTGGCGATCGCTGAACAGCACAGCGTTAACGTTGCGGCGGGAATGGCGTGCGATGGGCTAAAACCAGTTGTCGCGATTTACTCTACGTTTTTACAGCGCGGATATGATCAAGTAATTCACGACGTATGTAATCAAAATCTTCCAGTGTTATTCGCCTTAGATAGAGCAGGCCTGGTCGGGGCTGACGGCCCTACGCACAATGGAAGCTACGATTTAACTTTTTTAAGATGCTTGCCCAATATGATGATCATGGCGCCGGCAGATGAAAACGAATGCCGGCAAATGTTATACACTGGCTTCCTTGCAGAGGGCCCCTCGGCGATTCGATACCCTAGAGGAACTGGCCCTGGAGCAATTGTTGATGACGAAATGTATGAGCTGCCAATAGGTAAGGGCGCGCTGGTGTCAGATGGGCAAGAAGTGGCTATTTTATCTTTTGGTACGACACTCGAGATAGCTAAAGCTGTGGGTGATGATATCGGAGCAACAGTCGTAAATATGCGATTTGTTAAACCTATCGATGAGGAGTTAATTTTAGAAATTGCTAAAAGCCACCGCTTTATTTTCACCATCGAAGAAAATATGGTGGCGGGAGGAGCCGGTAGCTCGGTCAACGAAGTATTAGCGGAAAATAATGTACTAGTGCGTGTCGCGAATTATGGGTTACCCGATCGACTAATACAACACGGATCGCGCGAGGACATGCTCGCAGACGCTGGCCTCACGGAGACAGCATTTGCGTCATTCATTCAAGGACGTGTTGCAGCCGATTGAATTAAGTTAGAGCGCTCTTCAACGCGCACATTAATCGGTTGATATCTGCCTCGGAGATATTTCCCATAGGTGAAATTCTAAAGACTTCACTGGAAAATTTCCCTTGCCCTGCGTAAATAATAAAGCCAGAGCTTTTTAGTTCGTCATGTAGCTCCAGGTATGTTTTTTTAGAGGGTAGTTTGAAACTAGCTAGAACACAAGAAGATTCCTCTCTATCAATCAACTCCTCTATACCGAGCTCGCTTAAGCAGTCCCTAATAGTATTCATGCGATGTTGAAAAGTTGCGTTCCGTTGGCTCCAGCCACCATGTTCAATAAACTCATCAAGAGCCTCGTTTAGAGCGTAGAAGCATTGCACTGATTGCGTGAAAGGAGTTTCACCGCAATCTTGCTTACTTAGATAAGTGGACAAATCCAGATAAACTGTTTTAGGAGGTCTAGCTGCGGCGAGAGCTGCCCGGTTGACCAATACAAAGGCAGCTCCGGGTACTCCGTGCAGACATTTATTAGCAGTAGCTGCGCACGCATCAAGGTTCCATTTTTCGAACTCAATATTTTCGCCACCGAAACTACTAACGCCATCTAGCAAAATACGCACCTTATGACGCTGACATATTTTCCCTAGCTGCTCAAGTTTATTCAGGCGACCGGTGGTTGTTTCATGATGCACTAACGCAACGTGAGAAAACTGTTTTTGTTCCAGAATTTTTTCTAATTTATCGCCTTCTATAGCATCAAGCCAATCTGAATTTAGAACGTCGTATTTTATTCCGTGAGCATGCGCAATTTTACTCATGCGTTCGCCATAAACCCCATTTTCTACAATCAAAATACGCTGATTTTCGGGTACAAGACTAGCAATCATCGCTTCTACTGCCGCGGTACCTGAGCCGGTGAGCATAACACTCGCCCAGGTCGTAGCATCGAGATTATAGATTGAGAGAAGTTTTTTTCTGATGGATTCCTGTAATGAACTGAACTCAGGCTCGCGGTGGCAAAGATCCTCCTTGGCGAGCGCGTCACGCACTCTCTTGGATAGCGATACCGGACCAGGATTTAGTAGGATTAATGGATTCATTTGAATTCTAAATTTATTTATAAATTGTTGCTGTCGGTTAAGGCAATAGTGCGCATTAAACGTTGTAAAACTTCCGCTGGCTTAATCGCCGGTCTGGGTAAGTTCTCTATTGTGCCCGTTCGAATCTTTACGTGCATAAAATGACATCCCTTTTCAGTTTCGTCACCAAGAAAATCATCTAAGTACTTAAGTGAGTCGCTGCGCCAGACATGCTGGTACCCACATGCCAATGCTATCTTAGAGAAGTCAGTCGCTCTAGATACGGTTTGTTGACCACCTGTAGAGTCATGCGCCTCATTATCAAGCAGCACATGTTTCAGGTTACTGGGAGAATACGCACCAATTGTGGCTAAATTGCCCATGCGCATGAGTGCAGCCCCGTCTCCGTCGATAATTACAACTTTTAAGTCTGGTCTAGCTAATGCTAAGCCTAGAGCTAGCGATGAGGCACACCCCATCGAACCAACCATATACAGATGGTTCGCACGATCATCAATAGCGCAAAGCTCTCGTCCTGTATAACCAGTGGTCGCGATAAGAACTGTTTTCTCAGCATTGGTTGCCTGAACAAGTTTTTTTAATACCTCGTATCGCGTTAGTAGATTTGCGTGACTAAGTTCTTCAATCAATCTTTGGTTTGTAGCTATTATTGGTGCTGTCTGATCCTCTAACATACACGGCGCCACAGATCCTTTTTCCATGATTAGAGCCTGTGGCAAACCGCTTTCTTTCATGTTAGCCAGCGCGGTTTCGATTGTTGTATTTATATTCTTTGACTTAGTTGGGAACCTAGCTACTGGAATACCAATAGTCTCAAATAATTTGCTCGTGATCTTACCCATAAGCTCATGTTGTGGTTCGTCAGTAAGATTGGGTGCTCCGCGGTGAGTGCAAATTATAAGCAAAGGTATTTTGAAGGTATAAGTCAGAGATGTTAGTGGGCTAATTGCATTTCCTAAACCTGAGTTCTGCATTATAGCAACGGAGGAGACCCCTCCAATTGCAGCCCCAGCAGCGATAGAAATCGCATCGCCTTCGTTGGCGGCAGAAATATATGTCAATGATTTGTCGTTAATCACATAGTTGATTAATGGAGTCAGAAATGAACATGGTACACCCGCATAAAAAGTAACATTTTTACTTTTCATTTCATCAATAAAATCTTTAGCGTCGATCATTATATGACTCTTACTTATGATTAGTCCCGGCAAGAGCACTCGCTTTGTCAAGATCTGCTATTGAATTGACATCGATCCAGTGTCCGTGAATGTAGATGACGCGAATAGGATTTCCGTCACTTAATATCTGGTTGATAAGATGTCGAAGGCTTAATTCGTTAAAATTTTGCTTTTCCTTTAACTTTTTCAGTGCATTTTCCAGCCATTCGCGACCGATCCCTTTAACTCTCAACATACCAATCCACCTCCCGTCAGCTTGCTTTTCATTGAGGGTATTGTCAGTGCTTAGGTGCTCTAGTAAAACATCTTGTCCCCATAGGGTTCTATCGTCTGGAGCGGAGCAATACGCCAGATCGGCTACTCCTGAGCCTTCGTCAGATTTGTTTTGGGAATCAACAACTATTGTCATCTCTCTATCCGATTCGAGTAAACTCCTTAGAACATATCCTCTAAAAACTAAGTCACCATAAATCACTACCATATCGTCACAAAAGCCAGCACTAGCCGTTAGCAATGAACTTAGTTCACCACTAGTTGCATATTCATGATTGACTATTAAGTCGATTTTTTCTGTTGGGATCGTATCCGCTTTGTAACCCCCTACTATCGTCACAGCATCAACACCTTGCCTCTTACAACGTTCTACAAGTCTCGACAATAATGGTTTGCCATTTACGGGAATCATTGCTTTAGGTCGATCTTTAGTTAGTTCGTCTAGCCCTTGCCCTCGTGAAGCTGCAAGAATTACAGCCTTCGTTCCTTTTCTCGCGCCAAGAAAATATTGTCTTTCAGCCTCGGCTAATTCTTGTGCACCTTGCAGTCTAAATATTTCTTTAACGCTTGCTATATCATCTTCTACTTCTGTGAGATTTTCTTGCTCTTTGATCTTAAAAGCACATTCTTGCATCGCGGTAATAGCACTTCTTATCAGGTGGTTAGCCCAGATGATTAGGTTGACGTTAGCGTCGCGGAAAACCTGCGTTGGGGTGCTGTAATACTTTGTGGGCACTATAACTAGCGGCGCCCGAGACGCCCACTCCTTAGTAAATTCAAGAATTTGATCTGGTCGCGACAAAGCGCTGTGGATTAAAATCGCGTCAGCGCCAGCCTTGTGATAGGCCTCTGCGCGACGAATCGCTTCTTTAGTTTCCCATCCCGCGATATAGGCCTCCACTCGCGCCACGATACAAAAATCAGGGTCTAGATGAGAGTCTTTACCAGCAGCTATTTTCCCACAAAACTCGTCGACGTCTGCTAGTTCTTGCTTCTCACCATTTATGAAACTATTTTTTTTGGGAAATAATTTGTCTTCAATACAAACACCCGCTACTCCGCGTTGTTCCAATTTACGCACTAGGCGTCGCATATTATTGAAGTTACCGTACCCTGTATCTCCATCAAGCAATATCGGAACACTGGTTACATCTGCCATGAACTCTACCATGTCAACGATTTGCGTCCAGCTAGCTTCATTATTGTCCCTGACGCCAAACTGAGCTGATAGAGCCAGTCCACTAGCCCAAATACCATTGAACCCTGCCTCTTCCGCAATACGCGCGCTGACACCGTTGTGCGCTTCCATAATAAAGTCTAATTCTTGCGTTTTAAGGAGATTTTTTAATTTGGAGGTTTTAGACATCATCTTTATTTTTACTCGGCCAGAATTCTAGGTAATATCTCAGTTTTCGCTCTCGTGACGTCTTCGGGATAGTCAATTTCTATCCATGGCAAATTGGTTACATCTTCCACGCCAATATTATAGCGTTCAATCGAAATAAGTTCTCTCAATGCTTCCTCGTGCGGCAGATGATGCTGGCCGTCACTCAATAGTTCAGAAATAATTGTCTCCAGTTTTCTGCAGAGGTCAGTCGAAAATTTGAAAAAACCAACAGACTCGCCGATTTCATCGTAAGAGGTTCCTTTCGGTAGCTTTTTTCGAAATTCAACAATCTGTCGCTTTTTTAGACATATCTTTACGGGTTCGTCGCCTGCTATAAAATTTTTATCAATTAGAAAGCAGTTAGAAAACGGACTTTTAATGAGTCGTTTCAAAATAGTGGGGTGGTATAAAACATCTGCATCCATCAAGATGATTTCACTGCCACCCGTTAACACCGCTCTGGTTGTCCAAAGGCTAACTAACGAACCGAGTCGAAACAGCGGATTGAAATGAAAAACTACGTTTGGCGCACGAATCGATTGGATAAATTGGCGAATTTCATAGGACATATGTCCCAGACAAAGATGAATTTCTGAAATTCCCTCTGCATTTAGGTTTTTAAGATGGTTTTCTAAAAGAGTACTTCCACCGAATTCAAGGAGACATTTCACCGATGGATGTGAGCTACCAAGCCGAGAACCTACTCCCGCCGCTAAAATAATGGCTTTCATTGTTTTCGCCCAATTAGTCGTTTACATAATTCCGCAAAACCGAAGTAGGCGATAGCATCTTTCATGTCAGATACAAAGCGCAGATAAGGGGACATCTTTGTGGAGGTTACGTATTCCATGGTAAGTGCCACACGCTTTTCATTTGCGCCACTAGGGGTGACTCTGTGTCTTACTTTGTCACCGTTAAAAAACACAAGCTCACCAGGCATCAATTTTATACTTTTCATCACCGCCTTAGCGCCCTTTATCTTCGTGTAAAGTTCACACTCCAGTCTACAGGAAGAATTATCCTGCAGGCCGACTAACGCAGTGTATCTTGATTCGGAGTAGTACGAGGTATCGTAGTGGAATCCTATGTGATCTCCCTTTCGGGTATAGAGATACAAGGCATATGCATGCGCGTCATTAGGGGGACAAGTTAATAGTTTTTTATCTGTGATTTGAGAAAAGAGGTTCAAGCTAGATTTTGAGAAATAGACTTCTGTAAATGGCGGCGCATACTCTTCTAAGCGAAAGCGAGAAACACTACCTCCGCTTTTATGTTTTGGGAGGTAGCTCCTGTGGACGTATGGTTCAACTTCCGGCAGTATTTCTAACAATTGATTTGTTATACTCGCGGGCAAGAAGTCTGGAATGCGAATGAACTCGTCTGCTTTGAGAAAAGCATCTCGCAAAATTCGGCCGTCAAATTTATTGATATGGGACGCTATTTCGTTCTCTATTCTAGTTTTGGATAATGATTCCATGCCAGTATGATACTAAAATTTCTCGTTAATAGGTCTTTGTTGAGGGATCGATGTTCGGCGAATTTGGTAGCAACTCGAATTTCGAGACTTTCGACGGTTTAATGGTTATATCGATCAGGTTGGGCAGTAAAAAGAGAAGCTATGTCTAAGAGCATAAAAGTATTATTTCTGTTAGTAGGTGTTGCGCTGTTGCTTCTTGTCATTGGAGAAACGGACGTTGCGAAATTGTGGCAGCATGTTACTTCTGTCGGTTTCTTAGGTATTTGTTTAATACTAAGCGTGTATTTTTTCTATTTTGGCTCCGACGTCTTAAGTTGGCAAGTAGTGCTAATTAAGTCCAGATTAAGTTTCCGCTGGTTCCTCCGGCTTTATGCAGCTCGAATGGTTGGCGAAGCCTATAATAACATCACCCCTACTGCCTCTCTGGGCGGGGAGCCAATAAAGGCATGGTTGATGAAGTCGAATTGGGGAGTTCCGCTTCGCGATTCCGCTTCGTCTTTAGTCATCACTAAGACTGCTAGTATGTTATCCCTGAGTATTTTTGGGGCGTTCGGTGTTTTCTTGATGCTAGGCGAGGCCGCGTTCACAGTCACAGAAAAGAATGCGGCTATAGCCAGTGTGGTTTTTGTGATTTTTTCCACGATTGTATTTTTTTTGATGCAGTATTTCCGGTTTTCCTCTTCTATCACTAAAAAATTAGAACGCTTTGAATTTGCTAAAAATCTTGCTAGTTCGTTCGCGGCAGTGGAAGACATTGATGATCAGTTCGTATCTTTCTACCAACGACATTCCGTGCTAGCTTTTTTTTCGTGCTTGGCTGCAATGTGTAGTTGGCTATTCGGTGTTTTGGAAATATATGTCATTCTTTATCTAATTGGCTTTCCTTTGAGTATTCAAGAGGTATTTATTGTTGAGAGTGTTGTCCAGTTGGTGAGAGTCGTTACGTTCTTCATACCAGCTGGACTTGGGACTCAAGAAGGTGCTTTTTTGCTTACAATAGGCGCTCTCACCGGTTTGCCAGCATTGGGGGTTGCGACGGCTTTGCTCCGCCGTTTCAGAGATTTTATTTGGATTGCTGGTAGCTTAGTGCTTGCCTCATTTTATTCTATCAAACCATGGTCTTCGTCGATTAATTCTGTCGGAGACGGGTGATTCTAGTCGTAACTATTTCGATGCAAAGCCATCAAACCACTTTGTGGCGTCTTGTATTGCTGTGACTGCTGGTCTGCTCTTGTAATTAAGTTCTCGTCGAGCCTTTTCCGAGCTAAAGTACATTTGATAGGCAGCCATTTTTAAGCCCTCCACAGTAGCTTGCGGGGCTGGTCCATTAGTTAACCCAGCCCAAATTTCAGATATATAGGCTATTGGAAATATTAATTGCCTGGGTAAACAGATCCTCGGAGGTTTTCGGCCGCTGGCTTTAGCGACATAAAATAAGATCTCCTTTAGTGTTAAGTCCTCGCCACCGAGTATGTATCTTTCTCCCACAGCACCGCGCTGAAATGCAAGTATATGTCCAGTTGCGATGTCATCAACATGCGCAATATTCAATCCTGTATTCACGTAAGCAGGCATACGTCCATTTATTGCGTCTAAAATAATTCTGCCTGTGGGCGTCGGTTTTGCATCTCGCGGGCCAATGGGAGTCGAAGGATTTACAATAACGGCAGGTAAACTCTCGGTTCGGATCAATCGCTCTACTTCTTTTTCAGCTAAAAACTTGGACCTTTTATAATGTCCAATCATGTCAGAAAGTTTGGATTGGGTGGATTCGTCTGATACTGCGCCATCTTTCGTCACTCCTATAGTGGCGACACTACTAGTGTAGACTACACGTTCAATACCACCCTCAAGCGCTCCTAACATAATATTTTTTGTTCCTAGAACATTGTTATCATATAAATCCTTGGAGCGCCGCGCCCAAAGTCGGTAATCCGCTGCAACATGATATAGGTGATTGCAGCCGCGAAGTGCATTTTTTATTGACAAAGGATCTTGTATATCTCCCACGAATTTTTCCGCTTCAATATCTTCAATTGTGCTGGTATTACTGCTCTTCCGAATTAGTAATTTAATTTCGGTACCAGTTTTTTGCAGCGCACGGGCGATCGCGTTTCCGAGGAAACCGGTAGCCCCGGTGATTAATGTCTTCATTATTGCTAGCTGCCTCCTACAACACTTCGGTACTGTTTATAGACGATAATGGCCCCAATTGGGGCGCCGATTGTTGCGGCGTACAAGAAGAGTTGCAGTCCTTCGCACATTGTTACTATCGGCAAAAGATACAGAATATCTTCTGCCTCAACCCCCGCCAAACTTGGTTGTTTAGTACCGACCTTACCTACTGTGTCTTCAATGACATAACGTAAATGGAAAATAAATGCCACTGAAAATCCTGCTAACACACCGCCCAGTAGGTTAGACATTTGAGCTGAGCTACTCAAGCCGTATCCTATGCTGACAAATAATAATATCGTCACAATCCCGTCCGAAACTAGATCGAACAGATGCCCAAAACGAGTCGCTTTCTCGCCTATTCGGGCTAGTTCTCCATCCATATGATCGATGAAGTTAGATAGCGCTATCATGAATGCAGCGGTATTAACATGATCAGAAAAGGCAAATAGCCAACAACCCACGACACCAATTAGCAGACGCAGTGATGTGAAGTGGTTTGGTTGAACTGCTGTCGAAGATGCGAAGGGTGTGACAAGCCAAGCTGCTAACCGAGCATCCCACGGTTTACTCCTCATAATTTTTTGTCCTAGGTCGCATGAAATATTCTAATAGATGGGGTAGAAGAATTAAGGAACAGATTAAATTAATAATTAGGCCAATTGACAGCAGCACTCCCATACTCGCCGTCCCAGCGTGTGAGGAAAACGCTAGATTACCGAAGCTCGCTCCTGTTGTCAGTGCACTCAAGAAAACAGCTTTAGCCGTGCCTGTTCGAAGAAAGTGTTCATCTTTTTGTTGCATACGCTTGTATCGATAAAGCACATGGAGCGTGCTGTCTACACTTATCCCGACTAGAAGCGGCAGTGCAATAATGTTTGCAAAATTGAATGACATGTCTAGTGCGACTAGAGTCGCAACTGTGAAAACACATCCGACGACTAAAGGAGTCATGACGACTAACAGCTGTTTAAAATGTCTAGTTGATAGCCAAACTACAGCCGTTACAACGGTTATCGCGAATAAGAATGCCTGCGTAAACGATTTTATCACTGCCTGGCTAGCCTCAGCATTTATGATCGGGACACCTGTCGCATTTTGTCCGACGATTGCACGAACCTTGTTTATAAATAGCACTGTTTTTTCATTGGTATCTAAAATATTTTTCGGAATGATTTCGAGGCGATAACTACCGTCATTGCTTACCCAGCGTTCCTTCAATGTTTTAGGTAAAGATTGAAGGCTGATTCTCTCGGCTTCGGTCCCAGCATTAATCTGCGAAATCAATGTGGGGAAATGACGCATAATATGTGAGTTTAATTGGCGGTAGAATTTCCTTTTCTCTTGATCGTCAAGATTCATATTCGCTTGTTTTAGCCTATTAAGAGTTTGAGCAAACGCAAGCGTCTGAAAATTTGGTTTGTCGATATCTTTAATTGTGTCCAAATTCCTATTGATATTTTTCTCTAGAAGGAGAGGATCGTTATCGGGCATACTTATTTCGATATCACCCCCTAGTGACCACATCATATTTTCGATGATTTTTAATTTTTCATCTTGGTCATTAGGGATAAAATTTTGCAGTGTTTTGACTTTTTTAACCTCAGGCAACGTCATCAACTCGGATGCCAGACTATGAGCTTTTTGCTCGTTTTTAGCTATAAAATAAATTGAGTCTATAGCTACTATCCCGTCCAAAGAAAGGTCATTGAGTGTTGTAATCGACTCAGCCTCCGGATTGTTTAAGTGTATTGGATTTATATCAAATTCAGCTTGCTTTGCTATATTCAGTCCCCCAAGGAAAATTAAAGCTGAGGCAATCAAAAATAATTTTCTTGAGGGGGCGAGTAGGGGTTTATTCTTTTTGTAGGTATTTCTTGGATATTTATGTGATGGTACTTTCGGAAAAATTGAGATCAGTGCGGGTAAAATAGTAAAGCTAGATAAAAGTCCAACGATCATTCCGGCGCCCGCGATTAACCCTAACTCTGCAACGCCTTTGTAAGTCGTCGGAATAAAGGCTAAAAATCCTATGCTTGTTGTAAATGCGCAAAGAGATAATGGTGCAATATTGTGCTCCGTTGCTCTATCAAGTGCTTTCACTTGAGGTTTTTTCATGCTTTCTTCCACATATGTGGAGTAGAAATGGATTGCGAAGTCCGCAGCCAGTCCCACGTAGAGCACAGAGAAAGCGATGGAAATCATATTAAAACTTCCGATTGCTATGGCCGCGAAAGCAGAGGTATAAGTGAGGCCAAGGATAACTACAAACATTATTGAAAAAACTGCTGACGGCGATTTAAGTCCGATACTTAAAACCAGCAATATGGCAATCAATGCTAAAATTCCCGCTTGTCCTGCACCCTGTATCACACTGTTTAATTCGTCATACCCAAGTGCTGCCTGGCCCGTTAGTCTCACATTAACGCTAGGCCATTTCTCGGCGGAGATGGAATCAGAGATGCCCCGTATACGATCGATTAACTTTGACCCAGGTAGCAATTCGTCAAACTTAAGGTCCGGTTGGATCGTGAAAAGTACCCGATGATCATGCAGAACATCACGCTCACTATTCAACAAACTCTGCCAAGACATCGGAGTATTAGCTCCAGACATGAAAGAATCCAAAGAATTAGTTAAAGAATCAACGAATGACCTAGTGCCTTCCATATTTTGGTCAGTATTTTCGTTATGGAGTAAATTAGTCATATCTAGCAAACCTAAAACACTGGGATCTTGAGCAAGCATTCCAAGCATAGCTTGAGATTGAGTAAGAGTGTCTGCTACAGCTAACAATTTATCTGAATCTAGGTAGAGGAATTTATTTTGCTGAAAAAAATCTTCTGATTCAGGAAAGAAAATGTTCTCTGGGTTGACACCAAAGTTGATTATTTCTTCCCGAAAATAGGAGCTTGCTTCGAAGGTTAACTCGGCGGTTGGTCCCTCAACAACTACAATGATCGTGTCTGAAAAAAACGGAAATTTTTCTTTGTAGTTACTGTGAGCGATGCGCCAATCAAGTTGGTCTGACAGCATGTTTTCTGTATTGGTATCAATTCGAGCGTGCTGGATCGTTATCCATGTACTTAATACAGAAGCAAGGATTGCTGTAACGACGACCAGGTATTTTTTACTGATACTAAACTGAACCAGACCAGAGAGACATTGATTGACGCAGTTTGAAATCACTCTTTTCGCCTACTTAATAAGCAAATCAGCACTAGAGCTGAGTGTTTTTAATGCTTTACGAAAATGGAACGATAGTTCAATCAGACTTTTTAATTCCTTTGGTCTGTGCGCTAACTGTTTTAGCACTTTGAGCATTACTTGATTCCCTTGAGAGTTCATGCCCGCAAGCGCTGAAGATGGTATTTCAAAATTTGCGCTATCAACGATCGATCTTATGGACAGAAAGCCACAGCTGTTTTTTTTGGCAATTTTTGCTATAGCAATAGATTCCAT
>Ga0055584_100003779_pt1 | contig 14878 bp, 8 predicted proteins | sample OSDHelmetaG_FD_58716 | JGI IMG/M metagenome (GOLD analysis project Ga0055584, IMG submission 58716) | Pelagic marine sediment microbial communities from the LTER site Helgoland, North Sea, for post-phytoplankton bloom and carbon turnover... | ecosystem: Environmental > Aquatic > Marine >... | reverse complement strand
AGCATCTCTGCCTAATACTCCCGCCACTCTCTGATCACCCTATGAAGAATCTCATCGCGCTCATCTCCCTGCTGGCCGTCGTCACCAGCCACGCCGCTCAGGAACGGCCCAACATCCTCTGGGTTACCAGCGAGGACAACAGCTACCACTGGGTCGGCTGCTACGGCAACGAGGACGCCCGGACCCCCAACATCGACAAACTCGCAGCTGAGGGCGTCCGTTACAAATTCGCCTACGCCAATGCCCCCGTCTGCGCCGTCGTCCGGTGCACGCTGATCACTGGCCGTTACGCCTGTGGCATGGGCACGCAGAACATGCGCAGTCGCTATCCGATACCGGATCAATTCAAGACCTACCCACACTATCTCCGTGCCGCCGGCTACTACTGCGTCAACCGCTCGAAGACCGACTACAACTTCAGGACCGACGACAAGAGCCACTGGGACGAATCCAGCGGCAAGGCCCATTGGAAAAACCGGAAGAAAGGCCAACCCTTCTTCGCCGTCTTCAACACCACCATCAGTCACGAGAGCAGCCTCTTTCAAAAGAAGATCGACTCCGCCCGCAAACGCGGCGCCATACCTGAAACACCGCGCCTCGATCCCAAGTCGGTCAAGCTCCCGCCCTATCTCCCGGACACCTCTGAGATTCGCGAGGATTGGGTTACTTACATGGACATCATGACCGCCATGGACAAGCAGGTCGGTGACTGGATTCAGGAACTCGAAGATGCCGGCGAACTCGAGAACACCATCGTCATTCACTACTCCGATCACGGTGGCATTCTTCCGCGAGCGAAGCGCTACATCTACGACACCGGCACCCACGTGCCGATGATCGTCCGCTTCCCGAAGAAGTGGGCCCATCTCGCCTCCGACAAACCCGGCACCACCAGCGATCGCCCCGTCAGCTTCATCGATCTGCCGCCGACAGCCCTCAGCCTCGCCGGCATCACACCACCGAAACAATTCCAAGGCCGCGCCTTTCTCGGCGAACACGAGCAAAAGGCCGAGCCCTATGTGTTCCTGTTCGGGCAGCGGTTCGATTCCCGCATGCTGCGCAATGTTCGCGCCGTGACCGACGGCAAGTTCCGCTACATCCGCAACTTCCATCCCCATCGTCACCGCGGCATTTTGGCGGGCTACCCGCACAGCCAGAAAGGTTGGGTCTCCTTCTATGATCTGCAGAAAGCCGGCAAGACCACGAAGGCGCAATCCTCGTTCTGGAACACCCCGCAGCCGGTGGATGAACTCTACGACCTCGAAGCCGATCCCTGGGAGGTCAACAATCTTGCGAAAGATCCCAAACACAAGAGCACCCTGCGGAAGATGCAGACGTACGCGATGATGAAGATGATCGAGATCCGCGACTGCGGCATCGTTCCTGAATCGATGTACAACGAGTTGTCAAAGGTCGGAACGGTCTACGATTACGTCAATGATCGTAGGTTCCCCTACAGCCAGCTTCACGCGCTCGCCTTCAAGGCAACTGAAGGAGATCCGGAATTCCTCCCGCGGCTACGCCGGGCAATGAAGGCGAATCACCCGGTCGGACGCTATTGGGGCGCCATCGGATGCACCGTGTTGGGCAAGCAGGCCAAGGCCGCTGCCGCCGATCTCAAGAAGCTGCAAAGCGATCCGATTCCGGCCGTCCGCATCGCCGCCACTGAAGCCCTGACCGCCATCGGCTACCGACAGGCCGGAATCCTCGGTTTCACCAAGATCCTCAAGGAGACCAAGGATGACATGGTTGCCCTCGAGGCGATGAACATCACCGCAGCTATCGGCATTATCGGTGACATTCCCAAAGACGTGTTCGAAGCCGCCTCCAAGCTCGGCAGCTACCCGAAGCGCATGACCGAAGATTATCCGAACTGATCACCGCGATCGATTCATGGCCAGCGCCTGCCCCGCGTATCCTCGACGCACCGCTCGCGCGAGCGTTCCGGCTGAAGCACTGCCATTGAGTTGCAGCTAGGTGCCGGAGCGCCCACGGGACAAAGAGTGCGTTGGACAGCATTTGGCGGAGCCGCACGCATAGCCTACTTCCGCGGGGCCGAAGATTCGCCGCCGCCGAATGAAAGAGAAGAGCGAAAAAAGCCATCGCGGCACGTTGGCCACACCGAAGAATCGATTCGAAGATCGGGTGACGGTGCGCGATGAAGATTACGACGACTCGGAAGATCCGTTGCCGCGCACCGAATTCCTGCCGGATGATTCGCAATCGATCATCGCCTTCAACGACAGTCCGGACCTCGGCTTCAATGCGAGTCTGAATGCCTATCGTGGCTGTGAACATGGTTGCGTGTATTGCTACGCCCGGCCAACCCACGAGTATCTCGGATTCTCGCAAGGCCTGGATTTCGAAACCAAGATCATGGTAAAGCACCGCGCCCCGGAATTGCTGCGCAAGGAACTCGGTTCGCGCAAATGGCGACCTCAGACCATTGCCATGAGCGGCGTGACCGACTGCTACCAGCCGATCGAGCGCAGACTGAAACTCACCCGCCGCTGCCTGGAAGTTCTGGCCGAGTGCCGCAACCCGGTCGGCATCGTCACCAAGAACTCCATGGTGCTGAGGGATCTCGATCTGCTGACCGAACTCGCACATCACAATGCAGTCGCGGTTTTCATATCCCTGACGACCCTGGACTCGAAATTGCGCTCCGTCATGGAGCCGCGCACGTCACCACCACTAGCCCGATTGAGAACCATCGCCCGTCTGGCCGCAGCGGGTGTGCCGACCGGTGTGATGATCGCGCCCGTCATTCCCGCCATCAACGATCACGAGATACCCAAACTGCTCGCTTCCGCGGCTGAAGCAGGCGCCCGATTCGCCTCGTTTGTCACCGTGCGGCTTCCGTATGCGAACAAGGAACTGTTTGACCAGTGGCTCGGAGAGCACTTCCCAGACCGAAAGGAGAAGGTGCTCAACCAGATCAAATCACTGCGGGACGGCAAATTGAACGATTCCGAATTCGGCCAACGAATGAAGGGCACGGGACCGTTGGCTGAGCAGATTTCCAAGATGTTTGAGATCAGTTCTCGCAAGACCGGAATAGGCAACGAACGACTGAATCTTTCGACGGATCATTTCCGACGGCCAGCCGGCAATCAACTCGAGTTGTTCTGAAACCGCGGGTGCTGTGAACGTCTGCGACTTGACATCACGCCGAATTGAATTACCCCTTGCGCGACTGCTATGGAAAACTGTTGCGACATGTCATTGACGGTGGGTGCCGATGTGCCCGATTTCACCTTGGAAACCTATGAGCCGGGCGGCGGCTTGTTTGGGGAAGTCTCTCTTGAGCAGCTCAAGAAAGACGGCAAATGGACCATCCTGGTCTTCTACCCGGCTGACTTCACCTTTGTGTGCCCTACAGAATTGGCCGATCTTGCCGAACAGAACGCCAAGCTGGAGGAACTCGGAGCCAAGGTTGTCTCGGTATCGACCGACACAAAATTCGCCCACCTGGCTTGGAAGAATTCGGAAAAGCTTTTGGAAAATGTCGGCTACACGATGGCCGCGGATCCGACCGGAGCCGTCAGCAGCCTGTTCGGCGTCTATGACGAGGCGACCGGACTGGCTTTGCGCGGAACCTTCATCATCAACCCGGAAGGCAAACTCATTTCCAGTGAGGTAAACTTCTACAACGTTGGCCGCAACGCCGAGGAACTCGTTCGCAAGATGAAAGCCAACGCCTATCTTTTGAAGCATCCCAACGAAGCCTGCCCGGCACGCTGGCAGCCCGGAGAGAAAACTCTCGAACCTTCCGAACGAATCGTCGGCAGCGTCTGGGACGCTCTGAACAGCTGAATAGATTTCTCGATTCTCAAGAAAAAGGGGCGGCTCATGAGCCGCCCCTTTTTTGTATTCTTGTCGCCGGAAGCTATTTGATCTTCAACAGCGCCTCAGCCGTCCAAGCTTCCTCGCGCCCCGCAGTGGCCTTGCGAATCTCTGCCACACGCTTGGTGCTGATGGGATCGTAGGTGTGGTCCCATTCACGACGGATATACGTCAACACAGCGGCTACCTGTTCGTCTGTGAAGGTTCCGTGTCCTGGCATATCCATGTTGAACTTCTGCCCCAAGACGGTGATCGGTCCACCGATCCCCTGCAGGACGATGCGGATCAGGCGTTCATCGCTCGCAGCCACCCACTCTGAATCAGCCAGGGGCGGAGCCATGCCGGCCATGCCGAAACCATGAGCCTGGTGACAAGCTCCGCAGGTAAGCCCGTAGAGTTGCTTGCCGGTCGCAAACAATACCTGCTCTTTGTCGTCCAACTCTCGTACGGGTGGCTCGGGCTTCACTCCCGGCTTGCCCGGCCAAAGCAGGACCGCGTCGAGTTTGCGCAACGCGGTGCTGACCGACTTGTTCTTGATCTTCTTGAGGTCGGCGAGAGCCTTGGGCTCCTCGCTCAGACGGACCTTCTTCTGGCGCACCGGAGGCAAGCCCTTGGTCGACTTGATCTTTGCGGGTGTCATGCCAACCAGCAGTGCAGTTTTCTGCCAAGCGGCCGTACTGCTCCGGCCGATCAGGGCGAGCAGATTGTTCACCGGATCACGACGACCTTGAATGATCACGCACTTGGCGAGTTCGGAGAGGACCTTGGTCCGATCCCCGTTCTGTCTTGCCATGCCCTGGTCGGCAACCAGCGCGGCAATGAAATCACCTTCGCGCCCCGGCAGTCCCGTGACAATCGCATCGCGAATCTCCTGCACGCCACCATTGTCCCGGGCGAGTTGAACAAGCGCCTTCGTGGCCGCCGGCAGATTCACCCCGCTCAATGTCAATGCGACCTGCACCTTGATTTCAGGATTGGCAGAACCCGATTTTGCAAGGATCAGCTTCAACGCGTCTTCCTGTTCCCACGTCTTCAGGATTGGCTCCAGAAGTCGGATGGCGGCTGCAATCACCTTGGGATGCCTGTCCTTTTTCAGAACCGCCTGAAGGGTCTCGATATCAATGAAGCCCATCCCATTGAGTGTCCACAGCGCATGCAGTCTGCCTAGATGACTCCCGCCGTTGGCAGCCAGTTTCTTCAGCGCGGCAACCGCAGTCACCGGAGATTTCTCAACCAGCAGACGTTGGGCGTTGTCTCGATACCATCCGTTCTTGTGTGAGAGCGTGGCGACCAACGTTGCCGTGTCCGCCTTGGCAAGATTGGGGCCTTGGTCGAGCGGGCGTCCTTTGTAAACAATCCGGTAGATGCGGCCATGATCCACGACCTTTTCCAATCCGCGGCTCTCGGCCTGTTTGCGGAGATAGCTGGTCAGGAAGATCCGGTGCTGAATGATACCGTGATACATATCGACGAGATAAAGCGCACCATCGGGTCCCATGTACGCGTTTACCGGCCGAAAGATTTCGTCAGTGGATTGAAGAAACTCCCGCTCATCTTTTCCGTACGGATTCACCGCAGTGATCCGGCCATTTGCCTCGCTCACGTCGTCGCGGCGAATGAGGTTCCCGGTAGGCTCGGGAACGAAGGCATCGCCAACGAAATCTGCGGGGAAGTGTCCACCGCGATAGATCGTGAGACTGCTCGCGCCCGTAAATCGGGCCAACCGACCGTCCGGACGCAGCGTCTTCGAACGGTAACCACGATTGACGCCGGGATTGATGCGACCTGGCCAGACGGTCTGATTGGGCAACGGCTGAATGCTGTAACGCGCGTTGCGATAAAACGGATTGCGCAGGAAATACTGTGAACTGATCGGCTCCATGCGGAAATGATCGCTGTTCGAGTTGAAGACAAGTCGGCCGTAGTTGTCCTGACTGATACCCCATTGGCCTTTGAAGTAGGTGGGCTCCTTCTTCCAGTCGCCCTCAACCAGCGAGTACCGAAAGGTCGACTTGGCATTGTAATACCAGTTGTCCATCGCGCGGAGGAATCCGTTCGCCGCGTGTTCCACGTTCATGACGCCATTCTTGGGTACCGCGGCCGGAGCGTAGTTGTCATCGATGAGCACCCGCTTGCCCGGCTTGTCGCCCTTGAGGATCGGATAGTACCACAGACTCGGAGCTTCACAGATGATGACGCCGTCACCAGTAAACGCCATCGCGCGCGGCATCAGGAGATTGTCGAGAAACACGGTCTTCTTGTCCGCCCGACCATCGCCATCAGTGTCGTGTAGAATAGACACCTGGCTGATCGACTTCAGTTCCCCTTTGCCTTCCGGTGTCTCCATGAAGGTTCGCATCTCCATCACCCAAAGACGTCCCGCACTGTCCCATTGAACGATGACCGGATTGTCGATGAGCGGTTCGGAAGCGAAGATCTGTGCCTCAAATCCCGGTGGCAGCCGGAAAGATTTCAACGCCTGCTCAGGCGTCAACGGCGGCGCGGGAGGAATCAACTCGGCCGGAACACGGGAAACTTGCTCCTCCCCTTTTTTATCCCCGTTCTGGGCGAATACGGATGAGGTGCAAATCAGCAATGCACCCGCAAGAATACTGGATATACGCATATGAATTTGTGATTTCGAGCCTTGAACAGGCCCGAAAGTAGCCGGATCTGACGCCCGTGCAAGCGTGATGCTTCAGAATTAGGAAGAGGAGACGCGACCGCTCGAATACTATTGGATCGGCACGACGCGGTAGTAGCGATTGCTGTAGGTGAACGCAACGCCGTCGCTGAAGGCACCGTTACCTCCCACCAACACATTGGTGGCTACCGGCGTCCAATTCACGAAGTCGGAAGTCGCGTCGATCCGGATAACCTGCCCCGTCCCTCCCGTGATGTTGAACCCGAAGGCACCCCCACCCGGAGATGCGGGAACGAAGCCACCGAATGAAAACGAAGAGAGAACATTCGTCGCCGAAAGGCTGACCGAATCACTGATAATCGAGGAGATCGGATTGAACACAATCACATCATACAGACCCAACTGGCTCGTTTGGACGTTGTTCAAAGTCAGCGTGGCACCGTTCGCATTGGTCAACGGCGCGCCGTTGAATCGCCACTGATAGCGGAGCGGGCTGTTCCCGATGGCCGCCACGTTGAAAGTGACATCGCCACCCAAAGCATTGGTCAGGCTCGCAGGTTGTGCTGAAATTTCCGGTGGGGCGTTCACAAAGAGAGCCGCGCCCGCGCTCAACGAGTTGCCAAACTGATTGAACACCCGCACGGTATAGATGCCCTCTTCAACCTTGCTGATATTGTGGAGGAACAAGGTCGGATTGTTCTGCCCGCTCAATTCTATCCCGTTGCGAAACCAGCGATATGCCAGCGGGGGGGTACCGACCGCCTCCACATTGAAAAATGCGGAAGAGTTCTTGGTGGCAGCCTTGCTCAAAGGACTCTGCAGGATCACCGGCGGATTCGTCAGCCCGATGAGACTGGAATTAGTTACGGATCCCCACAGGATCAGTTCGAAAGAGTCCAACAGACCACCATTGCCCGGATTCAGATCCGCCACCTTGATCGTCCAGTCGGAATTGGTTGCGCTCGGTCCACCGGCAGCAATTTCCCCCCAATTGCGAACCGTCATAAACGTCCAGTCGGTGTAGTCCGGATTAAAATCGAAGTGTCGCCGGGCCAGCGTGCTGGATGTGCCATCCGGTGAAGTTAGGGTAATTTCCAGATCACCACGAGATGCATGCGGGATGTTCGCCCGCAATTGAACATGCTCCACTCGAAAGTTCTGGTCAGCCACGGTGATCGTCTTGCTGATGCCTACAGGGTCAAAGTCGGGAATAATATCGGTTAAGTTGGTCAGCGCAAAAGTAAGATTGGTCCGGAACGGCAGATTCGTCCATGTTTCAGCCAACGCAACCGCTGCACTGGCATCTATAATCCCGGCACCGTACTCGTGATTGAAATGGAACCCCGAGTTATTGGTAACCCAGTCCGTATTGTTCGTGTCCGTCAGCGCAGCACTACGCATCACGATCTCCTGTACATCACGCCAGCCCAACGACGGATTAGCCTCCATGATCAAACCAATCACTCCGGTCACCAACGGGGCAGCGGACGAAGTCCCGTTGAAACCTGCAGTATAGTTTTGGTTGGTATAATCCCCAAGCGGCAAGAACGCCGCGATGGTCGGATTGTATCCGTTGGTTCCCAAGAGATCGGTCGTAGTGGTTCCCTGCGGCCGCGTCGCATCCAGCCCGGCGGGAGCGCTGATAACACTGGCAGCGCCGAAAGTACTATATGAAGCGCGCGCGCCCGTATCATTAAGAGCATTTACCGAGATCGTATTCATCGATTTGGTCAGTCCCGAATAATTTACGTCATCGCCTACGTCGCCATCATTGCCGGACGCAAAAACGTAAATCGTCCCCAAACCTCCTCGACCGAAAGTGATTCCTGCCTCAAACGCATTCGAAAGAATCGAGCTGAGATCGCTGAGAAAGAATGCCGTATTGCGTCCCCAACTGTTGTTGTGAACTTGAACTATGTTGTTGCTGTGCAATAGGGCATCTGCAATGTCAGAATCCAAGATTGGAAACTCCAGACGAATCGGAACGATGCGGGCTTCGGGCGACGCTCCGCTGACACCCTCATTATTGTTTCCCCGCGCAGCGGCAACGCCCGCAACCGCAGTTCCGTGATAATCCCCAAAGTTTCCGGCACTCGGGAACACATCTTGATCGTCGTCCGAAACATCGATGGCCATGTTGGTCACCATGTTGTCCACCAAGTCCGGATGACTTACATCGAACCCTGAATCGTTGATCGCAAGAAACACGTTGCTGCCCCGATATTTCTCCCAAGCGTTGGTAATATTGACGTCTGAACCGACGGTGGCCCCGTTTTGGCCGATGTTCAGAAGGTGCCATTGATTCGTAAACAGCGGATCATTGGGGACAAACTGCCAATCGTAGTCGCGAGCCAAGTCTGGCTGAACCGACAGCACGCCATTTCTCAACGAGACAGCACTTCGCAGCGTCAAGGCGGCACCGGCAGAGGACGCGGAGAACACATGCATCAAAGGTGAGTAGGTGAGAGCACCCTCGTAACTCATCCCGAAAGCGACGGCAATGGGCTGCGGGTCCGTTCCCGATTCCAGTTTCACCAACATTCTGCGCGTAACATAGCTGCGCGTGCTGGCATTTCTTTGAGCTCCGGGAGGATAGGCAATCAACCAAGATTCAGCGCCACCCTGTTCGGCCGCCAATGCCAGTTGTCGAATGCCTTCGGCAGTAGGTTGGACGGCCACTATTCGATGTTCTCGCTTCTTGTCGGGAGCAATATAGAGATACTCATTCAGAGCAATTTCGAGCGTCTGAACTCGTCCGTTCACTGACATAGTGTGGAGGCTGGCCAAACCATTTTCAGCTCCGGCAGACGCTGATGTGGAAAAACCGAGGGCGCAAATCACCAGGAGAACCGTATATGCGGAACCGATTTCCCGCGTGAAGATCCGACTTTGCATTGCTTGAACGATAGGGAGCGGGGCAACCAAAAGCAAGATTCTTAGGCGAAATCAGGGTCTTTCTGTAGACCATGGATGACCGGAATATGTTACAGGGTCATCGATTCTGGCGGCTCGAAATGAAACAAAAAACGCGGAACCCTGCAAAAACAGGATTCCGCGTTTCGCAAAACAACCCTGAATCTCCTACTTGGAGACAGCCGCCTCTCCTGAAGCTGACGTCTTTTGGGTGAAGCTCAGCTTATCATCTTCGACCGAAACCTGAACCGGCTCATTGTCGTTGAGGTGGCCGCGCAGAATCTCTTCAGCCAGCGGATCTTCCAGATAGCGCTCGACGGAGCGGCGCATCGGACGGGCACCGTATTGCGGGTCAAATCCCTTCTCGACGAGGAAATCCTGCGCTTTTTCGTCCAATTCCAGCTTTATATTACGTGATTTGAGACGTTCCATCACCTTTTCGATCTCCAATTGCAGGATTTCGACAAGGTCCGGTTTCGCCAGTGAACGGAAGACAATGACGTCATCGAGACGGTTCAAAAACTCCGGACGAAAGACCTTTTTCGTCTCATCGAGAATCTGCTCCTTCATCCGGTCATAGTCGACGTCCTCTTTCGTGGCGGTGAATCCGATGGCGTTACTACGGGTTACCGCGCTGGCTCCAACATTCGAGGTCAGCAGGATGATGGTATTCCGGAAATCCACGGTCCGACCGAGACTGTCGGTCAATTTGCCCTCTTCAAGGATTTGAAGGAGCATGTTCATGACGTCCGGATGGGCCTTTTCAATCTCATCAAACAGCACCACGCTGTAAGGATTCTGGCGCACCTTTTCGGTGAGCTGACCACCTTCTTCATAACCGACATAGCCGGGAGGAGATCCGGTGAGTCGCGAGGTGGTGAATTTCTCCATGTACTCGCTCATGTCGATCTGAATGAGCGATTTGGCGCTGCCAAACATCTGCTCCGCAATTGTCTTGGCCAAGAGCGTCTTGCCCACACCAGTGGGACCGAGCAGGGCGAATGTACCAATCGGACGCTGCGGGTCTTTGAGGTCGGCCCGCGAACGTCGGAGGGCCTTGCAGAGGGCGTTCACCGCGAAGCCCTGACCGACAATGATCTTTTCGAGCATTGCCTCCATCTCCAAAAGACGCTTGATCTCATCGCGCTCCATGCGCTTGAGCGGGATGCCGGTCCATTTGGAAACCACCTGCAGAATACTGTCCTCATCGACCGTGACCCGTTGGTCCTCGCTATCCTTGCGCCAATCAGCCAAGACGCTTTCCAGCTTCTCCTTGGTCTGCTTTTCTTTGTCACGCATGGAGGCGGCACCCTCAAAATCCTGATCCTTGATGGCTCTTTCCTTCTGCGCCTTGATCTCCTCAATCTCCCCCTCAAGATCCTTGATCTCGGGCGGACGGGTCATGGCGGCGATACGGGCGCGAGCACCGGCTTCGTCCATCACATCGATGGCCTTGTCCGGGAGGAAACGACCGGTGATGTAGCGGTCGGAAAGATTGACGGCAGATTCCACGGCGTCATCCGTGATCTCCGCCTTGTGATGATCCTCGTACTTCGGGCGTAAGCCTTTGAGTATCGAAATCGCGTCCGGGATCGAGGGAGCCTCTACCTTCACCGATTGGAAGCGGCGCTCCAAGGCGGCATCCTTCTCGATGTACTTGCGATACTCATTGAGGGTGGTGGCCCCGATGCACTGCATCTCACCGCGGCTCAATGCGGGTTTGATGATGTTGGAGGCATCCATGGTCCCTTCCGCGGAACCTGCCCCGACAATGGTGTGCAACTCGTCAATGAAGAGTATGACGTTCTTGGCGCGACGAATTTCGTCCATCACCGCCTTGATACGTTCCTCGAACTGGCCGCGATATTTCGTGCCAGCGACCATCAACGCAAGATCGAGAGTGATGACCTTTTTTTCGCGCAGAATCTCGGGCACGTTGCCCTTGTAAACTTCCTGGGCCAAGCCTTCGACGATGGCGGTCTTGCCAACACCGGCTTCGCCGAGCAGCACCGGATTGTTCTTGGTACGGCGGCAAAGCACTTGAATCACCCGTTCAATCTCATCCTTCCGTCCGATCACCGGATCCATCTCGCCCTTGGCGGCAATCTCGGTCAGGTCGCGCCCGAAAGCCTTGAGCGCCGGAGTCTTGCTGTCCTTGCGATCCCCCTTCTTGCCGCCGGCGGCTGCCGGCTCTTCTTCTTCCTCAGATGAAAAGTTCGGATCGAGTTCCTTGAGGATCTCCTGCCGGGTCTGCTCAATGTCAACATCCAGATTCTTCAGAACGCGGGCAGCAACCCCGTCGCCTTCTCGCAGCAGGCCGAGGAGGATGTGCTCAGTACCCACGTAAGTGTGATTGAGCGCCTTGGCTTCCTTGGCGGCCAAAGACAGCACCTTCTTCACCCGCGGAGTGTACGGAATATTGCCAACCTGCTTCTGGTCCGGCCCGGTGCCCACCTGTTTTTCGACCTCCAGACGCACGGTCTCGAGATCGAGGCCCATTTTCTGCAGGACATTGACAGCCACTCCTTGCCCCAATTTGATCAGACCGAGCAGCAGGTGTTCAGTACCGACAAAATTGTGGTTAAAGCGGTCCGCTTCTTTGCGGGCGAGGGCCAGAACCTGTTGGGCTCGGGGCGTGAAATTGCTCATCGCTTCGTCGCTCATAAGACACCTGAAGTTGTAACGTTTGATCGGTTTTGTCCAGCCACGGCTTTAGCGAAACTAGGCATTTTTTGGTAAATGCGGACGTTTCACCTTTTTCAGCCGGCTGCGGAGCATTTTGGCACGGAGAACATCACGTTCCTCGGCTCCCAGCTTGCCCGAGTGCTGATTCTGAAGGTGGGCGGGTTGGGTAAATAGAAAAAGCTCGTCGATCACGCCGCGATCGAGTCCGTTGAACATCTCAAGATCGACCCCCAAGCGCAGCAGGGAAAGCAGGTTCATCGCCTCCTTTGACGCTACAACATGGGCATTGGAAAGCGTGCCATAGGCCCGGCCAATCTGGTCGTAAACCGTACTGGCCTTGGATTCCAGCAAAGTGGCGCGGGCATTCTCCTCGTGCTCAATCAGTTGCTGAACAACCTTGCCTAGACGCTCAACCAGCTGCGGCTCCGATTCGCCAAGGGTCATCTGATTGGAAACCTGAAAAACGTGACCATGCGCCTCCGTCCCTTCGCCGTAGAGACCACGAACAGCATGTCCCAGCTTGGTGACCGAATTTATGATCTGAGTAATCTGTTCCGACAAAACCAAGCCCGGCAGATGAAGCATCGCGCTGACTCGGATGGCGGTTCCGAGATTGGTCGGGCAGGCGGTCAAATAACCAAATTCATCTGAGAAAGCGTAATCGAGCTTCCCTTCCAACGCGCTGTCGAGGGCGTCGACATCCGCCCAAGCTTCCGCCAGCTGCAAGCCCGGCTTCAACACCTGCATCCGCAAATGATCCTCTTCGTTGATCATCACGCAGATCGACTCATCCTGGTTGAATACAACCCCGCTGCCTGCCCCTTTTGCGGCATGCTCACGACTGATGAGATGGCGTTCCACGAGCGTCTGCTTTTCCATCGAGTTCAGTTCATCCAACGAACTGGAAAAAGCGCCGTCCAACTGCGGCAAGGATTCCACTGCCGGCCGAATATGCTCCAGCGCCTTCACCCGATCGTTCTTTTTCGCCCAAGTGGGAAACGAATGTCCCGTGAGATTGCGTGCCAGCCGGATGCGGCTCGACATCACGATGCGATCTTCCGGTCCGCTTCGTTCACCTGCGTCGAAGGGTGAAGATAGAAAATCCGCAAGTTTCATTCCTCCACACCTTCCGCTTCCGTCTTCAGAGTTTTGATCTGATCCCGCAGGTCGGCCGCGCTTTCAAAGTCTTCCGCAGCGATCGCCTGCTCAAGTTTCTTCTCCAGCGTCTTGACCCGTTTCGCTTTCCCGGCGCCACGATGTCGGACCGGAGCCTTGCCGGTATGCGTCAAACCCTTGTGCATTGATTTCAACAATGCTTCGAGACCGGCTGAAAACGCTTCGTAACAGTCTGGGCAGCCAAAACGACCGGCCTTTTTGAAATCGGCATTGGTATAGCCGCACGAGGGACATTTCAGATCACCTCCAGAAGCCTCCTCCATCTCTTGAGAGGCACCGAGACCAAGCAACATGTCCGCCAGCGAAAATCCGGTGGGATCACCAACCCCCTTTTCCTTCGAGCAATCCTCGCACAGGTCGACCTTCTGCATCTTTTCGCCCACGATCTGCGTCAGATGCACCGTGGCCTCGTTCTCTTTGCAGACGTTGCACTTCATCGGGCTTAGATCGGCTCGCCGGTTGAATTGGTCAAGCGATGATATTCCTTGATGAGCTTTTTGGAGAGCACGCCCGGCTTGCCGTTGCCAATCGTGCGCCCATCCACCTTGACGACCGGAATGACTTCGGCACCGGTTCCCGTCAGGAAACATTCATCGGCATTGTAGACGTCGTAACGCGTCAGATTGGTCTCCTCAACCGAGCATCCTTCCGCCTCGGCCAGTTCGATCGCAACCCCACGGGTGATTCCGTACAGGGCTCCGGCATAAAGCGGCGGTGTGAACAGTTTGCCTTCCTTCACGATAAACACGTTGTCGCCGGTGCATTCCGCAACATAGCCGTCAGCGTTCAACATGAGCGCCTCCTGCATACCGGAGTTCAGTGCCTCGATCTTGGCGAGGATGTTGTTCAGGTAATTCAACGACTTGATCGCAGGATTCACCGCATTGTGCAGATTGCGCGTGGTGGGCACCGTGATGATGTCCATCCCTTTCTTGTAGAGCGCAGGCGGATAAAGCTGAATCTTGCCGGCGATGATGAAAACGGATCCCTTTGGGCACTTGAAAGGGTTCAGGCCGAGCGTTCCCACCCCGCGCGTCACGACCAATCGGATGTAGCAATCGCGCAGCTTGTTGCGGCGGCACGTCTCCAAGGTGGCCTTCATCAGCTCTTCATGTGACATCGGAATGTCGAGCATGATCGCTTTCGCCGAATAGAAGAGCCGGTCAATGTGCTCCTTCAATCGAAAGACCCTGCCATTGTAGGCACGAATGCCTTCAAATACGCCGTCACCATACAAGAGACCATGGTCGAATACCGACACCTTGGCCTTGTTTTCATCCACAAATTTTCCGTCCAGAAATACCTTCATTTCCAAAAGCCTGCGAACAGTAGGTGAAGCCTCCCGGGCCGGCAACCAAGGAATTGAAAGACCCTAATCCGATCAGGTTCCCGCAGGCTCTACATCGATTGCACGCGGAGCTTGAGCAGCTCGAGCACTTCGTTGGCAACGGCATGCAGACGGTCTTCGTCAATGCCCAGAGCGGTACAGATGCCGGCCGCAAGGGGAGTCCCGGGAGCCATGGGCGAGCGGGAAGCCTTCGGATCTTCGCCCGTCCAGGATTGCACGCACCCTTTGGTGAACGTCAGCAACGCCCAAAGTCGTTGCGCCTCGTC